>Ga0160437_1000008_pt1 | contig 322698 bp, 298 predicted proteins | sample HID1975I_E0MG_FD_108227 | JGI IMG/M metagenome (GOLD analysis project Ga0160437, IMG submission 108227) | Enriched soil microbial communities from UW Madison campus, WI, USA - HID1975I_E0 MG | ecosystem: Environmental > Terrestrial > Soil > Unclassified | place: USA: Madison, Wisconsin... | reverse complement strand
TGGAAAGTAATTCATGTAGAATTCTTTACATCCAAATCTGACGCAATGAAAAGAGAAAAATATCTAAAGACGGGAGCGGGAAGAGAATTCATCAAAAATCTTATTAGCAAACTTTAGCATGATATATATCCGCCACGGCGGACACGGGTTCAACTCCCGTCCTCGCTACAAGATAAAAAACACCACTTATTCAAGTGGTGTTTTTTTTGCTTATAATATTTATTTTATGGAAGAATTTGTTGTCTATATTCTTTATTCTGAAAGATTTAATAAAAAGTATACAGGATTTACTTCTAACCTAATCGAAAGATTTAAGTCGCATAATGATCTTGGGACAAAAGGATACACTTTGAAATTTAGACCATGGAAAGTAATTCATGTAGAATTCTTTACATTTAAATCTGACGCAATGAAAAGAGAAAAATATCTAAAGACGGGAGCGGGAAGAGAATTCATCAAAGATCTTATTAGCAAACTTTAGCAGGACACGGGTTCAACTCCCGTCCTCGCTACAAGATAAAAAACACCACTTTTTCAAGTTTTTTTTTTTTTTGCTTATAATATTTATTTTATGGAAGAATTTGTTGTCTATATTCTTTATTCTGAAAGATTTAATAAAAACTATACAGGATTTACTTCTAACCTAATCGAAAGATTTAAATCTCATAATGATCTTGGGACAAAAGGATACACTTTGAAATTTAGACCATGGAAAGTAATTCATGTAGAATTCTTTACATCCAAATCTGACGCAATGAAAAGAGAAAAATATCTAAAGACGGGAGCGGGAAGAGAATTCATCAAAAATCTTATTAGCAAACTTTAGCAGGATTTATATCCGCCACGGCGGACACGGGTTCAACTCCCGTCCTCGCTACAAGATAAAAAACACCACTTATTCAAGTGGTGTTTTTTTTGTTATAATACTTTGCAATAGAAGAAAATTTGTAGTTTACATTTGGTACAAGCGCAATTAAAAATACTATTTTTGCAACGAAGTAATAAAACAGACAATGGATATAGTTAAATTTAAAATCACATCAAAAACGATTAAAGTAGAAGTACGCAATTCGAATAATTATGTTTTTAATTTTAATACTGCCTTAGACATTGCAAAAGAAGACAAAGATGTTTTATTAAAACTCTACAATGCATTAGATCTTCTTTTTAAGAAAGAAAATCACGCCGAAGTAAAAAATTACATTTCTCCAAACCAAACCAATATTTTGGATCAAATCTCTGCGGTTGAAGATTCGGATAAAGAATAATGACAGCAATAAATTATCTCTAAATATTTACCAAATGGTAAATTAATCGTAGGCAGCTTTTACTAATTTGCAGTCATGAAAGAATTGATAAATTATATTTTACAGTTTGGAAGCCTGAATCAACAACAGCTAGCTTTCATTGAAAAAATGACTTCGGAAATTGAACTGCAAAAAGACGAGTATTTTTCTGAAGCAGGAAAAATTCCTAATCAAGTTGGTTTTGTTTTAGAAGGTGTCATTCGAGGTTGTTATTACAACAACAAAGGAGAAGAAATTACGCGTTGTTTTATAAATGAAAATAGTCTCGTTGTAGATTATATAAATTTTGAAACCAATACAATTTCTTCAGAGTATCTTCAAGCCCTTACTCCATGCAGACTCATTGTATTTTCAAAACAAGACTGGGAAGAACTTTCACATACTATTACGGGCTGGGACAATATTAAAAACAAAATGGTCCAAAAGTGTCTTTTTCAAAAATCAAGAAAAAATCCGGTAATTTCGCAAGACGCAACTACCAGATACCTTGAGTTTATGAAAAATTATCCTTCACTTGTCAATCGTGTTCCATTAGTTTACATAGCTTCTTATTTGGGCGTTACACAACAGTCTCTTAGCAGAATAAGAAAAAATATTCGATAGTTTACTTTTTACCAAATGGTAAACTGATTTATTTACAGTGACTTTAATTTTGTTCCATCATTAATTATTAAAAAATTATAATGGATACACAAAGCACAAACTTTTCTAAAGATAAAATAGAAAATAGAATAGTATTAATTACTGGAGCCAATAAAGGTATTGGTTTTGAAACAGCGAAACAACTAGTCAAAAAAGGACTTTTTGTTTATTTAGGCTGCCGCGATATTGAAAGAGGAAAAGCTGCAGAAAAGTTACTAAATGAAAATGGTTACCAAAATGTAAAAGCAATAGAAATAGATGTTACTAAAGCGGATACTATTACAGCGGCAAAAAACACTATCTCTCAAGAACATGGAAAATTAGATATTTTGATAAATAATGCTGGTATAAGCGGTATTGTGCCTCAAAAGTCATTAGAAACAAACATTTCTAATTATCAAGAAGTTTATCAGGTCAATCTTCATGGTGTAATTAGAACTACACAGACTTTTATCGATTTATTGCAAAAATCTTCAGAACCTAGAATTGTAAACGTAAGTACAAGTCTTGCATCATTAACACTTCAAAGCAATCCAAAATGGCCTGCTTATGATTATGGCAAATATGTGGTTTATGCTTCTTCAAAATCTGCTATGAATATGTATACTGTTCATCTCGCTTACGAACTCCGAAATACTGCCATCAAAATTAATGCAGTTTGTCCAGGCTACACCAAAACGGATTTCACCAATTACATTGGAGGCGAAGTCGAAGATGCTGGAAAACGTATTGTAAAATATGCCCTAATTGATAATGACGGACCAACTGGCAAATTTTTCAGCGAGGAAAGTAATCCAGAAACTGAAGAAATTCCTTGGTAGAAACTATTAAAAAATTCCTATTTTACTTTTACAAAAAGTCTTTAAAATTATTTTAAAGACTTTTTCCAGTTTAAATACTATGTAAACAAAAAACATCCATTTTACTGTAACATTTTCCAATAACAGCGTCAAAATATAAAATTAAATTACGGTTCTTTGTAACTTATTACATTCATGTTTTGAAATCAATCCTATTTTGAATGCAATAATAGTAAGACCAATGAGTTGTTATTAGTTAAACAAGTCGCGATATTTTCGTTATGGACAATAAAAAGTTTATTCTTAGTTTGAAAAAAGGGAATGAAGCCGCTTTTAAAGAGGTTTACTTCACTTACTACGATAAACTGATAAACATTGCCAAGCGTTTTAATCTGACAGTCCTTACGCCCGAGGACTTTGTTCAAGAAAGTTTTTTACGACTCTACAATAAAAGAGAATTACTTAACGAAGATGTTCTATTGGACAAGCAATTGTATACTATCTGCAAAAACATTATTCTCAACCATATTAACAGAGAAAATAAAATAGTGCAGCTTGACACTTTTCAAGCTGATATCTTAGAAGAGCAAGAATCCGATTCTGGAATTTTTGAAGAAAGACAAGAAAAGCTGCAAAACTTCATCAATCAGCTTCCGGAGCAGCAGCAAAAAATATTTACTTTACACAAACTGGAAAACCTTAGCTATAAGGAGATTGCAGCAATTACGGATCTTTCTGAAAAGACCATTGCCAATCATATTTATCTCGCCAGTAAATTTATTCGAAAAAAAATCGAAAACCATTAGGAACTTTTCTGTTCTCGTTTGTTATATATAAAAACAAGAACAAAAAATGCACATTGAAGCGTATAAAACAAATGTTAGAACTAAAAAAGATGCCAGCTTAATTGTGGTGCTTTTGCAGTTCATTATTTCCGATTGTATTATATATTTTGATTTCAAAAATCGCGAGAGAATTCTAAGAATCGAAACCAACAGAGACATTAAGGAAATGGTTTATGGTGTTTTTAATAAACAAGGATTTTATTGCCAGAAACTCTAACACCAAAAAAAAATGGACAAGGAAAATTTAGACGAAGAGTTTAAAAAGTTATGGAATGAAACTCCATCTTCTCATTCAGAAAGCACAAAAGAAGCTTCTTGGGAAGAATTCCATGCAAAAGCTTTTCCTAAGAAACGAAAGATTAAACCTTGGCGCTATTATGCAGCGGCATCTGTTTTACTTTTTGTTCTTATCGGAACTGGAATTTATTTCAACAATAACTCTGTAACAGAAACAGCTGTTCTGGCAGGAAATGTAATTGAGAATACTACGCAGAAAATAAAATATGTAGTCCTGCCGGATAATTCAAAAGTAGAATTAAGTCCGAATTCTAAAATTTCTTATGGAGACAATTTTGCTTTAAACAGAAAAATTGAAATTGATGGTGAAGCTTATTTTAAAGTTAAAAAAGATAAACAGCATCCTTTTCAGGTTTTTTGTAACGAAACGACAACAACTGTTTTAGGAACTTCTTTTATAGTAAAAGAATCAAATCAAAAAGAAGTAACGGTTGAATTGTATGAGGGAAGTGTTCAGATGAACGTAAACGGTCAAGAACAAAAATGGATATTAAAACCTGGCGAGAAATTTATTTACGGAAATCAAACTGCAGCAGTTACTGCATTCAGCCGTTTTATAGATTTTGACAATGCTAAATTAAGCGCTTTAGGAACTTATGTCGAAGAAAATTATGGTTACAAAGTAAATATCCCTCAAGAATATTCTACTCAAAAAATTACCATTCGAATCAACAAAAAAGAAGATTTAAATACAATTGTACAATTAATAGCAGAAATGTATAACCTAAATTTTGAAATAAATGAAGATCTAAAACAGATTACTTTCAATAATTAACGAAAAAGGATGTAAGCCGCGAAACTACACATCCTCCTCATAGTCAGGATAACACGAAGTTATTCCATTTAATAATATTCAAAAATACAAAATTTCATGAAGCATATAATTTCAGCATGCTTTTTTTTATTCAGCTTATGTATGTCCGCTCAAAGCGTTACGATAACTGTAGATCAAAATGTCACTTTAAAAGAATTCTTCAAGCAAATTGAAAATCAAACCGATTATAAATTTGCTTTTACAGATCAAATCGATACTGGTAAAAAATATTTTACTCAAAAAAATACTTTTAAGCAGACTACTATTGAAAAACTTATTTCAGAATTAAATAAAACTGCCACTTTACAATTTTCTATAGCAGGCAATAATATTTTTGTGAAGCAGAGAGCCCAAACTCCTAAAGCGACGGCCAAAAAAAAAAGCAGGCTAAAAGGTCAGATTCTTGATGATGAAAAACAACCTGTTATTGGCGCCAACGTTTATATCACAGAATTACAGACCGGCACTGTAACAGATGTCAATGGAAAATACAGCATCGAAGTTCCCAATGGAACTTATACCGTTTCGATTAGTTATGTTGGTTTTCAGAATAAGGAAAGACAGATAAATATTAATGATGATACTACACTAAATTTCAATATAGAATCAGACAGCCAGCAATTAGGTGAAGTAATTGTAATGAACAATAAAGCCGTTGATGTTAAAACCACTCAAATGAGTGTGAACAGACTTTCGATGCAGGAAATTAAAAAAATTCCTGTGGCAATGGGCGAACCAGATCCTCTAAAGTCTATCTTGACTTTGCCTGGAGTTACGAATGCCGGAGAAGCTTCTTCGGGTTTTAATGTACGCGGTGGTGCAGCCGATCAGAATTTGATTCTTTTAGACGGCGCTCCTGTTTATGCCGATTCGCATATGTTTGGATTCTTCTCGATTTTTAATGCTGACATTGTTAATGGCTTAGACTTATATAAAGGCGGAATTCCATCGAAATTTGGAGGACGTGTTTCTTCTGTTTTGGATGTTACGCAGCAAACCGGCGATTTTGAAAATTATAAAGTTAACGGAGGAATCGGAATTATTTCCAGCCGACTTTTGGTTCAAGGACCAATACAAAAAGAGAAAAGTTCGTTCATCCTTTCCGGACGTGCTTCGTATGCGCATTTGTTCATGAAACTGGCAGATAATAAAAACTCTGCCATGTTTTATGATTTGAATGCTAAATTCAATTACCGTTTTAACCCAAATAATACACTTTCTTTTTCTGGTTATTTAGGAAATGATTTATTCGATATCAACGAACGTTTTTCTAGTACTTACGGAAGTACAATGGGTATTTTAAGCTGGAAACATAAATTTTCTGATCGTTTAAACAGTAATCTTTCTGGTTTTTACAGTGACTATAAATTCAACTTAGGACTTTCTACAGAAAATTTCGAATGGGAAAGCAGCATCAGCAGTTACGGACTAAAATATGCTTGGAATTACCAAACATCAGAAAAATTCAAAATTAATTACGGAATTGATGGTTTGTATTATAACTTCAATCCGGGAGTTGTACAGCCAACAAGTTCAGATTCTCAGTTCAATTACAAACAACTGGATAAAAAATATGCATTAGAAACTTCTGCTTATATCGATTTTGAAAATCAAATTACCGAAAAACTGAATTTTCGTTACGGACTTCGTTACAGCTCATTTTATCGTTTAGGCGGCGAAGAAATCAGTACTTATGAAAATGGTCAGGCTGTAGTATTTAATCCGCTTTATAAAATTTATGAGGAAGGAACTCCAACGGGAACCATAAGTTACAAAAAAGGACAAGCCATAAGCACTTTTAATAATTTTGAACCAAGAGCTGCTTTGTCTTATGCTTTTAATGATGAAACTTCTGTAAAGGCAAGTTATAATAGAATGGCGCAGTACATTCATATTTTATCAAATACACAGTCTCCCCTGCCTATGAGCATCTGGACTCCAAGCGGCCCTTTTACTAAACCTCAGCTTTTGGACCAGTATGCAATGGGTTATTTCCAAAATTTTAAAGACGGTGATTATTCTTTTGAAGGAGAATTATTCTATAAAAAAGTTCAAAACCGTATCGATTATATAGACGGAGCCGATGTTTTGGCCAACAATAATATCGAACAAGTGATCCTGAACGGTAAAGCCAGATCTTACGGACTGGAATTATTATTTAGAAAAAACGCTGGTAATTTCACCGGATGGGTTTCTTATACTTTATCTAGAGCAGAACAAAAAACCGTTGGAAGAACGCCTGAAGAACCAGGAATTGCAAATGGAGATTGGTATTTATCTGGATATGACAAACTTCATAATTTAAGTGTTGTAGGAAGTTACGAACTGAATCCGAAATGGTCTTTTAATGGAAATTTCACTTTACAGTCGGGTCAGCCGGTTACTTATGCAAATGGATATTATGAATTTGGCGGCATTAATGTTCCTAATTATTCTTTAAGAAACGAAAACAGATTACCTCTTTTCCACCACTTGGATGTTGCTGCAACTTACACTCCAAAACCAGACAAAAAGAAAGGATGGCAAAGCTATTGGGTATTCAGCCTTTATAATATTTACAACAGAAAAAATGCTGCTTCTATGAGTTTTACCACTAATGACGATACAGGAGCGAATGAAACCAGAAGACTTTCGATCTTCGGAATTGTACCTGGAATTTCTTATAATTTTAAATTTTAATGCGATGAACAGATTAAAAAAATATAGTACAATAAACAAAGCACTGGCATTACTAACACTTTTCCTGGCTTTCTCTTTTACTTCTTGTGAAGATGTTGTAAACCTTGATTTGGAAACTGGCGAAACAAGATTGGTAATTGATGCTGAAATTATCTGGAAAAAAGGAACTGCAGGAAACGAGCAAACTATAAAAATCAGTAAAACAGCTCCGTATTACAACGATACAACACCAAAAGTTTCGGGAGCTCAAGTGCGTGTTGAAAATAGTAATGGCGACGTTTTTACTTTTACTGAATCTGAAGCAGGAGTTTACAAATGCAATAATTTTGTTCCTGTAATCGATATGGATTATAAATTATTTGTTGAAGCCGAAGGACAAAGTTTTACAGCAACAGAAAAACTAACTTCTGTAACGCCAATTACTAAAGTGGAACAAGCCATTGTTCCCGATTTTGGCGGAGAAGATGTAATCGAATTGACTTTTTATTATACTGATCCCGCAGATCAAGTTAATTTTTATTTAACCGATTATCAAAGTGAGTTTCTAATTTTTCCAGAATACGAAATTACAAATGACGAATTTTATAATGGAAATGAAATCAGTACAAGATTTTCTGATGAAGATATGAAGTCAGGAAATACAGTAAAAATTACACATAGAGGTGTTTCTAAAAACTTTTTCAATTACATGAAATTAATTTTAGAAGCTTCAAATTCAAATCCGTTTTCTGTTCCTCCTGGAAACATTCGCGGCAATATAATCAACACCAACAATGTCAATAATTATGCAATGGGTTATTTTAGACTTTGCGAAGCTGATCAGGTTGATTATTTGGTGAAGTAAAATGGTTATCCATAAAAATACAAAAGCCTTAAACGAGAATGTTTAGGGCTTTTGTGTTTTGGTGTATTAATGGAAAAACCTTAGGTTAGGAAATTAGGTTTGTAGAAAAGTTTTGTTTGTATTGTTGTTTATTCTGTTTGTAGTAATCTTTCATTAAAGAAATTGCATTTAGCTTGCGGTTAGTTTATGGAAATCTTGACTCGAAGTACACTTTTTCAAAACCTTTATTTTAAACAATGTAAAATACACAGTATTTATAGCATATTTGAAGAATTTTCAGCGGAACCATTGTATCCGCAAACTAAAAATGTTTCTCGTTTTATTTACCAAAGCAAAGTTTGAAAATACTAATACATATTCTCTCAGAAAAAATAAATTAGTTACTTTAATTCTTGTCTCATTTCTAATTTTTGGTATTCAAATTCTTTGAAAAACCTTTCAATCAAATATGGTACTTCTCTAAAATATCTAAATTCATATTCATCCCTGTATGTTTCTCTGAACATTGGATTATCAAAAGTAAAAGTTACTAATTCCAAAAACTGTTCAAAACCTTTGGTTGATTGAATATGCTTAACTTTTCCAACTTTTTCAAGTAAAATTAACCCGTTTTCATAAATCCAAGGATAGTCGTTTTTAAATGGTGCAAGAATAATTTGAAGTATTACCTTCGGTTCAATATTTCTCGAAAATGCATAATGAATTAATTCATCAATCATACCTGGATGAATTCTTCTACTACTTTTATTTGAAGTTCGTTGAGAAGCATTTTCAATTCTACTTGGTAATTCCTTAAACATCAATTTCACTTCTTCAAAAAGTTTTGCACTTTCATTATTATCAATTGTCTTTTCTACTTCAACAACTAGTGACTCTTCTTGTCTTGCTTTTATTATTTCCTGTGATTTAGATTTGAAAATTTCAACTTGCTGTTTAATTACATCTTCATCGGGTTCAGAGTTAGGCAATTTTTTAACCAATTGTTTAACCAATTTTGTTAATGAAACGACATCATCATCACAATTTTGAAATTGTGCGAATGGACCATTGCTCACATTGCTTAAAGATACTCCAACTGCTATACCTAGGATAGGTGTATTAAGCTTTCCTTTTGCCATCCCAGCTTCAAATAGAATCCAAGGTCTATTTATACTAAATTCTGTCAGCAAGCAAACAACATCAGATGAGTTTTGTAAACTTTCTATAATTTTAGGATACCATTCTATTCCATACTCGATTCCTTGTGTTCCTTTATTATCTGACGAACGAAATGATTTTAACATTCCTGCGCTCACGCTTTTTAATAGTTTACTAAAAGCTTCCGCAATATCTGCATCTCTTGTATCGTGACTAATAAAAACAAATGGACTTTCTGTTTTTGAATGCTTTGAAGTTTCTATTTGCTTTTCTTGTTTAAGTTCGTCCATATAAATTCACATTTTTTATGTTGGGTTTCATTTTTTATATACTTCTGTAGATTTGTGGTTTTACCAAAATGCAAAAAAAACCGACAATTGATTTTATTTGCTTTTATCTAAAAACCAATTATTCTTTATTTTAATTTACATGAGATCAATCCACTTTCCAGTATTTCTTTTTTTATTTGCACAACAAATATTACCTATATCTGCTTACGATTGGATTATTTTTTAATTTTCGTAAAAAATTTAATATATTTTCCTCGTTAACTACTATTTCCCCAGAGTCTAATTTATCGCAAAATTTTATAGTCTCCTCTGCATTAAATCCCGCTTTATGATAATCTGAAACAAAAAACACCCAGTGTGCCGATTTTTGTCGAGCACGGGATTCTACTGCATATTCGTTTAAGGCTATAACCTCACCTTTAATAATAGCATAGCCATTCAATCTTTCATTTTCACTAACAATAGTTCCATCGTTTAAAACTCCAACATTATAACTTTCTCCGCCAACATCTGAACCAATTACAAAAGGATCGAGCTCTTCAGATTTTATAAGTACAAATTCATATTGTAATTCCGGATTCATAGAAACCCACATTTCAGCAATTTTAATTTCCCAATTGAAGCCCGATACTAACCAATTACCTGATGGGATTCTTTTTATCTGCTCAACATAGTAATCTCCTTTTGCAAATTTATACCAAAATTTTTTTAAAAATTTTGCTTTACTTAAATCATTAAAAATTTGGATTTGGATTTTTTGTTCTAAAATCTTATGCACTCCATCATCATTAGCAGGTATAGCTTTCCGAATAATTTCATTAAAAGGATAAAGGTTATTCTTAAAACAATCTGTCCATTCGTCAACTTTCATATACGGATCTTTATTATCTATCGCTTCATTTCGTACATTCCCCTTTTGTACTTCTTTCAAATATGTTTCAATTTTATTATGCAGCTTTTCAAAATTGATATTTTGATTCAATAAATGTTTGAAGTCATCAATAAATTTCAAAACTCCTTTTTTTTCAATTACATTCAATCCTAATTTTGTAATATTTAAAAAACCAACCTCCTCAAAATTAATGTCTGGCAATAATAATGGAACAATATTCTCTGTAGGCAATACGGCCCATGCCGCTCCAACTTCATTTTGACAAACTTCACTACTTTTGTAATTTTTAGATATAAATAATAATGCAAGTGAGGAATCATTTATTTCCTTTCGAAGTACATTTGGCACATATTCCCCACTTCTTATACCATGCCCCTCCAAACTAGAGCAAAATATTCTATTTGAAGAAATATCTAGTCCCAAGATTAGTACGTTGTCAACAAAAGATTTCACATAGTGCAAGTCTTCAGACGAATGGCTTATAAAAATCTTATCTTTCATCATCTAGAATTATTTTCATTTTTAAATCCTTTAAAGGAATCTCTAACAACCCTAAAGCCATAATAGCCCTTGGAATTATATTTATAAATGAAATAATTAATACATTCTCATTAAACGTGAAATCTAAATATTCATCTAAATATTCCACATATCTCGGAAGATATTCTTTTTGTTCCTTATCCCCAAAATTTTCAATTAATTCATTAATAAACTCTTCAATATTTTCAAATTCAATAATATCACGTAAAGAAATAACATATTCTGGATTTAAATTAAAATTTAAAGTATTAAAAGATGTACTTGGATGTGCCCCTCCCAAATAAGACTCGCAACTTATGCTTAAGCTTAAAAAATTTCTGTTTAAAAATACTATATTATGACTTATATCTATATACCCCGAAATCTTTTTATTTCTGTTTATAAAATCTTCATCATTTATAATCCAATTTCTAAACTCACCGATTGTTTCATATACATCATGTTGAATGAATGTATTAATAAAATTTGAATCAAATGATTCATTACTTTTGAAAAATGGCAATTCACATTCATAATTTATCTTATTCTCTATTGTTAAATCTAACCCAAGTGAAATTAATTGGTAATCACTTAATGCAATCGAACTAGGTGATGCACTTTCTAAATATTTCGCTTTTTGGTAATTCAAAGAATCTAAAATACTTTCTTTATAATCAACATTTGCTTGTATCCAATGGAATTTCAGCAATTGTTCAGGAATTTCACATTCGTCAAGTACAATTGGAATAATATAAATGTCGTCTGCAAGTTTATTCTCCCAATATTCCAAAGCATATTTAAATTCTTTTTGAATATATCCTCTTTTTTTAACTGAGCTTGATGATAAGAGAATAATTATATAATCTGATTTTTTTAAAGCTTTTTTTATTTCATAATCCCAATTTGCCCCCGCCCTAATTTTTTTTTTATCTAACCATGGCGAATACCCAACCTCCGTTAAGTAAACATATAATTCTTCTGCAAATTCTATATCCTCTTTTGCATGGCTAATAAAGACGTCTTTAAACATTTGTCTATAAATTTTATATTTTTTTAACCAAAATATAATTAAATTCTTTTTTAATATTACTTTCTGCGTTGTGCTAACCACATGGTATGCTCTCGAGAAATCGCGTTTTCTGAATCTAATACATACTTAGTAAATTGTTCTTCATCTGGGATAGAATCGCCTATTGATTTGATTAAAGTTAGTTCCATAGATGCTGTAGTATATGCCTGAATCAAAGAATGAAATTGCCTTAACTCTAACCACGCAATTGCAGATGCGGATAATGTGGTAAAAAGCCCAACAAGATTCCAAGAGGTAGAGGGATTTAAAATTAAAATCAAACAACATATAATTGAGAGAATTTGAAAAAACAACACTAAATACAACCAAATTGCTTTATGCTTTTTATTGAACCTTGTCTTTGATGTGTACCAATCAATTTGATCTTGAATTCTTTCCTGTAAATAAAATTTTAAACGTTTATTCCAATGTTCATTTCGTATTTTATTCATTTTTGCAGTGATACTTTCTAGATTCAACAAGTCGGAATCCAAAGATACGAGTAGATCAGGAAATTGATTCTGAAGAATGTGTAATGAATCGGTGAATGATTTTTGCACATGATTTTCTGACAATGTAGATTCAAAATTTTCAGAGCATGTTACATACCTCCAAGTTAACGTTTTTATTGATTCTGTTAATGCTCTGCTCTTATACCATATGTCCTCAAATTTGAAGTATTTTACTAATCCTGTCAGTGCTAAGGTAGTCACTAAAAGAAATAATGAAATAATATAAACAAAGATTTTTGGTTCATCTTGTTGAAAATTATAAATGGCGATAAATGCCGCCACAACCCCAATTATAAGATTAGCTTTCATTAATCTCATATAATATTTTTGTGCTTTATTTGAAGCTTTGTCTGCTGCTTGTTGGATACCAGGAAATTCGTTTGTTTTCAATTTGTATAATTATTATTTTCAGCCTTATAATGGCATCTACGTCCGTAATTCTTTTTATCTAAAATAAATTGTATTTATTATTAAACTCAATTATTAAATTGCTGAGCTTTATTCTTTGGGACAGATAAGAATCAATGGCAAAATCAGTATTTTTGCATTGTCTAACCTCTTCTAAAATTTCCTGTTCTTTCTCAATATTACCATTTGAGAATTCAATTTCGGCTAAGGTAAGCAATATCCAATTCTTATCATTCCTATTTTCCCAACTGCTACTTTTTTGATGATTTTCACAAATCTCCTTTACTTTTTTACGTATTCTTACAGCATTCCCAAAATTAGCAAATGCTTCAAATTTATTATCAAGAAATACCGCATTAAGGTTAAATAAAAATGCTAAGTTAATACCATTATAGTAATCGCTTCCGATGTAAAATCCTTTTTCATAAAACCATATTGATTTTTCTAGGCTTTCTATATCATTATTAATAGTAAATAGTCTCTTATAAATAGCTCCAGACAAGCCTAATGTTTCAAGATCAATAGTTTGATTAGGATTTAAAGACTCGAGAATACTGAGAGCTTTAATTAGTGCGTCAACCTTGTTTGGATCTTCGGATTTGTAAGTGACTAATGCTAACCTCTGAGTAACTAAAACATTGTCCTGTCTAAGTTCTAAAGCTTTTTCGAGAAATTCAATAGCCTTTAAATAGTCTTTATTATCTTTCGCTAATTCAGCTTCAGTCATAAAGTCTGATAAAGATCCATCTTCATTAATATTTTCTCTAATGCCCTCTATTTCCTTTGTTGTAAATTTAGGAATTTCAAGATCTGGAAAAATTGTATATAGAGGACTGTCTATCTGTGGATCTTTTTCTAAACTGATAATTTTCTCTTGTAATTTTTTTTTAAATCTAAGAACTTCTGCATAGTCAATTGCTTTGCCAAGATGTTCATAAGGCTCAATAACAATATGACTTAAATCGAAAGGATATGTCAGCTTATCTTCAGAAATTATTATAGTTGTATTTTTTCTAACGGCATGTCTAATTCCAAGTTCATACAATACGTTGGCATTTAGTGTTGACAAGTCTGCTATTACAAAATCACTTTTCAGTATACCATCATACATCTGTAAATCTATTACACCACTGTGAGAAATATCACTAGATCTGTAGCATAAGAAGCCTAAATCCTCAAATGCTGGTTTAATTATATAATCATAAGTCTTATCTAAATCTATCTCCCTTCCGGTATTATAATCCATCTTAATGCCGAAACCTATAATTACAAAACACGTTTTTTGAATATCTTTCATTATGGTCGTACTTTTATCTTATTAGCTATTGGATGTGTACGCTTTGCAAACGCTTCTTCAATATATTTTTCAGGAGATTCAACAAAGTCTTCCCATTTTACTAATACACAATATCTATCATCATCAGGATGAGAACATTTACCATTTGGTATAAAATAATTGTACGCAAACTCAGAAATTGTAGTTGATGAGTTCAAAGTAATGTATCTATGAGTTTTGCCACAGCCTAAACAATTAACTGAACCTGTATATATTTTAGAGTACATTGATGGAAGAACAATCCCTAAAATTCCGTTTATTGTATTATTAACTCCATGATATAATGAAGCTTGTAATTCTCTTTTTATATATTTTTGTTCTTCCCAGCCCAAATCATCTTGACTATAACTTCCAATAAGATGGATTGTCACAGTCGAATCCGACAAATAGTCTTCTCTTATCTTTCGCATTATACAATCCTCATCTTCAGAATCAATCGCATCGTGAAGCGATTTATCAATCATATCGATATTCAAGTCATCTAAAATAATCTTCTTGTAACCGAAGTCTTCAGTTTTACAAGAAATAAAACATTTTCTTCCCATTTAGCTAGTTTTAGTTTATTAAGTACATTTCCAATTTTGAAGTTTTTTAAATCAATATACAAAGGTTAATTTTTAGCATAGACGCATAATACGGAAAACCATAATTATAAATTCATCAAATTCAAAAATATCAATAAGAAGATGCAATACTACAAGTATTAATACCTGTTTTTCTCGATTAAATATTAGGTATTAATCAATTAAAGATTATATCATCATTAAGATTTACGCAAATTTGAATCTATTATTTCTGATAATTATTTTTAAATAGTTCATAAAAAATCTACTTATATAAACTATTCTAAACCTAAATTAGATTAGTATAAAAAGAAAGTTCATAAAAAAATAAACAGGTCTTGATAATTTGTAAGATTAAAACCAATATATTTATAAAAAATATCCAGGCAAATAACAAATTTTACTATTTCAAGTTTTCTAATTGCTAAGACACAAGCCACAATTTCCTGTAAATGTATTTTACGCATTGTTTTTTTACAATAGTTAATTCTAAATAATATTTAAATATGGCAAGATGCACAGCACCAGTAAATGGGCATAGATCAGCAAGCGCAATAGCGAATTGTCCTGCATGTAGCAGTCGTTATAGCCGAAGCTACAACTCTTACTCTCCTTATTCCTCATCCTACTCTTCTTCGTCAAACAGTTCGATAAGTCGTAGCGGTTCTGGACAATCAAGAACTAAAGCAAGATGGTCATCTTCCGGCTCTAGCATTCTTTATACCGCTTCAGAAATCCGAACACTGACACCTGTTCGTGAAAACGTAGAAAAACGTTCTGATCTTCCAGACTTAAGAGATGTCTTCCTTTGTCATGCTTGGGATGACCGTAAAGGCGCAGCTAAAGAATTGCATGATCTACTAGAATCAAAGGGTGTCTCAGTATGGTTTAGTGAAAAAGATGTTTTACTAGGTTCTTCTTTACTTCGTGAAATCGATAAAGGATTAGCAAAGTCACGCGTGGGCATAGTATTAGTTACTCCTTATTTTCTTAAACGTGTCAGAGGAGAAGGTATTGCAGACAAAGAACTTTCTGCACTATTAGCTAGGGATCTACTTGTTCCTATTATTCACAATACAACTTTTGAAGATTTGCGCGAAGTAAGTCCTCTTCTTGGATCTAGAAGCGGTTTAAGTACTATTGAAGATTCAATGATAGATGTGGCAGCTAAACTTGCTGAATTAGTTACACCAGAACCTATTACAAATTAATTATATATCAAAGTGGCTATGATTACTAAGAAGCTGTCATAACAAAGCTTTATTAAGAAATTCAAAATGCATCAATTGACAAAAATATCAATTTTAGCTTTCCAACTTTCAGGAAATTTAAAATTGATATTTGCATTTTGAGTTCTTTTTAGCCATATTTATTAAAAGAAATTGGTTAGACTCCGAGGTACACTTTTTTTCTGTCCCTGCTCTTATATAGCATACGAAATCCAATAATTACTAGCTGTCAAATCATTTCAAAGCGGAACCTCTTCATCCGCCAAAGAACCTCAACAGCGATGCTTATTATTACTAAGTATCTCTCTTTAAAATCATTAAATCCTAGAGTAAAAAACAATCATATCAAAGCCTTATTTTTTAATATCTAGCCCAACTCTAAAAACCTCATCCAACATCTCCATTTCATCATTAGGCAATAGCTGCAAAGCCATTTCAACCAAAACCATAGCATCAGAAAAAGGTTTGGTAGAATTTTCGCTTTGAAGCATTGTTATACTTGCCTTTAATAAAGCGGTAACTATAATATTTAATTCACTGTAACAAGATACATTTAACGTTGCGGAGAAGGAATCATTATTAGGTTTGAGTTTATTAAAATAGTTTCCTTTATTCATTATTTCTAATAATTCTGTTACGGCTTTTTGTTGTGTTTCCATAATTATAATTGAAGTTTTTTGATAAGTCAAAATTGAATTATTATTTTGGAATACAGGTTATCACACATGATAACTGCTCAAAAAAGTGAAAATAAAATTCAACAAAAAACCAAAAAACCTTCAAAATCAAAAACTTGACTTTGAAGGTTTTTCACTTTATCTAAAACTCTTATTTATATTCTTTCTCTTTCTGCGCATACCAATCTTTCATCACATAAAAAGCTTTCTTTTTAATTCCTTGATCGGAGATTAAACCTTTACGGTTAAAGAAATCCTGAATGTCCGGCAATTGTCTTCTTGGTGATCTGAAATCGACTAAAATCCAAGGAGAAACTCCTGCTAAACCTTCGATACGATTGAACATCTGCGTGTTTTGAATATACAATTCTTCTTGATATTCTTCGTTCCAGCGTTCTTTCTTATCGCCGTGACGACCTTGTAAAGCTTCGCCGCCAAATTCGCTGATGATAACGGGTTTGTTATACGGAATTACCCATTGCATGTCTTTGCACGATTCGTTGGTTCCTCTGTACCAGCCTAAATATTGGTTAAAGCTCACAATGTCTACATATTCGTTCATATTATCGTGAAGTGTATTAACATTGTTCGGACTTTTCGTTACTTCCATCGCCATACTGATTAAACGAGAATTATCTTGTGTACGCGCATATTTGGCCAATTTACTCAAGAAAATATCTCTGTCATCTCCATGCGGAGTTTCATTTGCAATTGACCAGATTACAATGCCGCAGCGATTTTTATCTCTGTAAATCATATCGTGCAATTGACGTTCTGCATTCGCGTAAGTGTCTGGATTCGTCCATGAAATGGTCCAATAAACTGGAACTTCAGACCAGATCATCAATCCCATTTTTTCAGCCTCTTTTACCATTTTTTCGTTATGCGGATAATGCGCCAGACGAACATAGTTACAGCCTAATTCTTTTGCCCAAGTCAATAAAGTAACAGCATCTTCTTCTGACCAAGCTCTTCCAGATCGGAAAGGGGCTTCCTCGTGAATACTAATACCGCGTAAAAAGACCTTTTTTCCGTTTAACAGAATCTCTTTTCCTTTGGTTTCTATGGTTCTAAAACCAATTTGATCTGCAATATTTTCATCGGCTTTGCTAATCGTTACTTCATATAATTTTGGTTTTTCTGGCGTCCATAAAATAGGATTTGCTTTAATTTCAAAATATGCGATTCCTTTGGCATCAGTCGTAACGTTCTTTTTGATTTTTAATTCTGGAATCGAAACCGAAACAGATTGGTTTGCTGTTTCACTATTCAGCTTTACCCAGCCGGAAATTTTTCCTTTTTCTTTTTTATCCAATTGTACCAAATAATCTTCGATATAGGTATTCGGGACTTGCGCTAAAGTCACATCTCTTGTAATACCGCCGTAATTCCACCAATCCATATTTACGGTCGGGACATTATCCTTATGTCTTTTGTTGTCTACTTTTACTACCACAAAATTATTGCCGTCCACCAATAAATCGGTTACATCAAAATTGAATGGTGTATAACCGCCAACGTGGGTTCCTGCCAGTTTTCCGTTTACATAAACTTTTGCATCGTAATTGACTGCTCCAAAATGAAGAATACCTTTGCTTTGAGAATTCTTTTGGTAATTGAAGTCTTTCTGAAACCAAACTGTTCCTTCGTAAAAAAACAATCTTTCGTCCTTACTATTCCAGTCAGACGGAATATCCATCGTGGCAGAAGTCGCAAAATTATATTCGGTTAAATCTGTGGTATTCCACTTCTTATTTTCGAAGAATCCGTTGTTTTTAAACGGCATTAAACGGTAATCGTAATATCCGTTTTCGAGCGGGTCTACGATATAACTCCATTTTCCGTTTAATGTAATATTGTTTCTGGCAGAAATGTTGGAAACTAACGGAATTTCCTGCGCCATTGCTTTCCCCATCAGCAGAAAAGTACAGCACAGCATTACAATTTTTTTCATAGTTTTTATTTTTAATTATATAGGTCTAATTAATTTAAACACATCACTAGATTAAATCTGCTGATCTGCTAAATGTGCGGGAAAATTTTTTAGCTCGCAGATTTTGCAGATTTTTTAACACATAGAATCATAGATTTTCTTTGTGTCTAAAGGCGTTTCACTTTTTTAAATACACATAGCTGCTTTTATATCCTCACCTTTATCTGTTAATCTGTAAAATCTGCGGGAAAAAATTTTCGCTCGCAGATTCGGCAGATTTAGCAGATTAGTGGATTAGTGGATTAGTGGATTTTTTAATTTTTAATTTTTAATTTTTAATTTTTAATTTTTAATTTTTAATTTTTAATTTTTAATTTTTAATTTTTAATTTTTAATTCTTAATTCTTAATTCTTAATTCTTAATTCTTAATTTTTAATTCTTAATTTTTAATTCTTTTTATTATCAAAATAACGCGTCAGTTCGTAAGCATTATCGTTAATCACTTTCATTTCTTTTAACAAAGGCTCATACGGTTCGAATTTGCTGTTGACAATACCTTTGTTGGAATCTCGGTTGGAATAATCGGTAGTTAAATCTTCTGGATCGTTATCCATATATTTGAACCAATGCCAGCCGACAGAATTTTTATTTTTAAGTAATTCCAAAGTGAAATTCTGATAGAAAAGTCCTCTTTCTTTCTGCGTTCGAACCAGCCAGCCAGCGCCGGTATTATTGGGCAGCCCAGAATCTTCTCCTTTGGTATACCATTCTGTAATTAAAAAAGGTTTTCCGGACCATTCTCCCCAATTGTTCATTAATTCCTGACTTGGCTCCCATTTTCTATAATGATTTATTGAAATGATATCCATGTATTTTCCAGCCACTTTAAAAATCTCAGGATTTGTCAATTCCTGTTCCTTATCCTGATTGAAACGACATCCCAAATAAAGATGGTTCGGATCTGCTTTTCGGAGTGCTTCTGTGACTTTCTTCATATAAGTTTCAAAATAAAAAGCGGTAAACGCCATTCTATCTTCTTGATTTACATCTGAAATTGAAGCATTAAAACCTTTTCTTTTGTCCAGCCAATCTTTTGCTGCCATATATCCTTGTTCATCTTTGGCCAATAAAGTTAAATGTTTATCTAATGCGTCGTTATACCAAGGCAGTTCATTATCAGTAAAATAACCCATCAAATACTTATCATTTTTATATTGAGAAACGTCTTTTATGGATTTTTCTACGTAGGCATCAAATTCTTTATCAAAAACCATTACGAGATCAAAACGGTAATTCTGCCAGCTGGCTTCTTTATATTTTCCGCCGTATTTTTTAATATGATCGGAATGATACATGCCCATTGGCGAAATAATTATGGTATAAACCAATGGATTTTCAGCTTTTCGAACCAAATCTATATTCGACCACGCGCCTACTCCATTAAATCCATTGTCACGAAGTAATTTTGTTTCTTGCTTCAGCCAATTTTCTGGACTTCCGTATTTTTTATCGAATGCTTTCTGCTGATTTACAGAGCGTCCTGCGTTAAAAACTGCAACACCTTTGTAAATAAACGGATAGCCTTCTGGATCAATAATCCACCATCTGTTGTTTACTTTTTCTGTTCTAAAAAATCCCGTTGCTTCTTTCTGCCAGACTTTCGATCCGCCGTAAATCGAAATTGGTCCTTGCTTTTTAATTTTAAATCCAGGCAGCTTGTCAACTGTCTTTGCATCATACGCAACCCATTTTGGATCTAATGCATTTTGTCTGGCTTCTACTTTTTGGTACGTAATGTTATTCTGTGCATTTGCAGTAATCAGGCTTATAAAACAGAACAATACATAAATGGAGTGCTTCATTAAATTTGTTTTTAATATGTTAACACATAGAAACATAGATTCTATTTTGGGCTGAGAAAGGCCTTTCAGCTGCTGCATGCACATAGATTTTCTATGTGTGAAAACTAGTTTCTTTTAAACTCTCTCAAGTTTAAAAAACCTATGTCTCTATGTGTTTAAAAATTTTATTTAGATAAATAGATATGATCAATATCAAAAATGTAGTTATTTAAAGCTCTTACATCTTCAGGATCAACACTTCTTAAAACCAAAATATCTTTGATTTTTGTTAAGTCTAATGACGGATTTTGTTTTTTGTAATCAGCGATTGGAATTTTAACCATGTTCCAGCTGCCGTCTCTTTTTAATCCGTACAAATTACTTGTGGCATCAAATTCTACATATCCAGTATTGGAAGCATCTTTCATTCTAAATCTGATTTTTCCAGTGCTGGTCGTTCTTACCGCCATATTAATATGGGTGTAAGATGAAATATCCGTGAAATTTACAAACGATAGAATTGCCATCGCCCATTTAGCTTCTGCTGCTGGCGGTGTTGCTGGAAGAGAAAAATTTCTAAAAGCTCCTTCATAACCATCAGCGGCGACTTCTTTAATTACAAATTGATTGCTTGAAACCCAGTTTAGGACAGGAGCTGTTTTTGTAAAATCAGGATTTTCAGAATAAATTTTAAGGGCATCAGTCGGAATAACAATTGGCGGAGTTGCAGGCGCTTCAACCTCAACCGTAAAAGTTTTCTTTTGGATAGTATTGTCAACAAAGGTAATTTCTAAAGTCGTTGTAAAAGTACCGCCTTTAGCATATTTCACCTCAACGTTCGGTTCAATAGAAGAACCTGGAGAGCCGCCTTGAAAAGTCCATTTTACAGCACGGACTTTTGTCGACGAATCTGTATATGTAATGGTTTCTCCTGCTTTAACAGAGGTATTGGTGGATTCTGCTTTTAATTCTCCTTTTTTATAAAGATATACTTCGCGTACATCATCTTCACAGGAAAACAAACTTGCAAAAAGTACTAAAAGAAAATATTTCAGTTTAGCGATATGATTTAGTTTTATAGTCATGGTTTTGTGTTTTTGGGTTAATTTTTTTCAGAAATGATGCTTTATTTAGAATATAGAGGATAGAACATAGAGAAAAGATTTTTCTAAGAATCTTAGATCTCGCTTCTTGCCTCTATTCTCTATTCTCTATTTTCTATTCTCTATTTTCTATTCTCTATTTTCTATTCTCTATATTCTATTCTCTACACTCTTAAAAACTCTATTTCAATCCATCTAAAAATCCTTGGTATGCAGGTTTTTTATTATAGTCGGCATCTAGAAGTAACGGATACTCTTTTGAGTGCCAAAAACCAGTTAACCAAGTATATTTGTCGGTTACGCCCCAAGTTGAAATGGCAAATTTTTGGGTTTGAGGCAATTCTTCGTACATCGTTGTGATGTATTTATAAGTTTCAGCTTGTTTTTGTGCTTCGGCATCTGTAAAAACATACGAGTCCGATTTAGCTGTGTTTACTTTGATGTCTAATTCTGAAATGTGAATTAACAATCCTGTTGAAGCCATATCAGTAAAACCGGTTTTCATGGTTTGTCTATTGGTATCTGTTGCATAATGAAACTGATCTCCCACACCATCGATTGGAATTCCATTGGCTTTGAATCTGGTTACCATTTTTTTTATGGCAGCTCTTTTTCCACCATCGAGAACTACGCTGTAATCGTTGTAAAATAATTTAGCCTCTGGATCTGCTGCTTTTGCATATTTAAAACATCTGCCGTAAAAGCCTATAGGGTCATTAAAAATTGGTTTGATTACGGTTTCATTTCTTAAAGCTCCGCCATCTGCAAAAACTTCATTTACTACATCCCAGCTTTTTACTCTGCCTTTATAACGACCAACAACATCTGTAATGTAAATTTTGACTTTTGATTCGAATGCAATGGAATCGTATTTTGCGTTTTTAAACCATTCTGGAAAGGAATCGTACCAGACTAAAGTATGTCCGTGCACTTCCATATTATTGTCTTTTGCAAAACCAACTAAATAATCGGCGGCTGTAAAATTATAAGCTGTTGAAGATGACCAGATACTAGCCATTTTCATTTCAAACTCTGCCGTAATCTGGTTATAATGTTTTATAACTGCATTTTTATAATTGGCTTCTCCTTGTAAATCTTTCATTTTAACTGCAGCACCAACCTTAAATTTTGCTTTTTCTTTCAAGGTTTGAGTAATCGGATTTGGATTGCCGGTACCGCCGTCTTCATCTGCATTTATAAAAACTACTTTTTCGTCGTTGCTGCAGGAAGCAAACAGCAAAACAGTTAATAGACCTAAAATATATTGTTTATTTATCATCGTGTTTTTTTTAGTTTGATCCGGAAATCAAATGTTACTTTGTTTCCCGGATCGGGTTATTACTAACTTTAACCTTAACTTTTTGGAAGTTTTTTTTTAAACACATAGAAGCATAGTTTATAAGCTCAAAAAAGGTGTTCAATCTATGTTTCTATGTGTTACATATTAATTATAGCCTACATTAAATCCTTCTGGTTTTCCCATCAAATCGATTTGACTTTGTGGAATCGGCATATTGATCATTGCAGGAGTCATTTTTAATGGCACTTCTCCTGGAATAGTTCCAGATGGACTTGAACGGAAATATAAATTCTGTCTTTCTACCAAAAGTCCGAGCCTTTTCAAGAGAAACCATCTGTTGTTTTCAAATGCTAATTCTCTAGCCGATTCGTCTAAATAATTATTTAAAGTCCAAGCTGTTAAATCAAAAGTTGTTACGGTGCTTTCAGGATTTCCGGTATAACCTCTTCTTCTCACTTTATTTAAATACGCAAGGGCTTTGGTATCGTTTCCTAAATTGTGATAAGCTTCAGACGCCAACAAATACGTTTCTGCCAATCTGTAATACATATAATCTTTGTAACTGTTTGAAGTCATTGGCAGTTTTTCTGTATCGTGGTATTTTTTCAAACTCCAGTGCCAAGCTCTGTAATTTCCATTTGGGGCCGCGATTGCCGGATTGGTAATTGGCTGTCCGAATTTTGGATTTCCTGGAACATTGATTTTATAATCCTGATAATTATCGGAATAATAATAGGTTTTAAATCTCAAGTCGTTTGCCTGATCATAAAGTGATTTCAAATAATTATTTGGGTAAAACCAGCCTAAAGCCTGACCTCCGTATGCCACATCCTGAACCAATTCGCTTGTATTCAATTCATAAGTTCTGTGAGTAAAAACACTGCTCAGCCAAGAACCGCCGCCTCCAGCTAAATTATCATCAGGACCTAATAAAAAGTCTTTTTGATAGGTAAAAAGAGATTCTTTATGATTTCCGTTTTGTCCCCAAACATCTGCAAGTGCAACTAAACCGTGAGTTCCGTCATTGATAATAGCATCAAACTGCGCCGCCGCTCCTGCCCAGTCCTGCTGCCATAAAGCGCTTTTACCGCGAATATGTCGTGCAACACCCTGCCCATAACGTCCTGGATCTACTTTAAAAGGAAGATTGGCAATTGCATAGTCTAAATCAGCATCGATTAATCTGTAAACATCTGCGTCGCTTGCTACTTTGTACTCTACTGGATCGTTAATATTTTGAGGTGTTGTTGGAATTGTATCGATTAGAATACCGCCATACATTTGTTTTAAATCCAAATACAATTCACCTCTAATTACTCTTGCCTGCGCTACTAATCTTTTCTTAGCTGCGTCATCCATTTGAATTGATCTTGCAGCAGTGATAATTGCCGAACATCTGTCGATAATCTTATAGCCCTGAATCCATTTTGAACCTGTGAACGACTGCGGATTATGACCAGTTCCGTATGGTGTATTCCACGTTCTGTGCAATCCTAAATCTGTTGCTACCATAAAGAATACATTGGCCCACAAATCGCTGTTGTCACCAGATGGCAGATTGTAATAACGCATTTGATTGTACAGTGCATTAACTCCAACTTCTAATCCTGCTGGAGAACTGTAGACATAATCTACAGAAACTTGATCTTTTACCGTTTCCTCTAGAAAATCTTCGCACGAAGTAAGTCCCAAAGAAAGCCCGAATATCAAAACAAATAGAAAATTTATATTTTTCATGATCTTGTTATTTTTTTATTTTATTGAATGTCTTAAGCTGTGTTAAAAACCTACCTGTAAGCCAATAACACAAGTAACAGGCTCAGGATAATCGTTTATTTCTTTTTCTGGACTATAAGATTGGTAATCTGTAATGGTAACCAAGTTGCTTCCTGTTACATAAAGTCTCATATTGCTTAACCCCAGCGATTTAATTGTATTTTCTGGAAATTTAAATCCAACCGAAACGTTTTGAAGACGAACATAGGAAGCGTCTTGTAATCCTAAAGTATTGATGTAAGGCGGATCATTTCCATCTCTTGGTCTCGGCCAGTTTCCTCCTGGATTTTCTGGTGTCCAATAATCTTGTTTGATACCATTTTTCACACCTCTTAAAGATCCTCCACGCACATAATCGTATAAAAACAAGTTATCTCTGGTAACACCCTGAACCGTATAAATATCTGCTGAGAAATCGAATTGTTTGTATTCTAAAGCCAAAGAGAAAGTACCAAACCAATCCGGCATTTTGGAAGTGATCACTCTGTCCTGATCCGGATTTGGATTGGCACCATTTGACGGATCTGCATCATACAATTTGATATCTCCAGGATACAAAGTTGTTCCTGTAACTAGCGGAATATTTTCGCCCTCCTGATAAATTCCAACTGCTTTGTATCGGTAATAAACATCAATTGGTTTTCCAATAAACCATAAGTTTCCAACTGCATCATCTTCTCTTCCGTCGCCATCTGCATCTTTTCCGTAGATACTTACTATGCTGTTTTTATTTTTAGTGAAAGTTGCTCCAACATTTAATCTGAAATCTTTCTTTTTAATTAAATCACCGTTCAAAGTAACCTCCAGACCTTTATTGTTTACTTTTCCAATATTTGAAAGTTTCAAAGTATATCCCGTATTGGCATTTAGCGTTTCATAAATCAGCAAATCTGAAGTGTCAGTATTATAAACCTCAACTGTACCTGTTAATCTGTTTTTGAATAGACCAAAATCGGTTGCAAGGTTGAGTTGTGTTGAGGTTTCCCATCTTAAATCGGGATTCGATAATTGCGTGCCTGGCACATATCCTGAAACTTTTACACCATTAATAATATAATCTCTCTGCACAGCAGTTGCCATACTTTGATAGGGATTTTGAGGCTGGTTACCTACTTTACCATAACTTGCTCTTAATTTCAAGTTGCTGACAACCGGAACGTGTTCTTTCATGAACTCTTCATTCGAAACATTCCATGCTGCATTTACCGCTGGGAAAAATCCCCATTTATTATTTGCTCCAAATACTGAAGACCCGTCTGCTCTTCCTGAAACGGTGAAATAATATTTACTGTCAAAATCATATTCTAATTTTCCTGCAAACGAAATAAGAGATCTTTCGTTTCCTCCAATTAAAGGTGTATTTAAGAAAGCACTTTCTAAACCGTAAATACCCAAAATATCACTTGGAATTCTGCTTGCTGAATTACTAAAATCACTGTACTCCGATGAGGTAATTTCATAAACCCCAGTTGCATTAAAATGATTTTTTTCGGCTAAGTTGAAGTTGTAATGCAAAATATTACTTAACTGATATTCTACATTGTCTTTATAAGTGATACTCCCGCTTCCCTGTCCTGAGTTAGCAATCCCAGAAAGCGATTTTGAAGTATTAAAAGACAAAGCTTTATAATTCCACGATCTGCGGCTGGCATTTAATTTATAGGTAAAACCTTTTGCAAGATTAATATCTAAGAACATATTCATGATGTCATTACGGTTCTGCTCGTTCGTTGTCGTTTCATAAACATCAATAAGCGGATTTGGTGTTTCCTGAATTCCTCCTGGAAGGTAACGGAAAGAGCCGTCTGGATTATAAACCTGCCCTAATGGAGATGTATTTATAGCATTATTTAAGATGTTACCCACATTCGGACGATTTGATTCTGAGAACTGAAGCGAAACATTCATCCCTACTTTTAACCAATCTGTAACTCTCTGATCTACATTTACCCTCATTGCTACTTTATCATAATCCGAATTTGGAACTACTCCTGAAGTATTGATGTAGTTGATGCTCGAAAATATACTTGTTTTATCTGTTCCAGATGAAATACTCAAACTATGGTTATTAGTCACGCCTGTTCTTAAAACCAACTTTTCCCAATCAATATATTTTCCAGATTGAACAGATTCTAATTCTAATGGAGTGAAAACCTGATTATCTGGTCTGTAAACGCCATTATTACTAGTTCTGTATGCTTCTCTTTTCAGCTGTGCAAATTCTTCTCCGCTGTAAACATCAAAGTTTCTATTGACAGTTTGAACGCCAGAAAAACCATTATAAGAGATTTTTGCTTTTCCTGTCTTTCCTCTTTTGGTAGTAATCAGAATAACTCCGTTGGATGCTCTTGCTCCATAAATAGATTGTGCAGCCGCATCTTTTAAGATTTCTAGAGAAGCAATATCATTCGCATTAATATCATTAATATTTCCGATTACGATTCCATCTGCGATTACGATTGGTTCGTTGCTTCCGTTAATAGATTTTTTTCCTCTAATTTGGATTGAAGAAGAACTTCCCGGTCCGCCATCGGCCAAACTTACCTGAACTCCTGCTGCTTTACCTCTAAGCATTTCACCAACATCCGAAGTTGCTACTTTGGTCATGTCTCCCGGTTTTACCGATGCAACAGAACTAATTACGTCACTTTTCTTTTTGGTGCCGTAACCTACAACGATAATTTCGTCAAGCGCTTGAGAACTTTCTTTTAATACTACTTTTAAATTTTTCTTGTTTTCGGTATCAACAGAAACTTCATCCATTCCGATAAAGGAAAAAACTAACGTACTTTTTGCTGGGACACTGATTGTAAAATTCCCGTCGAAATCGGTTTGTGTGCTTTTTGACGTTCCTTTAGCATGTACATTTACACCCGGAAGCGGGAGTCCGGCATTGTCGACTACTTTTCCTGTAATCGAACTTTCTTGTGCACTCACTGTGGTTGAGAGAATACACATAAAAAGCAATAAAACTAGTTTTAGATAATTTCCTCCAAGAAAAAACATCTTTACATGTTTGTTTTTTTTCATAAGTTATTTTTTTGGTTAGTTAGATAGAAATCAGTCATGATTTATGATGCAAATGTGACTAATAAATGACGGTTTAAGGGGAGAAAAACATTCGCATTTGGGGGCGTCAATGTGTTTATTTGCGAATTTAACACGTGACAAAGCCTTAAAAAATGGTATTCGTAATAAAAACCTTAAAAAATTACTGGGTACTTAATTTCTAGTTTTTATGATCAAAATTTTAAACGCAAAGTCCGCAAAGAAAAAACGCAAAGTCCGCAAAGCTTAAAATTAAACTTTGCGGACTTTGCGTAAACCATGGCGATCTTTGCGGTGAAATATGCGGTTAATTTTTAACTTGAGCGCTTTTATATTCAGTAGGAGAAAGATTGTAGAACTTTTTAAATTCTTTACTAAAGTGTTTTCGATCATTAAAACCAACCATGTATGTTACTTCGGAAACGGAATAACTGGTATTGGACAAAAGACTTGCCGCTTTCTTTAAACGCATGTTTTTGATAAATCCTGCCACGGAATGATTTGTCAGCATTTGTACTTTTTTATAAAGAACTGTTCTGCTCATTCCAATTTCATTTACTAAATCATTTACATCAAAATCTGTATTATCGAGATTGGCTTCGATGATCTGAGTTAGTTTTTTTACAAACTGACCTTCCGGCGTACTTGCATTTTCCTGCTCAGCATCTGCAATAAAACCTTCGCCGTATTTTTGACGCATTATTTCTTTGGCAGATAATAAATTGGCAATGGTTAATTTTAATTCCTCAATACTAAAAGGTTTCGAAATATAAGCATCTGCGCCTGTCGAAAGTCCTTCAATTCTATTTAAAGTCGAAGATTTTGCCGTTAAAAGTATCACTGGAATATGATTGGTATTTTGACTCGTTTTTAAAATTTTACACAATTCAAAACCATCCATTTCGGGCATCATAACATCTGTCAGGATAAGATCTGGAATTTCTTTCTCCATATATTCCAAAGCTTTTATGGCATCTGTAAATCGCAGCACTTTATAATCGCTGTATAAAATATCGTTTATAAACGAAAGTACTTCTTCGTTGTCCTCAATTACGAGAACTGTCTTTTTTGTACTGTTTTCAGGTTCGTCCAGATATTCCGGTTCATAAATATCAATTTCGGTTTTAACATCAGAAATCGGATTGGCGTTTTCCTCTATTTTAATTGTATTTTCAACAATCTGCGATTTTTTAAAATGCTCTTTCCCCTTCTTTAATGTAATGGTAAAAATCGTATTGAAATTGGCATCGGCTTCTGTTTGTACTTTTATTTCTCCGTGATGCAGTTCTACAATACTTTTACTCAAAGCAAGACCAATACCGCTTCCCAAATTGGCGCTACCGCGTTCGTCTAACTGAAAAAAGTTTTTGAAAATTTTCTTTTTTCTATTTTCTGGAATACCAATTCCGTTGTCTTTTACTTTTATTTCGATAGAATCAGAATCTTCTTTTTGCTCTACAGCCAAAGTGATTTTTCCATTTTTACTAGTGAATTTAAATGCATTCGAAAGAAGATTGTAAATCACTTTTTCCATTTGATTTTTATCGAAATAAAGCAGCGCAGTATTAATATTAAGCACAAATTTGTAATCAATCTTTTTCTCAACGGCAATTCCGCGGAAAGATTCATAAATATCAAAACAGAACGAAACAATATCCTGCTGTTCGCAATAGATTTTCATACTGCCTTTTTCGGCTTTTCTAAAATCCATTAATTCATTGACCAATTTTAATAAGCGGTCAGAATTACTTTTAATGGTTTTTAATTTATGTTCCAGATTCGAATTCTTTTCGGCACCGCTCAAAAGTTCTTCAACGGGTCCGCTTATAAGCGTAAGAGGCGTTCTAATTTCGTGCGAAACATTCGTAAAGAAATCGAGTTTCATTTTATACAATTCTTCTTGTCTTTCTTTCTCGACCTGATCCAAATAATAGGTTTGTTTTAATAATTCTCGGTTTCGTAAAAAACGGAATAATAAAACAGCGGCGCCCGCCAATAATCCAAGATATAGAACATAAGCCCACCACGTTTTCCACCACGGCGGCAGCATAATAATTTTTAGGGTTTTAATTGTCGGATTCCATTCTCCGCCTCCATTTGAAGTTTTTATTTTTAGCAGATAAGTTCCAGAATTCAAATTCGTCAAATTGATATAATGCTGCGAACCGATATTATGCCAATCGTCTTTATTAAACGAACTTTCTAATTTATAAGCATATTCGCTTTTTTCTGGCGAAATAAAATTCATCGCACTAAATTCTATTCCGATATATCCCTGATCGTGTTTTAAAGTGATTTCTGAAGTTTCGCTAATTCGTTTTTCCAGCGTGACTTCTTTATTTCCTGGTTTAATTTCTTCGTTATTAACGATAAGCTTCGTCAGGACAATTGGCGCTTTATCTTCTGTTTTGATTAATTTCGAAGGATTAAAAAGCACCAAACCATTCGAACATCCAAAAACCAATTCTTTTGCATTCAGCTGTAAACTGCAGTTGTTCGAAAACTGTTTGACTTTTAAACCATCTTTGGAAGAATACGACGTGATCTCAAAATCAGAAATTCTAAAAACTGGACTTAGCTTTTTGGTTTTTATTTTATAAAGCAGGTTATTGTCGCTAATCCAGATATTTCCCTCAGAATCTTCTGAAATGCTTTTTATAGTTTCATCCGTAAAACCCATTGAGCGGTTGATTTCGAAAAAACGGCCTTTCCGTTCGTCAAATAAATTTACGCCTCCGCTTTCGGTACCAATCCAAAATCTATTTTTAGAATCGGTAAACATGACGGTTAAACTGTTGTTCGACAATCCGTTTGTGGAACCTGTTTTAAATACTTTGGTAACTTGTTTTAATTTTTTATCAAAATAGTTTAAGCCATATTGTGTGGCAATCCAAAGTCCGTCTTTCCTGTTGATAATATCCGTAATGAAATTATCGCTCAGTGAATTGGAAGTTCCATCTGCCATGTAAATTTCAACCGTTCCATCTGGCATTACTTTTTTTAATCCGTTGCCATTTGTACCCACCCATAAATCGCCGTTATCCATTAAAAGAGACGTAATTGGACGTTCCCGTTCTTTAGAATCTTTTAGCGAAAGCGATATAAATTGAAACGTTTTACTGTTTTTATTGAACTTGAATAATCCGTTGAAAGTTCCGCAAAATAAATACTGCTCGTTTTGATTGACCAAAGCAGTTATCATATTTACGCTTTTGTCAAAATCATAACTTTCAATAGCATACGAAGTACTTTTATTGTTTCTAAAATCAAGATAATTCAAACCGCCGCCGTTGGTTCCCACCCAAACCGATCCGTCATTTTCTCGTGCCACTGCATTTACAAAAGCAGTATTTAATCCGAAATTGGGTTTTATAACTTCTCTTACATTGGTAAAATTGGTGTTGGTTTTTTGAAAAAAGTTGACACCGCCGCCGTTTGTTCCAATCCAAATATCATTATGGCGGTCTTTAAGAAAACATTTCACATCATCGTCTGAAAGACTGTAACTCTCCAGCGCATTATGACCGTATTTCGTAAATTCATTTCTGTCTTTCTTGTAAACACATAGTCCGTTTTTTGTAGCAAACCAGATTGTATTGGCATCAACCTCAACAATATCATTTACCCAATTTGACGATAAACTTTTTCTGTTACTCGTATTTAGCAGAAAATTGGTTATTGAATTCTGACTTGCATCAAAATGGAATACGCCATTGGCTTCGGTTGCAAACCATACATCGCCATTTTTTTCTTTTAGAATCTTCCAGATTTTAGATTTTAACAAAGATGTATTATCACTCCAATTTTTTGGCAAAGCTTTCTTAGAACCATTTTTAGGATCAAAACATTCTAAACCTTTAGAAGTACCGACTAAAACGCCGTAATTACGATCGTAAAACAAAGACAAAACTCTGCTCTTCCTAAATGGCGAATTATGATCGTTTGAGATTTCTTCCAGCAAATATTTTTGTCTGTCCAGACGTTTGATACCGCCAAAAGTCCCCACCCAGATTCTATTTTGATCGTCTTGAATTATGGATGAAATATAGTTTCGTCCGCCTTTGATTTTCTGAACATCAACTCTTAGAAAACTCTTTTCGTTTTTATTAAAAAGGTTTAAGCCGTTATTGGTTCCTACCCAAATTTCTCTTTTATTATCTTCTAAAATTACATTAACATGATTGTTGCTGATGCTGTTGAGAATATCTTTATTATACACATATCGCAGAAAATCATAGCCATCGTAACTAATCAACCCATTCGCTGTTCCGATCCATATAAATCCTTTTTTGGTTTGATGAATACTCGAAATCATGCTTTGGGAAAAACGGGTATCATAATTAATATGATCAAAATACAAATCTGAACTTTGAGCATACGAACTCACAGCAATTGCAAAAAATAGAATAAAACTTAAGATGCCGTTTTTAATGTTTTTCATAAACGAAATTTAATAAAAGCTCGAGTAATTTAATTGCAATAAACCTATGAAAAAAATCAATCGAATGCTTTGCAAAATAGAGCTTATACAAAAAAAAGAGGTGGCAGTTTTTTCTTTTTAAGGGGTGTAGATGTACTTTTGGAGCAGGTTTGAAGTCGTTTTTTATAATTTGAAGCTAGTTCCAGCTATCTGCTATATCTTTTATGGCGAACCCCGCCATAAAAGGATGCCGCTCCTATCTGGGCTAGGGCAATCATTTTCAAAAGTCTATTTAAATATTTAAAGGCTTAGATCCATAAATCAACTAAGCCACTTCAATTAAGAAACAATCTCTGTCTCTTCGATCAATCCCAAAATTTTACCATAAGCAATAGCGGCTTTATGCACCTGAACCGTCCAGTCCTCTGCGGCATTATCATCTGCTCCATCTGAAATATATTTAAGGCACAAAAACGGAATATCCTCTTTCATGGCGATCATTGCTAAAGCATAGGCCTCCATATCGACCACTTGATAAGCGTCTGAACAATGACCCATTTCGAAGTTGTCACCGGTTCCGCAGATTCCTTCATTTAAATTATCCATTAACAAACCATATTCTAGAACTGGAGGCAAACCAGATAATGGCGTTTCGTATTGTGCAAATCCTAATCCGCGAACATCCATATCTCGCTGTACAAATTTGGCACAACAGATAACTTCGCCTTTTTGAAAACAACTGCTTCCCGCCGATCCAAGATTTATAATTATAGAAGGCTTTTTCTTTTGAATTGCTTTTGTCAATTCGTAAGCCGCATTTACTTTTCCGATTCCTGTAATTAAAGTATTATGGCCTTTAAAAACTTCTGCTGCTTCAGATTCCAGGGCAAATGAGAATAATATGTCTTCAATGGCAAAAGATGCCGTTTGATTAATTTGTATCATGCGTAATAGTAATTTTCAGTCCACAAAAATACGGTTAAAAGATTACGTAATAAAGCTTCTGGTTAATTTCTAAAAAACACGTTAAATTCTGTTTTCTATGGTAGATTTTAAGTTAGAAAAAATACTTTTGTTAAAATCAAAAAACAAAGAATTTCAATCCTTAAAAAATCAGAAAGCGCAACTGTATGGATAATGAAAAATTTATTTTCTGCCTTGAAGGTGTTAAAGATATAGACGACATCGGCCCGACACATGTGGTAAAATGTCTGGAAGAACTGGCGATTGACCAAGGCATTTCGAGCATTCATAAAACTTGCGATACGATTGAAGGTTTAGAAGAAAGTTTGAATATTTTACTTTATGAAGATCATAATTTCAAGGATTATGAAATCATTTATCTGGCAATGCCCGGACAGGAAAATAACATCTGTCTTCATGACTATTATTACAGTTTAGAAGAAATTGCCGAACTGTTTGAAGGAAAAATGAAAGGCAAAATTATTCATTTTGCAAATCTTAAAGTTTTAGATTTAAACGAAGAAGAAGCTCAATATTTTCTAGACATTACGGGTGCAAGAGCCATCTCTGGATATGGATCTACTTATAATAAAATTGCGAGCTGCAGTACAATTGATAAAGCTTTTTTTAGTTTGTACCAAGAAAATGATAATCTTTTTGAGGTTGTCGAAGATCTTTATATGAAACACTATAATTTGTGCAAACTGCTTGATTTTAGATTATACTATTAAGCATGAAAACAAAGGGAGCTGAAAAAATAAAGACTTACGAAGCAAAAGGATTTAGGGAGAAATTTTTAGGAGAAGACAATCCGATGCATTTGCTTTTCAAATCAAATTCGGATCATTTCTTTTGTCTGGAGATTGAAGAAGTAATGCAGATGAGGCATCCTGTTCCGCCTTCTAAACATTCTTGCCATACCTTAATTTTTATTTCATCAGGAAGGCATGTCATGAAACTGGGTTATCAGGAATATACCACGACGGATAATGAAATGATTATGGTGCCTGCAGGTCAGATTTTTTCGCTTGACAATGTAAACAGTATACACAAAGGCTATATCTGCCAATTCCATCCCGATATTTTAATTCGAAAATACGGCAGCCGTGAATTGCTGAATGATTTTGATTTTTTAAAAATATCAGGAAATCCTAAAATTACACTTACTCCTCCAGAAATAAGTCCTGTTACCAATATTTTGGATCGATTGAAAAAAGAATATTCAGAAACTGCATTTACCGATTTGAATATTGTTCAGTCTTATTTGATTACTCTATTTTATGAAATGAATAAAAATGCTGTAAAAACTTCTAAAGGTATTTCGGCTGCTGAGGTAATCACAGGAAAATTTAAGGAACTTATTCATGATCAAATAAAAACACAGCATCAAGTTAATTATTACGCGTCATTGCTAAATGTTACGCCGAACCATTTGAATAAATGTGTGAAAACAGTAACTGGAAAATCTGCAGTAAAATGGATTGACGACAACATATTATTAGAAGCCAAATATTTACTGTTTCAAACCTCACTCTCTGTAGGCGAAATCGCAGTACAAGTAGGATTTGAAGACCAGTCGTACTTTAGCCGTTTTTTCAAAAAGGCCGAAGGAATTTCACCTATTCGTTATCGAAAAATGATTGATAAGTCCTAATTATTGATTAAAGAATCCTAACAAACAGCTTTACTTTTTTCAGAAATTTGCCAGTTCAAAAACGCAAATTATGATTTATGTATTTAAAACTTCTGTTGACAGTCCATCAAAATTTGAGTCGGCTTCTGTTCTGCTTCATGAATTATTGCCAAATACTTTATGGAATTTTGATCTTGAAGACTGCGACAATATTTTAAGGGTTGACAGTGAACTTGATATTCCACATTTAATTCTGAACAATGGCATTTTTGAATGCATCGAATTGGAATAAAAGTAAAATCCCCCAACATCTTCAATAAATAATATGGAAACTAAATTATATCAAAACCGAATATTTGATACGATTGATTACTCAGAACAGCGTTTAGCGAACACTGAATTTGTAAACTGTGAATTCGTTAACTGCAGCTTTTCTAAAAGTGATCTGAGTCATAATGACTTTTTGGATTGTACTTTTAAAAACTGTAATCTTTCTTTGGCAGTTCTTAAAAACACTGGATTAAAAAACATAAAATTTATTGGCTGTAAGTTAATGGGGTTGGATTTCAGCGCTGCTAACAGTTTTTTATTTTCGATGAATTTTCAGGATTGCATTTTGGATTATTCTACTTTCATTTATAAAAAGCTGAAAAAAACCAACTTTGCAGACTGCTCTTTAAAAGAAGCTGATTTTTCTAATACAGATTTATCTCTGGCTGTTTTTAAAAACTGCGATCTTTCTAATGCCACTTTCGTGGAATGTATTTTGGAAAAGGCAGATTTTAGAACTTCCAGAAATTATGCTTTTGATCCATCAGAAAATAAAATTAAGGGAACAAAAGTTTCGCACGCCGCACTTGCCGGTTTATTGCAAAAGTTTGATTTAGTTATTGAATAATTTTTTTGGTATTCAGTTACAGTTTTCAGTTACTGTAAAAATTGGATAATGAAATTAGAACGAAAAAGCGGCATACAATTTTACTTGTATACCGCTTTTCCTATTTATTACCCATGAATTTTTATTTTATCCAGCGTGGATCTCCAACTCTATTGTCTTTTAAAGTTTGGTTACCAAGTGTAAAATCTCCACTTGCAGCATTTGTAAACTGCGGATTTGCAGTAGTTGCAGATGCATCAATTTTATTATTTATAATTGTACCATCAATAAAACTTGTCGCTTCGTAGTAGTAATTTTTACTAAATGTCGGCATCGTAGTAGCTGGCTGATTTGTATAAATTCCACTTGTAGAAACAATTAATGTATTTCTTACAGTTGATGAATTTGATGCAAAACGAACATATAAAATTCTTCTTGGCGCAGCTGTATTTGATACTTTATATAATGTACAGCTATCAATTAATACATTTGTAGTTAAACCAGTTCCTGAGAAACCGTTTGCAGGCGCTACAGCATCTGCTCTAACAAAATCACGTCCAACTGAACAAGTATCAAAAGTACTGTTCTTAACTACTATACTTGCAACATACGTATTTCTAAAATCTATAAAGTCTGCTTGTGCATTAGTATTTACATTTTTAACAATACTATTGTCTACTGTGAACGAAGCTACTTTTGCAGCACTAGCATTTCCATAAATTAATGCTCGCAAATAATCATGAACGTAGCAGCCGCTAATTAAGATATCTCCATAAGAAGTACTTCCTCCAGAAATTGTAATAAAATTACTGTCTCCTACGCCAGAACCTTCTAAATCTAGATCAACTAAAGAAAGATTTGCTGTTCCCGCATTTACGGTAAATTTCACATGTAATTTTGGTTTATCACCTGGACGTAATCCTCTTAGTGTAATTGGTTTATTTAAAATAATTTCACCTTTAAATACTTGGTAATCTCCCGGCATTAATACTAAAACTGAACCAGCTGCCGCTTCAGTAATTTTTGCATTTAAATCATCTTCAGGCTTAACTAAAATTCCTGTTCCAATGTCGATTCCTGTTTTAAAGGTTCTTTCTCCTCTTTTCTTTGTTCCGTTAAACAAAGAAGCAGTATAATCTGTTTCTCCTACAAGTCCTGTAACTACAGCAACTCCAGCCGTTTTTTCTGCAGGCGTGATCGCATGAATTACGTTTCCTGGATTAACTACAATTTGCGTTACATTACTATTTGGAGTCCATCTTAAAGTAACCTGTTTTGCTTCGATATCCGCATCTTGAACAACGCTTAATAACTGTTCAGATAAAGTAGTTGCAGAAGTTACAGACCATTTCGAATCTCCTAGACCTGCAGCACTTACAGCTTTTACCCTAATAGAATAAACTGTTTCTCCTTCAAGCGGTACTTGTACAGGTAGTTCTGTTGGAGCAACATTTACTGTTTTATAAATAGTTTTAAATTCTGGATCATCTGCACTAAATTCTACTACATAGTGATCTGCATCTTCATCGTCTTTTACAGTCCAGTTTAATTCGACTGTTGTCTGGTTTCTAATTGTTGCTTTAAGTCCAATTGGAGAAAATTCTCTGCTTACCACTAAATTTTCTATTACTGGCTCATTAAAAGTCTCGCAGCCTGAAAAAGCAAGCATGAGCAGTAATGAAGCAATTAATCCTTTTGTTATATATTTTGTTTTCATAACTATACTTTATTAATTTTCAGCGAGTTGTTAGTAAGAATAATCGTTTGTTAATTTTCCATTGCTTCCATCAATAAACACCTGCCAGATTGGCCAGAATTGTCTATTATCTGGATTAACTCCTGCTTTATACAAAGTATTAATCTTAGTATCTGCTGTCGCACCTGTCCAAGTCCATGGGAATTGAGTGTAATCTGCACCTGGAGCTGTAGTTTCTCCGCGATTAAGTCCATAAATATCCAAACTTACATTATCGCTTTTGTATTTAAAGTATAACATCGCTGGAACATCTGCGTACTCACCCGTTCTTTGAGATAATCTAGACATTTTTGCTTTTGCTTCGTCTAATTTTGTTTTTAATAAATTCCAGCGAATAAGTGCTTGTTTACGCTCCATCTCTCCTGTAAATTCAAATTTATTCTCATCAACAATAGCATTAAACATAGCTTCTTTAGAAGCCAGTGCATCTACATAATTTTCAACTTTAACCGCTTGAACCGCCGCTGGGAAAGCTCTTCTTCTGATTTCTTTTAAATATGGAGCTGCTGCTGCCGGTCCTTCTAATTCATTTGCTGCTTCAGCTGCAATTAAAAGAACTTCTGCATATCTCATATAAATTTTATTTACACCATCGTCATTTGTTGAAGTAACAAAACGAGTCATCCATTCGTAACGGTATTTTCCAAAATACCAAGTATTTAAAGCACCTAATTCTTGTTTTGCAATATTGTTTACAGCAGTACCATATCTGTAAGGAACACATGTTACATCTCTTCTTGTATCTGTTTGATCGTAATCGTAGAATACAGTTGGAAGCGGTCCGGCAGTTCCGCCGCGATTAGCACCATTTGCATGGAATTGGTCATTTGTAGCATGACGAACAGCGAAAGTAAACAGCATACGTCCTCTACCATCTGCAAAAGGAAGTTCCCAAAGAGATTCTCCACCTGCAGTAATGTATTCCTGATTGTATTTTTTCCAGAAAGTTTCAAATGAAGGTTCTAAATGTGCAGATCCGCTTGAGATAACGGCACGAGATTCTGCTAAAGCCAATGCATACATATTTCCAACAGATAATTCTGGATCTGTACTTCTTCTTATACCGTCAGGATATTGCTGAAAACCGCTGGCAGCCATTGCCAAGCGAGCACGAAATCCTTTTACAAAAGCCTTGTTAATTCTCTCAACACTGCTTGTTGCAGCAGTTTCGCCCGGCCAAGGTACTAATGTTGCTGCTTCTCCTAAGTCAGCAATAATTTGTTTATAAATTACATCTCTGCTAGATTTCTCGATATAAAGAGTTGCATTATTCACTGGTTCAAATCTAGCTGGAACATCTCCCCAAGCTTTTATTAAATCTGCATAATAAATAGCTCTTAAAGTTAAAGCCTCGCCTAACAGATAACCTAATTGTGATCCTGGCGTTGGATTACCATACTCACGCAGACCGCGAATACAAACATTCGCACGCTCAATTCCTGAATACATCATTGCCCACGCATTGTTTGTGGTATTCATTTGAGAGTTGTTTGGTTTGGCATCGTAAGTACATAAATCCGAAGCATCGCTTACTGTCTGCGACGAGTTGTACCATTCTGTATCTGTATTTAATCCGTAGAAAGGAAGAAAACGACCTCTGTATGAGTTAGTTTCGGCAAAAGGAACTTTAATTCCGTCAATTGCTCCTTCAGCTAATCCCGGGCTGGAAAAAATAACTGATTCATCTAGTGTTGACTGCGCTGGAGCGTCTAAGTAATCATCTGAGCAAGAAGAAAAGAGACTTGCTACAAACATTCCTGCTATTAATATTTTATGTTTCATCTTGTGAAAGTTTTACTGAATTAAAAATTAAGGTTTAAACCAAAGATCAACTGTCTGCTTCTCGGATAAGCTGAGTAATCAACTCCAGGAGTAAGAGGTGTGTTTCTTCTTGTTGAAGATTCAGGATCTGGTCCTGAGTATTTAGTCCAAACAAAAACATTACTAGCTGTAAGGTAAAATCTCAATTTAGAAACACCCAGCGCAGAAGTTAAAGCTTCTGGTGAAGTATAACCTACAGTTAAATTATTAAGTCTCAAGAATGATCCATCTTCAACAGCCCAGTCACTAAAAACAGCACGAGGCATGTAAGGCGACCACATTGTTGTATTTGCATTTAAAGCTGTTAACGCCGCTGGATCTGTAACTAATTGTCCAGTTGAAGGATCAAAATTTGTCCATCTTGTTCCATCAGCCATTTCAGAATTTAAGTTTCTATATTGTCCATTTGGAACAGAAGTACCAAATTCAATTTTGTTAGCATTGTACACATCATTTCCAATGCTGTAGTTAAAAGCAGCAGAAAGGTCAAATCCATAAGCATTTGCATTTAATACAAAACCTCCTGTACTTTTTGGGTTAGAATTTCCGATTACAGAAAGATCATTTGCATTTACTTTCCCGTCACCGTCAATATCTTTTAATTTCATTGCACCTGGTTTCATTGGACCCACAATTGTAGCAGCATCTGCTACTCCTGCTTTCAAAGTATAAGCTCCTGCGTTGTAATCAAAATCAGATACTTCATAACGTCCGTCACTTTTGTATCCATACATGATACCAATTGGCTGTCCGACATTTACTAAATAATCATTTCCGATAGCTGTTGAAGCCCATCCAGAACTTGCACCGTAATTACTCATTACGCCAAGAGAATTGATTCTATTAGTATTAAATCCTGCATTAAAAGATAAACTTACTCCATATTTAGCTCTTTCTATAAGGTTTAAATTTAACGTAGCTTCAACTCCGGTGTTTTGCACCTCACCCATGTTTCTGTACTGAAAATCATATCCTCCTCCAGCAATTGGGAAGTTTATTAATAAATCTTTTGTAACATTTTTATATATCTCAACAGATCCTGTTACTTTATTTTTAAACAAGTCGAAATCTAAACCTAAGTTTTGTGTAACAGTAGTTTCCCATTTCAAATCTGGATTAGCCATTGTTTTAGAAGCTGCCCAGAAATTATCAACACCATTGATCCAAGTAGTTGTAGAAGAAATAAAACTTTGAACCATTTGTCCTGTCGGAATATTGTTATTACCGGCTTCACCATAACTTACTCTTAATTTCAGCAAATTAACCCAAGAAGCGTTTTTCATAAATTCTTCTCCTGAGATCTTCCAAGCTGCCGCAGCTGCTGGGAAAAATCCCCATTTATTATCTCCTAAAAATTTACTAGAACCATCCGCACGATAAGTTGCTGTAAAAAGATAACGATCTTTATAATCATAATTTACACGACCAAAGAAGGAAAGCAGTTTATCGTCTGGGAAGTAGAAATTATCAACTGAAATTGGTGTTCCCTGAGTTGTTAATTTTTTTGCCTGATCTAAGTCAAAAGACAATGGATATCCTTGAATTGCAGAGCTTACGTCATTTCTTTTGTAATCAATCGATTCTTCTCCTACAAGTAATTTCAAACTATGGTTTTCTCCCACTAATTTTTTGAAATCATAATTAAGCGTATTGGCATTTCTAAAACGAGTGTCTTTTCTGTCTCCCATTATCATTGCCGGCATCCCTTGTCTTTCTGCGGCAGGGCTGTTTTTTACGTAATAAGTTGTACGTCCGAAATAACGATAATCCTGCAAATTGTAATTATCCAGACCTAATTCTGTTTTAAACACTAAATCTGAAGTAAGTTTCCAAGAAAAACTTCCCAGCATATTAAAGTTTTTTCTGAATTGCTGGCGGTCACTATCTGAAATTGCAACAAATGGATGTGTTAAATTATCAGCAACTGCTTCGTCAGTATCATCAGTTGTTAAACCTGGAACTGGAATTGGAGCATATCCTACAATGTTTTTCAAACGAGAATCTGCAGAAGAAACCTCATTTTGTTCGTTCATACCTCCACCATTAATTTCAGTATCAGAATAACGCATTGTAAAACTTAAGTCAATTTTATCAGAAGCCTTACTGTTTAAAGCAAGAGATAAGTTATTTCTATTAAAATCTGATCCCAGCATAATCGCTTTTTCATCGTAATGCGCATAGTTGAAATTATAGTTCATTTTATCAGAACCGCCTCGAATAGACAAATCACGGCTTTGAACCTCACCTGTACGTCCAAAAATTTGTTTTTGCCAGTTATTTCCCTTCATGCCTTTGTACATATCATAGTCCTGCCATGAACCAAAATATTTTTCGTAAGAACTTAAATCAGTATTATCTTTAAGCAAAGCGTATTCGTACTGCCATTTAACATAATCTTCTGGAGCAGTAACACCAATGGTATTGGCCATTTTTTTCATACCGTAAAACATGTTAAAATTTACAGCAATTTTACCATCTTTACCTTTTTTAGTAGTAACAATAACAACTCCATAAGCTCCTCTAGAACCATAGATTGCTGTCGATGATGCATCTTTTAATATTGTCATTGTATCAATATCAGAAGAAGAAATATCATTGATATTGTTTACAGGAAAACCATCCACAATGTATAATGGAGAAGCATCTTGTGTTAATGATCCGTTTCCACGAATTCTAATCTGAACATTTGAATCTGGCGAACCTTCAGAAGAAGTTACCTGAACCCCTGCAATACGACCTGTTAAAGCTTCAGTTACGTTAGGAGTCGGAATTTTTCGCATTTCATTTCCAGAGAATGTTGCAACAGCCCCAGTTAAATCAGATTTTTTAGATGTTCCGTATCCAATTACAACAACCTCATTTAAGTTATTAGAATCTTCAGTCAAAGTAGCATTTACCTTAGATTTTCCTTCTGTCGAAACGTCAACACTTTTAAATCCTATAAAAGAAAAACTTAAGACAGCTTTCGGGTTGGTTAATTTTATTTTATAGTGACCGTCAAAGTCAGTAGAAGTCCCGTTCTTAGTTCCTTTCTCCAAGACATTTACGCCTGGTAACGAAAGTCCTGCAGCGTCTTTCACGGTTCCCTCTATCGTTGTGCCCTGCGCATGTAGTTGACTGCCGATCAATAAGCACAGTAAGAAAACAAGTTTAAAGCAAAAATCTGCTCCTTTGTTTAATAGTTCTTTAAAGTTCATGGTTGATTGTTTAAGTTAATTAAATTTTTTTTCGTTTTAGTTTAAGTGGTTTTTTGTGGTTACGTTCAATTCATTCTATTTTATTTATTACAGATGTTTTTTTGAAGGAGAATTTTTTAATATTCGATAATAGTGTCCTGTTTATCTTTTTTCAGCCTTTATTACTTAATCGATTTCGTATCTCAAAAAAAATTGTTGTAATCGATTACACAAACATAGATATTTTTTTGAAACGAAAAATAAAAAGTCATAAAAAATTCCTAAAAAAAATTACATATCAAAAATTTTATTGATTTTTTATGTGGTATATATAATTTTAACCAATATAAAATATTAAATATATTATTATTAATCGTTCATTTGATTCTATTTTTATAAAAAAAACAATCGATTACATGAATATTAATTACGAAATTATTAGGTGTTATTTTTACACTTAAAATTAAAGATAAGCTGAAAAAAAAAGTAATTTCAAATCAAAAAACCCATAAAATTTAAAATGTATTTTCTGACGTAAGAGCATTAAAAATCGGATAGGAATAAAATTTCTATGCGCGACCAGTGCGTTTAAAGCACAAAAAAGCCCTTAAACAAAAGTTAAAGGGCTTTAAATAATTTTGTGAAGCTACTTAAATATGCTGTACAGATACTTGTTTACGATGTAATTTCATCAAAATGAACGTTATAATCATTCCGATAATCGACATTCCAACACCAATTAAATTTGGAGAGGAATAACTAAGACCCGCCGTTAATGGTAATCCGCCTAAAAAAGCTCCTAAGGCGTTACCAATATTAAAACTCCCTTGCAATGATGCCGAAGCAATCATCTCTGCTCCTTTTGCGCTACGAATCATCAGCATCTGGATTGGCGCAATAACTGAGAAAGATATCGCCCCCGTTAGAAAAGTTAGAAATAATGAAACATATTGGTTGAAGGAGAAAAAGTAAACCAAAACCAAATCGATAGACATTACTAATAATAGTGCTAAAGTTGTTGGAGCCGGCGAGAACCGATCTGCCAATTTACCTCCTGCAAAATTTCCGACAACCATTCCGAATCCCGCCAAAATCAAAATATACGAGACATCTTCTGGTGAAAATTTCGATACATTAATTAATAACGGCGCGATATAGCTGATCCAGGCAAATAAACCTCCAAAACCAATTGCGGTAATTCCGATAATCAACCAAGCTTCTGTTTTCTTAAAGAACTGAAGCTGTGTTTTCATATTTACACTTTCTCCTTTTTCGAGGTTTGGCATCCATAAATAAATTGCCAAAAAAGTCAATAATCCAACAATAGCAATTAATACAAAAGTATAACGCCAGATAAAATGATGTCCAATATAAGTTCCAATTGGGACACCTATTAAGTTCGCAATGGTTAAACCAGCAAACATTATAGAGATTGCCTGTGCTTCCTTTCCTTTATCTGCCAAACGGCTTGCGACTACCGCTCCCACTCCAAAGAATGCACCATGCGGTAATCCAGATAAAAATCTAGACGCAAATAAAATAGTATAATCGGGAGCAATAATTGACAATGCGTTAAAAACTGCCAACATTAAAGCTAAAATTAAAAGCATTTTTTTAGGTGCATAATTTCTTCCCGCGATTACTAACAAAGGCGCTCCAATAACAACTCCAAGTGCATAAGACGAAATTAAATATCCTGCAACCGGGATGGAAACTTTCATATCTGAAGCAATATCTGGGAGCAATCCCATCATTACAAATTCTGTAATACCAATAGTTAACCCTCCTAAAGAGAGCGCAATAAGACTTTTTTTCATTTTGATTTATTGTAGAAAGGAATAAATTTCTACGATGCAAAATTAACACCGATTGCCTTAAAAAAAATTGTAAATTTGCGACATAAAATTGTATATTTAAGTTATGCCTAAATTAAATCAGTTTAAAACGCTTGTTCTTGATGAATTCGAAGAAGAGAAGTTTCATCTTCCACCGCATACGCATACGTATTACGAAATCATCTATATCAAGAAAGGAAGTGGAATTCATCATATAAATAATAATCTGCTTCATTATAAAGCAGGAGATCTATTTGTGATTTCACCAGATGATGAACATTATTTCGACATTAAAAAGAGTACTCGTTTTATTTTTATAAAATTTACCGATAACTATTTTAATTCGAAGCAAAACTTAACCTGTGATGAATTCTTAATTCACACACCAGAAAGTTTTATGCGGGATAAAATTTTAAAAGAAACCGTTTTAAAATTTGATGAACCTTGCAAGACTATTCTAAAAAACACAGTCGAAAACATCACAAAGTATGGTGAATATATTGATGTGACCAATTCACCTATTGTTTTCTATCAGATTCTTTCCATTTTTGGTCTTATTAAAGAAACCATACGATGCATGAATTTGCAAATGACATCAAAACATCTGGATAATGAACAAATTGCCAATTACATTCACCAGAATATTTATCAGCCTAAATTGGTTCAGATAAAAGTAATTGCAGATCATTTTAACATTGCTCAAACCTATTTTAGTGCTTATTTCAAAAGAACTTTCAGCATAAGTTACCGCGAATACATTCATAATTTGAGAACGACTTTAATCGAAAAAAGATTTCATAACAATCAATTGCCCATAAAACAGATTGCCTACGAATTCGGTTTTACAGATGAAAGTCATTTAACGAATTATTTCAAAAAGCGAAAAAACATGAAACCGACGGATTTTAAGAAACTGTAGTTATCAAAATCTTAAAAAGTAATTTCTCCACACATTTTTAACTAAATTTGTACTTCTAAAAAACAATTTCTTTGAAAAAGAAAATCCATATAATATTGCTTTTTATAACACTCAGTTTCTTTTTGAATCCGAGTTATACTTACGCATGCAATATGGTGCATCACAAAGAAATCGCTTCTAAAGAAGAAAACAGCTGTTCTAGAAAATGCTGTGAAAAGAAAACTTCAAAACAGGAAAAACATAATTGTGACGGAAAATGTCGTCATTCTGGCTGTACAACTTCTGCATTGCAATTTGTTCTTTTGACTTCAAATGATCTTGATTTGCAAAATGATGTCTTCAATTTTTCTTTAAAAAACACTATTTCGTCTTACAGTAATTCTACAATTTCTTCTGGATTTACTTCTATTTGGCTCAAGCCGAAAATATAATTATCGTATTTATGACAGCCCATATTGGGTCTTTTTTAAAACGAAATTTTTAATTAATTTTAAAGGAAATAAAATCCTTTACCTAAATATTTATATACAATGAAAAAATCAATCATAGCTTTAGCAACAGTACTTACCGTATTATGTAGTGCAAATAACATTCAAGCAAATACAGCAAAATTAGAATCGGGAACAAAAGAAATAGTTGATGCGAGTCAGCTTCAATCTATTTATAATGCTTATTTTACGGTAAAAGATGCGCTTATTAAAAGTGACAGCAAATTGACTTCGGCAAAAGCCAAAGACTTACTTACAGCGATTACTGCGGTAAAAATGGACAAACTAAAAAGCAACGAACATACGGTTTGGATGAAAGTGGTTAAAAAACTAACTGCCGATGCTAAAAGCATTTCAGCAACAACAGATCTTAAGAAACAACGCGAGACTTTTAAATCTTTATCTAAAAGCACTTACGATCTTATAAAAGTTTCTAATCCAGAACAGCCAATCTACAAACAATATTGCCCAATGGCAGATGCTGATTGGTTGAGCAAAGAAAAAGCAGTTAAAAACCCGTATTACGGTTCTTCTATGCTGACTTGCGGAAATGTGGTAGAAACGATTAAATAGTATGAAGCTTTACATCAAAAATATGGTGTGCAGCCGATGCAAAATGGTTGTGAAGTCTGAGTTCGAAAAACTCGGACTTCAAACTATTTCTGTTGAATTGGGTGAAGTCGAACTGGAAAAAGAAATCAGCGACGAGCAAAAAGAAGTTCTATTAGAAAACCTTCAAGTTTTAGGTTTTGATTTAATTGACGATAAAAAAACAAAAACCGTCGAAAGAATAAAGAACTTAATTGTCGATTTGGTTCATCATAAAAACAATGATTTAAAAATCAACTTGTCCGATTATTTAGCCGAAAATCTAAATCAGGATTATAATTCGCTGAGCAACTTATTTTCGGAAATTGAAAATACGACGATTGAAAAGTATTTCATTAGTCAGAAAATCGAAAAAGTAAAAGAATTATTGATTTACAATGAGCTTTCTCTTAGTGAAATTGCTGATATTTTAAATTACAGTAATGTGGCACATTTGAGCAATCAATTCAAAAAAATTACAGGCTTTACTCCTACTTCGTTCAAACAATCGAAAGATAAAAAACGTATTCAGATCGAGAACTTGTAGTTGGTTAAACGCAAAGAGCGCAAAGGTTTAAACAAAGTTTATTAGCCACAGATTATAAGGACTAAAAGGATTTTCAAATCTGTGTTAATCTTTTTAATCTGCGGCTAACTTTTTTTAAGAGCAATTCACAAACAAAATAAACATAACCAATGGTTTCAACCATCGGAGCACAACGATTGGAGGCGATGATTAGAACACAACCAGATCATCCAATGCGTTCCAAAGATTGAAACCTTGGGCTATGTTTTATCACCCCTTAAAAAGTTTTTTTTAGCCACAGATTATAAGGATTAAAAGGATTTTTAAATCTGTGTTAATCTTTTTAATCTGTGGCTAACTTTTATGTGCAAAGTTCATAAAGCTAAAGCTTTGAGAACTTTAAATCTTAAAAAAAATAACCCTTCGCGTGCTTTGCTTAAATCTTTTGCGCTCTTTGCGTTAAAAAACAGCATTTAGTAAATATTACAAATCATTCCCAAAATTCTACAAACCGAACTCACAGATACTTCGGAAATTTGCATTGTAATACTTAAAAACCAATACAATGACTCATCAATATATAATTTCAGGAATGTCATGCAATGGATGTCGAACTAAAGTCGAAAAAACTTTAAATGAAGTTGAAGGCGTTCAGGCAGAAGTAACTCTGAATCCACCAACCGCAACCATAACAATGGACAAATATGTTCCAACCGAAAAATTCCAAGAAGTTTTAACTGCGGCAGGAAATTATACTATTGAAATGGATTCTCCTAAAAAACATGGCGAAGCTGCTAAATCTTGCTGTTCGGGTCATAAAAAAGACAATCACGATCATACAAAAAAAGTACATCAGCATAGTGCAAATGGTATTTATTACTGCCCCATGCATTGCGAAGGTGACAAAACATACAACAAACCCGGAGATTGCCCTGTCTGCGGAATGGATTTAGTACCACAAGTTGCCATAACAGCAACACAATTTACTTGTCCGATGCATCCGGAAATTGTTTCAAGCGAGCCAGGCGATTGTCCGATCTGCGGAATGGATTTGGTTCCGATGCAGGCTTCTGAAAGTGAAGAAAACAAAACTTATTCTGATTTATTGAAAAAAATGAAAATTGCGATTTTGTTTACGCTTCCAATATTCATTATCTCTATGTCAGAAATGATTCCGAATAATCCACTTTACAATATAATGTCCATCGAAAAGTGGAATTGGGTTCAGCTTTTATTTTCGATTCCTGTTTTGTTTTATGCAGGATGGATGTTTTTCGTTCGCGCTTACAAATCTATTGTGACTTGGAACTTAAATATGTTTACTTTAATTGGAATTGGAACCAGCGTTGCTTTTCTCTTTAGTATTGTTGGAATGTTTTTTCCAGATATTTTTCCAGCAGAGTTCAAATCGCATCACGGAACGATTCATTTGTATTTTGAAGCTGCGACCGTAATTATCACTTTAGTTTTATTAGGACAATTGCTAGAAGCCAAAGCACACGGACAAACTAATGGAGCCATAAAAGAATTATTGAAATTAGCGCCGACAGAAGCGACTTTGGTCGAAAATGGAAATGATAAAGTAATTTCTATTCACAATATTAAAAAAGGCGATTTACTTCGTGTAAAACCTGGAGAAAAAATTCCAGTTGACGGAAAAATTACTTCTGGAGAAAGCAGTATAGACGAATCTATGATTACGGGAGAACCAATTCCTGTAGATAAAAAAACGGGCGATGCGGTAATTTCTGGAACTATAAACGGTACAAAATCGTTTGTAATGCTTGCAGAAAAAGTTGGTTCAGAAACCATGTTGTCGCAAATTATTCAAATGGTAAATGATGCCAGCAGATCTCGCGCTCCAATTCAGAAATTAGCCGATCGTGTTTCTAAATATTTTGTTCCTACAGTTGTTATTATTTCGATTGTAACCTTTTTTGCATGGGCAAAATTTGGTCCAGAACCAGCCTATGTTTACGGATTAATCAATGCCATTGCTGTTTTAATTATTGCCTGTCCTTGTGCACTTGGGTTAGCAACTCCAATGTCGGTAATGGTTGGTGTTGGAAAAGGCGCTCAAAACGGAATCTTAATCAAAAATGCCGAAGCCTTAGAAAACATGAATAAAATTGATGTTTTAATTACCGATAAAACAGGAACAATTACCGAAGGAAAACCATCTGTAGAAAAAATATTTGCAATTCATAATGACGAAGATTTTCTGCTTGAAAACATAGCTTCTTTGAATCAACATAGCGAACATCCTTTGGCGCAGGCCGTAGTCTCTTTCGCGAAAGCAAAAAACAGTTCTCTGAAAGAAGTTCAGGGTTTTGAAACCATTGCTGGAAAAGGAGTTATTGGAACGATCGAAAACAAAAAAGTCGCTTTAGGAAATAAAAAATTAATGGATGAAATTGGAGTTTCTGTTACTGATGATTTAGAAAGTAAAGTAACTGCAGAGCAAAATCTTGGAAAAACCATTTCATATATCGCAATTGAAAAAGAAGTTTTAGGTTTTGTTGCCATTACCGATGCCATCAAAGAAAATAGTGCAAAAGCCATTAAAGAATTAATAGATCAAGGTGTTGAAGTTATCATGATGACGGGCGATAATCACAATACCGCAAAAGCCGTTGCTGAACATTTGCATCTAAGTTCCTTTAAAGCCGATTGCCTTCCGGAAGATAAATTGAAAGAAATCGAACGTCTACAGGCTCAAGGAAAAATTGTAGCAATGGCAGGCGATGGAATCAATGATGCTCCCGCTTTGGCGCAATCCAACATCGGAATTGCGATGGGAACAGGAACTGATGTTGCGATTGAAAGTGCAAAAATTACTTTAGTAAAAGGCGATTTAAACGGAATTGTAAAAGCAAAATACCTCAGCCATGCTGTAATGTCAAACATCAAACAGAATTTATTTTTTGCTTTTATTTACAATACTTTAGGCGTACCAATTGCTGCTGGAATTTTATATCCATTTTTAGGAATATTGCTTTCGCCGATGTTAGCCGCGGTTGCAATGAGTTTGAGTTCTGTTTCGGTAATTGTAAATGCTCTGCGATTGCGAAATCTAAAATTGTAGGTTGGACCGTAATTATTTTCAACACATAGAAACATAGTTTTACATTGTGCGTAAAGGCGTTTCACTTACATCAATACACATAACTATGTGTGGAAACTTGTTTCTTTTATTCTCTTTTTAGACATAAATTCTATGTCTCTATGTGTTAAAAATAAATTGAGTTCAATTTAGACCAACGATTTAAAATTATTATTTATCATGAAAATTAAATACTTCATTATACTTTTCTTAATTGCTTTTCAGCTGAAAGCCCAAAAAGTGGTGCGTTACGATTTGCATGTTCGCGATACCATTGTCAATTTTTCGGGTAAAGAAAAACGTGCGATTTCTGTGAATGGGCAAATTCCAATGCCGACTTTGACTTTTACTGAAGGTGATATTGCAGAAATTTATGTGCATAACGAACTTAAGAAAGAAACTACTTCGATGCATTGGCACGGATTATTTCTTCCCAATAAAGAAGACGGCGTTCCGTATTTAACTCAAATGCCTATAGAACCTGGAACAACTCATAAATATACATTTCCGATTATTCAGAATGGAACGTATTGGTATCACAGCCATTCGGGGCTTCAGGAACAAATTGGTTTATACGGACTTTTTATCATCAATAAGAAAAAAGACGATTCAACAATCAGAAAGGGAATCGACGATTTACCGACAATTCCAGTTATTTTAAGCGAGTGGTCAGATTTGAAACCTGAGAATATTCAGCGAATGCTGCACAATGCCAACGATTGGTTTGCTATCAAAAAAGGAACAACGCAAAGTTACGCCGAAGCGGTAAAACAAGGACATTTTTCAACCAAGGTTACCAACGAATGGAAACGAATGAATGCCATGGATGTGAGCGACGTTTATTATGAAAAGTTTCTACTAAACGGAAAAAACGAGCAACAGCTTTCTGATTTTAAACCTGGTTCGAAAGTCCGCTTAAGAATTGCAAACGGAGGCGCTTCGAGTTATTTCTGGCTGACTTATGGCGGAGGAAAAATCACCGTTGTAGCTAGTGACGGAAATGATGTTGAACCTGTAGAAGTGGATCGTTTAATTATTGCCGTTTCTGAAACCTATGATGTTGTGGTTACCATTCCAGAAGATAATAAAGCTTTTGCTTTTTTGGCTACAGCCGAAGATCGAACAGGATCTGCTTCTTTATTTTTAGGAAATGGAGAAAAACAGCCCATTCATCATCTTTCAAAACTTAAATATTTTGAAGGCATGAAAATGATGAACGATATGATGAAAATGAATGGCGAAATGAACGATATGGGTATGAATATGTCCTTGAATAAAATGGACATGAACGCCGTAATGTATCCTGAAATTTCGGGCGAAGACGAAAATTCAAAACCAATGGATCATTCTGGTCATAATATGGAAGGGATGGAAATGAAAAGTGATAGTACTGAAACCTCCGAAATTGTGACTTTGAATTACGGAATGCTGAAATCGCCTTTTAAAACCAATCTTTCAAAAGATACTCCCGTAAAAGAATTGCGCTTTACGCTCTCTGGAAATATGAATCGTTATGTGTGGAGTTTGGATAATAAAGTAGTTTCTGAAACTGATAAGATATTAATTAAAAAAGGAGAAAACGTTCGTATTGTTTTATACAATGGTTCAATGATGCGCCACCCGATGCATTTACACGGACATGATTTTAGAATATTAAACGAACATGGCGATTATTCACCGCTAAAAAATGTCATCGATATTATGCCAATGGAAACCGATACAATCGAATTTCAGGCAAATGCTGATGGTGACTGGTTTTTCCACTGTCATATTTTATATCACATGATGGCTGGAATGGGTAGAATTTTCAGTTACGAAAATTCAGCACCAAATCCGTTGATTCATCATCCTGAAATGGCTTTCAAAATGCTAAAAATGGACGACCGTATGTTTCATTTTATGGCAGAAAATGATTTTGCGAGTAACGGAAATGATGGTGAAGCGATGTTCAGTAACACACGTTGGAGCATTGGAACCGAATGGAGATTGGGTTACAACGACAAACACGGTTATGAAACGGAAACACATATTGGACGTTACATTGGAAAGAATCAATGGATTATGCCTTTTATAGGTTTTGACTGGCGTTACCGCAAAATGGGAATGGACGAACAGGAACAGAATCTTTTTGGTCAAAGTAATACCAAAGACAATCGTTCGGTTTTTAGTGCCGGTCTTGAATATACGTTGCCAATGCTTATAAAAGCACAAGTTGAGGTTTATACCGATGGAAATGTTCGTTTACAATTTGAACGAAAAGACATTCCACTTTCGCAAAGACTTCGAATGAATTTGATGTGGAATACAGATAAAGAATACATGGCTGGCTTAAAATATATCGTTGCCCGAAACTTCGGAATTACAACACATTATGATAGCGATATGGGAATTGGCTTTGGGGTTAATTTGAATTATTAAATAAAATTTAAAGAACGAAAAATCACTATAAATCATATATTAGCTTAAAAAAAGGAATCAATTTAACTTTTATTATTACTCTTAAATAAGCCATCATGAAAGATCAATATTGTTATATTGAATTCGATTTTACAAATGAAACGAACTTTGAAGACTTAAAAAGTGTATTCGAAATAATAAAAGATTCTAAAAACAATCATGTTGAAAGAGATGATCAATTTTGGATTGAGACATTTCCTAAATATGCTTTAGAAAAATTTACATTCTCTGATTCGGACTTAAAACCAAAATTTGACACATCAAAAGATACGGATACTAATTGGCATTTTTATTCGCTTATTGATTTATTGGTTATTAATTATGAAATAGAATATATTGACTTAAAAAAAATAGATAAAAAAGGTGTTCTTGTGTATAATCCATATTCTTATCCATATGGAGGAATAGAAGGACTTATTACATTTATAGAATCTTTCAATTCCTATCCAAAATTATACGACGATGGAACAGGGATATATAATTATCACGATGAAAAAGTAAAAAAAACTAAAAAATCTATATGGTCTTTTTTAAATTTTAAAAATCTCTACAAATATTTTATCTACTTGTTGTTTATCACTTTATTACTTAGTTGCAACAAAAAAAATGATTTACAATTTGAAAAAGATGTAATGTATGAAGTTTATCCTGCATTAATTGATTCTGTTTGGGTAAATGCTATGCTAACTTACGTCCCGCCTCCACCACCAGGAATAGATCCTTCAGAATATACACTGAATCGACGAAATGAATCAAACAAAAGATTCAATAAAGAATTAGCAGAATTTAAAAAAAAGAAATTTCCTGTTGATCTTGTTTTTTTGGATAAAACAGTTGTAAGGGACAATTCTAAAGAACTTCAAAAACACTTTAAAGATGCTATACCATCAGAAGACAATACTTTAGATACTCTTAATTATAAATTTAACAAAAAAAAACTGAATTCTTATCAAGCTTTTAAGCTTCATTACGTTCCAAGAATACCATGTGGAAGTGACAGAAGATTTTATAACGAATGTTGTTATTCTGTACGAGGAGTATTCATTTTAAGTAGAATTCAATTTGATGACGAAAAAAAATACGGCTTACTTACTGCAGAAATCAATTGCGGTGACATGTGCACTTACAGATATCGAATTTTCATCAAAAAAGTAGAAGAGAAATGGGTAATTGACAAAATAGAAAAAGCATGGATTGCATAATGGCATTACTTTTGAAATAAGCATATTATACTCTTAACTTCATGAACCAAACTCTTTTCCTTTTATTACTAGCTTTACCAATGATTTTTCAAATTATATTTGGAAGAAAAGCGATTGGCGAAAGCATAAAACTAACTTTTTTTAAAGTCTGTTTAATTACCTTTCTTTCTCAATTTATATTTTTCATCATTGCGTTTAAAATACTTTCAAACAAACTGCAATCGGAATCAAACGGACAAATTCACTGCGGAATGCCTTTTGTTGGATTGATAGGTTTAGAAATCTTGATATCCATAATCATATTGGTCATAATTTTTATTCAATTTTTAATAAAGAGATCATATAATCGCACTAATAATTAAAAGATGAAAGTAATTTCTATTCTACTAGTTTTCTATTTTAATAATGCCTATGCTCAATTTGCAATAATTAAAGATCACAATGGGTCTGTAAATATTAGAACTGAAGCTTCAAAAGGAAATAACATTTCAGACAAATTGAACAACGGTTTTGTAGTATATTGTTTCGAACCAAAAAATAATTGGATCAACATTGATTATTCCAAAAACAATAAGGATTTAAGTGGTTATTTATACAAAGACAGAATTAAATATTTATCTGAATTCGCAAAAATTCCATTAGTAAAAGAAACTAAAACTAAGGTAGTTTTCCAGAAAGACGACCTTACGATTAGTATCGAAAGTAAAAATTTTGAATCAAATACAGCAAAGCTCACTTTTTCAAAAGACAAATCTTTTCTAGAGAAAATCAACGGAAGACAATTTTGGGGAACTGATGGCAGAATACCTAAAACAGCGTTTAAAACCATAACTGTACTAATAGGAACCAAAGCGATTGAGCTTCCTAAAAATGCTTTCGAGGATTTATTTGAACCAAGCCTTTTTAATACAAAAATAAATTATGACCAGGGTTCTAACACTTTATACATTTCTTCTGCTAATAGTGATGGAGCTGGAAGCTATGAATTAGTTTGGATTATAGAAAAAGGGCAGTATAAAGAGCGCAAAATTGCTTATGGTTTTTAATTTCAAAATGACTTTTACAAAAACATTAACAGTCAAATTATTCTTACAAATAAGAAACAATTTATATTTGAATCACCAATTATAATTTCTAACACTAAAAAACATTTAAAAATGACAAAAGTTATTACAATCGTTACCGTTGCTTTATTTACAATTGGCGTAAATGCTCAAGATAATGCACCTGCTAAAAAAGAAAAAGCTAAAAAAGAATCCTGCTGTAAAAAAGCATCGACAGAAAAAAAAGATAAAAAGTCTTGCTGCGTTAAAAAATAATTTAAACTTGATTTCTACCAAAAAGACCTCAGTAGAGGTCTTTTTTTATATAAAAATTCGTGAATTAGTCTGTAAAAAAATTATTTCACTCGAATACTCCATTCAAAATCCATTTCAGAAACCTGAACACCTTCTTCATTTGTTCCTATAGATTTCATCCAGAAAGTCTGCCCTTCTCCTGTTTCAATTGTTTTTTTTATGGCATCGGCAATTAAATGTCCGTCATTGCAGACAAATGTGATCCTTCCCGTTGCTTTTTTAGTGAAGTTTCCTTTATTGTTGGCAACCAACATAGAGATCTTTTTACCGCTTTGTTGAATCTGTGAGATCACCAAAGCTCCCGTTGTCAATTCCGCCGCCATAGCTTGAACTGCAAAATACATTGAGTTAAACGGATTCTGATTGATCCATCTGTGTTTTACACTAACCACACATCTGTCGTCATCGATTGCTTTTACACGCACGCCGCATATGTATGCTGATGGTAATTTGAATAGTACAAATTTATTGAGTTTTGAAACTGAAAGTGCCATGTGTTTTATTTTTTAGTAAAAATACAAAAAAACTATGCACGCACAATACATTCTTTAAATACAAAAGAAATCCTAACAAAATCAATACTTGCAAATGATTTTCAATATTTTAAACATAAATCTTGTTAACTAAAAATGTTAATTTTTTGTTAATATTTGGTACTATGCAAAACAAGATACTGTTTTTTAGACATATATTTGCATAAGAAATTACTATATGCTTTTAATCATGGAAACAACAACACCACTCATCATGGAAAACACATCAGAAAAGAATACAGCAACATTTACTCATTTGAGTACTTTAAGTCAGTACATAATTCCATTTGGAAACTATATTTTTCCGTTACTAATCTGGACAAACTATAAAGATAAATCTGAGTTTGCAGATCATCACGGAAAACAGACTTTGAACTTTCAGTTAAGCTTATTGCTTTACACTTTGATTTTAGCACTTATTGCTATACCAATTTTCCTGACTGTTTTCTTGCAGAATATTCCGATGGAGGCTGTTTTTAATGACCACGATATTCATATCAGAAACTTTAATTTCCAAGCCAATATTGGAATGCTAAGTGTAGGAATTACAGCTGTAGTGCTTTTTGGATTACTAAAATTTGCTGAATTCTTTTTAGTGATTTATGCTTCTATAAAAGCTTCAAACGGAGAATTATACAAATATCCGCTTACGATTCCTTTTATAAAGTAATCATCGAAAAGGTTAAAAGTTATACGTTATACGAACTCATTCTAATAGAATAAATTCGAGATCAATCATCAATCATCATCATCAATCAAAAAACGAATTGTTCAATCAAAAAAAAACAAAATGAAATTATGAACATTGAAAACACAAAAGCACAGATGCGCAAAGGTGTTCTTGAGTTTTGCATCTTATCTGTATTAAAAGAAAAAGACGCATATACATCTGAAATATTAGACACTTTAAAAAACGCAAAATTACTAGTTGTAGAAGGAACCGTTTATCCGTTGTTAACTAGACTGAAAAATGACGGTTTACTAAATTATCGCTGGGAAGAATCGACCTCAGGGCCGCCACGAAAATATTATGGATTAACCGAAATAGGACAAACATTTTTAAACGAACTTAGCGGCACTTGGACAGAATTATCAGATGCTGTAAACTTAATCACCAATCAAAATCAATAAGTCATGAACAAAACAGTAAATATTAACTTAGGCGGAATGTTTTTTCATATCGATGAAGACGCATACTTAAAATTGACACGCTACTTTGACGCAATAAAACGATCACTGAACAACTCTTCTGGACAAGATGAAATTATTAAAGATATCGAAATGCGTGTTTCTGAATTATTAACAGAAAAACAAAAAAGCGAAAAACATGTTGTTGGACTGAAAGACGTTGATGAAGTGATTACGGTGATGGGACAACCTGAAGATTACCGAATTGAAGACGAGGAAAATGGAAATCAATCTCATAATGATTTTGGAGCTAGAAAACACAAAAAATTATATCGTGATAAAGAGAAAGGTATGATTGGAGGTGTGGCTACAGGTTTAGGTCATTATTTTGGAATTGACGCTGTGTGGATCAAAATCATTTTCTTAATCTTTGTTTTTGCAGGCTTTGGAACTGGAATTTTAGCTTATTTCGTTCTTTGGATTGTAACGCCTGAAGCGGTTACAACGACAGAAAAATTAGAGATGACAGGAGAACCGGTAACAATTTCAAACATCGAAAAAAAAGTTCGCGAAGAAATTGAATCATTATCTGATAAATTCAAAAATGCAGATTATGACAAAATGGGAAACCAGGTAAAGTCGGGAGCTGGGAGAATAAGTAGTTCATTTGGAGACTTTGTCATGACGGTTTTTAAAATTTTTGCTAAATTTTTAGGAGTAGTCCTAATCATATCAGGAATTTCGACGTTGGTGATGCTGCTGATTGGTGTTTTTACTTTGGGAACCAATATTTTTATCGACTTCCCTTGGCAGAATTTTGTTGAAGCAGGAAACTTTACAGAATATCCTCTTTGGTCATTCGGTTTATTAATGTTCTTTGCTGTTGGAATCCCGTTTTTCTTTCTAACTCTTTTAGGATTTAAATTGTTGTCTCCAAACTTGAAATCAATAGGAAACATTACAAAATACACACTTTTAGCAGTTTGGATTATCTCAATCGCAATTCTTACAAGTATCGGAATTAAACAGGCAACTGAAATTTCATACGACAATAAAATTGTAGAGAAAAAAGTATTTGCAATCAAACCAGCAGATACTTTATATATCAAGTTTAAATACAACGATTATTACACAAAGAGCCTGAATCATTATAGAGAGTTTGAATTTGTACAAGATTCAGCAAACAATGATTTAATTTATTCAAATGATGTTCGCTTACATATCTTACATACTGATGAAAATGCTCCATTTATTCAGGTAGAAAAAAGTGCAAGAGGAAATTCTTTCACAAATGCTAAAAAAAGAGCAGAAAAAATTAATTATAAGTTTCAAATTAGCGGAAATCAATTAATTTTGGATAATTATTTTCTGACAGATGTTAAAAACAAATTTAGAGGACAAGAAGTTGATGTTTACTTATATGTACCAGAAGGGCAATTAATTAAACCAGATTCTTCAATAAGAGATTACTACAATTCCGATGATGATTTCTTCAATCTAAATTATGACGGAGATTACAATTATAAAGTTGAAGGATCAAAAGTGAGATGTTTAAATTGTCCTGCAGAAGATAACGATACTAATGATTACGATTCAGAAGTAGATACTACTGACACGGATACTATCAATGAAGTTTCGGTTAAAATTAACGGAAAAGAAGTTATAAACGGAAAAAAAACTAAAGGAAAGCTAACCACTGACAAAAACGGAGTTATAATCAAAATAAACTAAGCCATGATAAAAATAATCATTCATATTACGAAATTTGTAATTGCCACTGTTACTGCTCTATTATTTGCATCTTGTAATTTTAACATGAATTCAATAGAAGGAAGCGGTAATGTAACAACAGAAAAAAGAACTGTTCAAGGTGACTTTAAAAATGTCTCTGTCAGCAATGCTATTGATTTAGTTATTGAACAATCAGATGTTACAGAAGTGACAGTTGAGGCTGACGATAATCTGCAAAAAGAAATTGTAACAAAAGTTGAAAACGGAACATTGGTAATTAGCTGTAAATACAGTTCTTTCCGTAACATTACGATGAAAAAAGTAACGGTAAAAATGCCTGTTATTGATAAAATTGAAGCTTCAAGCGCTTCATCTGTTCAAAGCAAAAACGTTATTGAAGGAGAAAATATCACTTTAGAAAGTTCAAGCGCTGCATCTATGCAGGTTGCTATCGAATCTGATAAGATCTCTGTAGATTCTGGAAGCGGAAGCTCTGTTACTTTAGAAGGGAAAGCTTTAAGCCTAAGCACTTCAGCTTCTAGCGGAGGAAGTATCGAAGCAGATAAATTAGCAGCAAATGAGGTTGAAGCACAGGCTTCTAGTGGAGGTACAATTAATGTAAATTCAATTGTAACTTTAAAAGCTAAAGCTTCAAGCGGCGGAAATGTAAACTATACTGGTACTCCAAAAACTGTCGAAAAAGAAGCAAGCTCTGGCGGAAACATCAGCAAAAGCTAAAACAGATTAACTGTTAAATATAAAAGAAATCATTCATCATAAGTGGATGATTTTTTTATATTTGTCAAAATCAAATCTAGAATTAATGAAAAAAAGTACAGCGCTGCTCCTATTATTATTGGTTACAACATTGACGTTCGCTCAAAAGAGAGAAAAAATTAAAGGTTCTAAGGTTGTAACGACTTCTATAAAAGAAGTTGGTAGTTTTGACGCCATCGAAGTCGACGATAATCTGGAAGTTTATTTGGAACAAGGAGAGAAAAATGAAATTAAAATTGAAGCCGACGATAACTTACACGATATTGTTGGAATGGATTTAAGAGAAAGAACACTAAGATTATATACGAACAAGGAATCGTCTATTTTTAAAAAATTATCAGTTCGTGTTATTTACACAAAATCGCTGAATAAAGTAATTGCTAAAAATGAAGCTGTTGTATATGCTATACAAGAACTTCAATTAGACGATATAACAATGAATTGCGTTGATTTTTCTAAGTTATTCTTAAATGTTAATGCAAAAAAATTCACATTGATTGCCGATGACAAATCTAAAACAGAATTGAATTTAAAATCTGATGATGGAAGTTTGCAATTGAGTAAAAATGCTTCTGTTAAAACATTGGTTTCTGCTATAAAATTCAAATGTGATTTATATCAAAAAGCAACTGCAGCAATCGAGGGAATCGCCGAAAAAGCAACTATTAGATTAGATAATAATTCTGTTTTTACAGGAACAAAATTTACATTGAAAGAAGCAAATGTTACAGCTGAAAATTATTCTGTAGGAACTATTTTTGCAGAAACAACACTATCATTAGCTCTTGGAGATAAAGCAGAACTTTCTCTTTTTGGAAATCCGAAAATCGAATTAACTCGTTTTTCTGAAGAAGCTAAATTATTCAAAAAGGTTAAATAAACTTTTTGTTTCAAGTGTTTCTTTTTTCAAGTTTCAAGTTGAAATTAAGATTAGTATAAAGAAGAAAATCCCAGTCTAAAATTTAGACTGGGATTTTTTTATTGTAAAGATTTCAAAGTCTCAATAATCTGAAACAAAAGAAAACTTGAAACCTGAAACTTGAAACTTTACTCTTTAGAAGCCAAATATCTTTCAGCATCCAAAGCTGCCATACATCCTGTTCCCGCAGCAGTAATTGCCTGACGGTATACGTGGTCTGCAGCATCACCAGCTACAAACACACCTTCTACATTTGTTCTAGATGTTCCTGGAGTATTTACGATATATCCAGTTTCGTCAAGTGTAATGTAATCTGCAAAAATATCTGTATTTGGTTTGTGTCCAATTGCTACGAAGAAACCAGTTGCTGGAATTTCAACAACTTCGCCAGTAGTTTTATTTAAAGCTTTAATAGCGTGTACTACATTGCTGTCACCTAAAACTTCAACAGTATCGTGATTCATTAAAATCTCTATGTTTTCTGTTTTACGTACTCTTTCTTCCATAATTTTAGAAGCTCTAAATTTTTCGCTTCTTACCAGCATTGTTACTTTTTTACAAAGTTTAGATAAGTAATGAGCTTCTTCACAAGCTGAGTCACCTGCTCCAACAATTACAACTTCTTGATTTCTGTAAAAGAAACCGTCGCATACAGCGCACGCAGAAACTCCGCCGCCCATATTTAAATAGTGCTGCTCTGATGGTAATCCTAAATATTTAGCAGAAGCACCTGTAGAAATAATAACAGTTTCACAATGTAATTCGATTGAATCGTTAATCCAAACTTTATGAATATCGCCAGAAAAATCAACTTTTGTTGCCCAGCCGTCACGGATATCTGCACCAAAACGTTTAGCTTGTTCTTGTAACTGAACCATCATTTCTGGTCCTGTAACTCCATCAACATACCCTGGAAAATTTTCTACTTCATTAGTTGTAGTCAACTGGCCTCCAGGCTGCATTCCTTGATATAAAACCGGATTCATGTTTGCTCTAGCTGCATAAATAGCTGCAGTATAACCTGCAGGGCCAGAACCTATAATAAGGCATTTAATTTTTTCTATTGTATCTGACATAATGTGTATAGTTTTTTTGTGATGCAAATGTAAACTTTATTATAAAAAATTAAAGCTAAAATAAATCCTAAATAACTATGTTCAAATAAGTTTTATTTATTTTCATTTTTTCCTTTTGTAAACGAAAATTATTTATATCTTTGCATCCGCTTTCGGGCAGTACCACAATACATCATCGGGGTGTAGCGTAGCCCGGTTATCGCGCCTGCTTTGGGAGCAGGAGGCCGCAGGTTCGAATCCTGCCACCCCGACAAAAGTCTTTTCATTTATTTGGAAAGACTTTTTTTTTTACATCAATCTCAAATATAAATAACACGCAACGGTTATCCCGTCCCGATTAAAAATCGGGAAGGCCACAGGTTCGAATCCTGCCACCGCGACATAAGTCTTTTCATTTACTTAGAAAGACTTTTTTCGAAATAAACTATAGGCTAAAAAGCCAATATTTTAATTGTTAAAATTTATTACAACATAAAAAATTATAGCCCGTGGTTTCAACCACGGGGGACACGTTATAATATCCCATACGTTCCCGTGCTTGAAACCAAGGGCTATATTAAAAAACAACTATATTCTATTTATTTTTCCATTTCTATATAAGCAGGATAAGATTCACGATTAGGCAAATTAAATTCTTCATCAAAAGGCTGTGTTCCTTCTCCATTATTATATAATGCTACGCGTTTTGCACCAGTTGCTGTGCTGCCACCAATTCCATTAATAACATTTTGAATATTACCTGGACCGGCAAAACGAGTGATACACATTTTTTCGAGTTTTACATTTGGACTATTAGGCGCTTCAAAACCATTTTTCTTATTCACATTACCGTCCGTTCCCGTAAAAACAGCATAAGACCCCATTCCAATACTTTGATGTTCTTTTACAGTATTGGCTACTTTGAAAGCCGCGTAACCCGCAACCCTTCCTCCTTGACTGCTCCAGCTTGCTTGATTTGGAGCATCATAAGGCGGTTCGTTTTGAAAGAAAAAAGTTCGACCGCGTTCTCCCAGCCATAAAACTTCATATTCCTGATAGTGTTCTGTAAACAAACCATGAAGTGTAACATCATCCCCAGTAACAATAAGTCCGTTTTTGCAACGATCTCTTAACCAGCGTGCATCGCCACCTTTTTGCGAACCATGATCGGCACGCCATAGCCAGAAGTGATCACCCACCACATTATTGCTATTAATTTGCATAGAAGCATGTATCTGAATATTCTTTGATTGAACCCCTCCTACTCGGCAAGTAATATCGGTAAGCAGAATTGGATCTGCAGAATGATCGGCATTTGCATCTTCGTTTCCAATTCTAATTTGATAAGTTGTACTATTAAAGGAATCCATAAGAAGTCCCGCAATGATAATTCCGTCTTTATCATCAGCATAAATACATCCCCAAGTATTTTTATCAGTAGGCTCCAGTGTTACCGAAGCTATACCAGCACCCAGAAGTACGGCATCTTTTCTATTGACTTGGATAGGAGCATTTAATGAATAATGGCCGGGAGTGAAAAATATATTTTTACCATCTTTTAGCGCAGCATTGATCTCTAGATCACTATCACCTTCTTTGGCAACATACCAATTAGTAAGCAAATCTTGAATTTCGCCTTTACCCATATCTGCTGCCGACCAAGAAATTCCAACTCTATCTTTTTGCCATGCAGGAACAAATACTTTGTACTCGCCGTCCTTATCTATAAATAGAAAAGGTTTTTCTCTGATAATAGGTGTAGCAGAAATTGGAGAGTTGGCATCATCTGCCTTTGGAGCATTAACACAGCCTTGCCAAACCATATTATAAGAACCACCCATTGCTCCTGAACCCGAAGGAAAAACAGTATTTCGAGTATACCATTGCTGTTGTCCGCCCCAATTTGGTCGGGATGAAGCATAATGAGTATCGGCAATAAAACCACCACTACCCCAAAAATTCGTGTCGCCAATATCTGAAATATATTTTGAGGTACTTTCAATCAGCATTCTTCGTGCACTAGTTGACTGAGAAACCGTCCATGCAAAATCTCGCATTACTTCTACATTTTCTACAGAACGCCAAAAAGTACAAGTAGCATTTGCTCCGCCAGAAAGATGCGGTTTCGTGAAAATCGATCCTAACTTCACATCTGACGGAACTTTTCCTAAACCGCCAATATGAGAATAAAACCCTAATTCTATTGAGTTAGCTTCTGCCGATGAAGCAGAGCCCGATCCGCCAGAATCGTAAGTTTGTCCATTGATATTTGGTTTGAAATAGTATGCCTGACGTTTTGTTGTCCATTCACCATTTGAGCCGCCTAAACCAATAGATCCAAACTGTGAATTAATTTCATTACGTGCAGTTGCTGCCTTTTCGTATTTCCTATCATAGAAATACATATTGTCACCAAACATTTGGTTTTCTAACGAAATTATAACTGTTGTCGAATTACGTGTTACTTTATAATAGTTCTCGTATTTATCAGCATTTGGTTTATTGTCTGTAAAGGACAGCTTAGAAGTTGAACCCACAGTGATAAAATCAGATGCTAAACGACTTCCTCCTCTTGTAATTACATAATTTCCAGAAGAACCAAAAGCCGACCATGATAAAATATTATTACGCTTCTTTTTGTTGTAAACAATTTTTCGCTCAATTTTTTCAATCCCTTCTATTTTGTCATTAACTGCATAAGATGAAAAACTGCATAGTACCAGCATAAGTATAAATACCGTAAATAATGAGATTATTTTTTTACTCATAAGAATGTTCATTTTTGTGGTTTGATAGATTGTAATAGCTGTAGTTTTAGAAAGCCCAAAATAGCAATAATCTTTAAGCTTCCTGTTGATTGCTATTCTCAATTTTCTCATCAAAAACACTACAAAATCTTAAAATTTTGTCTTTTTCTGACATAAATAAAACTTCTTGCACATATCCATTTTTCTTTAATAGCTTTTTTTTTGCCGGCAATGGAAAAGAAAATGAAATGAAAAAAATTATACTATTTATTGTCTTATTGTTTTGTATCAGTGCAAGCGCACAAAATAAAAAGATCACTCCTGTCGACTCATGTGCATCAGCATCAAAAAGTGTATTTTACAAGAAAAATGCCCATGCATCTTATTATCATGATAAATTTAACGGAAGAAAAACGGCAAGCGGTAAAAAATTTAATAATAACGATTTAACCGCCGCACACAAAACTTTCCCATTCGGAACAAAACTTAAAATCACAAACGAAATAAATAAAAAATTTGTTTTAGTTGAAATTACAGATAGAGGTCCTTTTGTTAAGGGAAGAGAAATTGACTTAAGCAAAAGGGCTTTTATGGATATTGCTTCGAATAAAAAAAGTGGCGTTGTTTATGTTACAATGGAGATTTTAAAAAGATAGAACATTATTTCAAAAAAAACTAAAAAGCAAAATCCCTGAAAACTACTTTTGTTAAAATTAAATGGTTTTAAAGCTTTAATTACAAAAAAGAGAATTAAATAAATAAGAAACGTCTTTAATAATTCTTTTAAAAACTAAAATTAATTTCTGCAAACACCCACCAAACCACGGTTAAACAAACTTTCATAAATGTTAACAAAATAGATTTTCAAAAACCATAAATAATTGTATTTTTACGGTTCAAAATTCAGAAAATAAATGGGCAAAATCATTGCTATTGCTAATCAAAAAGGAGGCGTTGGAAAGACTACTACATCAGTAAATCTTGCTGCCTCATTAGGTGTTTTAGAAAAAAAAGTATTATTGATCGATGCTGATCCTCAAGCCAATGCTACATCTGGTCTTGGAATTGACGTAGAAACAGTTGAGGCTGGAACTTATCAAATTCTAGAACACAGTATAACACCGAAAGAAGCCGTTTTAAAATGTACAGCCCCAAACGTAGATGTGATCCCTGCTCATATTGACCTTGTTGCTATCGAAATTGAATTGGTTGACAAAGAAAACCGTGAATATATGCTTAAAAAAGCATTAGAAAGCGTGAAAGATGAATATGATTATATCATTATCGACTGTGCGCCTTCTTTAGGTTTGTTAACCTTGAATGCTTTAACAGCTGCAGATTCTGTAGTTATTCCTATTCAATGTGAGTATTTTGCTCTTGAGGGATTAGGAAAATTATTGAACACTATTAAAAGTATTCAAAAAATACACAACCCAGATCTTGACATTGAAGGCTTGTTGCTAACTATGTACGATTCAAGGTTACGTTTATCTAATCAGGTTGTAGAAGAGGTTCAAAAACACTTTAACGATATGGTTTTTGATACCGTAATTCAGCGAAATGTAAAATTAAGTGAAGCGCCGAGTTTTGGTGAAAGCATCATTAATTATGACGCTACCAGTAAAGGTGCCGTAAACTACATTCATTTAGCTCAAGAAATTATAAAGAAAAACAGCAAATAGTTTTTATGACAAAAGCAATTAAAAAACAAGCCTTAGGAAGAGGATTATCAGCATTATTAAAAGATCCAGAAAACGACATTACATCAGTAGAAGACAAAAATGCTGACAAGGTTGTTGGAAATATTATTGAGCTTGAAATAAGTGCTATCGAAATAAATCCGTTTCAGCCTAGAAGCAATTTTAATGAAGAATCTTTACGCGAATTAGCCACTTCCATTAAAGAACTTGGTGTAATTCAACCTATTACTGTTCGTAAATTAGATTTCAATAAATATCAGTTAATCTCAGGAGAACGCCGTCTTCGTGCTTCTACCTTAATAGGTTTAACTCATGTTCCAGCATATATACGTATTGCAAACGACAACGAATCGCTGGTTATGGCTTTGGTTGAAAATATTCAGCGTCATGACTTAGATCCAATTGAGATTGCATTATCATACCAGCGTTTAATCGATGAAATTCAATTAACTCAAGAACAAATGAGTGAAAGAGTTGGAAAAAAACGTTCGACAATTGCCAACTATTTACGTCTTTTAAAATTAGATCCGATTATCCAAACTGGTATTCGTGACGGCTTTATCAGTATGGGACATGGTAGAGCAATTATCAATATTGAAGACCTTGATGTTCAAACAGATATCTACCAAAAAATTGTAAGCCAAAATTTATCTGTTCGTGAAACAGAAGCTTTGGTAAAAAATTATCATGAAGGGCAGCAGCCAAAAGCAGAAGGAAAACCTAAAACAGATTCTGGATTTGTGGTAAGAGAAACTCAAAAAAACACTTTCAACGACTATTTTGGTTCGAAAGTTGATATTAAAGTCGCTGGCAACGGAAAAGGAAAAATCACAATTCCATTTAATTCTGAGGCCGACTTTAACAGAATTATAAAATTAATAAACGGATAGTGAATAAAATTGTCCCCATCGGTCTATTGTTCTTTCTAACAGGAACCGTTTCTCTTTTTGCCCAGGTAAAAAAAGACACGGTTTTGGTCGTAAAAGACACCACTGCATTACAAGAAATAGATCCGCTTACGCCAGCAAAGGCAGCTTTTTACTCTGCAATTTTACCTGGTTTAGGTCAAGCATACAATAAGAAGTACTGGAAAATTCCATTGGTTTACGGAGCAATCGGAACCAGTTTATATTTCTATATAGACAACAATAGAAAATACCACGATTATCGCGATGCCTACAAACGAAGATTAGAAGGCTACAACGATGATAATTATCAATTTCTCGACGACAGCCGACTAATTGCCGGCCAAAAATTTTACCAGCGAAACAGAGATTTATCTGCCTTATTTGTAGTTGGTTTTTATGTCCTAAACATAATTGATGCCAATGTCGATGCAGCTTTAATTCAGTTTAACGTAAATGAAAGACTGTCAATGCGTCCTGAAATTTATCCCAACGATGTAACATTTAGACCTAACGTTGGACTAACCTTTAATTACAAGTTTTAATAGATTAATCTCTATTTAAAAAATCAATAAAAAAATAATCATAATGAAAATTGCGCTTTTAGGATACGGAAAAATGGGTAAAGTAATCGAAAGAATTGCTTTAGAAAGAGGTCATGAAATAGTTTTAAAGAAAGACGAATTTAACAGCTATGACGGACTTTCAACAGCAGATGTTGCCATAGATTTCAGCGTTCCATCAGCGGCAGTTAATAACATCTCAGCATCTTTTAATGCTGATGTTCCCGTAGTTTCTGGAACAACCGGATGGCTGGAACATTATGATGAAATGATTGCTCTTTGCAATGAGAAAAAATGCGGGTTCATTTCGAGTTCAAACTTTAGTCTGGGTGTAAACATTTTCTTTGGCTTAAATGAATATTTAGCTAAGATCATGAATCAGTTTGACTCTTATAAAGTTTCGATGGAAGAAATCCACCACATCCACAAACTTGATGCTCCCAGCGGGACGGCTATTTCTTTAGCGCAAGGTGTTATTGAAAATAGTAATTACGATAACTGGACATTGGAAGAAGCTAAAAATAACGAAATTCGTATTGAAGCAAAACGAATTGGCGAAGTTCCTGGAACCCACACTGTAAACTACGATTCTGCAATAGATAGTATTGAGATCAAACACACCGCTCACAATCGTGAAGGTTTTGCTCTTGGCGCTGTAATTGCCGCAGAATGGCTTGCTGGCAAACAGGGAATTTTCACTATGAAAGATGTACTAAACTTACAATAAATCGAATAAGTTTTGGATTAATTAAGACCATTCAATCCTGAATTTGAAACTTAAAATACAATATTATGACACTTTACTCTTGGTTCGTATTTTTCTTAGCTGTACAAATAATTCATTTCCTTGGTACTTGGAAATTGTATCAAGCAGCGGGAAGAAAAAGCTGGGAAGCAGCAATTCCGGTATACAATTCTATTGTCTTAATGAAGATTATAGGTCGCCCTACTTGGTGGACATTACTGCTTTTTATTCCAATTATCAACTTGATTATGTTTCCTGTTGTATGGGTAGAAACCTTAAGAACTTTTAATAAAAGATCTACTTTAGACACTCTTCTAGGACTTTTCACATTAGGCTTTTACATCTATTACGTAAACTATACTCAGAAATTAGAGTACCGTAAAGACAGAAGTTTAACTCCAGAAAACAAAACAGCAGACACTGTCAGCTCATTATTATTTGCTATCATAGTTGCAACTCTAGTACATACTTATGTAGTACAGCCCTACACAATTCCGACATCATCTTTAGAAAAATCACTATTAGTGGGAGATTTCTTGTTTGTCAGCAAATTAAACTATGGTCCGCGCGTTCCAATGACAACCGTAGCCTTACCAATGGTTCACGATTCTATACCATTAACAAAAAGCAAATCTTATTTAAGCTGGCCGCAATTGCCTTATTTCAGGCTGCCAGCTATCCAAAACATAAAACGATGCGATATAGTTGTCTTCAACTGGCCGGTCGATACGGTTCATTATTTTCATGAAGCTCCAGGAAGACCAGGCGTTATCAAACCTATTGATAAAAAATCAAATTACGTAAAAAGATGTGTTGGTATTCCAGGTGACAGTTTATCAATAAAGGATGGTTTTGTTTTTATTAATGGCAAAAAATTAGTTTTACCAGAAAGAGCTAAACCTCAATACTCTTATACAATTGCTTTTGATGGAAAAACTCCAGTGGATTTACAATCTTTAATAAAAGAATTAGACATTACAGATGGCGGCTATTTCAAAAATGAAGAAAAGAGAGACACTCTTGTTTTAGGAGCTTTGACAGACGCAAGTGCAGAAAGATTCAGAAACACTCCAGGAATTTCCTCTGTAACAAGAATGGTCGACAAAAATGATGACAATAGAATATTCCCGCATATCAACAAATGGAGTCAAGACAACATGGGACCTATTTACATTCCTGAAGCAGGAAAAACGGTTGCATTAAACAATGAATCACTTCCTTTTTACAAAGAGATCATTACAAATTATGAAGGAAATACGCTAGAGTTACAAGGTTCGAAATTTTTAATTAATGGAAAACCTGCAACTACATACACCTTCAAACAGAACTATTACTGGATGATGGGAGATAACCGTCATAACTCTGAAGACAGCCGTTATTGGGGTTACGTTCCAGAAAATCATATCGTTGGTAAACCAGTATTCATCTGGATGAGCTGGGATACTAACGGAAAAGGCATTAATAAAATTCGCTGGGACAGAGTTTTCACTACTGTAGATGGTGAAGGCCAGCCGCAATCTTACTTCAAATACTTCTTAATTCTTTTAGCTATCTATTTTGTAGGAGATTTTATTTGGAAAAAAAGACGAGAGAATAAAGCATAATTAAAAAAAAGTTATTTTTGTGTCAGGTTTCAAGTTTCACGTTTTTTACGTCAACTTGAAACCTGAAACTTTTAAACTTGAAACAAAACGAAATGAATTCCTTAATACTTCCGACCTATTTTCCATCTATTAGTCATTTTGCGGTTATAGCGCAATCTGAAAAAATTACATTTGAAATGGAGGATAATTTTCAGAAACAGACAAATAGAAATAGAACTTACATCTATAGTCCAAACGGAATTCAATTATTAAATATCCCTGTTAAGCATTCAAAAGAAGCTCATCAAAAGACAAAAGAAATTTTGATTGAGAATGAATTTGACTGGCAGAAACAACATTTTAAATCACTTGAAGCAGCTTACAGAAGTTCTCCTTTCTTCGAGTACTTTGAGGACGACATCGCTCCTATATTCGAAAAAAAGCACACTTTTTTAATGGATCTTAATTTTGAAGTCTTAGACATCGTAACAAAATGTCTTAGAATGAAATTTGAATTCGGAAAAACTAAAGAATATTTTCATGAAACACCCGATTTTGCTGATTTTAGATATTTAGCAAACGGAAAAAAAGACAGTAATACTTTCGAAAAATACACTCAGGTTTTTGATGATAAACATGGTTTCATCAATAATTTAAGCGTTTTAGATTTGCTTTTTAATGAAGGTAAATTTGCAATGGATTATTTAAAAACTCAGAAATTAGATATTAAATAGAAAATCCAGTTTTCAGTTTTGAAATTAGGAATGCAGAGTTTGGTATTTGGAATTTAAAAATTGAAATTTCATCTAACTTATTCCATTGAAAGTCTAGTCATTATAGGATAATGATCTGAATTTTCGAAATCAGAAAAACTTTCGAATTGTTTTACTTTCATTTTACTATCTGTAAAAATATAGTCGATTCTAGCAGGATAATAACGGAATTTATACGTAGCTCCAAAACCTTCTCCTGCTTCTTCAAAAGCATCTTTTTGTTTTCCTTTAATGCTTCGGTAGACATACGAAAACGGACTGTTATTCATATCTCCGCAAATAATAAATGGAGTTTTACACTGCTTAATATTTTCCTTAAAAATCTCCGCCTGCTCCTGCTGCTGTGTAAAACCTTTACTTATTCTAGCATAAATACGCTGCGATTTTTTCTGATTTACATTATCAATGTCATCAGAAATCTCACTTACATCGGGAGATATCTTAATAGACTGTAAGTGCATATTATAAACACGAATAACATCTTTGCCACGTTTTATATCGGCATAAACTACATTATTATCCGATTTTGGAAAAATAATTTTACCCTCATTTATTATAGGAAATTTAGAAAAAATTGCCTGACCTGTTTTTATCTTTTTCCCATCGATAAAAATATAGCGGTGTGGATAGACCTTTAAATCTAGATGTGCAGAATTCGAGTATTCCTGAATACATAAAATATCTGGATCTTTCTCGTCTATAAAGGTTTTAATGTTGTCAGGAATATCATCTCTATCCAGCCATTTAAAAACATTAAAAAGGCGGACATTGTAACTCATTACAGAAAAATCTTTTTCGTCCTGAATATATTCTTTAGCAGAAAACTTATAGAATTTACTAATAAATGTAATTCCTGTAAGCAATACCAAACCAGACAAAATAAGGCGCTTTTTAAACTGAATTGCCCAATAGACAAAGAACAACCCATTTGCAACAAAAAAAGCCGGCATAAACAAAGTAAGCACCGATAAAAGCGGAAAGCTCTTAGGCGCTAAAAACGGCAAAATATAGACACTAAATGTAAGCACAGTCAGAACTATATTCAAAAAGAACATTATTTTATTAAACCAAGAAAGGTTCTTCATAATTTTTTCCTACAAGTTTATTTTCCAGCTTTAAATAAAAACTCTTTTTCTTCTTTTGTAAGACAGTCATAACCCGACTGGCTGATTTTGTCTAAAATTTCATCAATTTGTTGCTGCGTTTTATCTTTCGTAACAATTCTTGAAGTAGGTTTTGGCGTAGGTTTGTTGTAATTTTTATGAACTTTTGTAAATGGGGTCGAAGGAGATTTTCTAAAAAGATTGACAAAGAAGTCTAATGTTTTAGAAACAATGATACTTAAATCTGTACCGTTTTGTAATAATTTAATATAAGCAAATCCGAAGAAAGCACCAGCAAGATGCGATATGTGCCCGCCCATATTCCCTAAACGAAACTGCATTAAATCTAAAATTAAAATTACAGCTGTAATATGCCATAGCTTAACATTTCCGAATAAAAACAAGCGGACATTCATTAACGGAGAATAGGTTGTTGCTGCAACTAAAATTGCCATTATAGCTGCAGAGGCACCAACAATAGAACCGCTGATATTTGACAAATAAAAACTTAATGCAAAAGCAACTCCAGCAAATAGAGCACTCAGAATATACAATCCTAAATATTGTTTTTGAGTAAAATAAGTTAAGAACAATGAACTGGCAAAGTTCAAAACCATCATATTAAACAACAAATGGAAAAATCCATCGTGAAAAAATGCATAAGTTAAAAAAGTCCATGGTTTGAACATGAAAACCTGAGGATCGGACGATAAAGCAATCCAGCTTGGAAAATCAAATTGACCAATTGAAAATTGATAGAAAAATATTAAAGAGATTATAAAACATGCGATATTCCAATAAATAACGCGCATGGCTATGCCTCCCAATCTATATTGTAATTTCAAATCGTCTAGAATATTCATAAAAACTTCTTTTGGTTTAGAATTTAAACTTAAAGTTAAAAATTAATTCCAACGGTTGTTGTTAAACTGATTTTTTTTCCAGTACCACATCATTAAAAAACCAGTAATTGCGCCACCAACGTGAGCAAAATGGGCTATACCAGTGCCTCCTCCGCCAAATAAAGAAGTCCCTTTGACTCCTAAAAACAAGTCAATTAACAAAAGCCCTGGAACAAAATATTTAGCTTTTATCGGAACAGGAATAAATAATAAAGCCAATTCTGCATTAGGAAACATAAATGCAAAAGCAGTCAATAATCCATAAATTGCACCAGATGCCCCAACCACTGTTCCAATGTAAGCATCGGTAAATCCTTGAAATTGTGCAACACTTACTAAACTCTGCCATCTAGTATCAATTTTTCCTTCACTTAAAAGCTGCAAAATCTGCGTTTTATTAAACCCATTTGCTGTCAAAGTACTCATTGTATCCTGAAAAAAATAGTAATTAACGAGAGTATGAAGTAGAGCTGAGCCTAAGCCACAAGAAATATAAAAGAAGATGAATTTTTTTCCTCCCCAAAAATGCTCCAACGCAGATCCAAAAGAAACTAAGGCAAACATATTAAATGCAATATGCATTATACCACCATGCATAAACATGTGCGTTATTGGCTGCCAAGCTCTAAAATTTGAGTTTTCTGGAAAAAACATTGCCAAATATTCATAAGAAACCGGCACTAATTGAGATCCAATAAAAAATATAATATTAATAATTAGCAGTTGTTTAACTACTGGAGTCATATTCATCATAATGCAAACTTTTTATCTATATCTTCAACACGCATGGTGATGAAAGTTGGTTTTTGAAAAGGTGAAATATTTGGATCTTTACAAGCAAACAAACCGTTTACTAAATTATCTTGTTCTTTTTCGGTTAAATAAGATCCGGTTTTAACCGCTAAACTTTTTGCCATTGATTTGGCAATTGTATCATTTTGACTGTAACTATTTGCTGGAATTCCGTCTTGTAAATCGCTCAATAATTGCTCGATTACAAGCGAAACTTCGCTTTCGGTAATATTTACTGGAATTCCAGAAATTACGATATGATCTGATTTTGTCTCATCGAAAACAAATCCTGTCGTTTCTAATGAAGGTTTTAATTCTTCTATTAATTCCATCTCAGAGGCTGAATAAAACAAATCGAGCGGAAAAAGCAATTGCTGGCTTGATGCTTGATTTACTGTCATATTCAACAAAAATTGCTCATACAAAATACGCTGATGCGCGCGCTGTTGATCAACAATTACCATTCCTGATTTAATAGGCGAAACAATATATTTTTTATGAATTTGATATGTTTTTTGAGTTGCCTGCTCTACCTCATCATCATTAAATAAAGAAGAAGTTACTTCTTCGTTCTCAAATGTAAAAGGCGAACTTTCTATGGTTTCAGGATTTTCTGTATCTAAACCAACATATAGACTTTCCCAGCTCGCTGTTGGTTCTACTCTTTTAGAATAACCAGAGTATGAAGATCCTGAATAGGAAGAACCAGAAGACAATGACGACGATGAACCAGAGCCTGAAGTATAACTAGATCCAGAACTTGCTTTACTATAATGCTGATTGGTTTTATCATCTGTGAACGGATTAAAAGTTCCATCAACCTGAATAGTTGGCACTTCTGCCTCAACATCTTTGTAATGATATGGCGTATCTAAATTGGAATCCCTGTCAAAATCTAGAACTGGTGCAACATTAAACTGTCCTAAACTATGCTTGATCGAAGCTCTTAAAATAGCATATAAAGCCTGTTCGTCGTCAAACTTAATTTCGGTTTTAGTGGGATGAATATTAATATCAATTGTATTTGGCGGTACTTGCAGATACAAGAAATAACTTGGCTGCGAACCATCTTTCAATAATCCGTCATAAGCAGACATTACTGCATGATGCAGATAACCGCTTTTTATAAAACGATCATTTACAAAAAAGAACTGTTCTCCCCTATTTTTCTTAGCAAATTCGGGTTTACAAACAAAACCCTGCACATTTATAATTTCGGTATCTTCATTTACTGGAACTAGTTTTTCGTTGGTTTTACCAGACATTATACCTACAATTCGCTGGCGATATCCTGCAGCAGGAAGATTGTACATCTCGCTTCCATTGTGGTAAAAACTAAAATGAATATTTGGATGCGCTAAAGCCACACGTTGAAACTCATCCATTACATGACGAAACTCAACTGTATCTGATTTTAAAAAATTACGACGAGCCGGAATATTAAAAAATAGGTTTTTAACCGCAAATGAAGTTCCTTTTGGTAGAACTGCCACTTCTTGCGAAACAAATTTACTTCCTTCGATTACAATGTGAGTTCCAAGTTCATCTTGATCTTGTTTGGTTTTCATTTCCATGTGTGCAATCGCAGCGATAGAAGCCAAAGCTTCTCCACGAAAACCTTTTGTTCCTAGCGAAAACAAATCTTCGGCCTGGCGTATTTTTGAAGTTGCATGACGCGCAAAACACAGACGCGCATCTGTAACTGTCATTCCTATACCATTATCGATAACTTGCACTAGTGATTTACCAGCATCTTTTATTATCAATTTAATATCAGTTGCTTTGGCATCAACAGCATTTTCTAACAATTCTTTTACAACTGAAGCGGGTCTTTGAACCACTTCTCCAGCAGCAATTTGGTTAGCAACGTGATCAGGAAGCAATTGAATAATACTCGACATTAAGCAAAAATAGTTTTAAAGTTTAGATTAGTTTGTAAAAACCAAGAAGTACAAATTTAGTGAATTTTGATTGGCTTTTTGAATAAGAGATGTCATAAAAAAAACAAAAAACCTATACTATTATTACACAGTACAGGTTTTAATATTTTTTAAAACAATGTGTTTTATTCGTTCTCTATTTTTCGTGGAGAATCTTCAATTTGAAGCGCGCCCGAAGTCAGTAAAGGCTGATTATACGCATGAGCTATTGAAGCCTGTTGACGAATGTAAGCCATTTTTATTGCCGCAATTGCAGCTTCTGTTCCCTTATTACCGTGAACTCCTCCGCTTCTGTCAATTGACTGCTGCATATTATTATCTGTTAAAACACAGAAAATAACAGGGATATCCGTTTGAACATTCAAATCTTTAATTCCTTGAGTAACACCTTCGCAAACAAAATCAAAATGTTTTGTCTCTCCTTGAATTACACAGCCAATTACGATAACAGCATCTACATTTTGTGTTTGAAGCATTTTTTTTGCTCCGTAAATTAACTCAAAACTTCCTGGAACATTCCAACGGATAATTTGCTGGGCAGGAACATCGCAATCAACCAAAGCATCAAAAGCACCATTATAAAGTCCTTCTGTTATAGTATCATTCCATTCAGAAACAACAATCCCAAATCGAAAGTCTTTCGCATTTGGGATTGTGTTTTTATCGTATTCTGATAGATTTTTATTTTCAGTAGCCATCTGTTATATTTTAGATTTTTTAATTTAGTCCCGAAGCCTCGGGATAGATTCTTAAATACAAATCTACAATCTTAAATCTAAAGTCTAAAATTTTTATTGTGTTAATCCAATCAAAGCATCAACAGATGCTGCTTCTGGAGTACTGTCGTAGTTATCTTTAATATCATTAAAATATTTCAAAGCATCCTCTTTTTGACCTAAAGCCAAAGCAGTTTTTCCAGCTTTTAATAAGAAACGAGGTGTTGTAAAATCGTTTTTGTTTGACTCAGCTGCTTTTACATAAAAATCAAGAGCTTCTTTTGGCTGATTTTTTTGAGAATAAGCATCCCCAGTTGCACCTTTAGCTAAAGCAGTTAAGATTACATCTTCAGATTTGAAATCACCTAAATATTTAATAGCTTCGTCAAATTTACCTGTATTTAAATAAGCAATACCAGCATAATAATTAGCTAAATTTCCAGCATCAGTTCCAGAATATTCGTCAGCGATTTTAATAAATCCGAATTTACCTTCTGAACCGTTTAATGATAATTTGTATAATGAATCGCTAGAAACACCATTTACTGCTTTTTCAAAATTTTGCTGTGCAACAAACATTTCACTAGCTGCTTCTTCTTGTTTAGGAGTAGCAATAAATTTTTGGTAAGCCAAGTATCCAATTGTAGCAACAGCAATACCTGCAACTAAACCAATAATGATTTTTTGATTTTTAGCCACCCAATCCTCAGTTTTTGAAGCTGTCTCATCTAATTTTGAGAAAACGCCAGCTGTTGTGCTGTCTTTTTCGTCAATAACTACCTGTGCTTCTTCATTAACTTCTTTAACTTCCTTCTCTTTTGGTGTCTTATATCCTCTTTTATTGTAAGTTGCCATTTAAAAATTATTTAGTGAACGGCAAAAATAAAATTTTTATTGAAACCGACGTAAAAAATTTCAATTTTATCACTATTTTAAAAAAAATATTTTTGTTATGCAGCTGCCTATTCGCGGCAGTAATAAAATAAATCTGTTTCAAACAGCGCTAAAGTCAATTATATTGATAATTTTCGGTAATTTGCACCCTCAAATTTTTACTGCTCATAAACAGTAATTTTTATCGATTGAGTCCCTAAAAATGCATTTAAACAAAATCTCTTTATTTAATTATAAAAACTTTTCAGAAGCCAGTTTTGATTTCGATATCAAAATCAATTGTTTCGTGGGTAAAAACGGCATTGGAAAAACCAATGTGCTTGATGCCATTTATCATTTAGCTTACGGAAAAAGTTATTTTAATCCGTTAGCCGTTCAAAACATCAAGCATGGTGAGGAGTTTTTTGTGATTGATGCCGAACTGGAAAAGAATGAAAGAACAGAACAGATTGTCTGCAGTTTAAAAAAGGGGCAGAAAAAAGTTTTAAAACGAAACGGAAAAGCTTACGATAAATTTTCAGATCATATTGGATTTGTTCCGCTCGTAATTATTTCGCCCGCAGATCGAGATTTGATTATTGAAGGAAGCGAAACGCGTCGTAAATTTATGGACAGCGTTATTTCGCAATTAGACTCAACTTACCTGCATCAGCTTATTCAGTATCAAAAAGTAATAGTACAGCGAAATGCGCTTTTGAAGTATTTTGCCTTAAATCATACTTTTGATAATGATACTTTATCTATATATAATGAGCAGCTGAACGAATATGGAAAGTCGATCTTTGAGAAACGAAAAAATTTCTTAGAACAATTTATACCTATATTTAATATACATCACCAAGCTATCACCGGATCTGAAGAAAGTGTACAATTGGTTTACGAAAGTCATTTATTCGAAAAAGATTTATTGACTCTTTTACAAGAGAACATCAATAAGGACCGTGCGCTTCATTATACAACAGTCGGAATTCACAAAGACGATTTGTCTTTTGAAATTGATTCACATCCGATAAAAAAATTCGGTTCGCAGGGACAGCAGAAATCTTTTTTGATTGCTTTGAAACTGGCTCAATTTGAATTTCTAAAAAAGCAAAGTGGTGTAAAACCCATTCTTCTGTTTGATGATATTTTTGACAAACTAGACGAAACTCGTGTAGCCAAAATTGTAGAAATGGTAAACAGCGAAACATTTGGCCAGCTTTTTATTTCGGATACACATCCGGAACGAACCGAAGCGATTGTTAAATCGACGCATCAGACTTATAAGATCTTCAATTTGTAGTGCGTGAAATTTGATGTAATTTGTATCAGTTTTTAGAAGCAATCCCAAATAGAAATCAGTAAATTAGCCTGAACAAAAAAACTCAAAATGCAACTGCAATAAAATATAATAGGATTATGCTAACGAAAGAATCATTGCAATTTTTAGACGATTTAAAAAGAAACAATAACAGAGAATGGTTTCAGGAAAATAAAAAACGATATGAAGTTTTCAAGAAAGATTATCATCAATTGGTAAGTGATTTTCTTGATGTTATGAAACCGCTTGATCCTTCATTAGAATTTTTAGAAGTTAAAAATTGTACTTTTAGAATCAATCGCGATATTCGTTTTTCTAAGGACAAATCTCCTTATAAATCACATTTAGGTGTTTGGATGTCTGCTGGAGCAAAAGGTGCAAACCGCTCTGGATATTATGTCCACATCGAAAAAGGCGCAAGTTTTATTGCAGGCGGATTTTATTCTCCTGATTCTGACGATTTGAAGAAAGTCCGAAAAGAAATTGCTTTTTTCTATGATGATTTACAGGAAATTTTAAACAATAAAGATTTCAAAAAAGAATTTGGAAGTCTGGATATAAATGAAAATAATTCGCTTAAAAGTATGCCTCGCGGTTACGAAAAAGATCATCCTGCAATAGAATTCTTGAAATTGAAAAGTTTTACAGCAACTCAAGTTTATGATATTGCTGAAGTAACTCAAAAAGATTTTGTTTCTAAAATGAGCAAAAAACTAATTACTTTAAAATCTTTAAACGAATTTATCAATCGCGCTTTAGAGACTGAAGAATTTTAGAAAAATCGCCACGAATTCACGAATTATTTAAAATTAATTCGTGAATTCGTGGCGGAAAAACTTTGCAAATGAAGAGGAGAATACTTTTTCTTGGAGAATCTTACCGCGCCGATGCTATAACCTGGATGAAGGGTTTGAAACAATTTGGCGATTTTGAAATTATAACTTGGGAACTTCAAACCTCAAACAGTTATAGATTCAAACGAATTTTAGAATACTTTTTATCTCCTATTTCGATTCGAAAAATCATCAAAAAAGAAAAACCAGATATGGTTATTGCCGAAAGAACCACCAGTTATGGATTTCTTGCAGCGATTTCAGGATCTAAAACTATTGCTATAGCGCAGCAAGGACGAACCGATTTATGGCCGGAGGAATCTAAATTGTATCCTTTTAAGAAATTCATTCAGAAATATGCTTTTAAGAAAGCGCATTTAATTCATGCTTGGGGACCTGTTATGGCAATTCACATGAAAGCATCTGGAGTTGACATGGATAAAGTTCTAGTTCTCCCAAAAGGAATTGATTTGTCGCTTTTTACTTCTTCCATAAATAATTCAAACAAAATTGAAGCGATTGTAACACGCTCTTTAATGCCTGAGTATCGACACGATTCTATTTTAAAAGCATTCGGAATTTTGAATCAAAAAGGAATTGATTTTTCGCTTACTATTGTTGGCGACGGAACTAGATTACAATATTTGAAAGATTTAGCGAAAGATTTACAAATCGAAAATAAAGTAATTTTTACAGGAAGAATCCCGAATACTGAACTCCCAAAATTATTACAGCAATCTAATATTTATATCAGCATGCCGATTACCGAAGGCGTTTCGGCATCTTTATTTGAAGCAATGGCTTGTAATTGTTATCCTGTAGTTTCTGATATTCCCGGAAATCAAAGCTGGATCACACATCGAGAAAATGGACAATTAGTTGAAATTGATAATATCGAAATGCTAGCCGAAGAATTGATTTGGTCTTTTGAAAATCCTGAATTTCGAAATCAAGCTATTATTCGAAATAGAAAATTTGTCGAAGAAAATGCTAATTATAATATTAATATGAAGGTTATTGCGGAGAAATATCATGAATTAATAGATTCTCGAAATAATTAGCTTTTATTTCGGATAAGCCAACGAAACTCTTTTATTCAAAGCATCATACACCACATAATGAAAATTTTCATTTTCACGCAAAAGAAAAACATTACCATAGCTTTCATCCTTAGAAAACACAATTTTGTAATTAGATAGATTAATCAAATTTCTTTTGTCTTTGCAATCTTTTACAATTTCTTCTGATTGATTCCCATCTGTATTACTCCAAACATAACCGTAAGACCTCCATTCCTTAGTAAAAGAATCCAACATTTGAGTATAAAGCATTTTATCCTTATCATCTTGCAAATCACCACTACTAGAAATTAATCGAATTGCAGTTCCTTCTTTATGAATATAAAAAACACCTAAATCTTTACTAAAATTTTCTTTTTGTGTTTTTTTCATTCCACACGTTAAACCAACAAAACGAACGTTTTCCACAATAAGATGTATCTGATCATTACCTATCATTGCGTAAGTTCCTGACGTAAAAACAAAACAATCAGTAGCACATTGCATTGTGTCACCGCACGAAAATGTACCATCTAAATTAAAAGTTACATGACGTGCAGCATTTTCTTGCTTTTCTTTTATTAAAGAATACTCAAAAACATCTGTATAACCAATTACATCCCTTGTTTCCCATTTCCCTACAATATCTGATTGAGCAAAACTGGGCATTGATAAAAACAAACCTAAAAAGAGTAAAATCTTATTATTAAGAAAAAATTCTTTCATAACTATAACATTATAATTCTTTCAAACTTACAAAAGAAATGAATTCGTTTTTTGAATTTTGATATTTATTGAAAACTCACTTCAAATAAATTATAATCCTTACTTTTGAACTCAGTTAAAAAAAGCCTTTTATTTATGGAAATTCAATCCAATTTTTCTTTAAAAAACTACAATACTTTTGGCATTGAAGCCAGTGCTAAACAATTTGTTGCAGTTCATTCTATTGCTGAATTAAAAACAGTTTTACAGGAAAACAAAAACGAGAAAAAATTTATTTTAGGCGGTGGCAGTAATATGCTTTTGACTAAGGATATTGATGCTCTGGTAATTCATATTGATTTAAAGGGTAAAAAGATAATTAAAGAAGACGACGATTTTGTCTGGGTCGAAAGTCAGGCAGGAGAAACTTGGCACGATTTCGTTCTTTATAGTATCGACAATAATTTTGGTGGATTAGAAAATATGTCTCTAATACCCGGAAATGTCGGCACGACTCCAGTCCAGAATATTGGAGCTTATGGAACTGAGATTAAAGACACTTTCGTTTGTTGCGAAGCGATGAATATCGAAACTCAGGAAATGAAAACATTCACTAATGATGAATGTAATTTTGGTTACCGTGAAAGTATTTTTAAACATGAAGCAAAAGACCAATATATTATTACGTCGGTTGTTTTTAAACTAACGAAACGCAATCATAAAATCAATACTTCTTACGGAGATATTTTGGCAGAATTGGCTAAAAACAATATTACAGAACCAACATTAAAAGATGTGAGCAATGCTGTAATCGCTATTAGACAAAGTAAATTACCAGATCCGAAAGAACTAGGTAATAGCGGCAGTTTTTTTAAAAATCCGATTTTATTGAAATCTGATTTTGATAAAATCCATCAGAAATTCCCTGAAATGAAGTTTTACGAAGTTTCAGAAACTGAAGTAAAAGTTCCCGCAGGCTGGCTTATAGAACAGGCTGGTTTTAAAGGAAAACGTTTTGGTGATGCTGGAGTTCATAAAAATCAAGCTTTGGTTTTAGTAAATTATGGCAATGCAACGGGACAAGAAATTTTAGCAGTTTCAAAAGAGGTACAAAAGACAGTTTTTGACACTTTTGGAATTCATATTGAAGCTGAAGTGAATGTGATTTAATTTTCTTTTGCCACGAATTTCACGAATTGACACTAATTTAATTTGTGCTAATTCGTGAATTCGTTACGATAAAACAACACAAAAAATGTATACACCAGATTTATACAAAAATGGGAATCCAGAAGAAATCAGAACTTTTTTGAAAGAAAATAGTTTTGGCATTCTGATCAATCAGACTCACGGAAAATTATGTGCAACGCATATTCCGATAGAACTTGAAATCAACGCCGATGGAAAAGAAATTTTGCAAGGACATATTTCAAAACTGAATCCACAGGCTGAAGGTTTTTCAGAAAACGATCAGATTTTAGCAATTTTTACGGGGCCGCACAGTTACATTTCCTCTTCTTGGTACGATCACGAAAATGTTCCAACTTGGAATTACATAGCCGTACATGTTTACGGAAAAATCAAAATTGTAGATTATGATACTTCTGTAGAACAGCTTAAAAAATTAGTTGATAAATATGAAGTGAATTCAGCTAATCCTGTTCGCGTTGAAGATTTATCAGCAAAAACAATGCGCGAAGCACGTGGGATTTTTGGTTTTGAAATAGAAATTGAAGAAATTCAAGCCACAAAAAAACTTTCTCAAAACCGCGACGATTATAATTACAAAAATATTATTACTGAATTAGAAAAAACTGAAAACCCTCAGTCTATTGCTGTTGCAAAAGAAATGTCAAAATGCCGAAAGTAAATTGGCTTTAAACATTGAAAATTACTAATTCATAACTACATTTGTTCTCGCAAATTTCAGCTATTAACAGACATTAAAACCATATGCTTATAACTTTATTTTACTTTTTTATTGCTATTGTTTTTATTCAACTTTTCTACTATTTAGGAATTTTTGGAAAATTTGCTTTTGCCAAACCGCAGCATGTTACTCCAAAAAAACTTCCAGTTTCTGTAATTGTGTGCGCTAAAAATGAAGAAGAGAATGTAAAAAAATATGTTCCGATTTTGGCACAGCAGGATTATCCTGATTTTGAAATTGTTCTAATCGATGATGCATCAAGCGATGAAACACTTGAAGTCTTTGAAGAATTTGAAAAAGAGTTTCCGAATATCCGTTTGGTAAAAGTAGAAAACAACGAAGCTTTTTGGGGAAATAAAAAATACGCTTTAACCCTTGGAATAAAAGCCGCAAAAAAAGATTATCTGTTATTTACAGATGCTGATTGCTACCCCACCTCTAAAGATTGGATTACAGCAATGACTTCTCAATTTACCATGAATAAAACTATTGTTTTAGGTTATGGAGGTTACGAAAAAGTAGAGCGTTCGTTTTTAAACAAAATGATTCGTTTTGAAACTATCCTTACCGCTCTTCAATATTTTTCATGGGCAAAATTAGGATTACCGTATATGGGCGTGGGCAGAAACTTAGCTTATAAGAAAGAGGAATTTTTTAATGTAAATGGTTTTATAGATCATATACAAGTTCGTTCGGGCGATGATGATTTATTTATTAATCAGGCAGCAAACAAAACAAACACAACTATTTCGTATACACCTGAGAGTTTTACTTATTCAGAGCCAAAAAAAACATATAAAGAATGGTTTACTCAGAAAAGAAGACACATTTCTACAGCAGAACATTATAAGTTTTTTGATAAAATGCAGCTGGGATTATTTTTCATCTCACAATTATTTTTCTTTTTATTAGTTATAATTCTGCTGGCTTTTCAATTTCAATGGATTGCCGTATTAGCAATTTTAGCAACACGTTATACCGTTGTGTGGACCGTAATTGGATGTGCAGCAGGTAAACTGAAAGAAAATGACCTTAAAATTTGGTTTCCGGTTGTTGAGATAGCGCTTATATTAACGCAAATTAATATCTTTATAACTAATATCTTTTCAAAACCGGTATATTGGAAATAAACTCTAAAATAGAAAAAGCAAAAAAAGGCGATCAGATCGCCTTTACTTTTTTATTAGATCATTATTGGAATGAAGTATATGCTTTTATGCTCAAACGAACCGAAAATGAAACCATCGCAGAGGATATTACAATTGAAACTTTCTCTAAAGCTTTTGACAAAATAGCTTCTTACAATTCTGAATTCCAATTCAATACCTGGCTGATTGCTATTGCCAAAAACGTTTATATTGATTTATTACGAAAAAAGAAAACCAATCTTTTTATCGAAATAACGGACAACGAAGACCAACAGGCTTACAACATCGCCGACCCTACTCCATCTGCCGAAGATGCCTTAATTAAAGAACAGAATCTTTCTCGTCTGCTCTTATGCATCAAAGAACTTAAACCCCACTATCAGGAGGTAATTCAGCTTCGTTACTTCCAAGAAATGTCTTATCAAGAAATCGCTGTTAAAATTAATGAGCCTTTGAGCAGTGTTAAAGTTAAGCTTTTACGCGCTAAAAAATTATTAGCAGAAATTATAGAACGTAATAGATAATTTATTATCTTTAACTAAAGAAAAATATACTATTCGTATTTTTATTCTTAAAAAAAGTATTTTCACACACTAAAACTACAACTATCACGTTGTTAGCTCAACCCTAAACCTTTTCTGCGTATGATTTAAAGTTACTTAACCTTAAAACCCAAAAATTATGTCTAAATTAAGTATTTATGAAAACAAGTGGACTGATCTTGTTTTCGAAAACAAAAACAAAGAGTACGGCGCATATCAATTACGTCAAGAGAATTCTAAAAATTCTGTTACAGCTCTATTTATGGGTTTACTGTTATTAACGGCTTTAGGAAGTGCATCTGTACTTATTAGCAAGTTTAAACCACAAGTAATTGATACAGAAACTGAACCTGTGATTTACGACCCAATCACACCTGTGAAAATTGATCCGAGTGTTGCGCCTCCGCCGCCAGCTCCACCTGCACCTGTTGTAGAACAAACTGCAGCGAGCACAACAGATGCGTCTCAGTTAATCAATCCTGTGGTAAGTACAACAGAAGAAGCTGTAAAGGAAATTGCTCCTAATACAGATAATGCACCGGTTGTAGAAAACCTTAACGGAACTGGAACTTCTATTAACCCAATTCCAGTTAGTGGAGGCGGAGGTAACGGTAATGGTGATGTTGCTTCAGCAGCGCCAACTACTAATGAGCCTGTTTCTTCTGCAATTTTAGACAAACAACCTGAATTCCCAGGAGGAATCAGCCAATTCTACAAATATGTGGGAAACAATTTCCGCAGACCTGAATTGGAAATGGAAAAAACATTAAGAGTATATGTTTCTTTCGTAGTTGAAAAAGACGGATCACTTACTGATATTATGGTAAAAAATGATCCTGGCTATGGAATGGGAAAAGAAGCTGTGAGAGTTTTAAAATCTTTAAAAACAAAATGGAATCCCGGAATTTTGGATGGAAAAGCTGTACGAACTATGTACAACCTTCCAATTACAATCAAGACGGATGCAGAATAACAAATAAAAAAGCAGAACTTAGGTTCTGCTTTTTTATTGGGCTTTATTTTCTTATAATTAGTAAAATCAATTACTTTTACTACTTCTAAAGACAATTCATTTAACTACTAAAAAAAATAAAGTAATGGGAATATTTTCTGCAATTCTTGGCAACGCAGGCTCTGTAAGTCAAGAAGATTTAATTAAAAAATACGGACAGCTGTTAACTACAAATGAAGAAATCGAAATGGGTTTTAAACTTATTCGTGATACTTTCATTTTTACCAATAAAAGATTAATTTTAGTTGACGTTCAAGGAATTACTGGAAGCAAAACAGAATACAAATCTATTGCCTACAAAAACATCACCAGATTCAGCGTAGAAACTGCGGGAACTTTTGACCTTGATGCCGAATTGAAAATCTGGATCTCAAGCGAACAACAGCCAAGTATTGTAAAACAATTCAATAAATCGGTTAACGTTTATGAAGTGCAAAAGATCTTAGCATTTCATGTATTAGGATAAAAAACAAAACCCGGCAGATTTTAAATCTGCCGGGTTTATTATTTTTTAGAAGAAATATTATTTCTTTTTAGTTGTAGTTTTCTTTGTTGTTGCAGCCTTTTTGGTTGTAGTTGCAGCAGGAACAGTGTTTACAATCTTTTGCTGCACATACGGTTTATATAAACCATCTTTCTCTGCTCTTTTCTTAGCTTCATCTGCTCTTTTATTTGAGTCTGGATGCGAACTCATCATTTGATCGATAAACGAAGCCTGAGATCCTTCACTCATTTTTGCCAAAATTCTAAAAGCAGATTCTTCAGCATTTACATTGTAACCATTTTTCTTCATGAAATTATAAGCGTACAAATCTGCTTCCGATTCTTGTTTACGACTGTATTTACTGTCAATAATCGCGCTTCCAATCTTTCCAAGCTGGCTGTCTGTAACTGTTGCCACAGTAGCTGATTGTGAAGCAACCCCATCCATCAATGCTTCTTTTTGATAAGCCGCGCGAACAGCATCTCTCGAATCATTGTTTGCTACGTGTCCAATTTCATGCCCAATTACAGCAATTAATTCATTATCATCCATAATATCCATCAATCCAGAATAGACACGAACGCTTCCGTCTGCTGTAGCAAAAGCATTTACTTCTTTTAATTTATAAACTTTATAGTTTAAAGAAAATCCTTCTCCAGACACATGTTTACCAAAAACCCTGTTTAATCTCAAAGCATAACCATCTGAAGGCCCAGCGATTTCATGTTCAGAATCCAATTTATCAACGGCTTCTTTAGACAGTTTAGCAGCATCAGCATTACTAAAAGTAAAACCTGTCACTCCTTTTTGAACTGCTCCTATTGCTTTATCTCCAAAATTAATCTGTGCACTCATTTTAGTCAGCCCAAATGCGGCAAATAAGATTCCTGCTATTATAGTTTTCTTTTTCATGTTTTTTTACAATTATAATTCAACAACAAATGTAAATAACAAAAACGCTATTTCATTTCAGAAATAGTTTGTTTTTTCAACTATTAAAGATATAAAATTTGAGCAGATCTATAACATTGTAACAAAAAAAAACCGACAAATTTGGAGAATTTGCCGGTATAAGTTTCGATAATTATTTCTTTTTTGCCGTAGTCTTTTTTGCGGGAGTTTTAGCTGCAGCTTTTACAGGAGCAGTATTTACAATTTTCTGCTGCAGATACGCTTTATACAAACCATCCTTTTCAGCTCTTTTTTTAGCGTCATCGGCTCTTTTTCCAGAATCAGGATGCGAGCTTACCATCTTAGTAAGAAAAGATGCCTCTGCCCCTTCACTTAAATTTTGCAGGATTCTAAAAGCTGATTCTACTGCATTAACATCATAACCATTTTTCTTCATGAAATCATATGAGAATAAATCAGCCTGAGATTCTTGTTTTCTACTATGTTTGCTGTCGATCATTGCGCTTCCCACTTTCCCTAATTGAGATTTTGTAATGGTCTCAATTGTTCCTGACTGCGATGAAGCGACATCAAGTAAAGCTTCTTTTTTGTACGCCGCTTTAATTGCATCTCTTGTATCATGATTTACAACGTGACCAATTTCGTGTCCAATAACTGCAAGCAGTTCATTATCATCCATAATATCCATCAAACCAGCAAAAACACGAACGCTTCCATCTGCGCAAGCAAAAGCATTAATATCTTTTACCAAATAAACTTTATAGTTTAAGGTAACGCCTTCGCTGGAAGTATGTTTTCCAAACAAACGATTTAAACGAATAGTGTATCCGCTTGTAGGTCCCGCAACAGGGTTTTCAGCGTCCATTTCATTAATCGCTTGTTTTGCTAAAGCGGTTGCATCTGCATCACTAAACGTAAATCCTGCAACACCTTTTCCTAAAGCACCCAATGTTTTATCTGAAATTATTTGCGCATTGACTTTCGTAAAACCAACAACTGCAAATAAAATACCCAATAAAATAAATCTCTTCTTCATGTTTTTAAATTGTTAAAATTAACAACCAAATTACCACGAAACATTTTTTTGATATTCCCCAAAAAGCCAAATTTATAACAGATTATGGTAAAATTTAAAATTTAGAAAAGTCAGTTTAAATACCAAAATCGTGGTAAGAATTTAAAAGACAGCCTTTAAAACATATTTAAATACAAACTATTACAATTTTAATTTCATAATCTTCGATATTTGCAGTAAAGACAAAAACTAAACGAAAACTAAATTTGCATCTCCAAATAAACTACATTCCGTATCTTTGTTCTTTGAAAATTGATATATGGAAACAGTCTCTGCAAATATCCCTACTGCAAAACCTAAGTGGTTAAAAGTAAAACTGCCAATTGGACAAAAATATACTGAACTTAGAGGTTTGGTCGATAAATATAGCTTAAACACAATTTGTACCTCAGGAAGCTGCCCAAATATGGGAGAATGCTGGGGCGAAGGAACAGCAACTTTCATGATTTTAGGAAATGTCTGTACCCGTTCTTGCGGCTTTTGCGGTGTAAAAACCGGAAGACCAGAAACGGTAGATTGGGATGAACCTGAAAAAGTAGCCCGTTCTATTAAAATAATGAATATCAAACACGCTGTAATTACAAGCGTTGATAGAGATGATTTAAAAGACGGAGGTTCTATTATTTGGATGGAAACTGTTAGAGCAATTCGCAGAATGAATCCAAATACAACTTTAGAAACTTTAATTCCAGATTTTCAAGGAATTGAAAGAAACATCGATCGTATTGTGGAAGCAAATCCAGAAGTTGTTTCGCACAACATGGAAACCGTACGTCGTTTGACACGTGAAGTTCGTATTCAGGCAAAATATGACAGAAGTTTAGAAGTGCTTCGTTATTTAAAAGAAAAAGGCATTAACAGAACTAAATCTGGAATTATGCTTGGTCTTGGAGAAACTGAAGAAGAAGTTTTTCAAACCATGACTGACTTACGAAACGCTAATGTTGATGTGGTTACAATTGGACAATATTTACAGCCTAGTAAAAAACACCTTCCAGTAAAAGAATTTATTACTCCCGAACAATTTGCGAGATATGAAAAATTCGGACTTGATTTAGGTTTCCGACATGTAGAAAGCGGACCACTTGTTCGTTCTTCTTACAAAGCGCAAAAACATATTTTATAAAAAAGTTTAATCGTTTAATCGTTTAATTGTAAAACCGATTAAACGATTAATCCATTAACCGAATAAACTAAAAATTGAAAACAAGAATTGCCATTAATGGATTTGGAAGAATTGGTAGAAACTTATTTCGCCTGCTTCTAAATCACCCTGAAATTGAAGTCGTTGCTATAAATGACATCGCAGACAACAAAACCATGTCACATTTAATTAAATATGACAGTATTCATGGTGTTTTGCCTTACGCAGTAAGTCATGACGAAAACAGCATTATTGTAGATGGCAGGCATTTTTTCTTTTTTCACGAAAAGACCATTTCAAATATAGACTGGAAATCACATTCGATTGACATTGTAATCGAATCGACCGGAAAATACAAAACGCACGAAGAATTAAATGCACATCTGCAAGCAGGTGCAAAAAAAGTAATTCTTTCTGCTCCTTCTGAAGTAGATACTATCAAAACTGTGGTTTTGGGTGTTAACGAATCTATTTTGGATGGAAACGAAGATATAGTTTCTAATGCAAGCTGCACCACAAATAACGCTGGTCCGATGATTAAAATAATTGAAGAATTATGCGGCATTGAGCAAGCTTACATTACAACTATACATTCTTACACAACAGATCAAAGTCTTCATGACCAGCCCCATAAGGATTTACGCCGTGCAAGAGGTGCAAGTCAGTCAATTGTTCCAACAACTACAGGTGCAGCTAAGGCATTAACAAAAATTTTTCCTAAATTGCACAATAAAATCGGAGGATGCGGTATTAGAGTACCCGTTCCAGATGGTTCATTAACAGATATAACCTTCAATGTAAAACGTGCAGTGAGCATTGAAGAAATAAACAAAGCATTTAAAGAAGCCTCAAAAACAAATTTAAAAGGAATATTAGATTACACCGAAGATCCTATTGTCTCGGTCGATGTAATTGGCAATACACATTCTTGTTTATTTGATGCGCAGTTAACTTCAGTTATCGATAAAATGGTAAAAGTAGTAGGCTGGTACGATAACGAGATTGGCTATTCATCAAGATTAATAGATTTAATTTTACTAATAAGAAAAAAATAAGGTTCATTGTAAAAGCATTGCCATACATGAAATACTGTCTTTTTATTGTTGTTTGTTTTCTTACCCCGTTTTTGTATTCTCAAACCAAAAAGAATACAGATAGCATTAGCTATTACAAAAAACTGGAAGCCAGTAACCTTAACAATAAAAATCGCAGTCAGGTACAGCTTCAAAGCCAAAAATCTATTAATTTTTGCGAAGTCATCGAAAAAAAAGAAAATATAGCCAACCAGACTTTAAAGCTTGGCAAAATTTTTTACAATAAAGGAAAATTTGAAGATGCTTTAAAAAACTTTCATAAAACGGTTTCTTTTTACGATACATTACAGCCAAGCTGTATTAAAGCTTTGGCTTTATACTATATCGGCGTAACTAATACTGCGAAAGGTGATTATAAAACAGCTGATGTGTACTATGGAAAAGCGCAGAATTTACTAAAAGAGCTTAATCTTACGGATCAAGCAGAATCTCTTCACTATCAAAAAGCATTAGCACAAAAGAAAAACAATGACCTTCCTCTAGCAGCAAAAACTTTTATAAGCATAATTAAAAAACCAGATAATTCAAATATAATAAGAACAAAAGCAGATTCCTATTATCAGCTTGGTTTGATAGAAACTCAACTCAAACGGAATGATTCTGCCATAATATATTTCGACAAAGCATTAGACTACAATTCTAAGATTAATGATTTTCAAAAAAAATCTAAGATCGTTTTAGCAATAAGCCAATATTATAAACAAAATAAAAATTATGATATGGCTTATTCTTTTTTGGATGAGCACTATCAGCTGGAAAATTATCTTTTACGTTTAAAAAATGCTAAAGTAGATTTAAATGAATTCGAAAAATTCAAAAAAAATCAATCTTTAAATAATACCATACAAAGAGAAAGCGAAGAAAAAATTCAGCTAAAAACCTATAGATATTCTAAGTTAGTCAGTATTTTAGCGATTGCGCTGATTTCGATTTTATCTCTTCTAAGTCTGGCATTGTACAAAAACAATATCATTAGAAATCAGAATAATTTATTGCTCCGCGAAAAAAATAAAGAATTGATTTTAGCCAAAAACAAAGCTGAAAAAGCTTCAAAAGCAAGGTCTGAATTTTTATCAACTGTTAGTCACGAACTCCGGACACCATTAAACGCAATTAACGGAATTACCCATATCTTACTAGAAGACAAACCGAAGAAAAGACAATTAAAATATTTAGAGTCTTTAAAATTTTCTGGTAACTATTTGACCACTTTTATTAATGAAATCTTAGAAATTAATAAAATTGACTCCACTAAAGTTGAAGTAGAAAACATAAGTTTCAATCTTAAAGAACTGCTATTCAACATTCAAAGTTCGCTGAAGGAATTGGCAACAGCCAATAAAAATTATTTCAATTTAGAAATAGACAAATCTATCCCTGACAGCCTAATTGGCGATCCAACCAAGTTATCTCAAATTATACTTAATTTAATCAATAACGCTTTAAAGTTTACAGAAAACGGACATGTAAGCGTAATTGCAAAATTGTATTCGCAGGAAAACGAAAACGCTGTCATTTATTTTGAAATTGTTGATACGGGAATTGGAATCCCAGAAGACAAACTTCAAAGTGTTTTTGAAAGTTTTTCGCAGGGTTCTATTGAAGTGAATAGAAAATACGGCGGCACCGGTCTTGGCCTTACAATTGTAAAAAAACTAATAGAACTTCTGGGGGGCGAAATAAAACTAAAAAGTGAAGTTGGTAAAGGCTCTACTTTTACCTTCAAACTAAATTTCAAAATTAACAACGAACCATTGGAAGTAATTGAAGAAATAAAATCTTATAACGACAAACAATTGAAAAACAAATCTATTTTATTGATCGAGGACAACAAAATCAATCAAATGATAACTCGTAAAATGCTTGAGAACAAAAACATTAACTGTGAAATCATAGATAATGGAGAAGATGCAGTCGAGCTTTTAAAGATTAAACGTTTTGATATGGTTTTAATGGATGTTCACCTGCCTGGAATTAATGGCACAACGGCTACCAAATTAATTAGGGAATTTGACAAAACAACTCCAATTATTGCATTAACTGCTATTTCGCTTGACGAAAACCGAGATATGCTTCTTTCTTTCGGAATGGATGATGTCATTACAAAACCTTTCGTTCCAGACGAGTTTTATGCTATTATTGCGAAGTTTTTCGATTAATTACAACTAACTCCTTAAACTTGTTTTTATATATTCTAAAATGGAAGCATCAAAATTTTGCTTGTAATTTATAAAAGAACTTTTTATTGGCAGATAATATAATTGTGAAACCAATTTAGAATCTTTTAAACGAACATAATCTTTCTCTGTTGTAATAATTTTTCTTCCATTTGCTTTGCCCTGAATGGCTTCTAAATCGGCATCGGAAAAATGATGGTGGTCAGGAAAAGTAAGACATTCATCATTTTCATTCTTTAAATAATCAAAAAATGGTTTTGGTTTTGCAATTCCAGCCAAAAGCAATTTAGATTCAGATTTGATTTCGCTGACTGCAATTTTTTCTTTCTTGCTGTAGATTTCTTCATCATAATCTATAAAAGTAAAAAAGACTTGCTGTGAACTGCTTAATTTAAGTTTTAATCTAATTGAAGTTTGTTGTTCCTCAGATAAATTTTTAGGACATTTTGTAACCACAACAACGCTGGCTCTTTCTGCTCCGCTCCTACTTTCTCGCAGATTTCCTGTTGGAAGCATAAAATCATCTGCATACAAATCTCCATAAGCAGTTAGCAGAATATAAAAACCTGCTTTTACTTTTCGGTGTTGATAAGCATCGTCAAGCAAAATAATTTCTGGTTTTTCCTTTTGTGAGAGTAATTGCTGAATTCCATTTGTACGATTGGCATCGACCGCAACCAGAACATTTGGAAATTTTTGATAAAACTGAAAAGGTTCATCACCCAAAATTTCAGCATTTGAATTTTCATCAGCCAAAACAAAACCTTCCGATTTTCTTTTATAACCACGACTCAATGTCGCAACTTTATATTTATCTGACAACAATCGAATTAAATATTCTATTTGCGGCGTTTTACCTGTTCCGCCTACACTTAAATTTCCAACAGCAATAACTGGAAGGTCAAATGAAGTTGATTTTAAAATTCCTTTATCAAATAGAAAATTACGAATGCTGGTAATAAAACCATATAAAATGGCAAAAGGGAAAAGTATTTTTCGAAGTAAGTTCATAATGCTATTTATCAGGATAATGCCCCATTGCAGAAATCACAAATACAGTTACAACTTCGTCATCTACACGATAAATTAATCTATCTTTTTGATTAATACGTCTTGACCAAAATCCTGAGTATTCATATTTTAATTGTTCTGGATTACCAAAACCTTCATATGGATTTTCTGTAAGATCAACTAAAATTCTAGCAATGTTTTTAATAGAGATTTTATTCCCTGATTTTTTATGTTTTTCAATATCTTGGTTTGCGACTTTAGTTACTTCAACCCTAAACTTCCCCATACATCATCTGGATTTAGCGTTTTTGTTTCACCATTTTTTATGTTTTCTTCTGCCTTCTTCACTTTCTCAACAAATTCAGGGCTATAAATACTTCCCTCCTCTTTAACTTGTCCATAATCGTCTGTTTCAATAACTTCAATGCCCTCAACTCCTTTAAAAAAAGCTTCGAACATTGCCATAAATGCTTTTCCGGTCTTTGTACGTTCGTTAATTTTTATTGTTGTCATGACTTACAAATTTTATATTACAAATGTAGTAATTTTGTATTACTATAAATTTATTGTGCCTCATACTATAAATAATTGCAGTTAAATCAAAAATTGAAATCAAGAAAATGAAGATCAAAAACATTTTATCCGTTCTAGAAGAAATGGCACCTCTCGCCTATGCAGAAGATTTTGACAACGTTGGACTCCTAGTCGGAAATTCTGAAACTAACTGCACTGGGGTTATAGTGTGTCACGACGCTTTAGAAAATGTCATTGAAGAAGCTGTTACTAAAAATTGCAATCTTGTCGTTTGTTTTCATCCTATCTTATTTTCTGGAATTAAAAAAATAACTGGCAAAAATTACGTAGAGCGCGCAATCTTAAAAGCCATAAAAAATGATATTGCCATTTATGCCGTTCATACTGCCCTTGACAATCATTCTCAAGGTGTAAATAAAATTTTCTGCGATGCTTTAGGATTAACCAATACCAAAATATTGATTCCTAAAAATAATTTCATTCAAAAATTAGTCACTTTCACTGTTCCAGATAATGCTGATAAAGTTCGAAATGCATTATTTGCAGCTGGGGCCGGCAATATTGGGAATTATGACAATTGCAGCTTTAATACTCAAGGTTTTTTTACTTTTCAGGGAAATGAAGACAGCAATCCTGTAATTGGAGAAAAAGGGAAACTGCATACTGGGGAAGAAATTAAAATCGAAGTCGTTTTTGAAAAACATATGCAATCAAGAATTTTAAAAGCTCTTTTTGCAAACCATATTTATGAAGAAGTTGCTTATGAAATTTATGATCTTCAAAATCCCCATCAAAATATTGGATTAGGAATGGTTGGTGAATTTGAAAATGAAATGGATGAAAAAGATTTTCTTCTTTTAGTAAAAGAAAAAATGACTGCCGATGGAATTCGCCATTCCGAGTTTTTAGGAAAGAAAATTAAGAAAGTTGCCGTACTTGGAGGTTCTGGAAGTTTCGCCATAAAAAATGCCATTCAAGCTGGAGCTGAGGCTTTTTTAACTGCAGATTTAAAATATCATCAATTTTATGAAGCCGAAAATAAGCTTCTTTTAGCAGATATTGGTCATTTTGAGAGTGAACGCTATACAAAAAACTATATTGTTGATTATCTTCGAAAAAAAATTCTTAATTTTGCGATCATTTTATCGGAAGAAAATACAAATCCAGTTAAGTACTTATAGAATATGACGAATACGAAAGAATTAAGTGTTGAGGACAAGTTAAGAGCAATATATGATTTACAGCTTATTGACTCTAGAATTGACGAAATCAGAAACGTTAGAGGTGAGCTTCCTTTAGAAGTTGAAGATTTAGAAGATGAAGTTGCAGGTTTGAGCACTCGTTCAGAGAAACTGAAAGGTGAACTTGAAGTGATTGAGGAGCAAATCAAAGCGAAGAAAAACGCTATTGATGAGCATAAAGAGGTTATCAAAAAATACACAAAACAACAGGAATCTGTACGTAATAACAGAGAATTTAATTCTTTGACAAAAGAGGTTGAATTTCAAGAATTAGAAATTCAATTGGCTGAAAAGCAAATTAAAGAAATGAAAGCTTCTATCGAGCACAAAAAAGAAGTTATTTCTAATTTAAAAGAAAAACTTGACGCTAAAAGCTCTCATTTAAAACATAAAAAATCTGAATTGGATGCAATTATGGCTGAAACTCAAAAAGAAGAAATCTTCTTAACTGAGAAATCTGCTGAATTTGCAGGACAAATCGAAGACAGATTATTGGCTGCTTACAACAGAATCAGAAGCAGTGTTCGTAATGGTTTGGCTGTAGTTTCTATTGAAAGAGGAGCTTCTGCTGGGTCTTTCTTTACAATTCCGCCTCAAACTCAGGTAGAAATTGCTTCAAGAAAGAAAATCATCACTGATGAGCACTCTGGAAGAATTTTAGTTGACAGCGCTTTAGCTGAAGAAGAGAAAGAAAAAATGGAACAATTGTTCTCAAAATTCTAAATAAAAAGTCCCGATTAAATCGGGACTTTTTTTTATATTATTTGCCACAGATTAAAATGATTTACACAGATTTAAAATATCTCGCGATTTTGAGATTAAAATCTTTAAAATCATTTTAATATGTGGCAAAACTTTTTTTTAGCAGGCGTAAACTCATATTTTTTACCTTTACTAAAAATTTAAGTTTTGAAAATTAAAAAAGGAATTCGTTTTATCACATTAAAATCTGTTGGATCATACATTAACTTTTTGAGTTATGTTCGTCCGCAAAGAGCCACCGAACTTTCTTATGCGCTTTTTAGCCAGCCGCGAATTGGCAGGTTCAAAAAAGAAACTCTTCCAAAAGTGTTGCAAAACACAGAAACAGAAATTTTTCATCATAACGAACATCATTTTCAAACCTATATCTGGAAAGGAAATGAAACTAAAATTTTACTAGTTCACGGCTGGGAAAGCAATGCTTCGCGCTGGAAAAAAACTTTACCGCATCTTCAAAAATCTGGAAGCACTATTATTGCAATTGATGCACCAGCACACGGACAAAGCAGCGGAAAAGAATTTAACGTACCGCTATATGCGGAGTTTATTAATAAAGCGGTTGAAAAATATCAGCCGACTATTATTATCGGGCATTCTATTGGCGGCGCTGCCTGCGTGTATCATCAGTATTTATTTCCGAATACGAGTATCAATAAAATGGTAATTCTTGGCGCTCCGTCAGATCTAAAAACTTTGATTGATAATTATATTTCAATGCTGAGTCTGAATACTAGAATGTTATCACTCATAGAAGGTAAATTCATAAATCGCTTCAATTTTAAACTAGAAGAATTTTCAGGACAAAAATTTGCATCCCAATTTACTATTCCGGGTTTCATTGCCCATGATACTTCAGATAAAATTGTTGCTTTTGAAGAAGGAAAAAAAATTGCCAGTAATTGGAAAAACAGTCAGTTCATCGAAACAAGCGGTTTAGGCCACGGAATGCATGATGATGAATTGTATGAGAAAGTGATTGAGTTTTTGTTTTCTTCTGAAGGGTCAAAGTAACAAAGGAACAAACGAGCAAAGGTTTTCTCCACAATTCACATATAACTTATAACTTATAACTCAAAAAAATGATCGCCGTAATTTTCGAAGTCATTCCCAATGAAGGAAAAAAAGAAGAATATCTGGATATTGCTGCTAGTCTGCGTCCTGAATTGAATACTATTGATGGTTTTATTTCTATAGAAAGATTTCAAAGTTTGAACGATCCAGGTAAAATCTTGTCTTTATCTTTTTGGAGAGATGAAGAAAGTATTCAGAAATGGCGAAATCTCGAAATGCATCGTCACGCGCAATCAAAAGGAAGAAATGGAATTTTTAAAGATTATCATTTACGAATTGCTACTGTAGTTCGCGATTACGGAATGTTTGAAAGAAAAGAAACTCCTGAAGATAGTTCCATTTTTCATGACTGAGAAAAGGCAAAGAGGTGCAAAGGTTCATAGGAACAAAGTTTTTTTTAGATTCTCAGTTGCTAGTATTCTAAGTTTTGCTTAACAAAATCTAAAATTCTAAGAAGTCTAACAATCTAAGAAGTCCTAAATTTTAGCTACTTTTGCAGTATGGAAGAAAATCTAAAACGTCTTAATAAATTTATTGGCGAAACGGGCTATTGTTCTCGTCGTGAAGCCGATAAATTAATCGAAGAAGGACGCGTAACAATAAATGGCGCTGTGCCAGAAATGGGGACTAAAGTTTCTCCACAAGATGAAGTGCGTATTGACGGAAAACTAATTGTTGAAAAACATGAAAAATTGGTTTATCTGGCATTTAACAAACCTGTTGGGATTGAGTGTACAACCAATCTTGAAGTTAAAAATAATATCGTAGACTATATTAATTACCCTAAACGTATTTTTCCAATCGGGAGATTGGATAAAGCCAGTGAAGGATTAATTTTCATGACAAATGATGGCGATATCGTCAACAAAATTCTACGCGCCAGAAACAATCACGAAAAAGAATATACCGTTACTGTTGACAGGCCCATTACAGATCGTTTTATCCAGCGTATGGGAAATGGTGTTCCGATTCTAGATACGGTTACCAAAAAATGTAAAGTAGAACAGATTAGCAAATACACCTTTAAAATCATTTTAACACAGGGATTAAACCGCCAAATTAGAAGAATGGCAGAGTACCTGGGTTATGAAGTAACGGCGCTTAAACGTATCCGAATTATCAATATCTCTCTAGATGTTCCTGTCGGGCGTTACCGCGATTTAACTGATGATGAGATAAAAGAATTAAATCAGTTAATTGAACCATCGAGTAAAACTGAAGAAGCAAGTTTTCCGAAAGTGGAAAACCTGAATAAAAATTCAAACCAAAGTACGAGTCGAAGAACAACGTTTATTTCTAAACATGATCCTCGATTTAAAAAAAGAGGAGATAATTAAAATAATAAAAGTCCCATTCTTTGAAAGAATGGGACTTTTTGGTTTATTTAAGGTTAGTCTTTTTATGATCTAAAAACTCATAATACAAAACTTTAGATAAAAAACTTTCATTCTGATAATTCCTAATCATTTTTTCTCGCAAGCTTTCTGTATAACCTCCCTTTATATTATTTCTTAGAAAATAGTCACGTCGAGCATCATCGTTAAAATTTAATTCACTTAAAAATACTGGCTCGACACCTTTGTTTACAGAAATATTGTAATTCGTAATTAGATTTCCCCAATTTACATAGCTACATAACAGAATTGTACCGTAGAAATACCAAATCATTTGATTAAAAAGGTAAGCATTCGTTTTTTGGCTGCGAATTTTTTGAAGTGAAACCACTAATCCTACAATTGCTAAGATTAGAAAAGCATAAACTCCCAGCCTTTTATAAGTTAGCCCATAAAAAGAAACGTATTCTGAGTTTTTTATAATAGCACTTACAATTAAAATCACGTTTAAGGCAATCCATAATTTTGCTAATTTTTTTAGAGAGGCGGCTTTTTCATCAAAATTAAAACCTCCTTTAAAGTAAAACAAAATTACTCCGACAGCCATAAGAATTGAAAAAATCACTGCATTTACGCGCTCATGTATATCTGAACTTAAGCTTGTCTTTTCCACTACTTCAAAAAACTGTTCATAATTATAAGTTCCGATAAAAACCAAAAGCATAATATTTAATAAAACCAATGTGATTTCGCCGCTTTTTCTCTCGAAATCAAGATCTAGAAATGAAAATGTACTCTGATTTTTTACTTCAGAAATATTAGTAAAATTATTGCTTAGTTTTGAGTTGTATTGATAACAGACTTCTGGAACCCAATAATTCCAAAAACTGAAAGAAATATAAAATCCCAAGATTGTAACCAATATTAATTGCGGCAGATTTATATCTAATTGATAGTCGGTAAATAATGACGCAAAATGATTACTTCCGAAAGAATAAGCGATGAAAAACAATCCTAGAAAAATAACGGGAATAACTACAAAGGCAACAAATTTTTTTGCAAAATCATTATGAATTTTTCGTTCTGGAAGCCATTGATGAAAAAGAAAAATACGTCCTAGAGAAGTGATTCCGTTTAAGAAAATTAATGGAAAAACTTGAATACTTTTAAGTTCGCCGTCTTGTGTTTTAAATTGTAAAAACAAAATTGAAAGTGCTAAAGCAAAAAACGAAGCGGCATCTCCGTACCACGCAAAAGCAAAACAAGACAAAATAGAAGTCATAACCAAAACCAAATGTGATCGGTCTACAAATTTTTCCTGAAAGAAGTAACTAATTAAAAGAGTAAGAACTACTCCAAAAATAGAGAGATTAATACCAACAGACTCGTTGTAAAAAAGCAGGATAAAAACTGCTGTACAGGCAAAGATAATTTGATGTTTTTTCATTTTAATAGCATTTTTAGTTTGTTATTTATTTTTAAAAGTACTTTGTATTTCAAAGTTTTTGGGTAAAAAAATAGAGCGTCTAGGATCTCATCAATTTTTCGAGATAAGATAAATGTTCCTTAAAAGCCACGCGCCCTAAGTCGGTTACTTGGTAAGACGTTCTTGGTTTTTTGCCTACAAATTCTTTTTTTACTTCAATATAACCGGCTTTTTCGAGCGCAGAAGAATGACTGGCTAAATTACCGTCGGTGATATCTAATAGTGTTTTCATTTCAGTAAAATCCACCCAATCATTGACCATCAGAATAGACATAATACCTAATCTGACACGACTTTCGAAATCTTTATTTAGTTTATCAATGATTCCCATTTGGCTGGTTTATTTATATTTTTTGAACATGATTAATCCGTACAAAATATGTAAAATTCCAAAACCTATTATCCAAAATAGTAAGCCATATCCAATAAGAAAAAGAGAAATTAATCCTAAAAAAAGTTCACAGAAACCTAAATATTTCACATCTGAAAAAGTATATTTTTCTGCATTAATAAGCGCTAAACCATAAAATATCAAAGTTGCAGGTGCCACTAAACCATAGGCTTGATGATACTGTAAAGCCAAGCAAAAAATTCCTCCGGCAATTAACGGAATTGCCAGATTAAATAACATTTTTTTCGTTGCCGATGTCCAAATTGGCAGATTGTATTTTTTACTTTTTCTAATGGTAAAAAATATTCCAAAAGCAAGAGCAAAAAATAGAATAACAAAAGCTGTATAAATTACCTCTGAAACTAAATTACCTGAAAGCAAAATATGCTCATCGGTAAAATATTCGATTCCGTTTGCTTTAAATAACTGGTAAACGTACATACCACCAATCAACGCAGAGAGACCTGCAAAAACGCCTGATAGTCCGCTTAAAGATATAAATCTGGAAGAACGCTCCATCATGGAACGAATATGTGCTAAATCTTCTTGGTGCTTTTGATTCATAATTAAAGTACTTTGCAGTACAAAGTTATTATTTATTTTGAATTGACAAATGAAAAAGTGATTTTTTTTATTTCAACAAGACCAAACAGGTTTTAAAAACCTGTTTGGTTTATTATTCGAAAAGCTGCGTGAGGGATAGGAGCAAGCTACCGAAGTAGCGCGGATAGCCCGACCGCACCGAGATAAAAAGGCGTATATGTGCAAAGTATGTCTGCCTTTTTATCTCGGTACGGTCACGCCCAAATTATAAAAACGAAAAAAGCCTATTCTTAACGAACAGGCCTTTACTATTGTGAGATTTTAATTTAAAACCATCTTCTTCTTTTGAATAAAAAGACCCCAAAACTGGATAGGATTATAGAAACTAAAAGTAAAATCCAGATTCCGTATCTGCTTTCTTCCAAGCCGTTTGGCACGTTCATTCCGTACAAACTGGCAATTAGGGTTGGAATCATTAATATGATCGAAATGGAGGTCATCTGTTTCATGATGTTATTCATATTATTTGAAATAACCGAAGCATAGGCATCCATCATTCCTGTAAGGATGTTGTTGTAAATATTTGCCGTGTCCTGCGCCTGATTTAATTCGATTTCGACATCTTCCAGTAATTCAGGATCGTAATTGGCTTTGTGGGCTTTTAGGTTTTTAATTCTTTGAAATAAAACGTCATTTGCTTTTAAAGAGGTGATGAAGAATACAAAACATTTTTCGATTTGAAGCAGAGCTTGTAATTCTTCATTTTTGATAGATTTCTCTAAATTATCTTCTGCCAGTTTTATTTTTTGATTGATTTGTTTCAGATATTTTAAGTACCAGACGCTTGATGACAAAAGCAGTCTCAGTACTAAATTGAAATTATCTACGATTTCGATATTTTTGCGCTGTGAATACGACACAAAGTCGGCAATGATTTCTGTTTTATAAAAACTGATTGTAACACAGATATCATCTTTAAAAATTAGTCCGAGAGGAACCGTATGAAAGGGTATTTTTACATCTCCACTTTTAATGGGGATTCGCATGATAATTAACGTCCAGCCATCTTCAACTTCTATACGAGGTCTTTCGTCGATGTCTTCAATATCATTATAAAATGCTTCAGGAATTTGAAGTTCTTCTAGTAAGTAGTTTTTTTCTGTTTCTGTTGGAGATTCGATATGAATCCAGCAATTAGAAGTCCATTTTGGGATTTCGATCAATCCGTTGTTGTTTGTGTAAAAGGCTTTCATTTCAAAATACAGGATTTTATCGCAGCATTTTGAAATTTTCAAAAGCTGCTTAATTTAATACTAACGAATAATAATAATCGTCCATTTGGAGAAGTGTTTTTTAAGTGGTGCAAAAGTATCCTTTATTTTTAAGAACCGAAACTTTAAAGTATTAATAATATATTAAAGTGTTAGTTTGATTGGTTTTTAAACACATAGAATCATAGATATACTAGTTGTCGAAAAGGTATTTCATTTGCATTAATTCACATAGCTATGATGTTAGAAAGTTTAGCACAAAAAAAGCCTGTTCAATTGAACAGGCTCTCTATTATTTTGAAACAAAATTACTTGTTTTTTGCGCTTCTCATTTTTCTTGCTAATAACGTATTTTTAAGTAACATAGCAATTGTCATTGGTCCTACTCCACCTGGAACTGGCGTAATAAACGACGCTTTTTTGCTTACGCCGTCAAAATCAACATCTCCTTTGATAACGTATCCTTTTGCGTTTGAAGCATCTTCTACGCGTGTAATTCCAACATCAATAACTGTTACTCCTTCTTTTACCATATCGGCTTTTAAAAATTCTGGAACTCCTAATGCTGTAATAATAATATCTGCATTTTTAGTAAATTCTTCTAAATTTTTAGTTCGGCTGTGTGTTAGTGTAACTGTAGAATCTCCTGGATTTCCTTTACGGCTCATTAAGATACTCATTGGACGTCCTACGATATGGCTTCTTCCAATTACAACGGTATGTTTTCCTGCAGTTTCGACTTTGTAACGCTCTAACAATTCCATAATTCCAAATGGTGTTGCTGGAATAAAACTTTCCATTTCAAGCGCCATTCTTCCGAAGTTAGTTGGATGAAATCCGTCTACATCTTTATCTGGATCGATTGCTAATAAGATTTTTTGCTCGTCGATGTGTTTTGGCAATGGCAGCTGAACGATATATCCGTCTAGATTATCATCTTCGTTTAACTCTTTAATTTTTGCCAGCAATTCTTCTTCGGTAATAGTTTCCGGCAGACTTACTAAAGTTGAATCAAATCCGATTTCCTGACATGATTTTACTTTACTTCCTACGTAAGTTAAACTTGCTCCATTATTTCCAACTAAAACTGCTGCTAAATGAGGCACTTTTCCTCCAGCTGCTTTTATAGATTGAACTTCGGCTGCAATTTCGTTTTTAATGTCGTTAGATGTTTTTTTACCGTCTAGTAGCTGCATTATCGTGTAGTTAAATGTTTCAGGTTTAAAGTTTCAAGTTTTAGAACTTGTGTTTATTTATTGAAAAAAGTTTCAAATTTCAGTCCCATAACTTGAAACCTGAAACTTGAAACTTTTATTTTTTTTTATTTCGGCATTCCTCCTGGCATTCCTTTCATGCCTCCCATCATTTTCATCAGATTTTTTCCGCCTGGCCCCTGCATCATCTTCATCATCTTGCTCATTTGGTCAAACTGCTTCATTAACTGATTTACCTGCTCGACTTTTGTTCCCGAACCTTTTGCGATTCTGGCTTTTCTTTTTACGTCGATAATCGCTGGTTTGCTTCTTTCGATTGGTGTCATCGAGTGAATAATTGCTTCGATATGTTTAAAAGCATCATCTTCAATCTCAACATCTTTCATGGCTTTTGAAGCACCTGGTATCATTCCTACCAAGTCTTTCATATTACCCATTTTCTTTACCTGCTGGATCTGCGTTAAAAAGTCATCAAAACCGAATTCGTTTTTAGCGATTTTCTTTTGAAGTTTTCTAGCTTCTTCTTCATCAAATTGTTCCTGAGCTCTTTCAACAAGAGACACAACGTCTCCCATTCCTAAGATACGCTCAGCCATACGTTCTGGATAGAAAACATCAATTGCTTCCATTTTTTCTCCAGTACCCACAAATTTGATTGGTTTATTTACAATCGATTTGATTGAAAGCGCTGCTCCACCACGAGTATCTCCATCTAATTTCGTCAAAATAACTCCATCAAAATTCAAGATATCGTTGAATGCTTTTGCTGTATTTACAGCGTCTTGTCCTGTCATAGAATCGACAACGAACAATGTTTCTTGTGGTTGAATTGCTTTGTGAACACGTGCAATTTCATCCATCATTTCCTGATCTACTGCCAAACGACCTGCTGTATCGACAATAACAACGTTGAATCCGTTTGCTTTAGCATGCTTAATTGCATTTTGTGCAATTTCTACAGGATTTTTATTTTCTGGTTCTGAGTAAACCTCAACACCTATCTGATCTCCAACAACATGCAACTGATTAATCGCCGCTGGACGGTAGATATCACAAGCTACAAGAAGTGGCTTTTTATTTTTTTTAGTTTTTAGAAAATTAGCTAATTTTCCAGAGAAAGTAGTTTTACCAGAACCTTGAAGTCCTGACATCAAAATAACAGTTGGAGTTCCAGATAAGTTAATACCAGCAACATCTCCACCCATTAATTCTGTCAACTCGTCTTTTACCAGTTTAACTAATAATTGCCCCGGCTGTAAGGTCGTAAGTACGTCCTGACCAATTGCTTTTTCTTTTACTTTAGCTGTAAAATCTTTAGCAATTTTAAAGTTAACATCGGCATCAAGCAAAGCACGACGAACTTCTTTTAAGGTATCGGCAACGTTTACTTCTGTAATTTTACCGTGTCCTTTTAATATATGGAACGCTTTATCTAACTTATCACTTAAATTATCAAACATATCATTTTCTTTATTTGAAGTGCAAAGATAATCTAATTAGATATTTCAGGCAATTTATTTTTAAGGTTCATAGCCGCAAAGACACAAAGTCCCAAAGTTTTTCTTTTAAAGATTTAATTAAGATAAAAATCTCGCAGATACGCTAAGGCGTAAAGTTATTTTCGCTACGAATTGACCAATTTCCCGAATTATTTTTCTCTCGCAGATTTAGCAGATTGTAATGATTTCTATTAAAAAAATCTGCTAAATATCCGTGAAACAAAAGACTTCGTGCCGTAGCGTCTTCGTGGCAAACAAAAAAAGCGCAAAAGATAAAAATCTCTGCGCCTTTGTGCCTTTGCGACTGTGAACCTTTGAACCTTTAAAATTAAAATTGGAAGTAAATAAACGGCTGTGAACCTGCTACTGCTGTCGCGTAAACAATCCAGTAAACAAATCCCAGAATTATTGCTTTTACTAATAATGGTGTTTTATCAAAAACAGATTTCATTCCGTTTGTAAAAGCTTCTGGCAAGAAATGCCAAACGTAACCGAATAACATCAATCCGAAAACATTTTTATAACCTAATACAATTGTTTTCCAAAGTTCTGGTTCAAATGTTAGTTGACCAATATTGTTAATTACCTGTAAAGCTGTTTCGAAATCTCTTGCGCGGAAGAAGATCCAGCAGAAAACCACAAAATGAAAGGTAATTAGAATAGAGAAAAATCTCCACAAGAAATTTGGACTTTTATCTTTTTTCGAAGGAAAGAATTCCATAAATATTTTATGAACTGCCAAAGCTAATCCGTGAAGCGCTCCCCATACTATAAACTGTGCTCCTGCTCCATGCCACAAACCTCCCAAAAGCATTGTAGTAAACAAATTAAAATTGGTTACTAAGGTTTGTTTTATTTTGCTTGAAAGTAAAAATGACAAACAGAAAATTAAAATACTGCTTCCTGCGATTATCAGCGGCATTATGCTTTCATTATAATTTGAAATTCCCCAAAGCAATAAGCCAAAGAAAAATAAACTTGGGAATAAATATCCTGCGAAAGAGCCTTGTCTGTTTCCTCCAATAGAAATGTATAAAAAGTCTTTTAACCAAGTAGATAGTGAGATATGCCATCTTCTCCAGAAATCGGTAATCGATGTTGATTTATACGGCGTTCTAAAATTGGCGGGCAATTTAAACCCTAATAATAATGCAATACCAATTGCCATATCTGAATATCCAGAGAAATCACAATAAATCTGAATGGCGTATCCGTAAGAAGCCATTAAATTTTCAAACGAGGTATAAGTCATCGGCGTATCAAAAACACGATCAACAAAGTTTACCGAAATATAATTTGAGATTACTGTTTTCTTGATAAGTCCGCCAATAATCAAAAACAAGGCATTGTTTACATCTTGTTTGGTCAAATTTAATTTTTGATAAATCTGAGGCAGAAAGTCTTTTGCGCGTACAATTGGCCCTGCAACTAACTGCGGGAAAAATGATACGAAGAATAGATACTCAATGTAATTTTTCGTCGGCTTGATTTCTTCTCTATATATCTCGATTATATAACTCATCGATTGAAAAGTATAGAACGAAATTCCGACAGGAAGAAAAACATTATGAAGTGCAAAATTACCATGAAACATATCATTGTAAGTCACAATTAAAAAGTTCATGTATTTGAAATAGCCTAAAAGTGCTAAATTCAAAATCACACTAATAACTAAATAAAGTTTCTTTACGCTGTCTCTGCTTTCTTTGTAAATTATCTGGCTCAAACCATAATCTACAACAGATGAAAGCAATAATAACAGGAAATAAATCCCACTTGATTTGTAATAAAAGAATAATGAGAAAAGAATAACATAGGTTAATCTCAAATAAAATGTTTTGCGTAAAAAACCATACACAAAATAGAAAACCAAAAACAGGCCTAAAAATAAACCAGTATTGAATAAAAGTTTTTCTTCTGGATTGTAAATAAACCAGCTTTTAACTTGTTCTGTTGTAATTGCACCAAAATTTTGAATGAACCAATTATTAATGCTATCTATTGTTGTCAACTTAATTCTTTAATTTAAAATTATCGTATGTCTTTAAAAACGCCTGCGTAAACAAATTTCCTTGTTTCTCATATCCTTTTTTGGAGTAATGAACCCAGTCTGGACCAATTAACCCCTGTACTTTCAGTTGTTTGATACCGCTCATGCCGCCAAATTCGTCGTACAAATCCCAAACGGCAAAACCATCTTTTTGGGCTATCTCAATAATTTGTTTGGTGTAATCATCAATATAGGTGTTTGGCTTTCTTCTCAGCAAAGAGGGCGGCGGCGTCATAATTATAATTGGTGCATCAATTTTCTGCGCTTTAATATTACTTATAAACTCCCTCATTTCTTTAATGAAACTTCCAGAATTCAAATGATCATAACTTTCATTTGTTCCTAGTGAAAAAACAAGAAGATCTGGATGTAGTGCTTTTAGCTGTTCAAAAAATAACGGATATTTATTATAATCTGAAAACTTGGCTCCATTTACTCCTATACCACTGTAGATAATTCCTGGAGCATCTTTTTCTAAAACCAATCCGTTTAATTCATAATTAGATGCTTCTTTATTCGGAATTAAGAAAATTCGACTAAGAGCATTGTCTGAATTATAATAATGAGTGTAAGAATCTGACTCCAAGGCTAACGGAACAAACTCAGACATAGAAATTGTTTTTGCCCTTGTTTCATTAGTAGAAATTTTCAAAGTTCTCCCTGCTCGAATATTATTTGACTTTAAGCGATTGTCTCTTTTTATTTCAGTAACCGAAACATTGTATTTATCTGCAATGGTTCCGAGTACTTCACCTTTTTTAATTTTATGCGTTATAACTTTTCGCTCAGTGGTTTGAATTGAATTAATCTTAGAAGAAACCGCCAAATCAAACATATTCTGATTTTTTGGCGTTATGATTTTTATCGTATTAAATTTATACGCGGGATCTTTTATATTCATTTCCATTACAAATCCGCCATAATCTCTCCATAGTCCAATCCCGCTTAATCCAACCGGATTATTTTTGAATGGATAAATGTTTCTATAGCTTTCCCAAACTCGATTCGATTTGAAACGCTCGTTATAAGATCCGTTTGTTTTTGCGAGCTGGTACGGAAATACTAAACCACGTCCTGCATTACCAAATTTTTGCTGCAAGTTCTTTCTGATTTCATTCGTCATCAAATCACCTTGAATGTGCGAATCTCCAATATGGACAATATTAATTTTTTGATTTTTCTGATTTTCATTTTCTTCTAATTTCTGAAAAAAATCTTTTAATACTTTGGCATTATAAATCTGACCTTCTAAAGGCGTTTCAATTGCTGCGGTATCTACTTTTTGAATCATACTTTTAGGAATTTGAGGTACATCCGTTTTTGAGGTCTTTTCATTCGTAGAGAATAAAAGACAACAAAAGGAAAGAATAAGTTTATTTATCATACGCTGTCTTTTGTTACGGAAACGGAATCTGGTCTGGCCCTTCTTACTGGTTTTGGCTTAGTTCCGCCAGCATCTCTTTTTTCTCTGAGTACTTTATATTCTTCGTATCCTTTGTTTAATTGCTCATATAATAAATTACCAATTGCCTTTGCACCTCGCTGATTAAAGTGCGTATAATCTTTATTGGCTTTTGCCGGTGTTTCATCGACCCATTTTATCATAGAACCGTCTCCTCCCATTAAGGTGTACAAGTTTACAAACCCTGATTGGGTTTCCAGTGCGTAATGTTTTTGCGCTTTCATTAACGGCACTACAGCAGAGTCGGTTTTCATTTCCAATTCATATTTGGTTGATTTATCGGCAGTAGAAACAATCAATATTGAAACACCTGGAAAAGATTCTTTTATTTTATTTACAGTTTTAGTCATTCCTTTTTCGTACCAAGAATAATTTTTGGTTCCGTAATTCAAAACATTTGTTCCGTAATGCAGAATAATTAAATCATAATTCAGATTATTATTAAAAGCTCTCATAACATCTGCATTGAACATTGAAATTGGAAGCCCTGAATTTCCTCTTTGCGAGAAATTATCAACGTGAACTCCCATTCCGTTATCAAAATTAAATCCGTAAATCGGAATTGAATCTGCATGCACAAAATTCGCTTTAAAAGCTTTTAAACTTCCAGAAGATACCTTTATTGTGTTGACCAAATTGTTTGGAGAAAGATTCTTTTTAAGAGTGTCTTTGCCAATGATAAAATTAACTTTTCCTGTTTTAGAGGATCGCCCGTAAAACAGGGTTGCGTTATCTAAAGAAGTAGAAAACTTTTTAAGTCCCGCTTCGTATTGAACCCATGTTGGATTTGACGGATCGTTTGCAAAAAACACGTGACCGTTAATTCCAAAAGGACTTGTTGGTTTTTTGACATTTAAATATGACTGTGTTTTCCAGTTTTTCGAATAAGTAGATTTTACAGAACCTCGCGATGCAGCCGATTCTGAAGTAATTGGAACAAATCCAACTCCATTTCCTCCAAAACGTTCTTGATAATTGGCACGCACGTCCTGAACGATTAAATCTCCATCTGTCATAGAATCTCCGTAGTAAGCAATTCTAACTTTGTTCTGCGGATTTTTCTCTAACTGATATAGTTTTTCGTAAAAAGAAATCAGGTATTGATATCCTTTGTAATTCTCGAAAGTTTCTGCGGGAAATTCAATTCCTTCAGTTTCGTCAAAAACAATTTTTTGACTGTTTAATTTTCTTTCACTTTCAGCAATACTATCATCATCCAAAGAAAGTGAATCTTCTGCAACAGATTCTAAAAGTAAACTGTCAATTAATATGTTTTTAGAATCTAGTTTACTATCTGAAAATATTTTGTCTGGAAGGATTTGTTTAAATCCAATAAAAGCAACCACCGCTAACGCTACGATCGCAAAAGACTGAAAAAAATAAGATTTTGTATTCACCTAATAATTATAAAATATGAAGAACTGCAAATCAAAAATTAAACCAATTAAGTTATCGTTAATTTATTGCAGAAAAAATTTGTGCAAAGATAGAATAACATTTTGTTTCTAATTCATTTTAACAAGAAAGTAGGCAAAAAAAAGAGGTTAGATAAATCTAACCTCTAAATCAAAAAAAAATAAAAAAAACAAAGCTAATGATTAACTAAATTTAATGCGATGCATTATAGTTTTAGAATGAAATACTCTTTATATTTTTTAGATTTTCATTTTAAAATTATTTCAAGATAGCATACTCTAAAGTAGCATGACCTCTTTCACCTGCATCATTTGTCATTGCAAGGAATTTTACTTTGTAGTAGTTACCAGCAGCATCTTTAATTATATAAAAACGATCTGTTCTAATACTCGGTAAAGTTGATGGTCCTCCACCGCTTCTCCAGTTTGCCCCAATAATTCTTTGATCTGTAGCAGAAACAGTAAAGTTTGCTTCTAAAACATCTGCCTTAACAAAAGCTTCATAAGTTTTATCCGCAGTCAGCACTTGATAAGCTTGAGTACCGCCTTTCATGTTAGTCACAATGAAATCAGAGTATCCGTAAGTTACTTCTGTTCCGGCACTTAAATAATTTGTAAATGTGGTAAAGTTAAGATCCCATTTTGTTTTTTGAGGCTCAACAGAAACTGTATTTCCTGTTGTTAATGAGAAAAAAGCAAAATTAAAATCAGCTTCTTTAGCAACTGTTTTTTCAGTAAAAGTAGTAGATGCTAAATCGGCGTACTGAATTTTGTAGCCATTCCCATTTCTTAAAATTCTAACTTTTTTCCATCCTCTAGCATCTCCATCAACACTAACAGAACCTGCCGCCGGCTTTGCAGTTGAAACAGCATATCCTAAGTTTACTAAATAAACTTTGTTATCAGCATCTGTTGCAGAAATTTCAGCAATTGCCGTTCCTATTCCTGCTCCAGCTCCTGCTAAAACTCCTGTAGGATTATCTACAAACCCATTTGAAGAAGCAGTTGTTCCTGCACCTACAGTCACATTCGCATCAATTTCTTGAGCTAAAGTTATATCAGAAGTCGATAATTTTTTTACAGCCATTTTTAGAGATCCGTTAATTACTACTCTAAAATCCGAACCACTTGAAAATCCGAAATCCCAACTTTGTCTGTTTATAGATTTAGATTCTCCTGTACTCAAATCTAAATATAATTGATTAGGCTGATTTGCACCTCCAACAGAAGCAGGAATAGTAGCACCTACAGAAGGAACTTCTGGAGCTGTATCGTCATCACTTGAACAAGCTCCAAGTGTCAGTAAAGCGAATGATAAAAGTAAAAATGTTTTTTTCATGGTATTAAAATTATTTATTAAAGATTTAGATTATAAGTCAATTTGATAAAGTAGGAACGTCCATATGCGAGCATTAATTCAGATGAGCCAGCGTGACCCGCACTTTGATTGGTATTGGTCTGTCTAACATTAGTTATATTGCAAATATTTCTGGCTCCAATTGTAGCTTCCAGCTGATTTTTGAAAAAGCCTTGGCGGATAGAAGCATCCAGCCAGTGACTTGGATCAATATCTGACAAAATATAAGAAGAGGTTCCTTCTATAAATTGTTGAGTTTTTCCATTGAATTTGTAGTAGGCAGAAATAATAGTATTCCATTTTGGAAACTGATAAGAAACACTACTGTTGATATTGAAAGAATATAAAAATTTGTCATCTGAAGCAAAAACTTCATTTTCAATTTTTCTTGAAACCCCAATAACAGATGCGCCAATGTTAAAATTAAAATTATCAATTGTGAATTGATTCATGGTAGAAAAATTCCACATCTTATATTTACTTATATTAATATATTGATATTCCGGGTTTCCTGTATCTGGATTAAATCGCACTAAAGCCATATCGATTCTATCATTTACATCAAGAAAGCTTCCTGCAAATGTGCTCGCGTACCTTAAACCAGAATTAAAAGATCCAGATTTCTTTAAACTTGCCTCGTATGAAGTACTAGTTTCTGGAATAAGATTTTCATTTCCTGTAAAAAAGTGACCATCAAAAATTTGTTTGGTGTATAACTCATCAAAAGTTGGTGTTCTAAATGAAGTGCCATAAGAACCCCGAAGTTCAAATCCGTTATCAAACAAATATCTCAATCCAAGCGAAGATGCATATTGATCTTTAAACTGAGACTGAGCAGAAAAACGAAGACCTGGACGAACAGAAAATCTTGAAGTTGCCATGATTTCAGAAGAAGCAAAAAAATCGTAGTTTTCCAATGTTTTACGAACGGGAGAATAAATATTATTCCCTTCTTGAACTAAAGCAAACCCTTGATTATTTACAAACTCATAACCAATCTGTAAATCTATTTTTTTATTCGTGAAAAAATTATTTACTGTTCCTGTAGAGTAAAGAACTTCCATCGATTGGTCTTTAGCTGTTACATTATTTGCTTCCCTTTTAGTATATAAATAATACCAAAAATCTTCTACATTTCTTTCTTGTTTTTGATGAGAAAGAGAGACATTATAATTCAATCTGGTAAACATTTTTCCAGAAGCATTTAAGTTATGGAAATACCTATTACTTAAGTATCTTTTATCATTAGCATAGCGATAAGAACCTAATTGTGAGTTGTATCCTGACTGTACTGTTGAATTATAATAATCAACGTCTTCATCTAAATATTCAAATTTGTAAAATATTCTAAAATTATTTTTAGAATAAGAAATTAGGGCATTTCCATTCAACTGATCTTTCGGAAGCCATCTGTAACCTCTAGTCTGATCATTCTCAACATAATCTTTTCCGTTTTTATCATCTAAAAAACCTTGAAAATCATTGCGATTTACACCAATACTTACAAACCAATTTTCATTAAAAGTATGCGCTGCCCGAATAGATTGTATATGACGTCCCTTATCAAAAAGAGCATATTCATCTTTTACTGTTTCTTCTTGAACTGAAGCCGTTATATTCCATCTATATTCAGAAGATTTTTTAGTAATAATATTCAAAACACCACTTACAGCATTAGCCCCGTAAATTACTCCCATCGAACCTTCAACTATTTCTATTCGTTCAACATCGTTTAAATTAATCTGTGATAAATCTGTATTATTCCCTAAACCAGCTTCATTGACTAACGGAACATTATCTACTAGAATTTTAAAGTATTGAGCATCTAATCCAAATAATGACACTGTAGAACGACCACTGGTGCCACTTGGTCTAACTGTGATATTTAAGTATTGATTTAAAACATCAGCCAAGTTATTTGCCGCTAAATTTTTAATATCCTTACTTGAAATCACTCGAACATTAAACACAGATTTTTTTATGGATTGTGGCTCAAATTGTCCTGTAACAACAACTTCCGATAATTTTTCCTGTGAGTTAATAGTATCTTTTTGCTGAGCAAAAGAACAAGTACAAAAAAGAAGTCCAGCAAAAAGGGTAAAATTTATTTTCATTATTTTTATTCAGTCTTAATAATCGATGCAAATATATAACTATTTTTAATTGTTCTAAATAAAATTTATATATTTGCCAAAATTTAAAAACAAAACAATAAGTTATGATTTCAAAAAGCCTTTTTTTGTCAGCCGCTATGGCTTTAACATGTGGTCTTGGTTTTAGTCAGGACAAAAAACAACAAGACATAAAATCGATTAAATCTATGTGCGGTTGTTATGAAGTGAAATTTAATTTTACCGAAACATTCTCATATCCAAAAGACACTCTTACCTATAAACCATCTGAAACGAAACATGAATCTGCTTTAGAATGGGTAGAATTATTAGAAGATACTCCTAACAAAATTGTAATGCAGCATTTACTTATTGTAAGTGATGATATGATCATTAAACACTGGAGACAAGATTGGCTATACGAAAACACAGACTTATATTCTTTCGACAAAGGGACTTCTTGGAAATACAAAAAGTTAGACAAAAAAGCGGTTAAAGGGCAATGGACTCAAAAAGTATATCAAGTAGATGACAGCCCGAGATATGAAGGCTCTTCAACTTGGGTACACGTTGACGGAAAAGACTATTGGGCAAATGTAGCAGATGCTCCGCTTCCTAGAAGAGAGCAGACAAAACGTAACGATTACAACGTTTTAAAAAGAAGAAATATTCACGAAATCACTGCTACAGGATGGAACCATGAGCAAGACAACGATAAATTGGTTCGTGACGATGCTGGAAAAGATGTTTTGTTAGCGCAAGAAAAAGGATTTGATGTTTACACTAAAGTTCCAGATGTTAAATGTATTGCTGCTCAAAAATGGTGGAAAGAAAACAATGCGCTTTGGAAAAATGTTCGTGACAAATGGCAGACTCTTTTTGACAGAAATAAAGATTTGAACTTAGAAGCTAAAGTTGACAGAAAAGCACTTTACTCTCTATTATTTGATTTAAAACCAGATACTGCTAAAGCAGAAACAGATAAAATCATTGACAAATTTGTTAAGTAATTAGAATTAGTTGTTATTAAAAAAGCCGGAAGTTTTGAGACTTCCGGCTTTTTTTTGCTATTTATATTTATAAAGGATTTTGAACGATCAATGGATTGGCATCAATTTCTGCTTGTGGAATTTGAAATATAAATTTATTATCTCCAGCTGGAATATTAAATTTACCAAACGCAGGATGATTAGATCCCACATAATCTCTGGTAAGAGCTACTCCTAAACGTTTCATATCAAACCAAGCATAACCTTCTCCCCATAATTCAATTCGCTTCTGGAGAATAATTTCGTTTATTAACGCACTTCCGCTATTTGTGGACATTACATATGAAGGATCTCTAGTAATTGTTATATCATACAAAGCTTTTTTAGCCAATGCTTCATTTCCTGATCTTGCATAAGCTTCCGCTTCAATATAATACATAGAGGCCGCTCTTAAGTAAATATAATCTCCGGCGTCAATTGTTGGATCGATGAATTTTAAATTAGCATAAGCCGGTAGTGACGGATATTTAGAATTACCCGATGGAGCTACAAATGCATTTTTTCTATAATCCGTATTAGAAATTAAATTATATAAATTTTTATCGATATTTTTATAAATGCCTAAACCTCCTGCGTATCCTGATTCGTTAGTATTATCGAAATGAGCAAAAAAGCTAGCCACAAAGCTACTTTGCGCCGATGTTATTGATGCCCCCCACATTGTATCTTTATTACTAACATCATAAAAGCCTTGCATCCACTCATTTTCGGTTAACAATGGGTATTTATGTTTCGCAGTATTTGCTAAAACAGCTGCTTCAGAGTATTTTCCCATTTCCAGATAAACATCTGCTAAAAATGCTTGAGCAACAGATTGGTCAACTGCATTATTATTTTTTCGTTTAAAGCTCGCAAGTAATTTAATTGACTCATTTAAATCAGATTGGATTTGTGTATAAACTTCCGTTACTGTAGACCTCGCTTTACCTTCAAAAGCAACTTCAGTATAAAGAGGCACGCATAACTTGTTTTCATTTCCAATGTAAGTTGGACCATACATACGCGCGAGCATAAAATAAAAATACCCCCTTAGAGCTAATGCCTGTCCTCTAATTGCTTTTAATTTATCATCTGTTATATCTTCTGGAATTCCCGCCAGTACAACATTGGTAGTTTTAATTTGTGGATAATACGTACTCCATGCTAATCTTGATCTTGTATTAGTCTGCTGCCTTGACTGATAATTATAAAAATTACTATACCAACTTGATTTTGCCATCAAAATATCGTTTGACATTAAATCCGTACCTGCCAAAATAGATTTATGACCATAATCTTCATGATTATTTATAGACAAACCATACGATCTTAGTGCAGAATAAATTCCGTTTATTATTGCTTCATTTGCTTCTGCAGATGAAGCTAATTGTTCGTCATTAATTGTTGACTCAGGCGTTGTTTCCAAAAATTCACTCTCGCAACTTGTAAAGATCAACAACGACAATGATAATATTATTATTTTTTTCATCTTTTAAAAATTCACAGTTAAACCAAGTGATATAGATTTCATAACACCATACACGTTTAGAGATTGGCCATTATTCGTTCTTGCTCCTAAATTATTTAATCTAGGATCCATTCCTTTTCTTGCTGACCATAAAGCTAAATTTGACCCCATCAAACTAAACTTAGTAGATTGAATTCCCAAGTCTGAAAGCTGTCTGTTTTTAAAATCATAAGATAGCGAAACATCCTGCAAACTCAAATAATTTGACTTTATTAAGAAATAGTCGGAACTTTGCATTTGAAAGGTAGAGATATGATCTATTCTTGGCATATCAGAATTTGGATTGTCTATTGACCAAGCTTTGTTTACATCTTTATGATAGTTCTGTCCAATGCCATCTGATCCAGAATACATTGCTGATTGATATATTCCATCATACATGTATCCGCCAAATTGATAAGCAAAACTTGCTTGTAAAGTTAAATTTTTATATCTAATCATCGTTCCAAATCCTCCGTAGACATCTGGATTAGCATCTTTTGTACTTAAATATGGAGTTGCATTTCCATACACGTTTGTAGTAACTTTACCTATTACATTTCCAGAAGCATCTTTCTGATTCATATACCACAGAGCATCTCCATTTGTTTTATCTACACCTGCAAATTCTCTTAAATAAAATGAATATGCTGGAGCTCCTACTTCGAATCTGAATATACCACTTGTAAACGGACTAGGTAGTGCCGTTACTTTGTTTTTATAATGTGTTCCATTGAGCCAAATATTAAAGTCGACACTATCAGACTTTAATATATCAAGTCCTAAATTGACTTCAACACCTTTGTTAGACATATCACCAATATTTTCAGTAATGAAAGAAACACCAGTAGAAGGTGAATTAGGACGATTATATATTAGATCACTTACATTTCTTTCAAAATATTCCGCTTCAATATTTAGTCTATTAAACAATTGAATATCAAAACCAATATTCAAATTTTTAGATTTCTCCCATTTAATATTGTTATTTCCTTGATATACAGTTAAAATACTTGCATTACCTTCTGCATCAGGAACTATTTCATATTGAGTTTGATATGCATAATAATTTCTTGAACTTCCAAAATAAGAACGATGAGATATTTGTGAGGTAGAAGGATAATAGATATTATCATTGCCTTGTTCTCCATAACTTCCTTTTATTCTTAAGTCATTAATCCATTTAGATTTAGGAAAAAATGATTCTTTTGTAACAGACCATGCTGCTCCAAATCCATAAAAATTACCCCATCGATTTTCTGGTGCAAATACAGAAGATCCATCTCTTCTAAAACTACCGTTAACAAAATATTTATTTTTGTAATTATAGTTAAGTCTCGAAAAATAACCTTCAACCTTATATAAATCGTTGTATCCATCTAGATAGCTATATACTGTACCATTACTTATAACATCTAAATTTGGTATTACAATATTCTTTTTTTCTCCAGCTAACATTTTTGATGTGAAATCAGATGATTCATGACCAACTAAAACATCTAAGCTATGATTACCAAAGGTTTTTTTCCAAGATAACAATTGTTGATTTGTTATTGTATAATCATTTGTCGTAGCTGTTCCAATTCTTCCATTTACTCCCATCGCATCACCGCCAATTCCAGTTGCAGTATTTAAATAATAACCTGACAATAAATCATACCCAAGATTATATCTAAAATTGAAATTTTTCCAGAAATCAATAGATACATAACCTCTAGCACCAAATTTGTTTTCCTCTGTCAAATTAGTATTCAATAAAGTAGTTGCATATGGATTTAGATTTGAACCATAAGGCCTGGCTCCAGATTTGTTAAATTCATATACACGAGTTCCATCGGCATTTCTGATAAAGTTGCCATTTTCATCTCTTTGCCAAATAGTGTAAATGGGAGCAATACTCCTTGCCCAGTTAAATAAGTTACTATAAGTAGTAGATGAAACCTGTGATATTGGAGCATTCTGACTTGAATTTGCATAATTTAAATTAGCCCCAACTTTAACTTTATCGTTAATAGTATAATTTGCATTACCTCTAACTGTTGTTCTTTTAAAGTTAGAATTAATTGTATATCCATTATCTGAAAGATATCCTACTGATAAATAGCTATTAAATTTATCAGTACTTCCCGATAGACTTAAAAAATGTTCTACTCTTGTCGCATCTCTAAATAAATTTTTAGACCAATTATCATGATATAATAATTTCGCATCTGGATTTATTTGTCCTGTGGAAGCATTTATAACTTGATCATTAGCAACATTGTAATTATTATATCCAAGAGAGTAAGTGTCTCCGCTTATTAGATTTCGCGCTGCTATAGTTGAAGCATCAGTTGAGGACTGACCTTGATAGATTAAACCATTTCTTACCCTATTATATACTGTTTTATAGTATTCACCAGCATCAGTAATCATATCGTACTCTGAAACTGCTCTTGAATTAACTCCAATCTTAGTTTCGTATGTAATATTCAACTGTCCTTTCTTGCCTTTTTTAGTGGTAATAATGATTACGCCGTTTGCACCTCTACTACCATATAATGCATTTGACGAAGCATCTTTCAAAAAACTTACTGACTCTATATCCTGAGACGCAATTGCATTAATATCTCCATTAAAGGGAATACCATCAACAACATATAATGGTTCATTTGATGATGAAATTGATCCAATACCTCTGAATCTCACTTGTGGCTTATCTCCAGGCTGCCCCGAATTAGCCGCAATTTGAACACCGGCAACTTTTCCACTTAACGATTGCACTGCATTCGAAGCTTGCGTATTTTCTAACTGTCTTGAATCAATTTTGGTAACAGCTCCCGTTATTTCTTGTTTTTTCTGTGTCCCATAAGCCACCTGGACAACAACCTCTTCTAGTTGTTCTCCTCCATCCTGCATCTTTACATTTACGGTAGACGAATTACCTATAGTGATACTTTGATCTTTCATTCCCATGTAAGTAAAAACTAAAACATCACCTGTTTTTGCTTTTATCTTATACTTTCCATCAAAATCTGACTGCACACCATTATTTGTGCCTTTCACCAAAACATTTACTCCTGGAATTGGTCCAGCTGCATCCGACACTATTCCTGAAATTGTCTTTTCCTGCGCAAAAAATAATTGCGTTGTAAAAACAAAAACCAGAATAAGTAATACTTTAATTTTTCCTTTCATTATAGTTTATTTGAATTTAGGAGCGCAACTTATAAAATTAATTTAATTTTAACAAGAATTTATTTCTTTTTAACAAGTATTAATTAAATATTATTCCTACAAATAAATGTAAAAGAGAATAAAAAAACCGCCTAAAATTAATTAGACGGCTATCCTTATTTTATTATTTCTCACTAAAAGGGTTACTAATTCAAAATAGTTAAAAAATGAATATAAGGAAGTATTGTTTATTCTTACATCTGTAATTTAAGCGATGAATGTTTAAAACTTATAACATTGTTTTTCAGCAAGGTAGAAGTTATCATTTCAATGAGGCAAAAAAATACCATTATTTCAGAGTGCAAAATTAACACGAAAAATCATCAATTCATATACTTAATTCTTATTTTGCAGAAAAATGTCTTATTCTGATACTTTTCATTTTTTTAGGGGCAGTTATAAAACAAAAAAGCCGATAGTTAAACTATCGGCTCAGCGGTCTTCTAAAGGTTAGAAACCATTAATATAGTATTATATTATTTAGCTTCTGCGCACTCAGAATATGTGATAACATGTTTTGTTAAATCTGTCCATTTTGGCTCTGGATTTGCAGAAATAATTTTCTCACAGCTTCCCCATAAAGGCACAAATTCTTTTTTATAATCTTTTTTCTTTAATAAAAATGCTGGTGAATCTTTTTTAGCAACATAGTAAGATTTAGCATCTCCTCCCACAAATTTTACACCGCCAACGCCTAATGATGTAGTTTCTTTAGCATAAGGATCACAGTATACTTTAAATTCTTTACTAAATCCAGGGTTTAAAAGCTGCATTAATAACTTTGAATTTTTCTTTTTAATCTTCACATCAGCAGTTTCAAAATAAGCATAACCTTGGTTTAAAAAATCTTGATTTAATTTTTCATCATTCCATTTTTTAAAGTCTTCAAGGAAATTAAGTTTTTTACCTAAATTATCAAGCCCGCTTGGTGGTAAATACATAAACTTAATATCTTCTGGTTTCAATTTGTGTTTTTTGCCAGCTCCGTCTTGTAATTTAATAAATTCAATTAATCCTTTGTCTCTATCGATATCTTTGATAGTTCCGTTAATTTCAGTTCCATCAGCTAAAGTAATGTAAGCTGTTTTACTGTGTGAAAATCCATAAGATGGAGAAATTAAATCTTGTGCATTCATTGCTGTAAAAGCAAAAAACAGCATCATTAATAGTAAAGGTTTTTTAATCATTTTTTTGGGTTTAAAATTTTGCTTACTCTTACGATTTTCAGCTTCCTCGATTATTTTTTTAACATTAATAAATGTTAAAACGCTTATATTCACTAGCTTTTCAAGCTATTATTATCACTAAATTTCTTACTGTAAACATAATTATAAATAGCATATATCCAAATGATATTTACTCTTTTTTACACGAAAATTCACTCAGCAGAATTCATAACATTTTGATAATAATAATTTTGTTATTCTAAACCTTACCACAAAAAAAAGAGCCGATAACTATTCAGTCATCGGCTCTTTGCATTATTTTTAAAAATTTACATTCTCTCTGGAACTTCTATTCCTAATAACTGGAATGCAGAGTTTATCACCTCAGCTACTTTTTGAGAAAGCTGCACTCTAAATATTTTTTTTGTCAGATCTACTTCTCCTAAAATATGAACTGATTGATAGAACGAATTATATTCTTTTACCAAATCGTAAGTGTAATTCGCAATTAAAGCCGGACTGTGATTTTGAGCCGCATTCTGAATTACTTCTGGGAAAAGTTCGATTTGTTTTACCAATTCTTTTTCTTTTTCGTGAAGTTCTTCGATTTCAGTTTTAGCAGTAAAATCAAAATCTGCTTTACGGATTATCGATTGAATTCTCGCGTATGTATATTGAATAAATGGCCCTGTATTTCCTGCAAAATCCACAGATTCTGCTGGATTAAACAAAATGCGTTTTTTAGGATCTACTTTTAAAATATAATATTTCAAAGCTCCAAGACCGATGGTTTTGTACAATTTTGCTTTTTCTTCGTCAGAATAGTAATCAAGCTTTCCTAAATCTTCTGAAATTTGTTTGGCTGTATCAGTCATATCCTGCATTAAATCATCTGCATCTACAACAGTTCCTTCACGGCTTTTCATTTTTCCAGAAGGTAAATCAACCATTCCGTATGATAAATGATATAAGCTTGAAGCCCAGTCAAAACCAAGTTTTTTCAAGATTAAGAATAGTACTTTAAAATGGTAATCCTGCTCGTTTCCTACCGTATAGACCATTCCTCCAACATCTGGCATATCTTTTACACGTTGAATTGCAGTTCCTATATCCTGCGTCATGTAAACAGCAGTTCCGTCAGAACGCAAAACAATTTTACGATCAAGACCTTCATCTGTTAAATCAATCCAAACTGAACCGTCGGGATCTTTTTCGAAAACACCTTTATCTAAACCAACCTGAACAACATCTTTTCCTAATAAGTATGTGTTGCTTTCGTAGTAATATTTATCAAAATTAACTCCAAGATTTGTATAAGTAGTTGCGAAGCCTTCATAAACCCACTCGTTCATTTTTTTCCAAAGCGAAATAACTTCTTCGTCTCCAGCTTCCCACTTCTTAAGCATATCTTGCGCTTCGATAATAATCGGCGCTTGTTTTTTAGCTTCTTCTTCTGTTTTACCAGTTTCAATTAAACTGTTAATTTCTGCCTTATATGCTTTGTCAAATTCTACATAATATTTACCAACCAATTTATCTCCTTTTAAACCAGAAGATTCTGGAGTTTCTCCGTTTCCGAATTTTTCCCAAGCCAGCATTGACTTACAAATATGAATTCCTCTATCGTTGATAATTTGAGTTTTGTATACTTTTTTACCAGATGCTTTTAAAATTTCGGCAACAGAATATCCTAACAAATTGTTACGAACGTGTCCTAAGTGCAGCGGTTTATTGGTGTTTGGCGAAGAATATTCTACCATTACAGCTTTCTCCTCAGGATTTGGAGTTACATACCCAAATTGTTTATTATCTTTTATTCCATTAAAGAAATCTAGATAATAACTATCTGAAATTACAATATTCAGAAAACCTGAAACTACGTTAAAGCGCGCTACTTCAGAAACATTTTCAACTAGATAATTTCCAATTTTATTTCCCAATTCTGCCGGATTGCTTTTAATCACTTTTAGCAGCGGAAAAATTACCATTGTAATATCGCCTTCAAACTCTTTTCTAGTAGTTTGAAACTCGATTTTATCAACAGTAACATCAAATAATGCTTGTATTGCTTTTTGTATAGAAGGTGTAAGAATTTGTGGTAATGACATGTAAACTTATTTTAAAGTGAGCAAAGATACTGCTTATTCATCAATTACAGAAAATCAAAAACATATAAAATTCAAGAAAAGAATTTGAATTTGATAAAAAAGTCACATTTTCAATTGTTAAAATTATCAAAAAATCAAAACCATAATCTCTTATAAAACAAGGCATGACATTTTTTTTGTGTTTTTTTTCACAATTTCTTGTAACATATCAATCACAAAAGAGTCTTAATAGAGACTTCAAATTCATTTTGAGGCAGTAAAAGAAAAAAAACAAAAAACTAACAAAAACAAAATCATCATCAATCAAATCAAAATAATTAACAAGGAAATCATGAAATTAAAATTCTTTCTGTTCGCGTTATTGGGGATAATCGCAACAGCACAAGCACAGAATACGGGAAGTGTTTCTGGAAAAATTACAGAAAAGTCAAATAGTGCACCAATTTCTTATGCAACTGTTTCACTTAAAGAAAATGGAAAAGTAGTTTCTGGCGTTAATACAGATGACAATGGAAATTTTTCATTTAAAAATATTGCTTTAAAAAGCTACACAATCGAAATACAATACATCGGATTTAGAAAATATATTGGATCTGTTATTTTAAGCGAAAACAAAAAAGCTGCAACTGTAAATGTTTCTCTTGAAGAAGAAGCAACACAGCTTCAAGGCGTAAATATTGTTGCCGAACGCTCTACAATCGAACAAAAAATCGATAGAAAAGTAGTTAACGTTGGTAAGGATTTAACAACGGCTGGAGCTTCTGCATCTGACATTATGAATAATATTCCTTCTGTGAATGTCGATCAGGATGGAAAGCTTTCGCTTCGCGGCAATGATAATGTTCGTGTCTTAATTGACGGACGCCCTTCTAATATTGACCCAGCGCAGTTATTGAAACAAATTCCTTCAACTTCTATCAAAAAAATTGAGTTGATTACAAACCCAAGTGCAAAATATAATCCAGAAGGAATGTCCGGAATCATCAATATTATTTTGCACAAAAATGCGAATACTGGTTTTAACGGAAGTTACAGCGGCGGAATCACTTTTGGAGAAACTGCAAAATACAATCAGTCTTTAGATTTAAATTACAAAACAGGAAAAGTAAATTTCTTTGGTAATGTGGGACAAAACTTCGGGACTTATTACAATGATGGTTTTATCAAAAGATTTGACCAAGATATTGTTCAAAGAATTGACGTAATAAATGATAACGATTCTTATTTGTATAAAATTGGGATGGATTATTTAATTGACGAACATAACACCTTGTCTATTTACACCAACCAAAACAAGTCGAACGGAAAAGGTTTTGTTAATACTGATATTGACTATAATAATGTAACTAATTCTGATATTTCAAACATTTTTCAAAAATCAAGATATTGGGGACCAGACCAAGTAGGAACTTACAATTTAGCATACAAACACATTTTCAAAAAAGAAGGCCATACTTTAGATTTCGAAGGAAACTACAGCGATAACAAAGAAACTCAAAATGCTTTTTTTGACACAAAAACAACTAATATTGACAATACAAGTTCAGATTTATTGTATAATGATCTGCTGAAGGGTACTCGAAAATTAACAACTTTAAATGTCGACTATGTTAATCCTTTAAACGAGAAAACAACTCTTGAGGCTGGAGCCGAAGCAAGGATCACAAGAACAGGTAATGACTACACTACAGGAAATCCATTAATTCCAGCTGCAAGTCAGAATTCTCATTATACTTATGATACGGATATTTATTCTGCATATGTAACTTTTGGACAAAAATTCAAAAAATTCAGCTACCAAGTTGGCGCACGTTTTGAGAGTTATAAAGCTGCAGCTAACTTAAATTATGGCGAGACAACATTTGATGATGATTATATTACATTGTATCCATCTGCTTATTTGACATACAATTTAAATGAGAAAAACACTTTACAATTCAGTTACAGCCGACGTGTTGACCGCCCAAGTTTAGAGCAGACAAAACCAATTCGTGAGTTTGCTACTCCGCTGGTTACATCATTAGGAAATCCTGAATTAAGACCTCAGTTTACTAATTCTGTTGAAGTAAATTATACTAAAACCTTAGAAAAAGGAAGTTTTACGGCGGGTGTTTTTGTAAGAAGCATCAATGATCAAATTAGTAGAATTTTATATCCAGACCCAGCAGATCCAAATAAAGAAAAGCAGATTATGACTTTTACAAACTACGATCATAATACAGCTTACGGTTTTGAAGTTTCATTTAACTATAAAATCACAAAATGGTGGGATATTCAACCTTCTATAGACTTTTCAAGCATTAATCAAGAAGGAATTGTGTTTCAATACGATCCTGCAGCAAACACAAGTAATCCTGTTGAAAGAAAAATTACTGTTGCAGCATTCAACGGACGTATGAATTCTAACTTTAAAGTAAATAAACGTTTGAGTTTCTTAGCTTTCGGATTTTACAGAGGCGCTGTAGACGGGCTTCAGAACAATAGTCACGAAATGTACAAAATGGACATTGGTTCTCGTTACACATTGTTAGATAACAAAATGAATATTAGTGTCCGTTTCAATGACGTTTTCAACACTATGAAATATGCTTTTGATACAATGTATCCTTATCCTCAAACTGGGCAGTTTACATGGGAAAGCCAAACAGTTTATGTGGGTTTAACCTATAACTTTGGTGGTGCAAAAATCAAAAACCTGCAGCGTAAACAAAGAGAAGACAACACTAACAAAGATGGAGGCGGAATGTTTTAACCTCTTTTCTTAAACTAATTTTTAATACTTTTTGAATAATTTTTGTAGAAAAGTCTGGAGATGCCACTCCAGACTTTTTTTTTATAAAAAGTTACGAAGTTCTTTTATTTCTTCAGGATTTGCAATCTCAGAGTCATTTGTAATTGCTGACGAATGATAAAAAGTCAGGTCTAATTTTTCTTGTAATAATTTTATGTTTGAAGATCTTAAACCGCCGCCAGGCATAATTTCGATTCGATCTCCAGCAAGTTTTTGAAGTTTTTCTAAAGTCCAGATTCCCTCAGCTACATTTATTCCCTGACCCGATGTTAAGATGGTTTTAAATCCACATTCAATAACATCTTCAAGTGAATTTTCTACATCTTTTACCACATCAAAAGCACGGTGAAATGTACAAGAAAGCGGATGTGCCAAATGCACTAATTCTTTGTTTTGTTTTTTATTTACTTTTCCATTTTCTTTCAAAATCCCAAATACAAAACCATCAACTCCTAATTTTTTAAATTGTTTAATATCTTGCTTCATTTCTGTAAGTTCTTCATCAGAATAAACAAAATCGCCGCCTCTAGGTCTGATAATCACGTGCATTTTTATTTTTAAATTTTCACGGACTTTTACCACCAATATGGAATTTGGCGTAGTTCCTCCAAGTTTCATGTTTTCGCACAGCTCAATTCTGTCCGCACCATTTTCCTGAGCAATAACTGCAGATTCGTAATTAAAACAAGCTATTTCGAGTTGATTTTTTTTCATTAAATATCACATTTATTACTATAGTTTAGAATGGCGAGGAACGAAGCAACCGAAAAACAATTGGCACAATTAATGGCAAAAAAAGTAAATGCGGCTGCTTCGTTCCTCGCAATGACTCCAAACAAAATTATAAAAAAACCTGCTCCAAAAAGAGCAGGTTTTAAAATATAATGCAAGATGAATTAAATTACCATTTAATAATAGCGCTCGCCCAAGTAAAGCCACTTCCGAAAGCTGCTAAAACTACGGTGTCGCCGGATTTAATTTTACCCTCTTCCCAAGCTTCGGTTAAAGCAATCGGAATAGAGGCTGCAGTTGTGTTTCCGTATTTTTGAATATTATTATGAACTTGATCGTCTGTCAATTTGAATTTGTTTTGAATGAACTGCGAGATTCTCAAATTCGCCTGATGCGGAATCAACATATCAATATCTGAAACTTGAAGTCCATTTGCTTCCAGTCCTTCGTTAATTACTTCTGCAAAACGAACAACAGCATTTTTAAATACAAACTGTCCGTTCATATACGGATAATAACTTTCGTCATTAGGATCATTATCTGCAATAATATCAGTTACCCAGCGCGCTCCCATTCCAGGCGCCTGCAAAGCTAATTCTTCTGCATGTTGTCCTTCAGAATGTAAATGAGTAGAAAGAATTCCTTTTGTCAAATCTTCTTCACGGCTTAAAACAGCTGCTCCTGCCCCATCTCCAAAAATTACCGAAACCCCGCGTCCGCGAGTTGTCATATCTAAACCTGTAGAATGAACTTCTGAACCAATAACCAAAATGTTTTTATACATTCCAGTTTTAATATATTGATCTGCAACAGAAATTGCATAGACAAATCCTGAACATTGGTTTCTAACATCTAATGCACCAACTGTTTTTAAACCTAAATCTCTTTGCACCAAAACTCCTGGCCCTGGAAAATAATAATCTGGACTTAATGTAGCAAAAACCACAAAATCAATATCTTCTTTAGCAACACCAGAACGCTCGATTGCAATCTTAGCTGCTTTTACTCCCATTGAGGTTGTAGTATCTTCTCCACGAATGATATGCCTTCTTTCTTGAATTCCTGTTCTTTCCTGAATCCATTCATCATTGGTATCCATGATTTTAGACAAATCATCGTTTGTCACAACATTTGAAGGAACATAGTATCCTAAGCCTGTTATTTTTGAATGATACATATTGTATTGTTATTTGTTTGAAAATTTAGAATGCAAATTTAAGCATACTTTAAAATATAAGACTACAAATTACTCTTTTTTTCGTTATTAGCAATTTAATATACTTTAATTATAAGACTGTATAAAATCAATTACTTCTCAAAAAGATAAGCTTTCTACCAAATTCTTGAATAAAATGAAAAATACTATCCAAAATGTAACAAGATATAAATATCTTAGACAAACATTTCGAATACTATTTTTAAACCCAAAAAATTCAAACTATGAAATTAAAGGTTACTTTGTTCTTACTTTTCAGTTTTGGTTTTTACTCTTTTGCCCAAGAGAATCTGACCTACCAGAAACCATCAAAATCTATTCTAGATTTAGCAGATTATCAAAGAGCTCCAACAGTATCTATGGATACCAAAAAAGAAAATATGCTCTTAATGTATCGAAACACTTATAAAACTCTTGATGATTTAAATCAGGACGAAGTTCGTTTAGCCGGTTTAAGAATCAATCCTATTACTAATATTTCGAGCACTGTAACTTATATCAATAATCTTAAGCTGCGAAAAATTGGCGTTAAAGAGGAAGTTCAGGTTGCAGGTCTGCCAGAAAATCCAAAAATTACAAATATCCTTTGGTCTCCAAATGACAAAAAGATTTTATTTTCTCACACTACAAATTCTGGCGTAGAACTTTGGGTTTTAGATGTTGCATCGGCGCAAGCTAAAAGACTTACAGCAGCAACTGTAAATGCTAATTTAGGAAATCCTTTCAGCTGGTTTTCAGACAATGAAACGATTTTGGTAAAAATGCTTCCCAAAAACAGACAGCCGCTTTTAGATTCTAAAAAAGATCTGCCAACAGGACCAATTGTATCTAATACTTCAGGAGAAAAATCTCAAAACAGAACTTATCCTGATATGCTGAAAAACAAAAATGATGAATTCAATTTTGAAAACAGCGTTACTTCTGAATTATATAAGATAAAATTAAATGGAGAAGCTGTCTTGTTTAAAGAAGCTGCGATGTTTGCAGGAGAACGAATTTCACCAGATGGTAATTACATTATGCTGACTACAATTCAGAAACCATTTTCTTATGTTGTGCCTTTAAACAGATTCCCTTCAACAACTACCGTTTATGATATAAGTGGAAAAGAGATTAAAGTCGTAAACGAAGTTCCTTTAAACGAAATTATGCCAAAAGGTTTTATGGCTGTTAGAAAAGGCAAAAGAGAAATGTCTTGGAGAAATGACAAACCAGCTACTTTAATGTTTGTAACTGCTTTAGACCAAGGAGACCCTGCTAATAAAGTTGAATTTAGAGATGAAGTTTTTCTATGGGATGCTCCTTTTGAAAAACAACCTTCTTCGTTAGTAAAAACACCACAGCGTTTTAACACCATCACATGGGGGAATGACAATCTTGCTGTTGTTTCTGATGAATGGTATGATACTCGTAATACGAAAACATATTTAATAAACCCATCAAATCCAAGTCAGCAGCCAAAATTAATTACCGATCGAAATTCACAAGATGTATATTCAGATCCAGGTATTTTTGAAACTAGAAAAAACGAATATAATAAATATGTTCTGGCACTTGAAAAAGATAACCTTTACCGAATTGGCGATGGTTACACTAAAGAAGGACAATTCCCTTTTATTGATGAATTTGACTTTAAAACTTTAAAGACAAAACGTATTTATACCTCTCCATATAAAGATAAAAAAGAAGATATTTTAGAAATAGAAGATTTTAAAACCGGAAAAGTTTTAGTTCAAATTCAGTCAAAAACAGAATATCCAAATTACTATTTTAGAAATATTAAAAAACAAAACAGCTTAACACCAATTACTACTTTTAAAAATCCATTTGAAAGCATTAAAAATGTAAGCAAAGAAGTAATTAAATACAAACGTAAAGATGGATTGGAACTTTCAGGTACTTTATATCTTCCAGCTGGTTATGATAAAGTAAAAAAAGAAAAACTTCCATTATTAATCTGGGCTTATCCAGCAGAATACAAGGATAGAAACAGTGCTTCGCAAACTACACAAAACTCAAATGAATTTACTTTCCCATATTATGGATCATTTGTTTATTGGGTAACCAAAGGATATGTTGTTTTAGATGATGCGGCGTTTCCAATTATTGGAGAAGGAAATACAGAACCAAATGATAATTTCGTTTCACAATTAGTAGATAATGCAGCTGCGGCAATTGATGCAGTTGATGCTTTAGGATATATTAATCGCAAAAAAGTGGCTGTAGGCGGACATTCGTATGGTGCATTTATGACAGCAAATTTATTGACACATTCTAATTTATTTGCCTGCGGAATTGCAAGAAGCGGTGCTTACAACAGAACTCTGACTCCGTTTGGTTTTCAAACTGAACAGCGAAATTACTGGGAAGTTCCTGAAGTTTACAACACGATGTCGCCTTTTATGAATGCAGACAAAATGAAAACTCCTCTATTACTGGTTCATGGCGAAGCCGATAATAATCCTGGAACTTTCACATTGCAGACAGAACGTTATTTCCAAGCGTTAAAAGGTTTAGGAGCACCTGCCAGAATGGTAATTCTTCCAAAAGAATCTCATGGTTATGCTGCTAAAGAAAATATTTTACACCTGCTTTGGGAACAAGATCAGTTTTTAGAGAAATATTTAAAGAATTAATACCTCATTAATTTCAAAAAACAAACCCGACAGATTTTTAAAATCTGTCGGGTTTAATCTAAATTATTTTCTATTAAAAACATTCTGTAAGAATGTCTCATTGGTAGAACTAAATTTAATGGAAAGATATACGTTTCGTACGAACGTTTGATTAATTAAGCAAAGGTTTATTCCGACACAATCAGGCGTCCCTACAGGACATAATGTATAATAATCTTTTTTTTGCTACCGATGAAAAATTCCTACGGAATATTAAATATTGCAGTGATGTGGGAAACAATGAAAACAAAATTCTACCGGATTTTTTTTACAAATAATTCAAAGCCAAAAACACTTCCTGTTCCAGCGGTAAATCTATTTCACTTTCAAAGAAAATTAATTGTCTTTTATAAACAGTTTCAATTAAATAATGACTTCCTCGAAAGTAAGTTCTTCGAATTTTTACCATCAACTTAGATTCTGAAACCATCTTAAATTGATGCGGATACACTAAAGTTTTATGCGTTTCGTCTTCGTATGATAATAATAAGTGAGTCGGAATCTCATTTACTTCTCCAAATAAAGAAGCTACATATTTAATTTTTGGATCTTCGTAAATTTTTGCAGGCTCATCTTTTACAATTAATTCTCCGTTTCGCATTACAATTGCCTGATCTGCAAATGACAAAGCATCTGTACTATCGTGTGTTGCGATAATACAGGTAATTCCTTTTTGTTTCAAATAACGAAACAAATTACGGCGAAGTGCATTTTTTCTAAAAGCATCAATCTGGCTAAAAGGTTCGTCTAACAAAATTACTTCTGGTTCTAAAGCCAGAACTCTAACCAATGCTACTCGCTGCTGTTGACCTCCACTCAAAAACTTTGTTTTTACATTAGAAAATTGTTCCATTTCCACCATCTCCAATAATTCCTGAACACGTAGTTTTTTCATATTGGCGAATCCATTAGAAAGGAATTTTCCAACATTTTCTGCCACTGTTTCATACGGAGACAAATCGAAATCCTGAGCCAGATATTTCATATATGGCATTCCCGGAATCAAATTAAATTTTGGACCTAAGACAGGTTTATCACCATAAAAAATCTTTCCTTCATCCAAATCATATAAACCATAAATTAATTTTAGAAGCGTACTTTTTCCGCATCCGCTTTCGCCGATAATGGAAATATTCTGCCCTTTCTCAATAGTAAATGAGATGTCTTTTATAACGGGTTTATCTGTATACGAAAAAGATATATTTTGAATGTCAAGCATGAGTTGTAATATGAGAGGTCAAATTTACAATGTTTAATTTCTAAAGTCAAAAAAAAGCTGCTTCAATTAAGAAACAGCTTTTTTTATATTTTATTTTATTTTGGAATTATTTTCCAGCTTCAGCTTTTGCGTCGTTAACCATTTTGTCGTTTGCTGTAATTGAGAATTCAACACGACGGTTTTGAGCTCTTCCCTCTGGAGTATCATTTGTTGCAATTGGATCTGCAATTCCTAAACCTGAAGTTTTGAAACGGCTGGATTTTAACCCTTTCGCAACTAAATAAGCTTGCACAGACGCAGCTCTTTGTCCAGAAAGTGTTAAGTTATATTCTGGTTTACCAGTGTTATCAGTATATCCAAAAATCTGAATATCTGTATCTCCATATTCATTAAATACGGGAACCAACTTATCTAAGTTTGCTTTCGCTTGAGTTGTTAGAGTTGATTTATTAGTATCAAAACGAACTGAATTTTCATTTAAAGTTAAGTGAATACCTTCTCCAACTCTTTCTACAGAAGCACCTGGTAAAGCTTGATCGATTTCACGAGCTTGTTTATCCATTTTGTTTCCAATAAGTGCACCAGTTCCACCACCAACAGCAGCTCCAATTGCAGCACCTAAAGCAGCGTTTCCGCCTTTTCCTAAATTATTTCCTAATACAGCACCAATCACACCTCCGGCAACAACTCCAATTCCAGCACCTTTTTGTGTATTATTTGCATTTTTTACTGAATCACAACTAGTAAAAAAACTAGTTAAAACTAGTAAACTACTTAAACCTAAAACCGTTAATTTTCTCATCTTTTATATTTTTAAATATTAATTGGCTCTTTGAAATTGGTAAACCACGTCTTTAACCTGACCACCTACGTTAATGTTATCAATTAACTGAAATGAAGTTTCAGTTACACCTCCAACTTTTAGTAAATAACCATCTCTTACTTTCTTAGCTTTTTCACCAGCATCAAGAATTTTAAGTACTAACAAACCTTGATTGTTGATACTCCATACAATTGGAGAAGAAAAGGCAGTACAACTTGGCGATGTTAAAGCCATAGTTCCTTTATTATTATTTGAGATAAAGCTCCAAGTACTTCCGATAAAACATTTTGAATCTGCTAAATCAAATGAATTTACTTTTATGTAATCTGAACCTGGATAAGATACATTGGTAATAACCCAATTACCTTTTAAAGCTACTTGTGTTTTCTTGTCAAGTTTAGTTGAAAGAGCTGTTTCTGTTGAAGCTGTCGACGAAGCAGATTTACACGCAAAAAACAATGCGGCAATCATGCATATTAAGATACCTTTCTTCATTTTGTACAATTTTTTATAGATTAATATTTGCCTTTTTAACAATTATTGTACCACAAATATACAATTCATTCCCCTAAAATATCTTTTACAATCTATTTATTTTCTTTCAGAATTAACATTTCCGACATTTTGTCACCCCAAAAATAATTGGTATTCTATTTGAATAAGTGAAAATCATCACATTAAAATAAAAATTAAAAAATATGGCAACAGGTAAAATTAATGTTTCAGTAGAAAACATTTTTCCTTTAATTAAAAAGTTCTTATACAGCGACCATGAAATCTTCTTACGCGAGCTTGTTTCTAACGGTACCGATGCTACTTTAAAATTAAAACATCTTATCAGCATTGGCGAAGCTAAAGTAGAATATGGCAATCCGATCATTGAGGTTAAAGTGGACAAAGAAGGTAAAAAAATCCACATTATCGATCAAGGTTTGGGTATGACTGCTGATGAAGTAGAAAAATACATCAATCAAGTTGCTTTTTCAGGCGCTGAAGAATTCTTAGACAAATACAAAGATTCTGCTAAAGATTCTGGAATTATCGGACATTTTGGTCTTGGTTTTTATTCAGCATTTATGGTGGCTGAAAAAGTTGAAATCATTACAAAATCATACAAAGATGAACCAGCTGCGCATTGGACATGTGACGGAAGTCCTGAATTTACTTTAGAACCAGCTGACAAAACTTCACGCGGAACTGAAATCATTCTTCACATTGCAGAAGATTCACTTGAATTTTTAGATGATTCTAAAATCAGTGGTTTATTGAATAAGTATAACAAGTTTATGCCTATTCCAATTAAATTTGGAACAAGAACAGAAACGCTTCCAAAACCAGAAGATGCTCCAGAAGATTACGTGAATGAAACTGTTGAAACTGACAACATCATCAACAACCCTAATCCAGCTTGGACAAAACAGCCTTCTGAATTATCTGATGAAGATTATAAAAACTTCTACAGAGAATTATACCCAATGCAGTTCGAAGAACCATTGTTCAACATTCACTTAAATGTAGATTATCCGTTTAATTTAACTGGTATTTTGTATTTCCCTAAATTAGGAAACGATATGCAGATCCAGAAAGATAAAATTCAGCTGTACCAAAACCAAGTTTACGTTACCGATAACGTAGAAGGAATTGTACCTGAATTCTTGACAATGTTAAAAGGGGTAATCGATTCTCCAGATATCCCATTAAACGTTTCTCGTTCTGGTTTACAAGCTGACGGAGCGGTTAAGAAAATCTCGAACTACATTACTCGTAAAGTAGCTGATAAATTAAAAGCTTTATTTAATGAAAACCGTGCTGATTTTGAAGCGAAATGGAACGACATTAAAATCGTTTTAGAATACGGAATGCTGTCTGAAGATAAATTCTACGAAAAAGCGGGTGCATTTGTTTTATACCCAACTGTAGATGACACTTACTTTACCCTAGATGAGTTAAAAGAAAAACTAAAAGAAAACCAAACTGATAAAGATGGTAAATTAGTAGTTCTTTATGCAGGAAATAAGGATGCACAGCACTCTTACATTCAGGCAGCAAAAGATAAAGGTTACGAAGTGTTACTTTTAGATTCGCCAATTATTTCGCATTTAATTCAAAAAATTGAAGGCGATAACAGCAGCTTAACTTTTGTTCGTGTGGATTCTGACCATATTGATAATTTAATCAAGAAAGACGAAAACACGATTTCTAAGTTATCCGACGAAGAAAAAGAAACTTTAAAAACTTCGTTAGAAGCTTATATTCCAAAAGCTTACAGCGTACAGTTGGAAGCTATGGACAGCCAGGCAGCTCCATTTATCATTACGCAGCCAGAATTTATGCGTAGAATGAAAGAAATGAGCCAGACAGGCGGAGGCGGAATGTTCGGAATGGGTAATATGCCAGAAATGTACAATTTGGTTGTTAACACAAATTCTGATTTAGCTTCAAGCATTTTAAATACTGAAGATAAAACACATCAAGAGCATTTGGTAAAACAAGCTTTAGATTTAGCTAAATTATCGCAAAACCTATTAAAAGGTGAAGCACTTACTGCTTTTGTAAAAAGAAGTTTTGAAATGATTAAATAATCATTCGAAAAGAATATTTTGAAAATCCTGCAAATTAAGTTTTGCAGGATTTTTTTTTTGCTCACAATTAACCTCTAAAAAAGGGTGATTCTCCCCTTTTCCAAAAGATCACCTTTATATAAATTTGAAAATCAATTAATTACCAATAATTTATAAATTCTAGAAATCATGGACAAAAGAAAATTTACGGAAAATGGAGCAGTTCTAGCAATTATTAAAGATTTAAAAGAACAAATAAAAGGCAAAAAATTCTCTGATATAATAGACAATAACAACTACCAATATGTTGATCTGGTTCAGGAAGGCGGCGGCGTACTTGGAATTGCCTTAGTCGGATATGTTTATGTTCTGGAAAAAATGGGAATCCGATTTTTAAGTTTAGCTGGAACTTCTGCAGGAAGCATCAACACCATGCTGATGGCGGCCGCAGGAACTTGTGACGTAGAAAAATCAGAGTGGATTTTAGAATGTTTGTGCAATAAAAATTTATATGATTTTGTTGATGGAGACCGAGATGCCCGTGAATTTATCGACGCGCTTTTAAGTGATGCAGGTAATTTAAAATTAATCATTAAGGGTTATCAGGTTGTTGATAATTTTAAAGACGATTTAGGACTGAATCCAGGAAATAATTTCCATCAATGGATGACCAATTTGCTTTCTCAAAAAGGAATAAAAAATTATGGTGATTTAAAAACTTTAAGAGAAAAAGGAGTTTCAGACGAAAACAAGTTATTTCGACTAGGTCACAATGGCGATAAAGAAGAGTACAAACGTGTAGATCATTGGAGTGAAATGGCGATAATAGCCGCTGACATTACTACTGAAAGCAAAATCATCTTCCCAAAAATGATTGATCTCTTTTATTCTAATCCGGAAGTTCAAAATCCAGCCGATTTTGTTCGGGCGTCCATGTCGATTCCGTTGTTTTTTGCTCCTTTTAAAATAAAAAATATTCCAACTGGAGCTGATGCTTGGAACAAATGGAATGAAGCAACTTGCCTCCGCACTTCTGTACCTTCTGAAGTCATGTTTATGGACGGAGGAATTATATCCAATTTTCCTATTGATATTTTTCACGAAAATTTAAATGTCCCTGCTTCTCCCACTTTTGGAATTAAATTAGGCTATGACAAAAATGAAATCAATAAAAATGAAAAATTCCCTAATCTAATAAGTTCAATGTTTGACACAGCGCGATACGGTTATGATGCTGAATTTTTAAGAAAAAATCCAGACTTCAAAAACCTCATCGGCTGCATTGATACAGGAACTCATAATTGGCTAAATTTCAATCTGACCGACGATGCTAAAATTGATCTTTTTATTCGCGGTGCACAGCACGCCGCCGATTTCTTAAACCGTTTTAATTGGGAGGAATATAAAAAAATTAGAAAAGCAAAAAGTGACTATTACAAATCAGTTTAGAATCTCATAGAATACTCATTAATAAATCATTATCCATAATTTTTCTTTTGTAAAATCGTTATAAATCCTGTAACCAAGTCTTACAGGATTTTTTATTGCGATTCACTTTTTTTATTACATTTGAATGCCTTTTTTATCTAACACAAAAACAAAACCACTATGAAAAAAACCATTATTTTAATCACAACAATTTGTACTACAGTCCTTATTGGCGTTTCATGCTCAAACGACAGCAATGAAACCACAACTTCAACAGATGTAACAACTGTTGGAGCATCTCTTGCTATTGATGCCGCTAATGAAATGGATCTTAACACTGGGCTCTTAGTAACCTCAAATCCATCGACAGCAAAAACCGCAGAAACCCCTCCCGCAGGAACAACATGTGCTTCAATTACTGTCACAACGCCAAACGGAACAGAATACCCTAAGGTGTTTTTAGCTGATTTTGGAACAGGATGCGAAAGCGATAATCTAAAAAGAAAAGGAAAACTTAAAATAACTCTCTCTGGACCAATAATTACAACCGGAAGCAAAATGACTATTGAAAGAATTGACTACTCTATCAACGGTATAAAACTCGAGGGAATTATAGAATATACAAATACTACAACTGTAACAACAGTGCCACAATGGACAAGAAAAGTAACAAATGGCAAATTCACAGACAACCAAGGAAAAGTATACACCAATTCCGGAATCTATACTACAAAACAAACTGCAGGTGTTGAAACTCCTTTTGTTTTAGCGGACAATGTTTATGAAATTCCAGAAGGAACTCATACTGTAACAGCAGCCGATGGAACCACTTTAACCTTGACCGTAAAAGAAACTTTAATTAAAAAATACTCATGTTTATTTATTTCTAAAGGTCAATTACAAATTGAAGGCGGTATTTTTGATGGTGTTATAGATTACGGAAATGACAGCTGCGATGCCATATACACTTACACAAATGAAAATGGCAGTTCATTTAATTTATCAATGTAAAACCTTTGCCCAGCATACTTTAAATCCCAATTTAGAAATAGATTGGGATTTTTTTTTTTATAAAAATAAAACTTCACTCTCTATACATTTAAACTATTTTCTTTATTTTGCACCCAAATCTAATAAACCACCAATGAAAAAAACATTAATAGCTTTTGTTACTCTTGCTATACTTGCATCTTGCAGCAAAAAAGAATCTACTGGTAACGTACATATTACTGGAAACATAAAAGGATTAAAAAAAGGTACGTTATATATCCAAAGAATTGTTGACACATCGCTTGTTGCAATTGACAGCATTAAAATAGATGGAAATCCTGCTTTTGAAAGTAATATCACTTTAGATTCACCAGAAATGCTATATCTATTTTTAGATCGTGGTGTAACTAATTCATTAGATAACAATATTATGTTTTTTGCCGAGCCTGGAAATATTACTATTGAAACTAATCTAGACAACTACATCTCTGGCGCTAAAATTACAGGATCGAAAAACCAAGAATTATACGAGCAGTATTCTAAAATAAACAGCCGTTTTATAGACGAAAACCTTTCTTTGGTAGAACCTCGTTTTAGAGCAATCAAAAGACAAGATTTAAAAGCAGTAGACAGCATCACTAAATTGCAGGAAAACAATATTAAAAGAAAATACTTGTACGCTACAAACTTTGCATTAAACAACAAAGATCATGAAGTGGCACCTTATATTGCTTTAGCAGAGATCTACGACATCAATTTTAGGTTCCTAGATACAATTCAAAAATCTATGACTCCTAAAGTAGCTCAATCATTTTACGGAAAGAAGCTGACCAAATATGTTGGCGACTTAAAGAAACAACAGCCGAGTCAAACACCAGAATAACTTCTGATTATAATATTCATAGAAAAGCCCTGAAAATTCAGGGCTTTTTTGCTTTTATAAAGTAATATTTTTATTTGGAACTATCTGCCCATTAATCCCCCAAGGATTGCAAACACAAAAAACAGTGCATAAATACTTAAAAGGATAATCATTAAAATACCAAAAAATTTGTAATGTGATTTCAAATAGCCAAATGATTCTGTTAAGGCTGCCGAATCATTATCTCTAAAGGCTTTTTTAGCATTTGAACTAAATTTAAACAAATAATACACTGGAAAGAAATAAAGAGCTGCCATTAAAAAATAAGCTGCTCCCATAGCCGCGCCAAAAGACGCACCCATACCGCCCATTCCTTGCATTGTGCCAAGTGCAGAGAAAATTGTTCCTGCAAAAACAGCTATTAAAAGTAAAAATCCGATCCCGATGAAACCGATAATTGATAAGAAATAAGCCCATTTAGCTGTTTCTTTTAAAAAGTCTTTTGCAGTTGAATCTAACTGCAATTCAAATTTTTCAAATGCTGAAATTTCTTCCATTAGGTATAATATTTTTTAGGTTATCCAACAAACATAGGAAAAATATTCTTAAAAGTAAATTCTAAAAATAAAAAATCCAAATTCCAATCTAAACCTGAAACTTGAAACTTGAAACCTGAAACTTGAAACCTGAAACTTGAAACCTGAAATTTGGAATTTGGAATTTGGAATTTGGAATTTCCGTAAATAAAAAAACCATTCACAAAGTGAATGGTTTTTTGAGCCGATAGAGGGACTCGAACCCACGACCTGCTGATTACAAATCAGCTGCTCTAGCCAGCTGAGCTACATCGGCCTATTTTCCGGGTGCAAAGATAAAATTGTTTTTTAATATTCCAAAAAAAATTTCACACCTCTCTCTATAATTAAAAAAACCATCACATTTCTGTGATGGTTTCCGTTGAGCCGATAGAGGGACTCGAACCCACGACCTGCTGATTACAAATCAGCTGCTCTAGCCAGCTGAGCTACATCGGCCTCATTACGGGTGCAAATATAAAGCGGTTTTTCGTTTTCCCAAAATAAATTTGCACTTTTTTACACTTTTTTTTGCTTATAAAGCGTTGATTTTTTCAATCAATTGATTAGCAGTTTGTTCTAATTCAACATTGATTTGTTTGAAGTGTGCTTTTTTATTTTCAACGTTCTTTGCGTTCACTTTTGTAATCAAAGTATCGAATGCAGCAATAGCCTCATCGATCAAAGCATTCGTTTCTGGAGTTGGATTTCCTGTTGTTGACATCTCAAACAAGTAAACTGCTTCAATAATATCTCCTAATACGAAGTTGATGTCTTTCTTTAAATTCTTAACGTTTGCCATTTTTAATATAATTTTAATTTGCGTCTGCAAAAGTACACATAATCCTGAAATTACGTGCTATGAAATGTAAATTTCTAAAATTGAAGCTTTTCCGCTTAAATTAAATGCATTTATAGCAGCCGGAACTAACACAGTATCTCCTTTGATGTAAGTATGTTTAAATCCGTTATATTCGATTTCGAAGCTTCCTTCGATACACATATATACTGTAAATGTTTCTCCATTCTTAGACACGTTCACTTTATCTTCTAACGGAATAAAATTGGTTGTAAAGTATGGGCAGTCAACAACTGTATTAGATGTGTTTGCTTTAGACTCGTATTTCTTTTGGGTATCTACTTTATTATAATTGATTGCGTCTAGTGCTAAATCTACGTGAAGCTCTCTTTTATTTCCGTTTGCATCTACCCTGTCAAAATCGTATAAACGATACGTGATATCAGATGTCTGCTGAATTTCTGCAACAACCAAACCTGCTCCAATTGCATGAACAGTTCCTGTTTCTAAAAAGAAAACATCGCCAGATTTTGCTTTCACATCGTCTAAGATCGAAACCAAAGTATTGTCATGTAAATGTTTTAAATATTCTTCTTTACTTGAATTTTCTTTAAAACCAACAATAATTCGTGCATCTGCATCTGCCTGCATTACGTACCACATTTCTGTTTTCCCGAATGAATTATGACGCTCTTTTGCTAGTTTATCATTTGGATGCACTTGAATAGAAAGATCTTCTCTCGCATCAAGATATTTAAAAAGCAGTGGAAATTGTTTTCCAAAACGCTCATAAACTTTAGTTCCTAAAATTGCGTCTGGCGTTTCATCAATAAGATCCATTAAAGATTTTCCTTTAAGATCTCCGTTTGCTACCACACTTACATCTCCTTCTACAGTAGATAATTCCCAGCTTTCACCAGTAATTTGAGAAACGATCGGTTTATTCAGAATTGTTTTTAGTTTTTCTCCCCCCCAGATTCTTTCTTTCAAAATCGGTTCAAATTGCAAAGGGTATAAAGTTTGGCTCATTTTTTAAGGTTTTAGGCTAATATCTAAGTTTAAATTAATTCTAATATTTATTTATAATACTAATTCTTTAACGGTTTCTAAGGCTTTCGGTATATGCTTCGCAGCATTAACGCTGTCAAATATCGAAATTACCAAACCATTTCTATCTATAATATAGGTAACGCGTCCCGGCAGCAGCCCGAACAAATTGTTTCGAACACCAAAAAGTTTTCTTAATCTTTTATCTTGATCCGAAAGCAAAATAAAAGGTAATTTATATTTAGCAGCAAATTTGTGATGTGATTTTACACTATCACTGCTAATTCCAATTACCTCAGCTCCCAGATCCTTAAAATCTTCATATTGATCCCGAAAACTGCAGGCTTCTGTTGTACAGCCAGGCGTATTATCTTTTGGATAAAAATAAATCACCAGTGGTTTTCTTCCTAAAACACTCTGGCTTTGAAAAATTTCTCCATGATTGTCTTTCGCAGTAAAATTCGGAACTATATCTCCTATTTTTAATGACATTTTTTATTCTCCTTTATAAGTTACAAAATTGCGGTCGGTTTCGTTCAGCACTACTTCTAAATCAAAGTCAGTGTGAATTCGTTGTCTAATTTTATTCCATATCACAACTGCAATATTTTCTGCAGTTGGATTTAAATCTAAAAATTCTGGAACGTCCAAATTTAGATTTTTGTGATCAAACGGAATTTCTACTTCTTCTCGTATAATATCCGCTAATACTTTCACATCTAAAACAAAACCAGTTTCCGGGTCAATTTTTCCTGTAACACTTACTGTTAAACCATAATTATGACCATGAAAATTAGCATTGTTGCATTTTCCAAAAACAGCATCGTTTTTTTCAAATGACCAATCTTTTCGATGTAGTCGATGTGCAGCATTAAAATGTGCTTTTCTTGATATGGTTACTCTCATTCTAGGTTTTTGGTTAGTTTGGATTAAAGTTTATGATCTTCTAAAAAATGATAAAATTCATCAAAAATTATTTTAAACCAAACGGTATATATTTCTGGCTGTTTCTGAATATCGGTTTTTACATCCTCAATTTTCATCCATTTCCAATCTTCAACTTCTTCTGTATTGATATTTGGATTATCATTATAGTAACCAATCATTACATGGTCTAATTCATGCTCCGTTAATCCGTTGTCAAAAGGTGCTTTATAAATAAAATGAAACAGCTCTTTTAAATCTGTTTTAAATCCCATTTCCTCAAACAATCTCCTGCTTCCCGCTTCAATATTGGTTTCGCCTTCGCGCTGGTGGCTGCAACAGGTGTTTGTCCACAGCAAAGGAGAATGATATTTTTGATGCGCTCGCTGCTGCAGCATTATTTCATTCTGCTCATTTAAAACAAAAACTGAAAATGCACGATGCAAAAGCGCCTTTTCGTGTGCTTCTAATTTTGGCATTAAACCAATCTGCTCATCATTTTGATTGACTAATATTACGTTTTCTTCTGTCATAGTGCTTCTTAATCAAACAAAAATACAAAAAAAGATATGGCTTAAAAATCTTGATTACAATTGTAAAAAATCTAAAACCTCTCCTAATTTTTATTTTTCTGATTTACAACATTATAAATTCAATCTAAAAATTAAAAGCTGTTAAAATTAAGACATAAAAACTAGATTGTATTGTTTTACGTAACTAATAAAAAGTTAAAACACACTTAAAAAAATCTGAATTATTTTAAAGTCAGCTTTTTGAGGCAAATCTCATCGTATCTTTGAGAGACAAATTTTTAAAGCCTCAAAAAAACCTGATTGAATACCTTAAACTTTTACTATTTGTTTATGAAATCAAAAACTCAATTTATCAGCCTTTGCTTTTTATTACCGCTTTTTATTTTACAGGCTTGCGGACAAAACACTAAAAAGCAGACAAAATCGACTTCTATGGAAAATAATATCATTACTAAATCTGGAAATCCTTATTATTCTAATACCGACACTACTAAATTGAATGTTAGTGATGCGGAATGGAAAAAAGTTTTACCAGCAGACGTTTATGCGGTAATGCGTGAAGCGGATACCGAAAGACCTTTTACAGGAAAATATTGGAACACAGACGAAAAAGGAACCTATTACTGCGCTTCTTGCGGTAATAAACTTTTTAGATCTACAGCAAAATTCTCCAGCAGCTGCGGATGGCCGAGCTTTTTTGAACAAGACGATAAAAAAAGTATTGTTTTTAAAGAAGATAATTCTATCGGAATGGAAAGAATTGAAGCGCTATGCGGCCGCTGCGGTGGACATTTAGGGCATTTATTTGATGATGGCCCTGCTCCTACTGGAAAACGTTACTGCATGAATTCGATCGCTCTTGATTTTGTTCCAGATTCTAAATAATTAAACTATGAAAAATATACTCTTAATATGTTTTTTGGCGCTTTCGCTGAATGGCTTTTCGCAAAACAAAAAAACTTCTAATCTCGAAACGATTACACTTGGCGGTGGCTGCTACTGGTGTGTTGAAGCCGTTTACGAAGATTTAAACGGAGTAAAATCTGTCGTTTCTGGATTTTCTGGCGGTAAAAGCGCTAATCCTACTTATGAAGACGTATCTACTGGACAAACAGGTCATGCAGAAGTGGTGGAAATTACTTACGATAAAAATGTTACTAATATTAATGAAATCTTCAAAGTCTTTTTTACCGTTCACGATCCAACGACTTTAAATCGTCAGGGTGCAGATGTTGGAACACAATATCGTTCTGTAATTTTTTATAAAAATGCCGAACAGAAAAAAGCGGCTGAAAGCATTATTGCGGAGTTAAACAAAGCAAAAGTTTACAATAACCCTATTGTTACTAAAGTAGAGCCTTTTAAAGCTTTTTATAAAGCCGAAGATTATCATCAAAATTATTATGCAAACAATAAAAATCAGCCGTATTGCAAAATGGTAATTCAGCCTAAATTAGAAAAATTTGAAAAGGTCTTTAAAGACAAACTCAAGAAGAAATAAAAATTCACAAAAAAAAGGGAAATGAATTCAACTTCATTTCCCTTTTCATTTATAGTAATTTTAAAACTATTGTTTTGCCACTTTTTTAAATCGCATCATTGGCACATCGCCCTGAATCAAATTCAGCTTTCCATCTTTGTCAATAGCATAACTGGTAATTTGTTTCATTTGTTTCAAAAACTGCTGTTCGCCGCCTCCTTCACAAAACATCATGGTGCTCGGTCCTGGCTCTCCAAAAGTTAACGATTTTCCGTTTAAAGTAAATGGGGCGCTGTAGCCATTACATCCATTATTACCATAAACATTTTTTTCTTTCTCATCAAAAGTAATTTGCGGCTTTTTATTTGGATATAATCCTTCAAAAGCAATTCTTGGTCCAGAAATATATTCTAATTCCCAAGTTGTGTCGTATAAATTTCCAGCACTTTTACCATCTTTTGATGCCATACAAGAAGTCAATAATAAAGTTAAAACTGAAAGAACCGCGAGTGTGTATTTTTTCATAAATGTGTTTTTAAAGATTAATATAATTTGTTTTTTGAAGATTGAAATTCTCTACAAGCATACTTTCTCAATATTCGTGCCTAGTCAAGAGATTTTCTAGAATTTTAATCGATAATAAAATGCAATTTTTGATTCTAAGTTACGTCATTTTATTCAAAACTCTACCAATCAAATATTTAAAATCCCAATTGTGATTGCATTTTTTTTGTAATTTGCATCGATCATAAAAAACCAAAAACATCAATCAAAAACCTAAAAAAAATGAAACAATTTCTCTTATTGTTTGTCTTCTTTCTCAGTTTATCGCAAATTCAATCGCAAGAAAATCTTCCAACAGATTATCTTTCAAAAGAATTCCACAAAGAACGCCGTGAAGCATTTAGAAACCTACTGCCTGCCAATTCTGTTGCAGTAGTTTTTTCATATCCGGAAAGAGTATTTTCAAAAGACATCAATTATAATTTTCACCAAAATCCTGATATGTATTACTTAACAGGATACAAAGAACCAGATGCAGTCTTATTAATTTTTAAAGATGCACAAGGCACCGAGAAATACAATGAGGTTCTTTTTGTACGTGAAAGAAATGCTTCGCAGGAAACTTGGACGGGAAGACGTCTTGGTGTAGAAGGCGCTAAATCTAAATTAGGATTTACGAATGTCTATAACGGAAAAGATTTTAATGATTTTGCAATAGACTTTAAGAAATTTGACAAAATTGTTTACGATAAAATTCCAACTGACATTAGAAAAAACAGAACTGGTTTTGATCTTTTCGGCTTAATCGAAACTTTCAAAACAAAAGCTTCTATTACAGCAGAAAATGAATCTTCTGTTGAACTTTTCAACAACATAACGAATTCTTTAAGAGAAATAAAAACTCCAGAAGAAATAGATTTAATGAGAAAATCGGTAAAACTTTCTTGTATTGCACATAACGAAGTTATGAAAGCTGTTGGTCCAGATATGAGCGAAAACGAAGCAGACGGAATTCATGCTTACATTCACAAACATTACGGTGCAGAAGGAGAAGGCTATCCGCCAATTGTTGGCGCTGGAGCAAATGGCTGTATTTTACATTACGGAGAAAACAATTCTTCAAAAATTGACAATCAATTGTTATTGATGGATGTAGGTTCTGAATACCACGGATATTCTGCCGACGTTACGCGAACAGTTCCTGCAAATGGAAAATTCAGCGAAGAACAAAAAGCAATTTATCAATTAGTTTACGAAGCGCAGGAAGAAGTTTTTAAAATTTGTAAACCAGGAACTCCTTTTCAGGATTTAAACAAAAAATCCCGAGAAGTTATCGCAGCAGGATTAATTAAATTAGGAATTATTACCGACCCTAAAGATGTTAGAATTTATTACCCTCATGGCTGTTCGCACTTTCTTGGCTTAGATGTACACGACAAGGGTAATTATATGAGTAAATTAAAAGAAAACATGGTATTCACTGTTGAACCAGGTATTTATATTCCTGCAAACAGTAAATGCGATAAAAAATGGTGGAATATTGGCGTGCGTATCGAAGATGACATTTTAATTACAAAAGATAATTATGAAAATCTTTCTGCGGAGTCGCCAAGAAAATGGCAGGATGTTGAAGCTTTAGCTAAGCAAAAAAGCAGTTTTAATGAAATGAAATTCCCTAAAATATAATTTTAATTTACCTCAGATTAAAAAACCAAAGCTTCGTTTATAATTTAAACGAAGCTTTTTTTATCTGCTTATATAATTGTTTTAGTTTGAAAACAAATCATTCCATTTTTTTTAATCTGTGCCAAAAAAACATATTTAAATGAAAGCTAATTTTCACGTACTTTGCATTCATAAATTAGTTTAAAATGAAAGCACTTACCTTCTCTTCATTTGGAAATTCGGATGTTTTAGAATATATCGAAATCCCAAATCCGCAGTTAAAAAACGATGAGATTTTAGTCGAAATGAAAGCCATCGGATTAAATTTTGCCGATGTATATAGACGAAAAGGAAATTATCATTTAAAAGGAAACACACCTTTTATTGCGGGTTATGAAGGTGCTGGAATTGTTGTTGACACCAATAATCACTCCGAATATAAAGTTGGAGATCGTGTGGCTTTCGCCGATGTTCCTTTCGCAAATGCCGAATTAGTTGCTGTAAACACCAATCATGTTTTGCCTTTACCAGAAAACATTTCTTTTGAAACCGCAGCATCTGTTTTACTGCAAGGTTTAACAGCGCATTATTTAGCAACTGATAGTCATAAAACCAAAGAAGGCGAAACTGTATTAATTCACGCAGTTGCTGGTGGCGTTGGTCAGATTCTAACACAAATCAGTAAACTCTTGGGTGCGAATGCTATTGGTCTAACCTCATCTCGTGAAAAAGCTAAAATTGCATTAGAACAAGGCGCAGATCATGTTTTTCTATATAATGAAAATTGGAAATCGGAAATTTTTAAAGTAATACCAAAAGGCGTCGATGCGGTTTATGACAGCATCGGAAGCACTTTAACTGACAGCTTTGAAGTCACTAAAGAATGCGGTCAAGTTGTTTTCTTTGGAATGGCGGGCGGCGATCCAGAACCTGTAAACCCAAGAATGTTAATGGACACTTCGAAAACTTTAACTGGCGGCGATTTATGGAGTTATTTAAATTCTAAAGAAGAAAGAATTAAAAGAGCCAATGAATTATTCAATTGGATTATTGATGGTAAAATAACACTTTCTGAGCCCACCTCTTTTAGATTATCGGAAGGCAAATTGGCGCACGATTATTTAGAAAGCAGAAAAAGTACAGGAAAGATTATTTTGATTCCTTGATATTTAATTTTCAGTCTCATTCTTAATTTCCCACAATCTTGTCATCCAGACAAAGGAACGATCACACTAGGAAATCCGCAATGAATTTCTTCCATCTTTGTCGAATCAACTACAATTGATTTACTTCAATCTTCGTCAATTCAGATAATTCTAAAATTCGTTCGACTTCATCTTTATGGGCAACAAAAAACAAATAATTATCTCCATAAGTTTCATAAGTCAATAATTCCAAATTTGATTTTTCTAATTCCGATTGAATGTAAGGGAATAGTTCATGACTATAGGTTTCTTCAGGATATTCGAAGGTAAAATCTTCACCAATTAAATCCGAAATGAAATATTCCGCATCTTCGGGATCAAATTTCCAGTCGCTGTTCCAGGCATCAATACTTTCAAAAAAGGCAAAATGATCTTCTACAATACTGTGATATTCTTTTGCTTCTTTTTTGTAATTTTTGAAAAGCTTTTTAGATTGCTTTTTTAATTCCTTTTCTTCGATATTTCCTCTTGAAACCAATTTTATAAACTCTTCAAAATCTGCTTCTGTCGCTTCTTCATTGGCTAGTAAATTTTCATTTGATGGAAGTTCTACAGTTTCTGGAATTTCAAGGTCTAAATACTGGCAAATTCCCTGCAGCACTTTTTTAAAATCTTTAATTCCTATTTCCTGAGTTTCGTTTTTAGGATTATCAACATCCAGTTTTTCGGTATCTAATAATCCTTTTGTGTAATCCAAAAAGTGCGTGCTTGAATATAAAATTTTAAAATCATTTGTTTCTAAACTATTGGTACAGCAGAAGAAAATGATAAAGTTATTAATAACATGTTTCAAATATTTTTTCGCTTCTGGACCTGGTTCAGAATAAAACTGAATATGAATAAAGTCGTATTCTAATCCCTGCTGCATGTTTTCTTCGGAAAGTGCTCCAATATCAATCTTTTTATAAAGTTCATTTAAAACTTCATAAGCATTATTGAAACCCGCTTTTTTAATTTCTTCCCTGCCTTCTTCATGATCCAGTGAATACGGAAACGAATAAAGATTCACCAATACAGGATCGTAAATTCCTTTCATCTTAAATTCTAAACTATTTGATTCGTGATACAAATAGCCGTAAATAGAATTAATAACATCAAAAGAAATTATAGATTTTGGATCGTTATTTCTATTAAATAAATTGGAAAAGATGTTTATCATCGTTAATCTTTGTTAAGTATTTTATGCAAATCAGAACGTTTTCTATATAGAAGCACTCCAATTAAAAAAATTATCATTATGTGATTGAGTGTCGAAACATCACACACTCCATTGTAAATCGAACCAGAATATTGCGTCCAATGCCATGGGAAAAAATTATGATACATCGGCAGGTGAAGTGATAATTGCTTATTTAAAATTTTAAAAGACAAATCTATTACATCTGGAAAGATGCTCCCAACAAAAGCCAAAAAGAATATTAAACGATAATTTTTCTTTAATGACAAGCATCCTAATCCAAAAAACAACAAACTGGCAATTACATCCAGTTTAGAATTAACTGGATAACAATGCGGAATATAATCTAATATTCCATGAAAAATAATACCAATGACAAAGGCTAAAATACCTGTCAAAATATTTTGACGCGTTAGGAACGATTTTTCTATTGTATCTGCATCTATTAATGACACTGTAATTGCAGCCGCAACAGAAGTATGAAAAATAACATTCATTATAATGTAATTTGAGAAGAATTCTTGTAAAATACTTTCATGTAATTAGATTAAAATTAGTCGTTTGAGTATTTAAAACTTTGATTCATTTTATCAAAAGGAATAACATCATTCACAATTGATTCCAATTCTATATCCGTTAATAATCCTCTTGTAGATTCTTTTATTTTTGGAGAAACATTGATTTCGTAATCTATAATATCCCGCTTCAATATCTCTGATAAAATTTCTTTCTGACGATCAGTTAGATACTTTTGATGAGATTTAAAAACCAATTCCAGCTCACTTCTAAATTCTTCATCACTGAGTTCATTGTAAATATCCTGCTTTGACATATCAATCAATAAAACTTTAAAAATAAAATCCTGAAGGTTTTTTGCCAGATAATTAACTTCGTTCATATCATGCCAGACAAAAACAATTGGCACATCTCCATTGTTTTCTTCATTTAAGAAAAAACAATAGTGATCTCCTCCGCCGCTTTTTGCAAACGGAACAAATTTGAATTCAGAATTTATATTTCGATAATCCTCAGGATCTCGAAGTTCTTCGATTTCTTCTGCTACAGATTTTAAATTCAGTGATTCAAAATCGTAAGAATGCAAAAGCAAAGGCGGATTATCTTTTAAAGTAGGGTAAACTTCTGCGTACCAATTTGGACCGTATTCTCCAATATTGAGCATTCCGTCGGCCTCTAATTGTTTGTATAAATGCGGAAATTCAAATCCGTATTTTTTCTCGATTTCTTGTATGGTCATCTTTGGGGGAGTGTTCTATTAAAATCAGAATACTAAGATAACAATCTTTTTACTACACCAAAATCTCGAGGCCAATTATTTCAAGGATTCAGCAATCATTAAGGCACATTTTTCACCGTCGATTGCTGCAGAAATGATTCCACCGGCGTAACCCGCTCCTTCTCCACAAGGATATAATCCTTTTATTTGTAAATGCTCATAAGTTATAGGATCTCTCGGAATTCTAACTGGCGATGAAGTTCTACTTTCCGGCGCGTGTAAAATAGCTTCATTGGTTAAATAACCGCGCATTGATTTTCCAAAATCCTGAAAACCTTGCCGCATAATCTGCGTTAAAAACCCAGGAAAAACCTGCCCCATTTCTACAGAAGTAGTTCCTGGAACATAAGATGTTTTTGGAATATCTGATGAAACTTTACTTTGCGTAAAATCAATCATTCTTTGTGCTGGAACTTTTTGAGTCTGCCCCGCCAAATGCCATGCTTTTTGTTCGATACTTTTTTGAAATTCCATTCCGGCCAAAGCGCCGAATTTTGCGAAAGGTTTAAAATCTTCTAATTTTAATTCAACTACAATTCCAGAATTTGCCGTAGATTGGTCACGTTTAGATGGCGACCAGCCATTTGTAACCACTTCACCCGGACTTGTCGCGCATGGTGCAATTACCCCTCCTGGACACATACAGAAAGAATACATGCCGCGACCGTTTACTTGTTTTACGATAGAATATGGCGCTGGTGGCAAATGTTCGCCGCGATAATCACAGCTGTACTGAATACTGTCTATTAATTCTTGTGAATGTTCTGCACGAACTCCTAAAGCAAAAGGTTTTGCTTCTATTAAAATTTTCTTTTTATCTAATAATTCAAAAATATCCCGCGCAGAATGTCCCGTTGCCAAGATCAATTTATTGGCGTGAATTTTATCTCCATTTTGAGTTACAATTCCTTCAACTTCATTGTTTTTTACCAGAATATCACTTACTCGGGTTTCAAACAAAACCTGACCGCCAAACTCGATAATTTTTTCACGAATGTCTTCAATAATTTTAGGGAGTTTATTGGTTCCAATATGTGGATGCGCTTCTACCAAAATATCTTCTGAAGCCCCAAAAGCCACCAAAAGTTCTAAAATTCTGGTTACATCGCCGCGCTTTTTAGATCGAGTATATAATTTTCCGTCAGAATATGTTCCTGCTCCTCCTTCACCAAAACAATAATTGGAGTCTTCGTTTACGATATGTTCCCTGTTAATTGCTTTTAAATCGCGTCGACGTCCGCGAACGTCTTTTCCGCGTTCCAGTACAATTGGCTTTAAACCTAACTCAACTAATTGCAATGCTGCAAAAAGTCCGGCCGGACCAGCACCGACAACAATAACTTCTTGAGCATTGGAAACGTCTTTATATCTTGGAAGTTCGATTTTGGTTTCCTGAAAAGGTTCGCCTTTTAGATAAATAAGAACTTTTAAGTTAATTTTAATAGCCTTTTGACGTGCATCAATCGAGCGTTTCAAAATAGAGACATGCTGAATTTCTTGCGAAGAAACCTTTATTTGTTTAGACAAATGGTCTTTCAACAATGATTCGTTTGCAGCAATTTCTGGTGTAACTTGAAGTAAAAGTTCTTTAGGCATTTTTTCTTTTTTATTCTATTAGCTTTTCTTTCTATGAAAAGAACATGCAAAAATAGTATTTTGAAATGAGATTTTATCAATTCTACATTCAGTTCTGTCACATTGAGCGAAGTCGAAATGCACACGCTGTTCTCGACTCCGCTCGAACTGACACCGAGAATCAACACGAATAAATAATATAAAATCCATTTTTAACAGAGACTTTGTACCTTTGCAGCTTAGAACCTTAGTACCTTAAGAAAAAAATGTCTAGAAAAATAAAATTGATTTGGGATTTCCGCGGACCGGCTTCTGCAAAAACGGCAGAACATCACGAAATTCATTTAAAAGAATATATTATTATCGAAAAACTACCTTTAAATATCATTGGTTTTAAGATCATAAACGACATGCATGCAACAGCATTTATGGTTGTTGAAGAGCCGAATATGATTCAGGTGAGAGATGCTTTGAAACCGCATCGAGGGGAAGTTTTTGAAGGTTAAAATTCCAATTAAAAAATTCCAAATTCCAGTTGTTTCGAAAACTTGGAATTTGGAATTTATAATTTACTATTTGTTTTTTTTTTGGAATTTGGAATTTGAAAAATTGAAAATTATTATTTTTTAATTCGCAACTTCACTAATAAATTTAATACGCATTAAACGCAATTCATCAATGTCATAATCGCCATCAAATTCTTTTAGCGCGTCTTCGATTTTATCCGATTCTGATTCCATGAAATAATCGTGAATTTCTTCCTGCTGATCATCATCAAGCATGTCATCAATCCAATATTTGATATTTAGTTTCGTTCCTGAATATACGATTTGCTCCATTTCCTTAATCAAAGTATCCATTGTTAAACCTTTTGCAGATGCAATATCGCTCAATGGCAGTTTTCGATCAATATTTTGAATAATGTATAATTTGTTGGCAGAATTTACTCCCGTAGATTTTACAACTAAGTCGTCTGGACGAATAATATCGTTGTCTTCGACATATCGACTAATTAAAGCAACAAACTCGCTTCCGTATTTTTTTGCCTTTCCTTCTCCAACTCCATGAATATTATATAATTCAGTTAGTGAAATTGGATATTTTAAAGCCATATCTTCAAGAGAAGGATCTTGAAAAACAACAAAAGGAGGAACGCCTAATTTTTTAGCTACTTTTTTACGCAGTTCGCGCAGCATGCCCATTAAAACTTCATCGGCGGTACCAGTTGATTTTGATGATGCAACAATTGCTTCGTCATCGGCTTCGCTGTATTCATGGTCTTCCGACATCATAAACGAAACTGGACTTTGGATAAAATCCCGACCTTCCTGCGTAATTTTAATTACACCATAAGTTTCAATATCTTTAGACAAATAGCCCGAAACCAGAACTTGTCGTAATAATGCCATCCAATATTTTTCGTCGTAGCCGGAACCAGAACCAAAATACGGCTGTGTATCTGTTTTGTGAGCTTTAATAACAGCATTGATGCGCCCTATTAAAGTAAACACAATTTCTTTTGATTTATAAATATGTTTGGTGTCGCGAACAATTTCAAGCAGCTTAACTACTTGTTCTTTCGCTTCGATTTTGTTTTTAGGATTACGAACGTTGTCGTCCATATCAGCGCCTTCGCCTGTTTCGCTGTCGAATTCTTCACCAAAATAATGGAGCAGGAATTTTCTACGCGACATTGAGGTTTCGGCGTAAGCCACAACTTCCTGTAAAAGTGCAAAACCAATCTCTTGTTCGGCAACTGGTTTCCCAGACATAAATTTCTCTAACTTTTCTACATCTTTATAGGAGTAGTAAGCCAAACAATGTCCTTCTCCGCCATCACGTCCGGCACGACCTGTTTCTTGATAATAGCTTTCTAATGATTTTGGAATGTCGTGGTGAATTACAAAACGAACGTCTGGTTTATCGATTCCCATTCCAAAAGCAATCGTTGCAACTACCACATCTACGTCTTCCATCAAAAACATGTCTTGATGTTTGGCACGGGTTTTTGCGTCTAAACCAGCATGATACGGAACAGCACTAATTCCGTTTACTTGTAAAACTTCGGCAATAGATTCTACTTTTTTACGGCTTAAGCAGTAAATAATTCCAGATTTGCCTTTATGTTGTTTGATAAATCGAATAATATCCGACTCAATATTTTTAGTTTTTGTTCGAACTTCATAATACAAGTTCGGTCTGTTGAATGATGCTTTAAAAGTATTAGCATCAGACATATCCAAATTCTTTAGAATATCTTCCTGAACTTTTGGAGTTGCAGTAGCGGTAAGTCCAATAATTGGCACTTTACCCAATTGCTTAATAATATGTCGCAGATTTCTATATTCTGGCCTAAAATCATGGCCCCATTCTGATATACAATGCGCTTCGTCAATAGCTACAAAAGAAATAGGCACGCTTTGTAAAAAAGCGACATATTCTTCCTTGGTTAAAGATTCTGGGGCAACATATAAAAGTTTGGTTAAGCCGGAAGTAATATCTTTTTTAACCTGAGCAATTTCTGTTTTGGTAAGAGAGGAATTTAATACATGTGCGATTCCATTTTCTGACGAAAGACTTCGAATTGCATCGACTTGATTTTTCATCAAAGCGATCAGGGGAGAAACAACAATTGCTGTTCCTTCCTGAATTAAAGCTGGTAATTGATAACAAAGAGACTTTCCACCGCCTGTCGGCATAATTACAAAAGTATTTGTCTTACCTAAAATACTTGTAATGACTTGCTCCTGCAAGCCTTTAAATTGGCTAAAGCCGAAATACTTCTTTAATTCTTTATGTATTTCAATTTCGTTTGAATTCATTCTCTATATTAATGGTATTTTGTATAAATTTGCAACACATAAAGATACAACTTTCTTTTATACATACAAATTTTAAATATTCTGATTTGATCTCAAAAGAAAATATATTGGCGATAGCCAAAAAAACAATACTCTCTGAAAGTGAAGCAATTACAAAACTAATTGATTTTCTAGACGAAAATTTCTACGAAGCAGTTCAGCGTATCTATGAATCTAAAGGCCGTCTAATCGTTACCGGCATCGGAAAAAGCGCCATTATTGCTCAAAAAATGGTAGCCACTTTTAACTCCACAGGAACTCCTTCTATGTTTTTACATGCTGCAGAAGCGATCCACGGAGATTTAGGAATGATTCAGAAAGACGACGTTATTATCTGCATTTCTAAAAGCGGTAACAGCCCGGAAATTAAAGTGCTGGTTCCTTTATTAAAACGATTCGGAAATACTTTGATCGCTATAACCGGAAACATCACTTCCTTTTTAGCAAAAGGTTCAGATTATATTTTAAATACTACAGTTAACACAGAGGCTTGTCCTATTAATTTAGCTCCAACAAACAGTACTACAGCACAACTCGTAATGGGCGATGCATTGGCAGTTTGTTTAATGGAAATGCGCGATTTTAAACCTGAGGATTTTGCAGTTTATCATCCAGGAGGTGCTTTAGGAAAAAAACTTTTGCTCCGCGTAAAAGACATGATCGAACATTCATTAAAACCAGCTGTCACTCCCGAAACCTCTATTAAAAAAGCAATTTTCGAAATTTCTGAAAAAAGATTAGGTGTAACGGCAGTAATTGAAGACAATAAAATTATCGGAATTATTACTGATGGAGACATCCGACGAATGCTAAACGACGTAGATACTATTGCGGACTTAACTGCAAGGGATATTATGTCTAAAAATCCTAAAGTAGTTTCGTCTGAGACTATGGCAGTCGACGCATTAAATATTTTAGAAGATTTCTCCATAACACAATTGATTGTTGCTGATAACGGAGAATACAAAGGAGTTTTACATTTACATGACATTTTAAAAGAAGGAATCGTATAATGGCAAAGAAAAATCTTGGCGAGATGTCATTTTTGGATCATCTTGAAGAACTTAGATGGTTATTAGTTAGAAGTACAATTGCAATATGCATTATGGCATTTGTTACTTATTTTGTTAGTGATTATTTATTTGATCAAATTATTTTAGGTCCAATCCGACCTACATTTTTTACTTACGTATGGTTCTGCGATTTATCGCATCAATTGAATTTTGCAGAAAGTATATGTATTACGGAACTGAATTTTATTATTCAGAATACCGAAATGGAAGGTCAGGTTAATATTTTTGTATGGATGTGCCTTTTGGCAGGTTTCATCTTAAGTTTCCCTTATATACTATGGGAAATTTGGAAATTTATCAGCCCTGCGCTTTATGAGAAAGAAAGAAAAAATGCAAAATTATTCATCTTCGTTTCTTCCTTACTTTTCTTTTTAGGAGTTCTTTTTGGATACTTTGTTGTAATTCCGATGTCTGTAAATTTCGTGGCGACTTTCTCTGTGAGTGATGTTGTAAAAAATCAATTTACGCTTGAATCTTACATGGGAATGGTAAAAACAAGTATTCTTGGAAGTGCCATATTTTTTGAATTACCAATTGCCATTTATTTCTTAACGAAATTAGGGTTAGTAACTCCTGAATTTTTAAGAAAGTACTGGAAATATGCAGTAATACTTATTTTAATTATTGCTGCTATTGTTACACCGCCAGACGTTGTAAGTCAGACGATTGTAGCAATTCCGATGTTAATTATTTACGAAGTCAGCATTCTGATTTCGAAAGTTGTTTATAGAAATAAATTAAAAGAAAATGTCTGATATCATTCAAGAATTTAATGACTATCGTTCTAAAATGAACGAAAAACTGCTTGCTGACAATAATAAAATTGTAAAGCGAATTTTTAATCTTGATACCAATGCTTATGCACCAGGAGCTCTAGATGTAAAAACAAAAGAACTTTTAGGTTTAGTTGCATCTGCTGTTTTAAGATGTGATGACTGTGTAAAATATCACTTAGAAACAAGTTATAAAGAAGGTGTTTCTAAAGAAGAAATGATGGAGGCTATGGGAATCGCAACTCTTGTTGGAGGAACTATTGTTATTCCTCATTTAAGAAGAGCTTACGAATTCTGGGAAGCTCTTGAAGAAGCAGGGAAATAATTAGAAAATGTGCCAATTTGATAATTAGATAATTTCTCTAGAAATACGTTAATTATTTATTGTGAAGCACAAATTCTAAATTTGAAAAACGCAATAATTTGTTAATTGATTTATCAAATCGATTATTTTAAATTTATTTTGTCTTTCAAATCAAATTATAAAATTGAATTTGAGATCGTTTTTTCATTATCTCATTATCTAATTTTAAAATTATCTAATTATCTAATTAAAAAAAATGAAGCTAAGAGCCGATAATTTAATCAAAACCTATAAAGGGCGAAGTGTTGTAAAAGGAATTTCTGTTGAAGTAAATCAAGGAGAAATTGTGGGGCTTTTGGGTCCAAATGGTGCGGGAAAAACAACTTCTTTTTACATGATTGTTGGATTGGTAAAACCAAATCAAGGCAACATTTATCTTGATGATTTGAACATTACCGATTATCCAATGTACAAGCGTGCGCAGCAAGGAATTGGCTATTTGGCACAAGAAGCTTCTGTTTTTAGAAAATTAAGTATTGAAGACAACATCTTGAGTGTTTTACAATTGACTAAACTTTCTAAAGAAGAGCAAGTTGCTAAAATGGAAAGTCTAATTGAAGAATTTAGTTTAGAGCATATTCGCACGAACCGAGGAGATTTACTTTCTGGAGGTGAGCGTCGTCGTACTGAAATCGCACGTGCATTGGCAACCGATCCGAAATTTATTTTATTGGATGAGCCTTTTGCAGGAGTTGACCCAGTTGCGGTTGAAGATATTCAGCGAATTGTGGCACAATTGAAAAATAAAAATATCGGAATCTTAATTACCGATCACAACGTACAGGAAACACTGGCAATTACAGATAAAACATATTTAATGTTCGAAGGAGGAATCCTAAAAGCAGGAGTTCCAGAAGAATTGGTAGAAGATGAAATGGTTCGCCGCGTTTATCTTGGACAAAACTTTGAGCTTCGTAAGAAAAAATTAGAGTTTTAATTAAAGTATTCAATCTCGGTTTTTAGTCTTAGTAAAACTGAAAACCGAGACTGAATACTAAAAACTCACTCGACAGTAATAAACTGCAGCTGTTCGATATCTCCATTATAAATATTAACATCAACTCGATGTTTGATTCCTGGCAGAGAAGCTTTTTCTGTAAACTGCCAAAACAGCCAGTCATCTTCAATTTTTTCTCTGTAGAAATTATAATTGGCAATCCAGAAAAGATATTCGCTGAACTCTTCTTTTAGAAAATCAGTATAATATCTTTCTCCCGAATAAATTATTGGACGAACTTGATAATGTTTTTCAACTTTTATCAGCCAGCGTTTCAATCCCACTTTTAAACTGTCCAAAGACTGATTTTTAGGTAATTTTTCAATATCCAAAACTGGCGGAAGATCTCCTTTTTGAAGCTTCACAGTTTTAATAAAAAGATCGGCCTGCTCGATAGAATTTTCGTTGGGGCGATAATAATGATAGGCGCCGCGCATCATTTTGTTTTCTTTCGCACCTTCCCAATTCTTCTTGAATTGTCTGTCTACACGATCATTTCCTGCTGTTGCTCGAATAAAAACAAATTGAACGGGATATTTTTCGTCCAAAATCTCAACGTCTTCCCAATCTATTTTTCCTTGAAATTCAGATACATCAATCCCAATAACTTTTCCTTTATGGTTTTCGAGTACGCGAATATTTCTAACATCCGAAAGATGTTTGTCAACCTCATCTTCATCTAAAACTTTTTCAGATTTAAACCCTAAATAGTAGGCCAATCCGTTACGATAATGATAAATAATACCAATGAATAAAAGCGCAGAGAGAATTAATAAAAGTCCTCGAAAAAGCCTGCTTAGAAAAGATCTCCCAGCTGGTTTCCTTGAATATGTTTTACGATAAGTCGTTTTTCTTGCCATGAAAATTGAACTACTTCTTCAAAAACAGATTATTAATAATTGACAATAAAACATAGAAAACAATAATCAACGGAATTGCTATATATTGCAGTAAAACAACCAATAATACTGAAATTGTCAAAAACACAATTTGAAGTGCATTTTCTTTTAAACTGAATTTTTTAATTTTTAACGAAAACAAAGGAATCTCAGCATTCAAAATATAAGCGCTGCATAATGTTATCAGTAATAAAACCCATTGATTAGTTAATATTTCTAATATCATTAGAGAATCTGAAAATGATATTACCAAAGGAAGACTTAAAATAAACAATGCATTTGCAGGCGTTGGCAGACCAATAAAAGAATCTGTCTGACGTGTATCGATATTAAAATTTGCCAGACGATAGCAAGATCCCAACGTCACGATAAATCCTAAGAATGGAATAGCTGAGTTTGTCCCTAATTCATGTCCGCTATTTGCAAACATGCTGTACATTACATATCCAGGCGTTACGCCACTTGTAACCATATCTGCCAAAGAATCCAACTGTAATCCAAGTGGACTAGAAACTTTGAATAACCTAGCAAAAAAACCATCAAAGAAATCAAAAAAGATTCCTAAACAAACCATATAAAATGCCATTAAATAATCTCCTTGAGAGACAAAAACAATTGCGACACAACCGCAGAAAAGATTTATTAATGTAATTAGATTTGGAATGTGCTTTTTAATGTTCATAGTTTGAAATTTTGATAATGGCAGAGAACAAATTTAGCATAATAACTGGATGCAAAACGAGTTTTTCTAATAGTTTTTTATTTCTCGGCATGAGTTTTAGAATATTTAAGACAACGAACTTAATAGATGATTAAAATATTATATTTTTGATAAAAATTTAAAACCCATATGGGTCAATAAAAAAAGATCTTTTGAAAAAATTTTTAGCATTTCTATTCTTTTGCAGTCTTAGTTCGCAATATGCCCAAACTGTTCGAAAATATTCGAATGAGTTTATGAATATTGGGGTCGATGCTGCAGCATTGGGAATGTCTAGTACGGTAACAGCATCGACAAATGATGTTAATTCAGTTTATTGGAATCCAGCAGGTTTGACACATCTAGAAGATCATCAAATTTCGTTAATGCATGCCAGTTATTTTGCCAATATTGCGCAATATGATTATATAGGTTATGCAAGTCCAATTGATGAAAGAAGTGCCTGGGGAATTTCAATGATTCGTTTTGGAGTTGATGATATTATGGACACCACACAATTAATTGATAATCAAGGAAACATCGATTATAATAGAATCAGCTTATTTTCTACTGCAGATTACGGCTTTACTTTTTCTTACGCCAGAAAACTTCCCGTTGAAGGATTTCAATATGGTGTAAATGCCAAGGTTATTCGAAGGATTATAGGGAAATTTGCCAATTCTTGGGGATTTGGGTTTGATATCGGCCTTCAGTTTGAAAGAAATGATTGGAAATTTGGTTTAATGCTTCGCGACATTACAACAACTTACAATGTTTGGAATATTGATGAAGAAGAATATGAAAAAATCGCCAATGCCATTCCAGGTGAAAACAATACATTACCAGAAAGCACAGAGATTACGCTGCCAAAAGCACAATTAGGGGTTTCCAAAAGATTTGATTTTCATAATGAATGCAGTTTGGTTACTTCTGCAAATTTAAATATGAGATTTGAACAAACGAATGATATTATATCCTCAAAAATAGTAAGTGTGGATCCTGCAATTGGATTTGAATTTGGATACACCGATTTGGTTTTCGTGAGAGCGGGCGCAGGAAACTTTCAAAACGTAACGCAGTTGGACAATACTGAAAAAGTAAATTTCCAGCCTAATATTGGTCTTGGTTTTAGATACAAAGGCATACAAATTGATTATGCTTTAACAGATTTAGGAAACCAAAGCACTGCATTGTATTCTAATATTTTTTCACTAAAAGTAGATTTAGGTATCTTTAGATAATCATAAAACCATAAAATCTTAAAAAATTAAAACATGAAAACTGTTATGTTCAAAAAAACACTTTTTATTTTATTCTTCTTATCTAGTTTTATTGGTTTTAGCCAAAGTCTGCCTTTGTCAAAAGATGCTAAAGTAAGTGTTTTAACCTGCGGTCTTGGAAATGAGAGCTATTCATTATTTGGGCATACGGGAATTCGCGTTTCAGATCCGGGAAACAATTTTGATGTTGTTTATAATTACGGAACTTTCGATTTTAGAACACCAAATTTTGTTATGAAATTTGCAAAAGGAGATTTACAATATTTTGCAACTGTCCATTCTTTTTCTGATTTTTTAAATGATTATACCTATGAGAAAAGAAGTATTCTCGAACAAGAACTGCTAATTTCAGCAGAACTAAAACAACAGCTTTTTGATAAATTAAATTCCGTTTTAGCCTCTGACGAACGTTTTTATACTTATAAATTTATAGATAAAAACTGTACTTCGATGGTTGTTGATGTAATCAATAATACCTTAAAATCTAACGTAATCGTCAAAAAAGAAGATACCGACAAAACTTATCGCACAATACTTTTCCCTTATTTTGACGGACACTTCTACGATCAATTAGGAACAAGTATAATTTTTGGAACAAAAGTGGATCAAATGGGAACGAGAATTTTTCTTCCTTTTGAATTGAAAAATAGCTTAGAAAAAACGACATTTCACAATAAGCCTCTTGCTGGAAAGACCAAAACATTGTTAGAATTTAAAAAAGAAACTCCAAAATCTTGGTGGAATAACATCTATACTTATCTTTTAATCTTGCTGTTTGTCATTTTAGCAAAAGATAAAGTAGTCGACAAAATCTATTTTTTGATTTTATCATTAATAGGAATCTTTTTTGTAATAATGGGATTTTATTCTTTTCACCAAGAACTGGCAATGAATTACAACGTTTTACTTTTTAGTCCGCTTTTATTGCTTTTAATTCTGTTTTCTATCTTCAAAAACAAAAAATGGACTTACAGATTTTCTCTTATAAATTTTGTTCTTTTGGTAATCTACTTTTTGTTTTTGATTAATAAAGCACATTTCTTTATAACACTGCCGTTGATTATTACCAGCGGAGTAGTTTTAGTAAGAACTGCAATCCGCAACAAAAAGCCGATTCCGATTATAATATAATCTTATTGGCCTCTATAGAACAAAACTGTAGTAATGGTTTTAAAAGTAATACTTAAGTCAAGAAAAACGCTTCTGTGTTTGATATAATACAAATCGTATTGAAGTTTAACTAAGCTTTCGTCGATAGATTCTCCGTAAGAATAATTTACCTGAGCCCAGCCGGTTAGTCCTGGTTTAATAACATGACGAGTCTCATAAAAAGGCATAACATTTGCAATTTCCTGCACAAAAAATGGTCTTTCTGGTCTTGGCCCAATAACGGCCATATCGCCTTTTAAAACATTAATAAACTGCGGTAATTCATCTATTCTTGATTTTCTCATGAATTTACCAAACGGAGTTACTCTTTTATCGTCATGAGCTGCAAAAACTGCCCCATTGATTTCAGAGTTCTCAGTCATTGTCCTAAACTTATAAATTTTAAAAACAACTCCGTTTTTACCAACTCTTTCTTGTGTATAGAAAAGACTGCCTTTATTAGCAAAGAAATTACAAAGAGAAATAATCGGAATAAAGATTCCGCAAAAGACAAGTCCAATAAAAGAAAAGAAGAATTCCATTATACGAATTAAAAGCAAGTACAATTTGTTATTGTTGCTTCGGCTAAATGGGAAAAATCTATAAAAATCCCGACCAATATAATGAACGGGGATTCGCTGTGTTTTGCTTTCGTATACCTGGGTATATTCACGAATAATATTACCGCTTTCTAATAAATGGAGTAACTGCTGGTATAAATCGGGTGTTATACCGTCTGTTTTCTGAGATGCGATTATAATTTCCGAAACATTATTTTTAGTGACGAATAACTCTAAGTCTTCTTTTTTTATTTCTTTCCCGTAATTAAAATCTAATTTTTCATTTGCAGAAGCATCAGAATTTACAAATCCAATAATTTTATAATGTGGATCTACACTTTCTAGTCCTAAAATCAATTCGTCAACCTCGCTTTGATCACATATCATTACTACATTTTGAGAGAAACGATATGAGGCTAAAAAATAAACATAAAAAAAACGCCATAAGAGTAATGAACTTAAAACCGCAAAATAAAAAAGGATTATTACGATACGCTGTTTAGGAAGTTCTGGCGATAATATCGGTGTAAATAAATACACTGTAACTGCTGTAATCGAAGTTAGAATTACACTTCGCAGTATATGAAGCTGATTACTTGCTGTCTGGAGATTGTACATTTCGAAAATAGCTCCAAAGATGTACACATAAGCAATTAGTAAAAAAGTTTTTAAGAATCGATATTCAGTTAAAACATAATACTGATAATCGAAAAATAAACTCAATAAAAACAATGCGGTAAATATAAATGCGGCGTCAAAAAGAGAAAGCAGAACTTTTCTTTCCGAAATTTCGAAATGCATTTTTCTTTTTAAAAACATTTTAAAAGTTTGTTAGGGGCTTAAACTTGAGGCAAATGTATTATAAAAAAAGAATTAGTCATTATCCATTTTCTTTTTTTTCAGGAATTTTTACCCGAACAGAAAGAAGACATAATGCGTAAACAAAAGAAGGAGCTGCAATTCTCATAGCAGCGTGATTTATTGTTAGAAGCCAAAAAAGAAAGAAAGAGAAAAAATATAAATGTTGTCTATTATTTACATAAAGAACAAAAGGCACAAAAAGTAAAATAAGAAAACTAAAGATCCCTAACAAACCATGTTCACTAAATAAACGCGAAATTTCATTATGTGCCGCAACTGCTTGCCCTAGTGATTCTTTTCTATTTTCTTTTCCCATTCCCACACCAATTCCCAAAACAGGATTATCTAGAAACAATTTTAAGTCTGTATCAATAACTGCTTCCCTACCCCCTAGACGATCTTTTTTATCTCTTCCTCTAGCATCCTTATTTGCATATCTTTTTTCAATAAGACCATAGGTTTGAAACGAAGTATAGGAAAATATAGCAACTCCAAGAATTCCTGCTAATACAAAAACAACAGTTATTTTTTTTCTGCCCTTACCATTTGAAAAGGCATAAAGCAACACTAAAAAACAAAAAATCATCACAGCTCCTGTTATTACTCCACCACGCGAAAATGTTGCTATAGCTCTATAACTGATGAAGATTAATAAAATACCATTTAAAATGATCTCTTTTTTTGATTTTGAAAAAAAAATCAACTGCGAAAAAAAAATAAACATTCCCAGTCCTAAAATTGTCGATACCTGATTAGGTCCAAATCCTCCTGAAGTTTCAAAATTAGATTGAGTTCCTGTTACTACATCTCTTACACTTGGGTTGTATAAAAATAAATAAATAACTGTTGAAATAATCGGAAGGCCTATTGCAATCAAAACATTTTGCAATTCTGAAAACAATAACCGTTTTTGAAACATGTAGATAGAAGCAATTGCTAAACACCATGATCCAGATAAGTTAAATACTACAGCTTTTTTGAGATCAAAATCGAAGTTTTCGTTTGAAGTAGCTACTAAAATTCCAGGAATTAATAACAATAAAAAAATAACGTATAAAAATGATCGAATTGAGAAATTATTATATAACATTCCAATTATCATAAAAAAAATCACGAGAAATTTCACATATTCATTGTTAAAATTACCTCCCGTCATACGAAGAAACACCTCAACACCAACAAGATATGCTGACACAAAAATTACCTCATTATTTTTATTTCGATTTCGAATTACAATAGAAAGTCCTACAATAGGTATTAACAATGCATAAATTTTAGACAAAAAAGGCATTACAAAAATAACCAGACCTATTATTATATGAATAAAAACAAAATAAGTATATGATAATGATTTATTTTTCATCTCTTTATATTTTCATATAAAACGAGTAATTTTTGGATCACCGTTTCTTTTGAATATTTTTTTAAAACGCTTTTTTTTAAATTCTCTGCCGCTATTGACCTAAACCAATTATCTTCAACAACTTTTAATAGTTGTTTTTTTATTTGTGATTCATTCAGAGGATCAAATAATAATCCGCTTATTTCATCTTCTATAATTTCTGAACAATATCCCACATTTGTCGAAACAACTGCTAAGTTAGCTAAAGCATACTCTAATAGTGTCACAGGAAATCCTTCATCTGTTGAAGCCAAAACTCCTATACTAGACTGAGATAATATATATTGAACATCGTCTCTACTTCCGTACAAATGTATATGATTTTCTAGGGAATTTGTTTTTATGAAATCTTTCAAAACTTGAGAATAGCCATCTTCATAGTCTTTCCCAACTAAATGCAAAGTCCAATCATAATCTTTTAAATTTAAATCATGAAAAGCCTTGAGAATGACGATATGGTTTTTAGGTTTCTTTAGATTGGCCAAAAAAACAATACTTTTATCTTTAGTTCCTCGTAAGGTTGTAATTTTTTGAGAACCTTTTTCTGGTAATGTAAAATTAGGAATGAAAGTTACTTTTTTGCAAAACATTTTTTTTTGACTCCACTCTTTTAGTTGTAAATTGACTACAATAATAGAAGAGAAAAAGATTGAACAAAAAATCAAGATCTGATTTTTTGTTCTTGACTCTTTAGATCTCATTCCGTAATGATCGTGCCAAATAACCTTAATCTTTGGCATTAGTAATTTAGCCAATACAGCAGTAAAAAAAGAAGAACCGTGGGCATGAATAATGGCAATTTGATTCTTTTTTATAAATTTTATTAATATAAAAACAGATCTAAAATCAATTGTTTTTTTTTTATTTAAGAATAAATAAGAAACATTGTTACCTAATTGACTTAACAATTGACCTTGCTTTCTGGTCGCTATTAATCCTGAAAATTCAATTTTATCTGCTAAGGCATTTGCATAACTCACCGCTATCCTTTCTGCTCCACCTGCCTCTAAAGAATCTATTAACTGCAGAACTCTCATCTTACAAGTAATTTTTCGATTTCATTTTCAAATTTATCAATCGTAAAATGATGTGACCATTCTAAAGCTCTTGTGCTCATTTCTCTAAACAAGTTTTCGTCAGAAAGAATATCTTTAATTTTTACTAAATCTTTCTCTAACTCCATTTCTAACATGATCCCCCTTTTTCCGTAATCAATCATGTAAGGAAGACAAGAGACGTTTGTTGTTATTGGTAAACATCCCCAAAACATCCCCTCTGCAATAGCTTTTGGCCAACCTTCGCTTTTTGAAGGTAAAATTACAAAATGGCTTTTTTTATAAAATTCTTTTACTGTTTCTTTACTTTGATTTCCATGTAAAAAAATAAAACTTTCAAGTTTATTGTTTTTTATATAAGTTTCTAAATTTTCCCTTTCTATACCTTCCCCAAAAATATTAAGTCTAACATTTTCACCATTTTTTGCTAGTTTTTCAATTAGTTTTATAGCATATGTAGGATTTTTTCCAGAAACCAAGCTCCCAACAAAAATAAAAGTCGCTCCTAAGTTTAGACTGTTTTTTGAAACCTTTTCTTTTTCAGATTCCTGATAGGTTGCAGTAAAAAAAGATTTAATATTTTTAGATTGATTTTCCCATTGCCCATAAATCAAAACTTGCATATTTCGGGTTAAAAATGTATTATTTAAAATCCATTTTTGAAATCTGTAAGTTAATGGCTGTTTACTTTTTGGATCCCAATTTCCTGCATACTTTGCTGTCTTTTTCTTAAACGGAAAAAATATTTGAATCATACATCCTAGCAGGCCCATATTACCGGGACATCTTAAATGTATATGATCCGCTTTTTGCATCGCGCAAAATATTCTCCAAAGAATAATCGGAATTTTAAATGTAAAAAATACACTGCTTTTGAAACTAGTAAGGCTAAATTCTGGTACAGACAAAAAGTCAATATTAGCATGCTCATAATGTGCATCTATTGCCGATGTTTTTCCTTTTGTGACTGGTGCTACTACTATTAACTGATTTACATTTTTTAACCACATATTCATTTCACGAATATATGGTGCATAACCAAAATATTGGCAGTCGTGTCTCAGATGAACAACATGTGTAATAATAGCAAATTTCATTATTATTCTTTTATGACTTGGCTATAGATAAAATTCTTTTTATGTAATTTTTTGGATGTAAATTTTGACTGCTCCATATAAAATTATTATGCCTCATCTTTAGATATCTTTTTTCGTTAAGCAGATTTTCAATTTTTTCTGGTAGTTCATTGTAAGCATTTCTAGCGCTCAACTTTTCATAATTGACATGCTCATTAAAATCTTCTATAACAACATTTAATGGAGTTGACACAATTGCTTTTCCAAATAATAGATATTCTCCAATTTTCCATCCAGGAGTATCTTTTAATCCATCATCTGCAATACCAATGTCTGCTTTTAGTAGTGAATTAAAATATTCTTTTTTTGATGTTTTTTTTAAATCCAGCAATAAATCTGGAGCTTTTTTTTGTGACAGAGCATCTGAAAATATCCCAACAGAAGAATTTTTAAAATTATTTTTTATAATTCGACAAGCTTCAATACGAAATTCATTTTGAATCTCTCTTCTTTGTTTTTCTTCAGAATCAGAGTGATTGCTTGCATCCCACAATCTTGTATGAAAAATTACCATTCCGCCATTATCTTTCACTTGATTAGGAAGACCTCTGACATCCATCGCATTATGCGACAAATTGGTTCCTAAATTAAAGTAATCAACTGCGCGTACAACTTCAATTCTATTTTTATTGTTAATAAGATCTTTAAAACCAAACTTTAATAAAAGCTGTAAAGACTTATATGAAAAATTCACTTGAAAATTAAGGGGATATACATTTTTTTTGTAATCTACCTGTAATAATGATCTTTTAAAATAGAAATTATATTTGTCTGGATTATCAATAAATAAAATGTTGTCTGAATAATCAAAAAAGATTTTTCTTCCATTTATATGAAGAACTGCTCCGCCAGTCACTACCTTATTGTTAAAAACGATATCGAAATCTAAATTTTGTTCTTCGCAGTGATACATTACCGAATAAATCAGCATATTATGATGAGAAGTCCATTTAGGTATTTCAAGTTTCATTAAAATTTCTGTTTTTGTAATACTTCTAAAAGTAAATCATTCCATTGATTCATAACTCTTTTTTTAGAAAAACGTTCTAATTTACTTTTTTGATTTAAAATAGTACTAGTTCTTAATTCTGGAGAATTTATCAATAAATCTAATTTTTCTGCGAATTTGATTTTATCATCTAGAGGAACTATAAATCCGTCTTTTTCATTAGAAACAATAGTCTTTGGCCCATGTGGAGAATCATACGAAATAATTGCAAGTTCTGCCTGCATTGCTTCTAACAATACCATTGGGAAAGCTTCTGATTTAGAAACTAATACAAAAATTTTAGCCTGTTGCATTTTATTCTTAATTTCTGTAGTTCCAGGAAAAACTTTAAAACTTTGTTCAATCTTTTTTTCAAGAATTTTTTTCTGCAAATTTTTAATATTTCCATTTCCATAAACATGAACTTCCCAATTTAAATTTTCAGAGTGTATTATAGACCAGATATCAACCAAATGATCTAATTGTTTTTCTCCAACTATCCTCCCTGCCGAAATTATTATATTTTTTTTAATTGAATTCGATTCTTTAGATTCCTCTGTATCAATAAAATTTGGAATTACAGCTAAGTTTTTTAAATCGTAATAATCAAGTTCATATTTACTTAACAAAACAACTTTATCATATCTATTGATAATTTGATTTTTTAAGAACCATCCTTTTTTCTTATTAGCGTAATTTGATCTGTGTATTTCTGTTATTTTAGGGATTTTAGTAGCAATAAAAGGAATGATTAAGGAATCAATACTAATCATATTTGTAAATAGAACCTCTATTTTTTCACGCTCTATTATATCTTTAACTTTACGGTATAATTGTATAGCTTTAGGAATATTTTTTACATATTGAGTAATTCCGCCTCCTAATTGGGCAGAAATATTTAGATTATAACGTTTACAATTTGAATTTATATTATAAAAAAAAGGCATATCGATTTCTTTCTTAGTTATTAAAACTACCTCATAACCAAACATTTCAATCCATGCATTAATTTTTTCAGCTATGATTCGCTCAGTTCCTCCTATACCCGCCATTCTATAAACTAAAATTCCAATTTTCATTCTGAGACTATTTGAAATTGATCTGTATTTTTTTTATTATTCTGATTTCCTCTACAAAAGATTTGTATAATCTAAAAATTCTATTTTTGGCTCCCAACTGACTAAGTCAATTCTAACAATTGTAAAAAAATTTTTAGATATTAATTACTTTTTTGCCAAAATTTCCAAAATTAAATCGTTCCACTGATTCATAACTCTTTTTTTGGAAAACATATCCAGTTTTACCTTCTGATTGTTAATAAAATTTTCTCTCAAGAATGCATCATCAATAAGCAATTCCAATTTTTCGGCAAAAGCTACTTTATCATTTAAGGGTATAATAAAACCATCTTTTTTGTCAGTAACAATATTTTTAGGTCCATTTGGAGAGTCATACGAAACGATAGGTAGTTTTGCATTCATAGCTTCCAACAAAACCATCGAAAAGGACTCAGTTGCAGAAACCAAGGCAAATATACTTGCCTCTTGCATCTTATCTTTTATTTGTGTTGTCGAGGGGAATATTTTGAAACTATTCTGTAAGCCCTTTGCATCAATCTTTTCTCTTAAAATTTCTATCGGTCCGTCTCCATAAAGATGGACTTCCCATTGATTATGCTTTGGAGCAATCATTGACCAGATATCTATCAAATGATCAAATTGCTTTTCTCTTGAAATTCTACCAGCTGAGATTATAATATTTTTTTTATCATTTTTAGAATAATTATAATCTGAATTATCAATAAAATTAGGAATTACAGTAATATTATTCAGCGGATAATAATCAACTTCACTTTTGTTGAGTACTACAAATTTTTTGTATCTATTGACAATTAACCTCTTTAAGCCCCAAGCTTTTCTGTTATGTGCAAAACCAGATCCATGAATCTCAGAAACTTTGGGAATTCTTATTTTAACAAAAGGAACTACTAAAGAATCAATTCCTCTCATGGTCGTAAATAAAACATCAATCTTTTCTGATCTCATTACTTTATTTAATTCAATATAAAGTTTAAAAGCGCTAGGAATATTTTTCATGTAATTTTTAACACCTGATCTCAATTTAGCAGGGACATTGAGATTATAACGTTTGCATTTCTCATTTATGTTATAAAAAAAAGGAGCTTCTACTTCATTTTTTGTTATTAAAACTACATCATATCCAAAACTCTCTATCCATGCATTTATTTTTTCGGAAGTAATTTTCTCAACTCCTCCTACACCTGACATTTTATAAACGAGTATTCCAATTTTCATTTTAAGATTTTTTCTATTTAGCATCAATTGATTCCTTCAAAAAAGAATTCAAACAATTATAATTATTAAAATACTATCGTTTTGTAGAAATTAATATTTTGAAGAAAAATTTCTTCAAGTCTATACTTCTTTAATACAAATTCTCTAGCGTTGACACTCATTTCTTTTGTTTTCTCTTTATTAGAAAAAACCCAAATAATTTTGTTTGCTATGTTTTCTGGATCATAAGGATCACATAAAAGTCCAGTTGTAAAATCATCTATTGCTTCAGGCCCTGGCCCGTATTTTGTAAAAACGACGGCTTTCTGCATTGCCATTGCTTCTGGAGCTACCAAACCCTGTGTTTCCATATGTGATGGAAAAACACATACAGACGCATCGGCATATACCTGAGGTATATCATTATAAGGAATCAAACCATGAAAATGAATATCATTCGCTAATTTACCTAGTTGTGGTATTTCTTTTTCTTTAAGCATTTTGATATACGAACTCCCATCTCGAAAAAACCAATCTCTCCCATAAATTTCAAGAGTTGCATCTGGAAATTCTTTTTTTACAAATGGAAAGGATTGAATTAATTGGCGAACACCTTTCTTTTCACAAACTGTACCAACAAAAACAATTCTATTCTTATATTCTTTTTCGATTTCAAGTGGTTTAAAAAAATCTGTATCTACAGGATTACTAATATAAACTAAGGGTTTATGATTAAAACTTAAATATTTCTCTGTGTGATTTTTTACATAACGCGAAACCGCAATAAATCCGTCACTTTTCTTAAATGATCTTTTTTCTTGAAAGCCTTTCCATTTATTAATCTTTCTTTTTTCGCTTTCAGCAAAAAAATGATGCCCGCCATGAAGCCTTATAATATATTTTACAGCTTTTATTTTAGAAAGAAATGCAAGACCCAGTTCAGAAGATTCAATAATATCAATTCTTTGTTTTTTATGGATTTCTCGAAGTTTTGCATCAATTGCCTTTGAATTTAAATACCAAGATATACCTTTTATTTTGTTTGGTTTTAATCTATAAATTTCAACTCCTTCAATATTTTGAGTTTCGTTTTCTGAAGTATAATTAATTCCAACAACCGATACATTAATTCCTTTTTTGACTAATGCTATAGAAATTGTCTTAACAAAACTGCCAATTCCTCCATGTGGAAATCCTTCTTTAGGAAATTCATTTGTTAAGAAACAGATGTGCATTTAAAAATGTTTTTTAATAAAAAATTCAATTGGCTGATAGAAGTCATTTATGTTCTCTTTAATTTTTTCTTCTTGCCAATCCCACCACCTAATTTGATTCAGTGCATCTATATCTTCCGGATTGTGCTTAAATTTAACCACTTTTGCAGGCACTCCTCCCGCAATTGCATAGTCCGGAATATCATTTGAAACCACCGCTCCTGCCAAGATGGTTACTCCATTACCAATTTTTACATTTGGTAAAATCGTTGCATTCATCCCAATCCAAACATCATTACCAACAGTTATGTTAAATCTTTGCGGTTTTAAATCATTCTTTATATTACCTGCTTTATACCTCAGATTGTTAATTGTAACTTCATCATTTTTTTTTAAAACTTCGTGGAATAAAGGAAATGTAGTAATCTCACTTTCTGTATGATAACCAGAATCACATATAAAATTTACATCATTTGCAATAGAACAATATTTACCAATCTGGAGGCTTGAATTATTATACCATTTCCAGACAAAAGCACCATTATCATACGTTTTAGTTCCAATTTCAGCCCATTTTGCATCTTTCAAATAAAGATGATTTCTACCTTTTAAATAATTATAATAATTAATTCCTAATATATTCCACAAAAATTTTCGAATGAAGTTAATCATAATTTATTTTTTAGCGATTTTTTTCAATACTTCTGAAATATTTAGAGAGGCCTGGCTTTCTTTTGTCCCTATAACAACATTTGACCATTGTTTTAGTTTCTCAATAGAATCCCAATCTTTTCTATGTACAATTTTATCGATAATTTCTTCCTTACTATTTAACCATATAACAGCACTTGAATCTGGCATACATCTAAAATGCTGAAATTGGTAAATAGTATTTACTGACCATTCTGTGTGTTTTTTATTATTTTGATCGTAATTAATAAAAACGCAAGGTTTGTTAAACATTCCAAAGTCAAAAGCCATTGTTGACCCGACATTCACTACTATATCTGAATAAAATGCACTGCTTACTAGCAATTTAACATCATCCATTGTCGGATAAATTGAATTCCACTCTTTTGATTTGCTAAAATACCATAATGGAGGCGCTTCTTTAATAAGACCATTAAATTCTTTTACCACTTGATCATATCTACCAGAAAAATCAACTGGGCATCTTCTAAACAAAATCTGATATTTATTCTGTAAGTCTGCTTTAATAATTTCTTCAGCAATATCTCTCAAATAGCTGGGGTCATCTGGAGATGTTTTTTGGTCATCACCAGAAAAGCAAATTATTTTCTTGTGAAGATCCAAATTATACTGTTCATAAAAATTTTCTTTGTCAATTATATTAGATGAATCTTCATAAAATTCAAACTGTGGAGTTCCTGTAACATGAATTTTTGCTTTGTCTATTTCAGGATAATATAGGTTCAACTCTTTTTTCATATAATCAGACCAAACCAAATAATTATCGGCTCGTAATGCCATACGCGCCTTTGGTAAATTATCCCAAGAATAAATAACAGTGACAGTAGGAATGTTCAAGTCAGTTGCAGCGCTAAATATAGTCGCTGCTTTTAATGCCCTTTGATGTGAACAGAAAACAACTGAAGGTTTCGCCTCTTGTAAAATATTTTTAACCTGATTATAAAATTTATTTTTACGAATAGCTTTTTGATATTTGTTCTCCAGTTTTAAAATTTTATGATAGCTTTTAAAATAGGGTGCTAAAATCTCGATTATTTTGTAAAAAATCTTCTTAGAAAATGAATTCTGATTCCAGTTCCAATTGGATAATAACGTCGGATTATTAACTTTAGAATTGTTGTTATACAATCTTGAAAGGCATAATAATTCGCGTAGAAATTTTTCCTCAACAGATTCTTTATAATCTGGAATTACAATATCTTGAGTGATTAAAGTATTCTCTTTAGTTGCTTCTATGGTTTTTGAATCAAAATTGTGAAAAAGAACCAAATCGCCATTAAAATCTTTAAATACATTTGAATAAAGATAATTCCTTATACCAACACCGTCAGGAAACAATAATAAAACTTTATCTTTTTTCATTTATTTTGTTGTAAAAAAGTCTTTTAATATCCTTGCTGTAAACATCTTTGCCCCGGCATCATTCATGTGTCCGCAAGATGAAAAGTACTTATCCTCTACAACAACATTTTCATAATTATGAATTTCTGGATATGCTTTTTTTACTTTATCAAAATAATCCATTCCTTTCACATTCTCACACATTGGCGTCATAAGTGCAATAAAATTAATATTATGACTTTGACAAAGATTTTTTATTTCTTCATAGTATTTATTATGCGGTAATGGGTTTAAATTGACAATATTATTTTTCATATTACCATTTTTATTCTTTTGAAGAGGAAAGTAACCTAAATTATCTTGTGCATTTGTTTTCTTTCCAATTGAACTAAAAATGACTTCTCTAAAACCAATTCTATTATCATATTTTATATACCTATAAAACGGTATATAAAATAATTCCTGAAAATCTTCCTCGCCTGAAAAATGATCTTTTATAATTTCTGAATTATGGATATATGGTAAAAACTTAGCAGCTATTCCTTCTGCCTGTTGTTCATTTGCTAAATTTAAATCTGCTTCAAGAATAATGTTTTTTATTTCATATTTTCGTTCGATCATTAATTTCAGCATTAAAGACGCTTCAAACAAATGCCCTCCACTCATCCCATAATTAAATGCTTTTAATCCTTTGTCTTCAAACATTTGGGCTACAAAATGATTATTTGCTCTCGAAGATCCCAGAATAACAACATCGTATTTTTGAGCTTTTGAACTAAAAACCTGCTCAATTTTCCCTCTCTTATTAGATTGCATAAAGACATAGGTATAGATTCCGTCTAAAAGAAATGCTATTAACACAGTCAATAAAATAATTTTAGCTGTATAAATTAAAAATTTATTCATTAGAATTGAAAATATATAAATTCTTTATAATCTGAAAAAGTTCCAAAAGCAATTATTGCTAAAATTGCAAAAGCTGTTTTCAACGTGCTCATCTTCCCTGAAAGTGGTTCTATTTTAGAACGATTATTCCATTCTATTAAAACAAATAAACCAATCATCAGTAACAATTCATAACTATAACGTTCATTATCGAGATACTGAAAACTGAAATCTTTACTTGTTACAATACGTTTGAGATATGAAATTGCATCTGTTATTGTTCTCGCCCTAAAAAAAACCCATGCTATACAAGTTAATATGAATGTATACAATATGCTAGCAAATATCTTTACCGAATCAAAATTGAATTTCAATTGAATTGTATCCATATTGTTTCGATTGCTGTTTGATAAAAGTAAGGGTAGAAAATAAACCGCATTTATAAATCCCCAAGCGATATAGGTCCAGTTTGCTCCATGCCAAAAACCACTAACTACAAAAATTATAAAAGTATTTCTAATTTTCATCCACAATCCTCCTTTGCTTCCACCTAACGGTATATACAAATAATCTCTAAACCAAGAAGAAAGTGAAATGTGCCAACGACGCCAAAACTCGGCAATGTCTCTTGAAAAGTAAGGATAGTTAAAATTCCTCAGCAAATCCAAACCAAATAGTTTAGAAACTCCTAGAGCAATATCAGAATATCCTGAAAAATCTCCGTAAATCTGAAAAGCGAAATAAATAGCCCCCACAATAAGTGAGAAGGAATTCATTGAAGTATAATTATCAAAGATAGCATTTGCGTAAGGTGCGCAAGTATCTGCAATAACCACTTTTTTGACTAGCCCCCAGATGATTTGATAAATTCCTTCTTTGGCTGTATGATAATTGAATTCTCTTTTTACTTTTACCTGAGGTAATAAATGCGTTGCTCTTTCTATTGGCCCAGCAACTAAAAGTGGAAAGTAGCTTACAAAAAGTGAATAGTCTACGAAATTATATTCGGCTTTTATTCTTTTAAAATAAATGTCAATTACATACGAAAGTCCGTGAAAAGTATAAAATGAAATTCCTACCGGAAGAATAACATTTAGCAGAATTGGACTTGCCTTAAATCCTGCCGAAGTAAATAATTCAGCAAAGGAAGCAGCAAAAAAGTTGTAGTATTTAAATATTCCCAAAAACCCCAGATTAACCAAAATGCTTAACCAAAACCAAAATTTTCTACTTTTTTCTGACTTTCCTTTTTCGATCTGAATTCCTGTATAGTAATCTAGGAAAGTTGAAAAAACTAATAGAAATAGAAATCTCCAATCCCAGCAAGAATAGAAATAATAACTGGCAATAATCAGCAGAGCATTTTGTGTGCTTTTGTTTTTATTAAAAACAAACCAATACAGGAAGAAAACGATTGGCAGAAAAATAGCAAATGCTATAGAATTAAAAAACATAAGAAATTTTAAAGTGAAATTGATTAAATCAGATAGTTATATATCCCTAAACTGTTTCTGGTGATTTAGGAGCCAAATATCGTTTTTCTTTAATGACTGCAAAAACAATTCGTTACTATTTCCTTCTCCAAAATCATTATCTGAAATATTAATTTTATGAGAATCAATTTTTGAAAGAGCTTCATTTATCTTTTCTTCTGAATAATCTACATTAATAATATCTGCATGAACAGATCTGTTTTGCTGACGTGTTCCTATATTTATAATTGGGATTCCATAATACGGAGCCTCTCGAATTCCAGCACTACTATTTCCAATTATGAACTGACAGTTTTTTAATAATGTTAAGAAATACTCAAATCTTAGCGAAGGAAAAACCTTAAATCTTTTATTATTTTCTAATCTTTTAAATGCATCGAGAATATATTGGCTTCCTAAATCATTATTTGGATAAATAACAATGTAATTATGGTTGTCATTTAATAAACAGTTAACAAAATCGGAGGCATACTTTTTCATCGAGGAAAACTCTGTGGTCACAGGATGAAACATTACAACTGCATATTGATCAAATTGAATATCGTAATATTTTTTTGCTGTTTCTAAAGAAGGCAGATTTTCCGAAAACATAATATCTATATCTGGAGAACCTATTGTAAATATAGATTCTTTTACTTCTCCCATTTGAAGCAGTCTTTTAGCCGCTTCTTTATTAGAAACAAAATGGATGTGACTTAATTTACTGACACTATGACGAATTAATTCATCTACAGTTCCCGAAACTTCGCCTCCTTCTATATGAGCTACTAAAATATTATTTAAAGAGCCTACTATAGCACCCGCAAGTGTTTCGACTCTGTCTCCATGAACCACGATCATGTCAGGATTTATGGTTTTACAATAATTTGACAAACCTTCGATGGTTTTTGCCAATGTAAGATCCATTGTAGTTTCATTGGTGTGATTTTCGAATGTAAAGACGTTTGTAAAATTACAACGTTCTATTTCGATTAATGTATACCCATAAATTTCCTGTAGATGCATGCCGGTAACAAAAACGAAAGCTTCAAAATCTTGTTGTTCTTCAAGGGTTTGAATTAATGATTTTATTTTTCCGAAGTCAGCACGGGTTCCAGTAAGGAATAGAATTTTTTTTATTAAACTCACAGTTTTTCAGGACGATTTTTTATAAAATATAATATGAAAATAAATTTTTTAAACGCATAAAATATTTCTAAAAAGAATGTTTTAAAGATTCGAAATAAATTTGCAAACAGATTTTTTATGGCTCTTTTATAACTATAATCAATATTCCATAATTGATATCCTCCTATTGTTTCATTTTTAAATCTAAAGAAATTCTGCTTATAATTTCTACTAATATCATAACAAAAAATAGAAGGAGAAAACTCAATATCAAATCCATTTTTCAGCACTCTAACGGACCATTCTTTATCCTCCATTGTTCTTATATCGTCTTTAAATTTATGCAATTGCCAAACTTTTTTACTGAATGCAGATCCACAAAAAATAACACCGGAAATATTTGGATCTTCTTTTGAAGAAACATTATTAATGTAATTTTTATAATCATTTTTATTGTGTAAACATCGTAAACCTGCTAAATTAGAATTTGCATCAAATTTGTTTGTAATTAATTTAAAGAAATCGTGGCTCACGGGATAAGCGTGAGCACTAAATATAACAACAATATCATTAGAAGCGCTCTGTGCCGCTAAATTAGCACTGCTGCCATAACTAAATTTTTGTATCTGAACAAATCGTGCTCCATATTTATTACAAACTTTTTCACTATCATCATTAGACATATTATCAATAACAATTATTTCCTCAATGTCATCTAAATAACGATTCGTTAAGTTTTTAAGTAAAAAATCAAGTGCTTGGCTTTGATTTTTATTTCTAATTACAACTGATATCTTATTCATGGTCTTTCCATGTTAACTGTTCATCATTTTCAATATTTCGTGTTGCTTTTTTTCCAATTAAATCATTAAAGTGTTCAGCTAAGATTTCGCCTGTACCTGGGCGTTTTACCCATATATTTTCTTTTGACAATAATTCGCCTTTTTTAATTGGCTTGATTGTACACACAGTTGCAAAAGCAAAATCAATAGTTACTTGTTCTTCGAGAGCAGGTTTTTTTGTTCCTCCTCGCATTAAAGCAATCTCTGCACTTGAGGTGATTAATTCCGCACATGCCTTTTCATCCATACTGCAAATAATATCCGGACCTGTACGCTGTACGTGATCTGTAAAATGTCTTTCTAAAATACTTGCTCCCAAAGCAACAGCTCCTAAACAAGCATTATTATTTAAAGTATGATCGCTTAATCCGAAAACTTTATCTGGAAAAGCATTGTGCAACTCAACCATTGCACCAAAACGAACTAGATGAATAGGGGTTGGATATAAATTTGTCGTGTGTAATAAAGCTACTGGAATATTATGTTTATCAAAAACTGCTACTGCTTTTTGAACGCTTTCAATTGTATTCATACCTGTACTTAAAATTACAGGTTTTCCAAATGAAGCAATATGTTCTAATAAAGGATAATTATTACACTCTCCTGAACCAATTTTATAAGCTGGGATATCAAATTTCTGCAGTCGATTTGCTGCAGCACGGGAAAAAGGTGTTGAAATAAAAATCATGCCTTTGCTTTCTACATAATTTTTTAATTCTAATTCTTCATCTTCGCTTAAAGAGCATCGTTCCATAATTTCATAAATAGAAACATCTGCATTACCTGGGACCACTTCTTTTGCAGCACCAGACATTTCATCTTCAACAATATGAGTCTGATGTTTTACAACCTCAACTCCAGCACGATGTGCAGCATCGACCATTTCCTTGGCAACTTTTAAAGAACCTTCATGATTAATTCCTATTTCAGCAATAACTAAAGGTGGAAAATCTGGCCCAATTTTGCGTCCGGCAATTTCTATGTATGGATTCATTATGGTTTGTCTTAGGGTTATTGTTTTTGATACAGATATCTTGCATAATCTAAATCTTCTCGAGAATCGATATCAACGTGTGCAAAAATATGATTTACTTCGAATGGAAATGCATTTTCGGAAATAATTATATTATTATGAATTAAAGAGGTTTTTGTTATGTATAATAATCCATTTTCAAAATAAAGCGGCTCTAAATCCTGGCTTCTTTGACCGATAGTATAATTAAACGGCAAAAACTTATTGTCTGCAATTTTTCCGAATTTTTGATGATTTCTGGAAACAGTAAATAAACTATCCCAATTTTCTTTTTGAAATTTTTCAAAAGCTTCTTTCAATAAACCTGTCGGGCGCAAAGGATTTGTAGCTTGTAGTAAAACTACATTATCAACCTTATCGTTTATTATTTCTAAAGTATGTTTCAAGGCCGAAACTGTAGGTTCTAAATCTCCAGAAATAGATTCCGGCCTGTCAATGATTTTAGCTCCATATTGTAATACTATATTTTTAATTTCAGCATTATCTGTCGAAACATAAACTTCATCTATAATTTCGTTATTTTCTTTTGCATATTTTATTGAATGCGCTATTAGAGGTAATTCTCCTAAAAGCTGAATGTTTTTTTCAGGAATACGTTTAGATCCTCCTCGAGCTGGAATTATGGCAATCGTTTTCATTGATTTAATCTGTTTTTTGCCTCATTTATAATTTGATCCATCCCTTCATTCCAACTTTTTATTGAATATAATTGAGACGAAAATTCAGGAACCTCAAAATTACCATTTAAAAAATCATTGATCGCATTCTCCCATTCTATAACAAAATTTGGATTTTCAATCAGTCTGCCAAGTTTACCATATTGCAAAACTTCCGGAACTCCACCCATTGCCGAAGCTATACAATAGCAACCACAATGCAAAGCTTCGACCAAACTTATTCCAAAACCTTCTTGCCAAAGTGTTGGAAAAAGATAGCAATCAGATGCCTGATAATATTGGGGCAATTCATCATTGGGAATTTTCCCTAAGAATAAAACACCTTCTAGTTCTTCTTTTGATTCACAACCAATAACTAATAGAATTATCTTTTTATCAACGCTGTAAACTTTTCGCCAAACATCCAAAATCAAATGTAAACCTTTCTTAGGTCTATCTTGCGAACACCATACAAACACTCGTTTATCACTAAAACCTAACTTCTCTTTAAGCTCGTTTTTTTCAGAAAAAGAAAACTTAGTAAACTTCTGTGTATCAATCCCATTTTTTAAGATTGAAAAATGAGACGGCAAAACATTGATTTGTTTTTTATGTTCAGTATAGCTATCCTTAGTTAACAAAATAACTTCATCAACAATTTCATATAAATCGGGACCTGAATTATTATTTATATATGGTGTAAAACCATGATAGAAAAATTGAAGATAGCATTGTTTTTCAACATCCTTTGAAATCAAATAATTCTTAAGAGGTTTAACTAAACCGTAATTATCAACAATCTGAATTATATATTTTTTATCGGAAGTAATAAGCTTATTTAAAGCTTCAAAATATTCAAGATTATTTTTCTTAAAGAACTTTCGCAGCAGTTTTTGAAAAAATGATGCTCTAACAAAACTATAATTTATATTTTGAAAAGTAGTTTTAGGTTTTGGACAAACAATGTAATCTATTTTATGATCTGTCTCTAAATAATTTCTATATAATGTTGTCCAGCTTCCTATTTTAGAATATGGGAGAGGAACTTGTGATATTAAAATTACTTTGGTAACATTATTCATTTTTTTCGTGTATATGCTTCAACTTCTTTTTTATTTAATCCTTTCAGCATTAAGCAATAATTCCAAATTTTTTTTCTTGTAATAATTTTTGCAAATAAATTATGAATTAAAAAAAATTTTATTTTAGAAATCTTGACATCTTTTAATATTATAGAAGTCTCTGAAAAAAAATCATTTGGTTTGATCTCACTTAAAGTCTTTTCCATCCATTTTTCTTTGACATTTCCTAAATGATAAGCAAAGTTATCTTCTGTTGAAAGTCTCCACATTCCTTTTTTCACCACTGGAATGTCTAATAGTTCTGCCTCACTGTCTCCTCCTAGCATAAAATTAGAATATTTTATGTTTGCTTCTTCAAAAACTTCTTTTCTATATGTTGTAATAAAATGACCCGCACCAACAACAGCCTTAAAGTTATGATTTCTAACTGTAAGATATTTTTCGAGATGATAATTATTATACATCATTGGACTTCCTACACTAGCTGCAAAGGCTTTTAAAGCATCTGGATTTTTTACTTTTGTAAATTGTAAAGATTTTGAAAAAAACAAATCAAACCAAATATTAAAAGTGAGGTTTCGCAAAGATCGTGAAGAAGGAGTTGGACAAACAGCACCTGTTTTTGGAAATTCTTTAAAAACGTTATAAGTCTCTTTTTGCCAATTATTCAAAAAAAGAACATCACAATCCGCTACTGTTATAAAGGGAAAATCATGACCTGAAATACCTTTTAATACTGCATTAAGTTTACCAATATTTGTTGTATTTATTATTTCCTGTATTTGGCCTGTTGTTTGTAATTGATTTAAAAAATAGATTATATCTGGGTGGGAACCATTATTAATAATAGTAACATAAGTCTTAGAATGAATTGTTTTTAACAAAGATTCCAGACAATATTTTAAAATTTGAAAACTGTCCTTAAAATAGCCCTCATAATTTGGTATGTAAACAGGAATAACAATATGATGAAAAAAATCATTAGACTGTTGTTTTTGATCTCTATTAGGATTGAAACCGACTCTCATATTTCTGCTTCAATTTTTTTATAAATATTAATTATTTTTTGCTGATTTAAGTGATAGTCCAAGTATGATTGTGAAATCTTTTGATTTTCATGAAAAGCTTTTTCTGCCAATTTTCTATCACAAATACTACGTAAAATAAGTTCTTGAATATGATTTATATCTTCAGTATTTTCAATTAAAAAACCATTTTTACCATTATTTACAATTTCTGCCGTTGCGCCTCCTGGATTGGACTGAATGGGAAATGCTCCCATAAACATTGCTTCCAACAAAGTATTTGGTATTCCATCTGAAATACTATTCCCTATGTACAAAACCGATTTTCCTATAATTTCAATTATCTCTTCGTGTGAAATAGTGTCTTTTTGATATACAACAAAAGGCAAATTATGTTTTTTTATGTAATCAAAAACTACTTTGTGTGCTCCAAAAATTACAACTTGCAAACCAATCAAATCTTTCTGGATTTCTCCTAATGCTTTAATAATATTGATTGCTCTACCAAATTTATGCTGATACCCTTTTACCACTATCACATTTCGTTCATCTAATGGTTTTCTGTATTTTAGATATTTAATCATATCGTAGCCTCCCCCCCCTGGAACTACACCTAAATATTTTCCTTTAAAATTTAATTGTCTTGCAATACTAAAATCGCGCATACAGTCAGTATGAAGATAATTTATTCTGTTAAGCAGTTTTTTTATTTTTAGGTAATGCTCTTTATCGTTTTGATAATAATACAAATCGCTCCCCCAGCATGAATAAAGCCATTTAAGATGCGAAAACTTATTCATCGTTTTAAAAATAGGATAACTACAACTTTGCATTTCAAAACTATGAATTAAATCAGGCTTAATTTCCTGAATAATTTCTTCCAGTTTTTGATTTATAGTTACTTCTAAAAACGGCTGCAATTTTGCATATATTTCAGGAAACTTTTTACTTAAAACATATTCTCCTTTTATGCGGGGAAATTTACGTTTTTTCCAATTTGTAATCTGATTTACATTAGTTACTCCTTTGAATTCTCCTTTATTTAAAACATCAAACCAGTACAATTCATTTTGGGTTTCATTTAAATTCTGTATCCATCTAATAAAATGAATTGACGGCATTGAAATGAATAGGATTTTCATATTTTTTGAAGAAATTTATATCCTCGATTAAATACAGAATAGATAAAAAATGCGATTATTGTTTTTACAATTCCTGTAAAATCTTTTAGTTCAAATTGTTTTTGCAACAGCATCTTTAAATACTTAATTCTATTTCCATCTTTCATTTGGAGAGCATGTATAAAAAAGTATTTAAGTCTATTTCTTATGAAATTATTTAATATTTGAGGATTTGCTTTTTTATTTAAAAGCAATAAATCAAAATGTTTTTTACGTGCCGCTAATTCTGAGCTAATTTCCTCAAAATTTAATTTTTCTATTTCATGTGCTAACGATTCAGAATGTACCTTGTATTGAATTAATGGCTTATGAATATAGCCTATAGTTGGATTTTGATACAACATTCTTAGATTAAAATCCCAATCATCCAGATTCGAAATTTTTGCATCAAAATATTCCGTTTGCTTTTTTAAAAAACTTCTATGCCAAGTTTGAAAAACATAAAAAGTCACCTTACCAGCAAGATAATCAGCAATCAAATCTTCAGAATAATACCTATGTTTTTTATTTAATTTTTCTTCTTCTTTATTAATGAATTCTATTTCAGAAACAATTAAATCAAAATTCTTTTTTTGTATCAAACCAGCAATTTCGGCAAGACAATTTGAAAGCATAATATCATCACTGTCAAACCTTTTCACATGGGTGCCTGTAGATTTCTCAAACCCATAATTTCTACAAGAATTTGGCCCTTTTAAAAGATCTTTCGGTCTATTATAAAATTGAAAACGATTATCTTTTGATATATAATCACTTACAACCTGAAAGGTATTATCAGTACTTCCGTCATCAACAACAATACATTGCCAATTTGTATAGGTTTGAGCTATTATACTATCTAAAGTTTGTTTTAATAAATGCGCTCTCTGGTAAGTAGGAATAATGATTGAAAATAAAACTCTATTGCTTTCCATATGCATAGATCATACATTTATTAATTGACAATTGATACGAAAAACAGTTAAAAGTATACTTTAATAGTTTTTGTTTTTGTTCAAGAATTTTACTCGCTTTATCATGCCACTCGATTATGTAAAACTTATTTAAATTAAAAATTTGTAAATGTAGTTTTTCATTTGAGTAATCTAGTTTTCAACAATTTCAACACGTCTTTGATTAATATGTGTTTAAAAATGACTGGAAACGAACTTATCTTTAAACCTTCGGTTCTAAAATAATTTTTCAAAAAAGTTATTCTAACATTTTCTAATTTGATCTTGAATAGTTTTTCATCATAAATCTTCTTTAAAGCATTACCTTTTTCCAATAAGTTGAGTAAGACTAATGAGTTTGTAAAATCTTGTTTACTATAATTTTCTTGTTTTCTAAATGCAATGTGCATTTTTTTATAAATATCATCTTCAAAATCAATAATCTGCTCAAACATTCTAAATTGTGAAGGATAACCTACCGTAATTTGATATTGATTCTTAACTACTGAAATTTGTTTCTGGTGAACACGATATTTGAGCAAAACTTCATCAAGATTCGCTAATTCGCCTTTAAATGCTAATCGAGTCCATAAATCGTAATCTTCAGCTGGTTCAAATTTATTGTCATACGGATTTTCTTTAAAAGAAGTGATTCTTCCCATTACCGAAGGATGATAAAATGCACTTCCAAAACATAATTTTACTTTTATTTCATCATGAGTAGAAGGATGGCGTAAAATAGTATTTTGACCAATTATTTGAATTGCAGTTCCACATAAAATTATATTTGGATTATCATCTAAGAATTGAACTTGTTTTTCAAAACGATTTGACACACAAACATCATCACCATCCATTCTCGCAATAAACTCTCCTTTTGCGATAGAAACTGCATAATTTAAACTATTAGTGTATCCAGTATTTTTTTCTTTTTTAAATAGCTGAATTCTTTTATCGTCAAAAGATTCTACAATTTCTACTGTAGAGTCTTTTGAACAGTCATCTATTATTAAGAGCTCAAAATCTTCAAAGGTTTGATTTAATACACTTTGAATAGTTTCTCTTACATATGTTTCACAATTGTAAACTGGTAATATTACAGATATTTTAGGCATTTTAAAAGGCATTAAATTTTGTTCTTAGTCTTGCATACCCTGTTCCTTTGATTTTTGATAAATTTAAAAGAGAATATAGATAAATTATCAATCCGAGAAATATATGCTTGTTATTTATGATTTTGTAATGCTTACCTAAAGAAAACATTTTTATTAAAATTTTAAAAGAAGTTTTTGAAAAACCATATAAGTTTATAATACGTTTATAATTGGTCTTAACACTTTCATTATTTATAATAAAATGTTTTTTTAGAAAATAAAAATTTGACATTGATTCAATTTTATTATAGTACTTTGCTTTCTCTATCCGATTTTCTGGCACTCTGTAATAACAATCTGCTTCTAATAAAATTGCTGTTTTCGATTTCATATTTTCTTTATATGCGCGAGTATGTAAATCTGGGTCTTCTAACATTCTTAAATTCTCGTCAAACCCTTCTAGCTTTATTACTGATTCTTTTTTCCAAAACGGACACATGGTTTGAAAAGGAAATTGTCCTCGCAGTAATAAATCTAGATAGTAACTACTTTCGTCTCCATGAAAATTCAATTGATTAAAAACCACAGCATCCTTATTAATTTTAGAACTAAAAACTTTCATTTTAAAAATGAAAAAATCAAAATCAGGATTTTCTTTAGCGAATTTAATTCGTTGTTCTAAACAAAAATCAGCCAATAGATCATCAGAGTCTAAAAATATTATATAATCACCTTTTGCAAATTTCAAACCATAATTTCGGCATGATGAGGGACCTTTAAGAGTGTTTTCAGGTCTTGTATAAAAGCTCAATCGATTATCAAGCTGTCTATAATATTCTAAAATTTCAATTGTATTATCACTTGAACCATCATCAACAAATATACATTCCCAATCATGAAATGTTTGTCCGAAAAGACTATCCACGGTCTCTGAGATTAGTATACTGCTATTAAAAGTTGGCGTAATTATAGAAATCATAACATAAAAAAAAGCATCATTGCTTTATGGAAATATATATGGAAATAATTTTTGTCTTAAACGAACTATTGGAAAGTATTTAATACTCAGTTGAGTAAAAATTAAAGCGGGATTCATAAAAAAGAACTGAAAATAATATAAAATTTCATTAAGTAAAGTATAATTCTGTCTGTATCTAAAAATCCACATTCTGTTAAGTAACATATCAACTTTAGAAATATGAATTTTCTTTTTAAGCATCCAGCTCGTTAACAATTCATACATTAAAGGTCTATATATACTATAAACATCTGCCTGATTAAATATATTATTTTCATGAACTCCGCGCATTGCCACAGGTTTATCTATTATTCCTGTTTTTAAATTGCATAGTAAAGCCATCTTATAAAATAAATCTGTATCTTCTGCAACTAGTAATTCATCTAGAAACAAACCAGTTTTATCAAAAACACTTTTTTTAACCGTTAATCCATCTATTGAAAAGTAACCTTTCCTGCAAGATAATAGCATTTCGAAAAGTTCTTCAGATAGAATTTCTTCAGAAACACCAGTTATCTCTAGTTGATTTTGTTCTCCTATCAAAGAATCTCTATAAAAATGCACTCCAATATTGCTATACACACCATCGATTTCATGATTTTCCGCAAAGAAAGCATTTTCATTGACAAATCTATTTTCTAGATAATAATCATCTGCATCTAAAAAAGCAATATAATTATTTACAGATTTTATGATACCTAAATTTCTTGAAGCAGCCCTGCCCTTATTTCTATTTTGTTCATGATGATAAATTTTTACTCTTTCATCATTTTTTTGAATTTTATTGATAAGAGCTAAAGAGTTATCTGTTGAACCGTCGTTTACAACAATTACCTCACCTACTTCTTTAAGTACTAAAGCAGAGTGAATTGCTTTCTCAATAAATTTTTCTGCGTTATATACGGGAACAATAACCGAAACTAGGAAATCCATTATTATTTCTTTAATGCTTTAATTATTCTTCTTAAATATCTGAATGAATCATAAATGCTTCCTATTTTTAAAAAAGCGATCCAGATAAAGAAAACTTGTTTCAATACAATATTATCAAACTCAACTTGCAAGATACCATATCTAAATAAAAACTTCTTCTTTTGGTCTTTATTAAAAAATGAGAACTTTTGCGAAACGATATCTTTGCAAAACTGCCATCTAGCCAACTTTTTTAATTGTATATTATCTGTTTTACCGGAAATGTTTTCTGATGAGATTCTAATAGATACAGATGCATCATTGATTGAGTAAATAGTTTTACATTTTGAAAAATCCAGCCATGCCTTATCATCAGAATACCAAGCCAATGGGTAATTTGTAAAATTACTTTCATTGTAACTCTTTCTTGAAAAAATGTATTCTGACATAGAACTACGAGTTAATTCTAAAAAGTGATTTAAAAAAGAATCAATTGCAGATTCCTCCTTATCAAAAGTAAACCGCTTTGATATTTGACTTCCTTTTTCATCTATAAAAAAAGAACTATATCTAATCACGTTTGTTTCTATATTAAAATCATGATATTGCTTATAAAATTCTTCGACTATGTTTTCCCCTAATACATCATCATCCCCCAAGATAATCAACCATTCCTCATCTTTAGAAAGTGAAATACAACGACTCCAATGTTGGGTCAATGAGTTTTTCCCTAAGTTATTCTCAAAACGCTTATACAAAAAATCAAACTTATCTTTATAAGAATCTAATAAATCTGAACATTTTTGAGGGCTAGCATCATCTCCAATGTAAACTTTGAATCTCTTATCAGTTTGTTTAGCTAAAGATTTTAATGTTTCCTCAAAAAATAATAACTTATAAAACGGGATAACTATAGCAAGCATTTATTTAAATCTCCTTTTTAAAGCTTTAAATGGGATTAATATTAAATGCCCTAACTTATATGAATTACTATTTTTAACCTTAGCCAATATACTTGATTCGTGTATCTCCTCTCCATTAAAAATAGATTTTTTTTGTTCTCTAAAATTTGCATCAGAAGCAATTATTATAAGATACAGAGGATTAATAAACTCATTTTTTATTTTCAAGTAATTCCCAGAGAATATTTTCATTTCATTTTGATTAGCTTCATCTTGTATGATTGATATACATCCACAATATACCTGCGTCAACAATTGTATCTTATTAAAATGTCTTATTACTAATTCTTTAAAATCTTTTTTATATAATTCTTTTACATGAAATTCATTTACAAAGTTTCTGCTATCGGAATAGTGTAATTTATCAGGGGTCGAAATAATTAATAATCCATCTTTTCTTAAAACTCTTTTTACTTCAAGCATCATTTCTTCATGTTTGTCATGATGTTCTAAGGTCTCAAAGCTCACAACTACATCAACAGTATTATCCTCAAGAGGAATTTTATCTGCACTACCAATTCTAAACTCTAAATTTTCTTGCTTATATTTTAATCTTGCTTTATCAATTGTCTCAGCATCTATATCAACTCCATAAACAAATGACGCATTTTTACTTATTAGATTACTGCCATATCCTTCTCCTGAAGCTATATCTAAAACTACTTTATCTGTTATATAATCACTTACAATTGCATACCTATGCAAATGCTCGATGGCATCTCTTGTTAGTATAAAAGTTTCTAATCTTTCTCCTGTCCAATTTTTCATATTATTTTTTTATTTCCAATTTAATAATGGACGAACAATACCGGGAAAGTTTCCTGAATAATTTCCTCGCACAGTTTTACTGCTTATTTCGTCAATGACATTAAAACCGACAACTTCTAATTCATGGAGTTCAACGTGAAATGGATTATATCGCATTATTGCAAAACTACATACGTAACTCCCTTCTGCCAGAAAGTTTCCTGGAATTACAACTGATTTTTTATGTATTCCTTTCGAATGAGGCATATTCAATGTCTCTGACTCTTTATCATGTGAGCTTAATATGTGGATATTTTCTACATTAAACAGATTAAATCCATGAGTAAACAACTCTCCCTCTTTTAAAATTTCATAAGTAAACTCAATATTTATCTCGTCAAAAATATTATGATTTACTGTAATTTCGTTATTTTTATTTAGAACTTTTACCTCAATTAATTCTATAAAATCTCCTTTAGGAATATCGCCACTTGATTTTTCCCAAACACGATGCGCAGTTGAATTCTCATTTTCATGATATTTTTGCATACAATTATCAATACTTCCATCAAAAACAACCTTTCCGTATTCTAAAACAATTCCTCTAGTACACAGACTTTTTACAGCTGCCATATTATGGCTTACAAAAAGAACTGTTCTCCCTTCCCCTCTTGAAATATCCTGCATCTTACCGATTGCTTTTTTTTGGAATTCTGCGTCACCCACTGCCAAAACTTCATCTACAACTAAAATTTCAGGTTCCAAAAAAGCGGCAACAGCAAATGCAAGACGAACAGTCATTCCTGAACTATATCTTTTTACAGGTGTATCAATATAACGTTCGCATCCTGAAAACTCAATAATTTCATCTAGTTTTGAAGTAATTTCTTTTTTAGTCATTCCTAAAATAGCTCCATTAAGAAATATATTTTCTCTCCCTGTCATTTCACCATTAAAACCAGTTCCAACTTCTAATAAAGAAGCTATTCTACCTCGAGATTTTATACTGCCTGTTGTAGGTGCAGTTACTTTTGACAGAATTTTTAAAAGTGTAGACTTTCCCGCTCCATTTTTTCCAATGATTCCTAAAACTTCTCCTCTTTGAACCTCAAAATCAATACCTTGTAGAGCCCAAACATAGTCCGATTTTCCTTTTGTAGAACGATCATTTATGTCCCCAATTTTTAAATAGGGATTTTCTTTTCCACGAATTTTATGCCACCATCTATTTATGTCATGACTTAGAGTTCCAGTTCCAACCTGACCTAAACGGTATTGTTTGGAAATATTTTCGGCTTTTAATATTATATCTTTCATTATACGGTATCTATAAAGCTTTTTTCTGTTCTATTAAAAACCAATAACCCAACGAAAAAAACAGTCAACGTAACCATTGCTGTATATAACAAACCAAAAATTGATATTTCTCCGGTATTCAACAACATATAGCGCGAAGTTTCTATTACATAAGCCAATGGATTATACTCCACTATCCATCCAAATTTTGGAAGTTTTTGCTTTATTAATTCCATTGGATACATCACAGCAGATATATACATTAATAATTGCACCCCAAATCCAACTAAATTATTTAAATCTCTATATTTTGTCACCATTGACGAAATTATCATTCCCAAACCTAATCCCAAAATTCCCATAAATGCAATTAATATAGGGAAAAATAATATTGCTCCATTAATACTCAAATCATTCCCCTGAAAATAAAAGAAGATATAAAAGAAAATAAATATTAAAAATTGAATTCCAAATTTGATCAAGTTGGAAATGACTATAGACAAGGGAGTTATTATTCTTGGAAAATATACCTTTCCGAATATTCCTGCATTGGATTTAAATGTGTCTGAGGTTCCGTTCAAGCACGCAGTAAAATAATTCCAAACCATAATTCCTGCCAAGTTAAATAAGAATGGAGGTATAGTTCCTGTTTTAATTCCTGCGACATTATTAAATATGATGGTAAAAGTTATCGATGTGAATAAAGGCTGTATTAAATACCAAAGCGGTCCTAAAACTGTCTGTTTATAAACTGTAATTATATCTCTCTTTACAAAAAGCATTAATAGATCTCGATATTGCCATATCTCTTTAAAATTTAACGAGAAAAATTTATTCTTGGGTGTTATTTCAAACAACCATTCATTTGTGTTTTTAGAATCCATTTAAAAGAACTTGAATGTCTTGCTTTATAAAATTAACAAGATTTTTAACATTTTAAAAATTATTTAAAAATGCGAAAAGGCGTTTTTTTTAAAAAACACCTTTTCATTATACTTTGAGATTTATATTATAATTATTTATCTAAGACTTCAAAAGTTGAGTTCATGCTTTTAAACTCTGGAACAATTTTTTTCATTTTAGAAACGATATCATCATTTTCATAAAAATCAGCTATTCCTATAAGTTCATCTACATCAATATGCAAATTCTCATATTCGTCTTGAATTTCTTGTGCAATCATGATTTTCTCATGGTAAGTCGGCAACGTTTTAGAAGTGTCGTTTAACAATTCTTCGTACAATTTTTCGCCAGGTCTTAGACCAACAATCTTGATTTTTATTTCTTTATCTGGAATAAAACCAGCAAGTTTAATCATTTTTTTAGCTAAATCAATTATTCGAACTGGCTTACCCATGTCAAATATATAGATCTCACCTCCATTACCCATTGCACCAGCTTCCAAAACTAATTGGCAAGCTTCTGGAATAGTCATAAAATAACGAATAATATCTTGATGTGTTATTGTAACAGGTCCTCCCTCTGCAATTTGTTTAGTAAACAAAGGAACAACCGAACCATTTGAACCTAAAACATTACCAAAACGAGTTGTAATAAATTTTGTACCGCCTTCAATGTTTTCTCTTTGATTTTTTAAGAATAAAGATTGAACATATTTCTCAGCAATACGCTTACTTGCGCCCATTACATTACTTGGGTTAACAGCTTTATCTGTAGAAACCATAACAAATTTCTTCACATGGTATTTACAAGCTAAATCTGCCAAGTTTTTGGTTCCTTTAATATTAGTTTGAATAGCCTGAGAAGGGTTTTCTTCCATTAAAGGCACATGCTTATATGCTGCCGCATGAAAAACAACATGTGGATTATAATTTTTAAATACCTTTTCTAAAGCTTTTTTACTTCTGACATCAGCAATTACTGCCACAATCTTTGCACTAGAATTCATAGCTTGAGTTTCTAGACACAAATTATGTAAAGGTGTTTCTGCATGATCTAAAACTATAACAGTTTTTGGATTAAAGTTTAGAACCTGTCGGACAATTTCGCTTCCTATAGAGCCAGCAGCTCCCGTAATTAAAATTGTCTTATCTTTTAACTGTTTAGAAATTGATTTACTATCAAGAACTATAGGTTTTCTCTCTAGTAGATCTTCAATCTGAATATTCTTAACTTTCTGAGAAATTTCTTTTTGATTTTCCCAATCTGAAATTAAAGGAACTGTATATACTCTGTAATTAAATTCCAAACATTGATCAACAATGATTAGTTGTTCTTCTTTACTTAAGCTTTTATCTGCGATAATTACACCTTCTGCTGCAACAGATCGCATTAATGCCGGAAGCTTTTTTCTTAATATCAAAATAGGAAGATCAAGCATACGCTTCGAAGCATTCTGATTGTTCTTATCTACAAATCCTACTATCTTAAATCGAGAAGGAGTTTCAAATTTAAGAGCATTTGCTACAGAAATTGCATTGGCATCTGTACCATAAATAACTGTTCTAACCAATTTTGTGGTAGCTTTTTCTGAAAAGTACATTTCAAAAGTCTGTTTTACTATTACGCGATATAAAAACAAACCACAAAATGACAAAACTAAATTTATAAAAAGTGCAGTATTCAAAAAGGCTTTATGCCCAGTGTACAATTCAAAAACTAAATTTATAAATAAGAAAAATACCAAAACCGACATTTGAGAAAAAAGCAGTTTTATTGCATCTATATAACCAGAATGCCTGATAATTCCTGAATATGTCCGAAAGAGCCAAAAGAAAAATACGTTTACAAAAATTAAACTTGCAACAAAATAAAAATCATGAGATGTAATGATATATCCAATTGCAGTCCCTTCAAAAAGCAAATACGTAAAAGAGAATGAAAATAACAGAATCATCACATCGATAGCAATGATTATCCATCTCGGCAGATAACTCAGGTTATTAATGTTAAACCTAATATTCCTTGGAGAAAAGGTTTTATACAATAAAGATGTAATACTATTTGGTTTATCTGTACTCAATTTGGTTTTTATTTAAATATATGAAATCTGAACGGTGTACAAAAATACAAATTAAAGGTTTTAAATAATTAATTATATAGGCAAATTAAATTTTAACACCTTTTTTCTTTTGTTTTAAAAAATCGATCAAATATTTTCCATAACCAGATTTAACTAAAGGCAACGCTAACTCCTCAAGCTGCTCGTCATTAATAAAACCTTGTCTCCATGCAATTTCTTCAATACACCCAACTTTCAATCCTTGCCTTTCTTCTAAAACCTGCACAAATTGTCCTGCCTGCATTAAACTATTAAAAGTTCCTGTATCAAGCCATGCAGTTCCTCTACTTAAGATTCCAACCTTTAATTGTCCCTTTTCAAGATAAACCTTATTAACATCAGTTATTTCATATTCACCACGAGCACTTGGCTTAATGTTTTTAGCTATTTCGACAACACTATTATCATAAAAATAAAGACCTGGAACTGCATAATTTGATTTCGGCTCTAAAGGCTTTTCTTCAATAGAAATTGCATTTTTAGCTTCGTCAAATTCAACCACCCCATATCTTTCAGGATCAGACACATGATAAGCAAAAACAACGCCTCCATCTGGATCAGCATTATCTTTTAACAATTGCTGCATATTTGTTCCAAAGAAAATGTTATCTCCCAGTACTAGAGCAACTTTATCTTTCCCAATAAATTCTTCGCCTATTACAAAAGCTTGAGCTAAGCCATTAGGATTTGGCTGCTCTGCATAACTAAATTTACAACCAATTGTACTTCCATCTCCTAAGAGTTTTTTAAAATGAGGTAAATCATGAGGGGTCGATATAATCAAAATTTCACTGATACCTGCCATCATCAAAGTAGATAATGGATAATAAATCATTGGTTTATCATACACAGGCATTAATTGTTTACTTACTGCCAATGTAAGGGGATGCAATCTTGTGCCAGAACCTCCTGCTAATATAATTCCTTTCATAAACTTAATTTTAGATTGTAGATTTTAGATTTTAGATGTTTAATTTTTCAAACCTCTAGAATTCTAATCTAATTTTTTAAACAAACATTTTTTTTAAGCTTTCTTTATAATTTGGAATATTTAAATTATAAATTGCTTTTATTTTTTCTTTATTTAACAATGAAAAGCTTGGTCTTTTTGCCGGAGTTGGGTACAATGCTGATGGAATTCCTCCTACTTTGCAATTATAACCTCCAAATTCTTTTATACTTAATGCAAATTCGTACCAGCTAATTTCTCCTTCATTCGAATAATTATAAACTCCAGGAATCCACTTTGAAGATTCAATGATGTCAATCATTGCTTGTGCTAAATCTGCCGCATAAGTTGGTGAACCAATTTGGTCGTTTACAACATTAATTTCCTCTCTTTCCTGCATTAATCGCTGCATAGTTTTTACAAAATTATTTCCAAACTTACTGTAAACCCAAGAAGTTCTAATAATAATCGATTCAGGATTTTCGTTTAAACATGCGATTTCACCGGCTAGCTTACTTTCTCCATAAACATTTATTGGATTAGTTTCAGCTTCCTCGTCTAAAGCAATTGAGGAAGATCCATCAAAGACATAATCTGTTGATATTTGAATTAATTTTGCATTATTTTCTAAAGCATATTTTGCAATTAATTCAACCGCTAAATGATTTATCTTAAAAGCCAAATCTTTTTCTGATTCAGCTCTATCAACAGCAGTATAAGCTCCAGAATTAAGAATAATATTTGGCTTAATTCTCTCTAATTGATTTTGCAGTAAATCTAAATCATCTAAAGTTATTTTGGTTCTATCAGCAAATACCCATTCGTAGTTTGAATATTTTTCAGCAATTACGCCTAATTCAGATCCTAATTGACCATTCGCTCCTGTCACAAGAATTCTTTCCATTAAAATAAGCTATTACAATTATCAATGAAAGGTAGAATTTGATCTTTCTCTGAAACAACTGCCTGATCTAAGTTCATTCCCCAATCAATATTAAGTGACGGATCATCATATTTTATACCTCCTTCAGAAGCTTTATTATAAAATTGATCACATTTATACATTACTGAAGCTGTTTCGCTGATAACAGAAAAACCGTGAGCAAATCCTTGAGGAACTAATAATTGTTTTTTATTCTCGGCTGATAATAAAACACTAAATGCTTTTCCATAAGTAGGAGAATCTTTTCTTAAATCTACCGCAACATCAATAATTTCCCCTTCTAAAACACGAACTAATTTTGTCTGCGCGAAAGGAGGATTTTGGTAATGTAAACCTCTTAAAGTTCCTTTCTTTGAGAATGATTGATTATCTTGAACAAATTCTATATTAATTCCTAAATCATCAAATTTTGTTTTACTATAAGATTCAAAAAAGTAACCTCTTTCGTCTCCAAATACTGTTGGTTCTACGATTACCAAGTCTTTTATATATGTTTCTTCAATTTTCATTTTTAATTTTATATTCATTTAAAGAAATTAATAATAACCTCCTTTATTCTATTTTTATCTTCTTGTGTAATGTTTGACCCAGATGGCAGACACAATCCTTTTTCGAATAATTTTTCTGCAACTTTATTTCCATAATATGGATATTGCTCAAAAACTGGCTGTAAATGCATTGGTTTCCAAAGAGTTCTGCTTTCAATATCTGCCTTTTCAAGAGCAAGTCTTAGATCATCTTTATTTTTCTGATTTTTTGTTTCAATCAAAATAGTATTTAACCAATAATTTGAAAAATAATCTCTACTTACAACTTCAAAAATCTCAACACCATCGATATTTCTGAAAATCTCCTTATAAAATTTATGATTCTCTCGTCTGCTTTTCACATTTTTATCCAAAATTTTTATTTGTCCTAAACCAACTCCAGCGCATATATTGCTCATTCTATAATTATAGCCAATTTCACTATGTTGATAATGAATTGCATTATCTTTAGATTGAGTAGCGTAAAAAATAGCTTTTTCTTTTACTTTTTTGGAGTTTGTAAGTAATGCGCCTCCACTAGAGGTTGTGATAATTTTATTACCATTAAATGATAAAACTCCAAAAGTACCGAAAGTACCGCATTTTTTTCCCTTATAAGAACTTCCTAAAGCCTCTGCACTATCTTCAATAATTGGAATTCCATATCGATCCGCAATGGCGTGAATTTCATCTACTTTATACGGGTTACCATACAAATGAACCGTAATAATTGCTTTAGGTTTTTTGCCTTTTTTGATTCTATCCTGAATAGCAATTTCGAGAAATTCTGGACAAATATTCCAAGTATCTTCTTCGCTATCTACAAAAACAGGAGTTGCTCCCTGATATAAAATAGGATTCGCTGATGCCGAAAAAGTCATGCTTTGGCAAATAACTTCATCAGTCTTATTTACTCCCAACAAAATTAATGCTAAATGAATTGCTGAAGTTCCAGAATTTAAGGCCGTGACAAATGATTTATCATCAAAATAATTTTGTAAAGAACTTTCGAACTCATCTACATTAGGACCGCCTGAAGTTATCCAATTTGTATCTAAAGCTTTGTGAACATATTCTTGCTCAAAACCACTTTGCTGCGATAACGAAAGAAAAATTCTTTTACTACCCATTTAATCTCCAATAAGTGAGTTCATATCTTACATCGTCTTCACTCACATTTGATAAAGGTAATGTTGAAAATGAAATTAATTTTGAATTACTTTCTAGTGATTGTATTGCATTTGCATAACCTGCCGGAATATGAACTATTTTACTATCTGACTCAGATACCAAAACAGTCTCAATACTTAAATCTTTTGAAGGATTTTCCCAATTATCAATTTTTACAAAATGAATTTTAAAAGATCCGCTCAAACAATAAAAATTTTTAGCATCTAATTTATGACCTTGCCAGGCGCGTATAGGGTTTTCATCAGAATTGCTGATGATGTAAAACCTTTCTATGTCTTTAAAAGAAAAATCATTTACGTACGAAATCGTTCCGCGGTGATCTGAGAAATTACCTCCTTGAATTATTTTTGGAATCATGCCTTTAATTTTAAATTGCTTTTATTCAACAAATAAAACTTTAAGGTATATAATAAAAGTAACGGTGTTAACACAATTACAAATAGTACGATATCATTAACCTTTTGATAAAAAAAGATAACTAAGGCTGATACTGCAGTTTGAGCGATTGCATAGTATAAAGACACCAAACGATGTTGTATCTTATATTCATTACTTAAAACTTGATATAAATGAAGACGATGCGCTTCAAAAATATTTTGTTTTAAATATAGTCTATGGATAATGGTACAAACAGCATCAACACCATAAATAGCCAGAAACAACAACCAAATAACAGAATTAGTTATTAAAATAAGTTTTAAAACTAAATAAATTATCCAAAATGCAATAGCTATACTTCCCACATCTCCAGCAAAGCATTTAGCCTTTTTTCTATAATTAAAAAATAGAAAAACAAGACTTGCAATCATTCCGTATTTGATAAAATTGCCGTCAGTAAATAATTGCAATTTTGTATTTACGTATAGCAAAGCTCCAAGAACAATTAAAGTGTAAAGACCAGTTATTCCGTTTATACCATCCATGAAATTGTAGGCATTAATGAGTCCTATAGCCAAAACATAAGCGATTAATACTCCCCAAATTGGAACCAAACTAAACAGTCCCAAATCATAAAATATCAAAGTAATAGCTACAAAGTGCACTGAGATTCGGATTTTATTTGACAGACTTTGAATGTCATCCCAAAAACTAACCAGACTAACTAATGTAATTCCAGTAAAGAAAAAATAATTATTTTCTATATGTTGCAAAAAATATATTAAGGCTGAAAACCAAAAAATGATTCCACCGCCTCTCAATGTTATCTCAGTATGCGAACTTCTTTGATTGGGTTTGTCTATTATATTAAAACGATCTGCTACTTTGAAATAAAGCAGCATTAAAATCATTAAGAGAATTCCGAGTATTGTGTATTCCATTATTTATTTACAAAAATTATTGTACAAATTAATGTAGAGTGCTAGTTTGTTACTCCCAATTTGTATCTTTTATTTCATCGTAAACTTTTTGAATACCTTCTTCAAGCGTAGTTTTAGCTTTCCATCCAAAACTGCTTAATTTTGAAACATCCATTAATTTACGCGCTGTACCATCTGGCTTAGTTGTATCTTTTAGAATTTCACCTTCAAAACCAACTACTTTTTTAACTAAAATTGCCAAATCTAAAATTGAAATATCTTCACCCACTCCAATATTAACCAAACCTGACTCGTCATAATTTTCCATTAAAAAAACACAAGCTTCGGCAAGATCGTCAGCATGCAAAAATTCTCTTTTTGGACTACCTGTTCCCCATATTGTTACTAAGTTCTCATTGTTACGTTTTGCAGTAATAAATTTTCTAAGCATTGCAGGCAATACATGGGAGTTTTTCAGATCATAATTATCATTTGGACCATATAGATTTGTTGGCATAACCGAAATAAAATTACATCCAAACTGATCTCTGTAAGCATCACACATCTTGATTCCTGCGATTTTAGCAATAGCATAAGGCTCATTAGTAAATTCTAATTCTCCAGTAAGCATATATTCTTCCTTTAATGGCTGAGGAGCCATTTTTGGATAAATACAAGATGAGCCGAGAAACATTAATTTCTTAACTTTATTTAAATAGGATTGATGAATTACATTATTTTGTATCATCAGGTTTTCATAAATAAAATCACCTCGATAAGTATTATTAGCAATAATCCCTCCCACTTTCGCAGCTGCTAAAAAAACATAATCTGGTTTTTCTTTTTCAAAAAACTCGGCCACTGCCTGCTGATTTCTTAAATCTAATTCTGAAGAAGTTTTTAAGATAAAATTCGTATATCCTTCAGCTTTAAGTTGACGCAATATAGCTGAACCCACCATTCCGCGATGTCCAGCTATGTATATTTTATCATTTAAATTCATAATGACTGCTTCTAATTCAAGAATAATGCTATTCTTAGTTATTTGGAATTAATAATTAATAATTAATACTAGATCTTACTTCTTTTAACATTTTCTCTTTTAGGACGTACTGGAGATCAGACGCCATCATTTCTTTAACTAATCCGGCCAAATCATATTGAGGCACCCAGCCTAATTGAGTTTTTGATTTTGTTGGGTCTCCAATTAATAAATCTACCTCTGTTGGACGGAAATATTGCGGATCAACAGAAATAACTTGTTTACCCAACTCAATTTGGTAAGCAGGATTGCTACAAGAAGCTACATATCCTTTTTCATTTACTCCTTCTCCACTAAATTCGATATCTATACCTACTTCGGCAAATGACATTTTAACAAAATCACGCACATAAGTAGTTTCTCCCATAGCAATAACATAGTCCTCTGCAACATCTTGTTGCAGGATACGCCACATTGCTTCTACGTAATCTTTAGCATGTCCCCAATCACGTTGTGCATCTAGATTTCCTAAATACAAGCAATCTTGTTCGCCTAAAGCAATGGCAGCTGTAGCCATTGTGATTTTACGAGTCACAAAAGTTTCTCCACGGCGAGGTGATTCATGATTAAAAAGAATTCCATTAGTAGCAAACATACCATAAGCTTCTCTGTAATTTTTGGTAATCCAAAAACCATAAATTTTAGCAGCTCCATAAGGTGAACGTGGGTAAAAAGGCGAATTTTCATCATAAAGCCCTTTTTCGTTTTTATTTTCAGCAAGACCACCGTACAACTCAGATGTTGATGCCTGATAGATACGGGTTTTCTTTTCTAATCCTAAAATACGAACTGCCTCTAAAATTCTTAATGTTCCAATTCCATCAACATTTGCCACATATTCTGGGGAATCAAATGAAACCTTTACATGGCTCATCGCTCCTAAATTATAAATTTCATCAGGTTGTACTTCTTGAATAATTCTAATAATATTTGTAGAGTCTGTCAAATCCCCATAATGCAACTTAAAATTCACATGTGCTTCGTGTTGATCTTGATAGATGTGATCGATACGTTGTGTATTAAAAGAAGAAGCTCTTCTTTTAATACCATGAACCATATAACCTTTTTCTAATAATAGTTCTGCTAAGTAAGATCCGTCTTGTCCTGTAATTCCTGTTATAAGTGCAACTTTCATTTTTATAGTTTTATATTTTATTATTATTTATATAATCAAGCACTGATTGTGGCTTCCAATCAAGCAGCATTTTTGCTTGATTATCATTAAAAGTTAAATCTGACGTCATCTTTTTAAGCTTCAATGTATTAATTGGGGCTCTATTTCCTAAAATATCACCTAACTTACTAATAAATAAAGCTAAATTCATTGGTAAATTTTTTGGCTTTCTTTTATTCATATTGAACGATATGGCAGTGCTTAAATCGTTAAAATTTGGATGACATCCATCTGTCAGATTGTAAGTCCCTCCTATTTGAGCAACTTTTGTAATTAATGAAGCTACATCTTTAGCTAAAACCATACTTTTTTGAGCTTTACCTCCTCCGATATTAAAATAATATCCTTTATCAATCGCATTTATCATAGCACCTAAATTTCCAGGAGCATTCTCTCCTACTAGTAAAGGTAAACGCAAAATTGTACAAATTATATTTCTTTCTTTACACCATTCCAATATAACTTTTTCGGCCTCTATTTTACTTAATCCATATGGATCTGTGGCGCCCAAAAAGAAATTTTCATCAATGTCTTTACCGCTATCCTGTCCATAAACTGATACTGAGCTTATAAACACAAATTCTTTAGGCAGGGCCGAATTTTCTAGACCAATCAACAAATTTTTAGTTCCTAAAACATTTACGTCATAAAATTCTTGTTTTTCGATCTCTGTCTTGGGAATACTGTGCGCTTTCCCAGCAGCATGGATAACAAGATCAAAATTAACTTTAAAAAGTGGAACTCCTTTCTCCAACGAAAACGTATAAACATTAGAACTTCTTGACAATTCAAAGATTTCATTTTCGTCCTTTAATTGTTTAGAAATATATTTTCCAAGAAAACCACTTGAACCAGTTAATAAAATTTTCATTTTGTTTCTAATATATTTTTATTTCTTAAATAAACTGAATTAATCGTTTAAATATTCTCATTGGCATTAAATAAAATGGAGCCCTGCATGAATTATTTTTCCAAGCCCTAACAATTTCCTTATTTTGATTAAAAATATTTGTAAAACTTTGATTTGTAGCACCACCTAATCTCATTTTAACAATTAATCGATCAATATATCTAATTTTAAAAGTATGTTTCTTTAACATTCTAAACATCAATTCATAATCTGCCGCTAACTTATAATCTAAATTAAATACCCCTACTTTATCGTAAACAGATCTTTTTACAAACAGCGAGGGATGTGGCGGAACATTACCATTTTCAAAAAACTTATCATAATATTGTTTAGATTTCCAGTTCCGTACAACTACATTAGTATCTTCACTTTTAACATATACAAGATTCCCATACAAAATATCTAGATCAGAATCAGCAAGAAATTGTTTCATAACATCTGCAATAACATCTGAATCTTGATATAAATCATCTGAATTCAATATTCCAATTACATCTCCTGTCGCTGATTGGATTCCTTTATTCATGGCGTCATATAAACCATTATCTTTTTCAGAAACAAAATAGCCTAATTTATCTTCATATTCTTTAATAATTGATACGGTATTATCCTTTGATTTCCCATCGATAATCACATATTCTATATCTCTATAAGTTTGCCCAAGAACTGATTCCAAAGCATCTTTGATTGTTCTCTCATTATTATAAACGACCGTGATAATTGATATTTTCATTAAAATTAATTGTTGAAATTATAGCATTCTAAAGTTTTCTCCGCAGTTTTTTTCCAGCTAAAACCACTTCTATTAATTAACCCTTTTCTAATTAAATCTTGCCTTAACGAATCATCTCGCAAAATTTTCAGCATGACAGTTTCCATTTCAACAATATCCTCAGGATTAAAATATAAAGCGCCATCATTACCTACTTCAGGCAAAGAAGCAGCAGTACTACAAGCTACTGGTGTTCCAGTTGATTGAGCATCAAGTAGAGGAATACCGAATCCCTCGTAGAATGAAGGAAACACAAACAATTTAGATGTTTTTATTAATGGAAATATCTGTTCATCTGGTACAAAACCAGTAAAAACAATTTTATCTTTTAAATCAAGACTTACAATGTAATCTTGCAATTCATTATTATTATGCTGATGCCCTACTAAGATTAAAATAACATCAGTGCATTTTTTCTGTAAATTTGAAAATGCCGAAATTAAACCCATAATATTTTTATGCGAACTAGGGCTTCCAAATGCAATAATATAATCCGATTTAATATTATATAAATATTTTATGTCAATTTCAGCTATGTTTTCATATTTATCATTTGAGCCTGATAAATGAGTTACGGTTATTTTATTCTCTTTGACATTTAACCCTTCTGAAATTTCTTTTTTTGAAAATTCGGAAATAGTTACAATTTTATTAGAAAATATTGACATCAATTTTACCATCGACCCTAAAAGAACTTTTTTAGAATATGACATACTATCAGCATGTCTTTTATAATTTAAATCTAGAATAGACACAATATGTTTTGTTGGACAAAATACTGGCCCAACATACCCTAACGAATGTAATACATCCAGATTATCTTTTAATAAATAAAATGGAAATAAAAATTGCTCCCAAAAATATCGAACATATACAACTTTATTGTAAAAAGGTATTACCTTAATTTTAAAATTTGGACTAGTTAAAATAGGCAAATCGATACAATCTTTATTAACATAAATTATATAATTATTAGTTGTATCGAGTTTTATAAGCTCATTTATCAGATTAATACCATACGTAATAGATCCGCCTGAAAGTCTGCGATTCATGTATAATAAATTAATCCCTATTGTACGCGATTGCTTCATTCTATATTTGTTTTTTCGTCATCCAACATTAACCTAATTATGTCAGTGATTTTATTCTTTGCTTCCCACTTTAAAATTTGTTTTGCCTTTGACGGATTTGCATAACCTACTGAAATATCTGTCGGGCGCATTAAAAGCTCATCGACAGTTACATGATCTTTCCAATTTAAATCAAGCAGTTCAAAAGTAATTTTAATGAAACTTTCTAAACTTGTAGTTTTACCTGTAGCAATTACAAAATCATCTGCATTTTCCTGCTGTAGCATTGACCACATTGCCTCAACATATTCTGGAGCCCATCCCCAATCTCTATGAATATTAATATTCCCAAGATTAAGTTTTATATTTTCTCCTCGAGAAATTCTAAAAGCTGTTGAAATAATTTTTTTAGTAACAAATCTATCTTTTCTAAGAGGCGATTCATGATTAAAAAGTATTCCCGTGCAAGCATAGAGATTATAAGCTTCTCTATAATTGGCAACTTGCCAAAAAGCAGTAGCCTTTGCAACACCATAAGGACTTCTTGGCCTAAATGGTGTTTCTTCATCTACTGCATGATCTGCGTTACCAAAACATTCGCTCGAACCTGCATTATAAAATTTTATTGGCTGCCCTGAAAATCTAATTGCTTCTAGCAAATTTAACGTTCCTGTTATAATGCTTTCCATTGTCTCAACAGGCTGTTCAAAAGATAATGCTACGGAACTTTGTCCTGCGAGATTATATATTTCATCTGGATTAATTTTATTGATCGTCTGAAATACACTCCTAAAATCATTTAAAGTAATCGAAACAAGATTAATTTTGTCAAGAATATTTAGCTTTTCTAAATTTCTGAATGACGTATTGTGAACATCTCTCGACCCGCCATATACTTCATATCCTTTTTCCAGTAAAAGCTGAGAAAGATAGGCTCCATCTTGTCCTGAAACACCACAAATTAATGCTTTCTTTGTTTTATTAGCATTCATAATATAATTTTTGATTATTTTTTTAGAGATAATTGTTTTTTTTCAAAGGATTAAACTCTAAAACATATTGTAATACAAGAGTCACAAATAATAAAATGGGAACTAAAACTATAATATTAAAAAACCTTGCAATAGCGAAAGCCTGATCTTGAAAAATATACACAAGATTAATTGAAAAAAGAGTATAAATAACTCCGCATACAATATTATTAGGCAATATTTTAAATAGAGTATTTCTTAAAAAAGAAGTAAGTACGCCAAATAAAAAACAGTAAATCACTTGTCCTATAGGCCCAAAGTACAAAATTGCAAAGTAATTATATCTAGCATTAGGCCCCGAAAGAGTACCATTAGGATAATGATATTGATAAATCTCAATACCACAATCTAAAGGTAATTTTTCCCATGATACAATTCTCAACATCCCCAAAGGATCTTTAAATAATTGCAAAAAACCACTATCAGCATTCATTAATTTTATGACGTCATTTGGAAAAGTCATATAATAAATATCCCCGAAAGAAATAATTCTTTGTCCTAAAGCCAGTAAAGGAGAATTTTCTTCAGTTTCTGCTCCAGAATTCACTAGCTGAATATACATAACTAAAAATATCAGTGGAATTGAAGCATATAAAAGAATTCTTTGATATCTAGCCGTCTTTGTGATTATATTTTTAGCTTTAAACCCTTTAATTTTTGTCATAAATAAATTAACAAAAAAGAGATAATATATTAAAAATATTAAATTTGTCTTACTTCCTGACAGTAACAGAAATAAAATAACTAAAATCAAATAGAAGTAATTGTACATTTTCTCTAAAAAAGTATTCTTACAATAAAATATTCTGTAAAAAAGTAAAAATGTACCTATGATGCTTACAACCTCCAATATTCTACCTACAAACCCGAATCCACTTCCTCCAGAAAAGGTTGACATTCTAGAATCTAATAATAATGGGATACCTACTACAATATAGGTTAAAACTTGAAAAAAAAAATGAAGCGAACTTGCTAAATAAAATAAAATATTTGAATATCTTTCACTAAACATATTAGATATTCTGATCTCCTTCTTTTTTAAATAATTATCAAACTTTAGTGGCTTAAATAAAAAAAATCCTGTAAAAAACGCGATTTCTGTTAATAAGAATTTATAAAAATATTCTTCCTTTATTGCATCATTATTATACAAAAACATAACAATGGAACTAGATAATCCAGCGATTAAAATTATTAGAAAAAATGGATCAAATATAGATTGAATATATTTTCTAAATAAAAAAAAATACAGTACCACTGAAAATATAAGCCAAAAAATTAAATTTTCAATGTGTTGTTCTGCAAAAAGAAAAAAATCAATATAATTCATATCACATTAACTTGGAATCCCTCAATGCTTTTATAATAACCTTTTTTCTTTCATAATCATATATTAGAATTTTTGCAAAAGATGTTAAATATGTATAGCATATTGAAGAAATAAAAGAAAGTCCTTTAAAGTGTTTTCGAATAAAATAAAGTCTGTTTCTTAAGAAATAAAATGTTGAAAACAAAGAGGTTCTTCCACCAGTACTAATACTAACTTTATGTTGAATTATATGTGAAGGCAAATATAATATCTTGAATCCACTGTTTATTGCTCTTACAATAAAATCCGTATCATCCCAATACACAAAATATTTTTCATCCATCAATCCAACTTTTTCAAAAACTTCTTTATGAAACAATACGAAACAAGTAGGCGCATATTCTGTAAATCTTTCCTCTTCCTCGACGCTCTCTGCAAACTCATTTTCATGAATTGCAAGGGCTCTATATTTGTCAATATGTCCGCCTCCAAACCAAACTTGATTTGTATTATGATATAGGACCTTAGGCGCAACAATTTTATTTATTTCACATTTTTCAATGAGAATATCAAAAAGATTTCTTTGATAAAATTCGATATCATTGTTTCCAATCAAGATATAATCACAACTATCTTTTATCGCAAATTCAATACCTTGGTTATTACCTTTCGCAACACCTTCATTAGAATCATTAATAATATGTTTTATCTGATTTTGCAGATTAAACTTCTCAACTAATGATTTAATAAAAATTGTAGATTTCTCTGAATAACTATTATCAATCATATATACGATGAAGTTTTGATTGTTTTGCAAACTCAAACTTTCAAAAAAACCTTCAAGTACACTATCGCTATTAAATAATACAGTAACAAATCCTATTTTACTCATTTTAATAATCCTTTATCTTTCATTTCAGTCACCGACTTTTCGTATTTACTCTCTTCAATTTTTTGCGTTAAAACCCACTCAGCAAAAATTTTAATTCCATCTTCAAACGAGTATTTAGGTTTAAAACCTAAAGTAGAAGAAATCTTACTCAAGTCGGCATAATTATGTCTAATGTCACCTAAGCGAAAATTCCCAGAAATTGTGAGTGGCACATTAACGTTATAATTTTTCATTAATTCATTTGCAACCGTTATCACATCGGTTGGTATTCCTGAACCAACATTAAATATATTTTGATTTGCTTCTTGCTTCTCAAGACCTAAAATAGTTGCGCTAACAACATCGTCAATAAATACAAAATCTCTTGATTCTTTACCATCCTCAAAAATATTAATTTCCTTTTCATTTCGAATCAAAGTAGAAAATATAGATAAAATTCCTGTATATGGATTACTTAATGACTGTCCTGGACCGTACACATTTTGGTATCTAAAAGCAACCGGTTGAATACCAATTGTTGGACATACGGTCATTATCATTTGTTCTTGATTTTGCTTTGTAATTCCATAAACTGAACTTGGGTGAATTTTAGATTCTTCATCAGTAGCCACTAGTTCTAATAAATCATTAGAATCATTATATTTCACTTCAAAATCTCCATTACTCATGTCCGTAGCATTACGGTGTTTTGGGTAAACAAATCCGTTTTCTTTTGAATAATACTTGCCTTCACCGTATATTGATCTGGATGAAGCCACAACAATTTTTTTAATTGAATGCACATTATTAGCAAGGATATCTAACATTAATGCAGTTCCGCCAATGTTTACACTAGAATACTTTTCAATTTCGTACATAGACTGGCCAGTACCAGTTTCTGCTGCCAAATGCACGATAACATCATTTCCCTGAATTGCCAGTTTTATGTCTTCCCTATTTCTAATGTCTCCTTCTATAAACTTTACTTTGTCTTTAATCGACAAATAAAGAAAAGAATTATTTTTTGCATCAGATCCGTGTATTTGTGGAGATAAATTATCTAGGACTGTGATATTATAGCCTTTTTCAACAAGAGTTAAACACAGATTAGATCCGATAAAACCAGCGCCTCCGGTAATTAATATATTTTTCATTAGTATTTAATCATTTTTATTAAAAAATATTTTTAGTTTTAATTTCATTAAAGACAAACTGTACCTTATAATTTGTCTGAGAGCTAAAAGTCTACTTCGATAACTTGTAAACCACAAAAGGTTAATCCAAAAGGTTTTTAAAATATAGAAAACAATATCTGATTTTTTTTCTAATGAAATATGGGTTCCAGACGTATTTGAGTCATGCACTCTATATAGGCCGACTGGATTATCCCAAAAAAAAATTCCATTTATAGATGCAGCACGTTGCATGAAAAACCAATCTTCTCCTTTCAGATTCTTAGGATATAATCCAACTTTATCATAAATAGACTTATTAATCATCAGAGTAGGTCCAGAAACTGATGGGTTTAAAAGAACTTCATCTAAAATTCCCTTTTCTGAAGAGTACTTATGTTTGTTACCCCTATTGTATTCTGTCATCGAACTTTGTAAAATTATATTACTATCTGAATCAAATACCTTAGCGTCACTCACCAATACTAATTTTCCAGCTTCTTCTTTTTCTTCCAGAATTCGAACTCTTTCAGAAATAGTATTTCCGTAGAGAGCATCATCACTTGGCAACCAAACAATATATTTCCCTCTAGCTTTTGCAACTAATTCATTTGCTGTTTCGCAAACTCCTTTATTGGGTCTAAAATAATACTCTACAGAAATTAAATGTCCGTTTTCCTTTATCCATTTTTTAACAATTTCCTCAGAGTTATCGGAAGAGCCATCATTAATAATAATAAGCTCTTTGTTTGTATAATCTTCTTTTAAAACACTATCAAGTGCTTCTTTAACATATTTTTCATGGTTATACAATGCTGTAAGAACCGATACTAAAGGAGTATTATTCATTTTTAGAAAAAATTAATTTACGGAAATAACACCCCATAAATACAAAATATATAAAATAATTTATAGCAAATGCTATAGTAATTCCAATCAAACCAAATATATCAACACATATATAACCTAATATAAGGTAAGTCAAGCTAAAAACAATTTCTGTTATAATAAATAATTTAGTCATTGCTTTTGCCAACATTAAATATGCTATGAGCCAAGCCGCTATTTTAAAAAAATCTCCGATAAGCTGAAATAAAAAAAGTTCCTGCATATTAACAAAACTATTTGTGTATAATAATTTTATTATAAGAAATCTGCAAAAATAGACTATTGAGCAACCAACAAATACGGTTGGCATTATTATTTTATAGCCATAAAACATTTCTGCTCTAATATCTTTATCGTTTTTTAGAGATGATAACTTTGGCAAATAATATGTGCTTAAGGCAGTTGTAATTAGCAATAAGTAGCCATCGGATACTTTCATCATTCCTTGCCAATAACCAGCCGCATCTAAATTTACTTTGGAAATAACCATATTACGAAGCAAAATTTGCACAACAGGGGCAGTAAATACAGAAACTAAAGCCATCATACTAAATCCACCTAATTTCTTGGCGAGATCAACGCTAAAAGGTCTTTTAAAATAATTCCAATTAAACCAATCGCTTTTGATAACAAAAAACATTGTAACAAAAAAAATTACTGATTGAGAAAGCACTATTGAGTATAAAGCTCCTTCTGTTTTATAAAAATAAACTAATACAACCGTAAAAACTAAACCTATTACACTTCCTAAAGTGTTGACGATTGTGTATTGCTTTATTTGTCGTTTACCATTAATAATCGAAATTAGAAGGCTATTTAAAGAATAAAATATAATTGTTAACCCTAAAACTCTAATCGCATTCTCATAAATTGATGTTTTTAATATTAGATCAGAAAAATAGGAAGCTAACAAGAATAACAATGAACCAAAAAAAACTGAACACCCGATTGAAATTTTCAGAGCAGTACTTAATAGTTTTTTTTGCTTAAATTCACTTTCGTCATACTCAGCGGTATATTTAACGACACCAGTATTAATTGCTCCGTTTGATACTGTTAAAACAATAGAAACAAAATTTGCAAATTGGCCAATAATAGCAACACCTGCAGGTCCCGTGAACATAGCTACTACCTTATTTGCGACAAATCCTGATGCAATTCGAATAAAAGTCGTCATTGCAGAGTACAAAGAGGTTTTAATTAACTGCAACTTAAAACGAATTTACAACATCAACAACGCTTTTTATTTCCTCGTTAGTCATAACGGGACTTATTGGCAAACTTAAAACTTCTTCGTGAATTTTTTCTGTGATAGGCAATGAAAGATTATTCAAATATGGATAACATTTTTGCTTGTGAGGAGGAATTGGATAATGTATCAAAGTTTGTATCTTATTCTTTTCAAGATATTTCTTTAAATCATCTCTTTTGTCCAAGCGTATTACAAAAAGATGCCAAACATGCTCATTAGCATTATCAATTGTTGGAAGAGTAACTTTAGGATTGTTAATATTTGAAATATAATACTCCGCTATCTCTCTGCGTCGATTATTTTCTTTATCGATAAAATCAAGTTTAACGCTAAGAAAAGCTGCTTGAATTTCATCCATTCTACTATTTAACCCTTGATAGTCATTGACATATTTTTCGAGTGATCCATAGTTTGCAATTGCACGGACGACTTTTGCTAAATCAAAATCTTTTGTTGTTACTGCTCCCGAATCACCTAAAGCACCTAAATTTTTACCAGGATAAAAACTAAAACCAGCAGCATCCCCAAGATTACCAGTCTTTATGCCGTTCCAAGTCGCTCCAATAGCTTGCGCATTATCTTCTATAATTTTTAAATTATGTTTCTTTGCAAACTCTTCTAATTCCGTACTCCAACAAACTCTACCATACAAATGGACAACCATTATGGCTTTTGTTTTAGATGTTAATTTTGATTCTAGTTTACTAATATCTAAATTAAAAGTTTCTAAATTAGGTTCAATAAGGATTGGCTTTAAACCATTATCAGTAATAGCAAGAAGAGATGCAATGTAAGTGTTGGCAGGAACGATTACTTCATCTCCTTCACTCATTATACCAAGTTCAATATACCCTTTTAAAATTAATCTTAAAGCATCTAACCCATTTGCAACTCCTATCGCATTCTCAACCTTTGTATATGAAGCTAGCTTTTGCTCAAAAGTTTTTAATTTTTGGCCAAGTAAAAACCACCCAGAGTCAATTACTTCAGCTGCAACTTTTTTCAATTCTGAAGCATGTTGCTCATTAATCTTTTGAAGGTCTAAAAATTTAATCATTATTTTCTATATTATTTATTTCGATTTGAGTTAATTTCCTAATTAATTTCGCTGGAGTTCCTCCTATAATTGAATAATCTGAAAAAGAACTATTTACAAAACTATTGGCCGCAACAACACAAAATTTGCCTATAGACACGTTAGGCATGATAACGACACTTGCACCAATCCATGTATGGTCACCTATTATTACATCTCCTTTTATTATTGGAAATATTTGTTGAAGTTTTGGTGAAGCGTTTGGTCCCGATCCTGACATTAAATTTACATTTTGCGCAAAGCTAACATAGTTTCCAATTTTTACTTTAGCATTAAAACCTTCAACAATTGAGTTAATCCCAAAATAGCAATTGGTGCCAACTTCTAATATATTCTCAGCCGAGCCAAAAAGCCTAACATTGCTTGCTATCTTAGTATAATCACCAATATTTATATTATTTACATTAGAATCCTTTTCTATGTAAACTTCTTTACCGAGATTAATATTTGAAGTTATCATCTATGAATTTATTTTGATGTAGTTTTTAATGCATTCGCAAATGTAAATCATTTCCATCTGACTAAGATTTTGATGATTCGGAATAAAAAAAGCATCTTCACCGTAAAAAACACTGCACTGAATTCCGCATCTAAATAAGTATTCTTTAGCCAACCCCAAGTCTTTAATTATATTATTGTTATTTAAAAGCAACACCGACGGGACAACTTTTTCTTTTGACTCAAATCGTAAAGTGAATCCCAATTCAGATAATAGTGAAAATGCAAATTCAAAATTTTCTTTTCTTTTCAGCAACAGCTTTTCCTCATTTTGCAAGCTGTCTGATAAAACATTTTTGATATATCTTTCTTCTTGCGAAGTAATCATAGATGATCTACTGTCTAAATCATTGACATTTTTAACAATCAATCCACCAATTTGAATCGAAAAAAATTTTGGAAAACTATAAATTGAAAATTCACCATATTTTCCAACTTTGTCATTTTTATCTTGACTAAAAAAAGTGGTACAGCAATCCTCAATGATTGGTAAGTTTAATTTCTTTAGCTCTTCCATCTCTTCAAATGGATAGCCAAACTCATGATTAACAAATATTACTTTAGTTTCTTCAGTAATTTCACGATTCCATTTACAGACTTGCTCTATTTCTTTTGTAACACATGAACTAATATAAAAATTATTTGATGTTGTTAAAACTGTAACTAAGTCAGTCTTATCAAGTTTATAATGACTAAGTGCCAATTTAATAGCTTCACGTCCATTTAGAGTATATTGCCAATTATTACCAAATTTATCATCAAAATATTCCTTATCATAATTAGATTCTTGCAAATTATTATTATATTCAATAAAATTCGTTTTAAATGGGCTAATTCTAAATGAAGGGACTAAAAAAGGATCTGGATTTAATATAAACATCTAAACAATTTTTTTATAAAACGAAGCTTTAAGGCTTAAATCACATCCAATACTTTCTTTAAATTCACACAAACCATGATTTGGAATAGAATTTTCAGTTGATGGTCCAATATCAACAATTTTTATGCCCACACTATTATAAAATTTAAAAATTTCATGAGATAAAAAATTCATCGTTTTACATTCTGAGTATAGTGGCAAATCACCCCAATATATTACTTGCACTATTCCTTCGCTTACATGGAATACAATAGCAGATGCAATAGGAACATTATCCTTTTTCAATAAAAAGAAATCACCTTCTATTACTGAAATAGTTTTTTCTACTAATTCCCATGACATTCTAAGAGGAAAGCCTCTTTGCTTACGATTCTCTGCTATTACCTCATAAGCAATTTTATAATCTTTCTTTTCTAATTGTTCAAAAGTAAGATCAAACTTCAAACTCCTTTTTAAGTTTTTCTTGGCATTATACCAAATTTTAGACATGTAATCATCATCGACTTTATAGGTTGAAAATTGATAATTTACATCCAAATTTATCTGTTCAAAATTAGCCCTGAACAAAGCGCTTTGCTGCTTTGAAATAAAATTATTATTGTAAAAAAGCGGTGGTAAAACAATCTTTATTCCTTTAAAATCATTTTCTTTACTCCATTCTTCCAATGCCTTAATAGCTGCATCAATTTGATTAAGTCCAATATCTTCGTTAGCAAATTGGAATCCTCCAAAAGGAGCTGAAAATGGGGACAGTAAAACTTCATTTCTTACTCCAAGAATAATTCCAAGTCTTATCTTGGTATCTTTGAAGATTAAATAAAATACCTTTTCGCAATTATCCTCATTTAATAAATTAAAATCTCCAAAATTAAACTTATGATATTTTTTCTGCAAGATATTATCATAGTAAACTGAATCAACTTCTATAACTTCCATTTCAGATATTCTTTATAATTTCTTAGATAATCACTTTCGTCATACTTTTCAGATGCAAGTACTAATAATATAGACCCAGAAGAGAAACTTTCTAAATCTCTCCAAATTCCAGGCGGAACATATAATCCATAATTAGGATTATTTAACGTAATGCTTCTTTTTATTTTACCATCATCTAAAATCACATTAAAACTGCCGCTGGCAGCAATAATTAATTGATGTAATCCCTTATGAGCATGTGCACCTCTACTTTCACCTCCTGGTACGTCATATAAATAATATATTCTTTTAACTTCAAAAGGGATCAAATTCTCTTGATGATCTAAAACTGTTATATTACCAGATTGATTGTGTATTTGAGGCAATTCAACAACTGAGCAATTAAATACGTTACTCATTTTTTAACAATTTATATTTATCAAAGTTTCTAATATAATCTTCTTCACTATATACTTGATCTGAAACAATTAATGCTAGAGAATTAGTTGAAAAATTCTCTAAACTACGCCAGTACATTTTTGGTATATATAAACCATAATAAGATCTATTTAACTGAAATTTTAGTTCTTTTTCTCCATCATTTAAAACAACATCAAAACTACCTGATAGTGCAATAATAAACTCTTGCTGTTCTTTAAAAGCATGCCCTCCTCTTATTTCACCTCCAGGCACATCGTAAATCCAATATGTTCTTTTAATTTTGAATGGCAATTGTTCAAGGTTTTCAAAAAAAGATAAATTCCCTCTTGGATCCTGGATTTTAGGCAAAGTAATTAATGATGGCTCCATTTTTTATTTCAGATATATAATATCAGTTATATAGGTAAGTATAAAATAATTTTGTTTTTTATAATGAATTCAATTGCTTTGCTATTCTCTTTAATATCAAAATAACTAAAGACAAAAATGCACCTAAAAAAGTACCTAAAAAAATGGCCTTAATTTTCCCCATTCTCTGTTTTGGCAAAGGCAGAATAGGCCTGTCAATTACCTGAATTAAAGGCGTCTCTTTACGTAAAGTAACCTTAGCCAATTCAGACTGTTTAACTAACTCAGTTAAAATTGCGGTATTGGCTTGAACATCTACCTGCCTTCTTGCAGAGGGAGCTCTACGCACATTTAAAGCTGGATTTAAATTAAATGTATTATCATTTGCAACTGCAACTCCTGTTATAGCTCCATTTAGTTCACCACGAACAGAATCAACCTGTCGTTCTAAAATTAGCATGTTCATTCTTGCCTTTTTACTTTTTGTATCAACATAAAATTTTCCCACCTGTCTAGCCAATGCTTCACAAAAATACTTGGCAAATAATTCATTTTTTGAAGAAACATCCATAGTGATTATTGATACCTTTTTGTCCTTTTGATAAACTGTAAAATCTGATTTAGACAAATCAACATAAATCAATCCTAAAATACTATCATGCTCTCTTGTGATTTTTTTTTCATCAACATTTGGTAAAAACTGAATTGAAGAAATTTTCGGTTCATCAGACCATTTTTTTCTCCATCCATTATTCTCAATAAACATTTCCGCAAGAGAAATCACTTTTCCATTTACATTAACTTGAGACAATAGTGTTTTTTGAACCATTGTTCGAGATTTAAAAAGTTCCGTTAAATTCGAACTTGAAAAGATTCCTCCTCCACCTCCTACATCCAATCCAAATGAGTTAGCCAATCCTAAAGCACCACCTAAACCACCAGCCCCTTTTTCATCTTCAAGGGCAAACGTTAAAGTTGCTGTATAAATAGGTTTCTTTATATATGAATACGCTAAAATGATTACTGCTCCTATTATAGATGACAATACAATTATTTTCCATTTAGAAAGCACATATTCGTACCATTGTTTTGCCTTATGTATTAATTCTTTTAATGATATTTCTTCGTTTTCAATACCTATGTTTTCCATCAAAATGATTTATTTAAAAGCCGTTACAATTAATAAAGCTAAACTAGAGATTACGCTACCAATACCAACCCATTCTCCAGCAGTCATTTTCTTCTTTTCAGGCTTTTCAGGTACAACGATTTGAGAATCTGGTTCTACTCTAGGATATGATCTAAAAAACAAAAACGAAGTTGTTACATCAGCTTTTCCATTTGGATATATTATATACGCTTTTCTCTTCCATCCTTTATTATCAACACCTCCTACGGCATTAATATAATATTTAAATCCTTTGCCACTTCTATATGGTATTTCGGAAGTCAATAGTACATTTCCTGTTACTTTTACACCTTCATTATAAACGGCTACTTCGATCTCATCTCCGGGGAATAATGTTACATTCGAATAATGATTTTTATCTTTCACAATTTTCTCCCAATTTACAGGAATGGTTACGTATTTTAAATCTTCACTTAATTTTTTGCTTAATTTTTCTTTAATCGTATCACTTTTTGATAAATTTAGATCAACTCGTTCTAATTGTTCAATTTGCTCTTTTTTAATCGGTCGCTTGATTTTCATACCATCTAAATTAGCAATAGAAGTTAGTCCGCCAGCTCTCATTACCACATTATAAACAGTTTCTTTCTTATTTGCTAAAACGTACTTACCTGGATAACTTACTGCACCAGTTATAGATACCATTTCAGGTTTTTCATAAACCGCCATTCTTCTTATATTAATAACATCGAATGGTTTTAAAACAAAGTTTTTTATTTGCTCATTATTATCTGCTGTAATTTCCAGTTCAACTAATTCGATTCGTTTAGGATCTGCGTCATCAATTTCATCTGATTTTACCATTCTGGCAATTTCAACTCTTTTAGAGGCTGAACCCGTTAATCCTCCAACTTGTACAACAAGATCATTCAAAGTTAAATTATCAAAATATTCATATTCTCCAGGATTTTTTACTTCCCCATCTATAGTTACTTTGTACTCTTCTCTAAAATCTAAAATTGAATATACAGTTACAATATCTTCTCTTTTTAATTCAAGATCAGCGCTTAAATCTCCTGATAATGCTGCACTTAAATCTACATTTACAATTTCTGTAGTTAAATCAGTTTTTAAACGAATGATTCTTGCTCTTTTTGTATAAGCATCCTCCTTTAGGCCTTCTGCTCTTGTAATAAGATCAGAAATCCTCATTCCATCAGTGTACGAATAGTAATCTGGTCTGAAAACTGCGCCTTCAATTTTGATACGATTTTCAAAACGGTTTAGAATTTTTGTAACTCTAAATACATCTCCGGACTGTGGTTGGTATAAACTATATTCATTTTCATTTATATCATGAACCTTGAATTCTTTACCTGTTTTTTGCAGGACATTTACAGATGCAGTATATGCAAATTCGTTGAATCCAGATGCAAAACTCAATAGATCAGAGAATTTTTCGCCTTTTTTCATTTCAAAAATCCCAGGACGTTTAACTTCTCCTTCAACTGTAACTCTTTGACTGTAAGCAGGAATTCTAATTACATCATTATCTTTTAAACTAACGTTGTCAGACTGATCTCCCTTTACTAAAAAGCGGTAGATATCAATATTTCTATAAACTTTATTATTCCTAATTAATTCAATGTTTCTGTAACTTCCATTTTTCCCAGGTCCTCCAGCCAAATGCAATGCATTATAAACTGTTGCTAAAGAAGAGATAGAATAGTTACCTGGTTGTTTACCTCCAACAACGGTAACTTTAATAGTACGAATACGTCCTAAACTTACACTTACTTGAGATTGTCCAGACGAAACTGTACTATATACTCTTGCTATAGCTGCCTTAATTTTTTGAGTAGCCGCTTCAATTGACATCCCTGACACAGAAATTTGTCCGACATAATCAATTGTAATTTTACCTTCAACACTAACAGGTATGCTTGCATTATATTCCTGAACTCCATATACACTCACTTGCAATTCATCTCCAGGTCCTAAAACATAGTTCATTGGTGTTGCTAATTTCAAATCTGGTTCAAAATTTAGTGTAGGATTATCAAATAATTCTGAGCCAAAAATTAAGGCATTAGTTGAATCTTTAACTTTTTCATTTTTAATTTCTTCCTGCTTTCTTCCTGAATCCTTAGTTCCTGTTTTGGATTTATCATCTTTATCCTTTGCGTTCCCTTTAGAATTTTTCTTCTCAAATTCACTAAGTTTAATTCTCAGCTTATTAAATTCTGCTTGACTCATTCCTTTGGAAAGTGCCATAGATTCTACTTGATCAATAGTAGCATTATTACTTTTCAGCTGCGCACTTATTTTAGCCAAGTCATCATCCGATAAATAGTCAACTTTTATTGTACTTAAATCTTTCGATTTAAGAATATCTTGCGCATATCCATTAAAAGAGAACAACAAAGTAAAAACCAGAATAAGAACGTATATTATTTTTTTCATCTTGATTAATTTAATCTTAAGAAAATTAAGTTTAATTAAAATTGTCTATTTATGAATACTGTTTTTTGTAATAATCTTTATAAGATCCAGATGTGACATTTTGCAACCACTCTTCATTATTTAAATACCAATTTATAGTTTTTTCCAAGCCTTCTTCAAAAGTTACAGATGGCTTCCAACCTAGTTCTTTATTTATTTTTGAAGCATCAATAGCATACCGCAAATCATGACCAGGTCTGTCTTTCACGTATGTAATTAAATTTTGGGATGTTCCAGGTTCTCTTTCTAATTTTTGATCCATAATCTGGCATAATAATTTAACCAAATCAATATTTTTCCATTCATTAAAGCCACCAATATTGTATGTCTCATGATTCCTGCCTTCGTGAAAAACTAAATCTATCGCAATAGCATGATCTTCTACAAATAACCAATCGCGTGTATAGTTTCCATCTCCGTAAACTGGTAATGGTTTATTATTTATAATATTATTAATAAATAGCGGAATTAATTTTTCTGGAAAATGATAAGACCCATAATTATTTGAGCAGTTAGTCAAAACATATGGCAGACCATAAGTCTCGCCATAAGCTCTTACAAAATGATCTGAACTTGCTTTTGATGCTGAATATGGTGAATTTGGGTCATAAGGAGTCGTTTCTGTAAACAATCCTTCGGTACCTAGAGAGCCGTAAACTTCATCCGTGCTAATGTGATAAAATCTTTTCCCATCAAAATTTGCTTTCCACTGATTTTTTGCAGCGTTCAGTAAGTTCATTGTTCCAATAACATTTGTTTTTACAAATGCTAGCGGATCTTCGATAGAACGATCTACATGAGATTCTGCAGCTAAGTGCAAAACTCCATCAAAATTATGTGTTGTAAAAAGCTCATTGACGAAGACTTCATCGACTATATCACCTTTTACGAAAGTGTAGTTAGATTTATCTTCTATATCTTTTATATTCTCAAGATTCCCAGCATAAGTTAGAGCATCCAGATTAAATATATGATATTCCGGATATTTATTAACAAAACGTCTTACTACATGTGAACCAATAAAACCAGCACCGCCAGTTATAAGAATTTTTTTCATTTTAATTTTATTAATTTAATAAATCTGAATTTATTTTTTCTAATTCACTGTAGATATCTTTAACATCTTGTGAGTTTTCTTTTTGCAAAATTAAATTAGCGCTATCTGTATAAACAAAAATAGTGTTTTTTAGTCCCAGAAAAGTTGTGTGCTTCCCAGAGCCAATAACCATATTACCGTTCTTATCAACTGGATGCCCCTTCAATATTAAATAATCATAAACTGATTCAAAAGAGCCCAAATCTGACCATGAAAAAGAAGCAGGAACCACTTTTATTTTTTTACTACGTTCCATAACAGCATAATCGATACTAATGGATGGAATTTTCATAGATAAGTCTAAATCTAAGAATCCTTCTTTAGATGCTTCCCAAACTGCTTTTGATTTTTCGTAAACATCTGGCTGAAATTGTTTTAATTCATCTAGCAGTACTCCTGCCTTAAAACAAAACATGCCACTATTCCATAAAAAATTACCTTTTGCAATAAATTCTTTTGCTGTTGTTTCATTAGGTTTTTCACGAAATGATACCACTTTATCACCTTTTGATTCAATATAACCATAACCTGTTTCCGGCTTTGTGGGTATAATTCCAAATGTTACTATGAAACCTTCGTTAGCTTTTGAAACTGCTTCTTGAATAGCATTGTTATAATCATCCATTTTATCAATAATATGATCGGAAGGAGTTATAATTAAAACATCATCAGGATCTGATGCAAAAGCCGCAAATGCTATGGCAGCAGCTGTATTTCTTGGTGTAGCCTCAACAATGTTCAAATAAGTTGTATTGGTTTTATCCATTACTTTACCACTCAAATGATGGTTGTCAACATTTCCTACCACCATTACTTTATTTGCTAAGTGACTATTGCGTTCAACAGTCATTTCAAACAAAGATTTATTTTCAAATATTTCTAAATATTGTTTAGGCTGACTTTTACGAGAAAGGGGCCATAATCTACTTCCTACTCCTCCAGTTAGAACTACATGTATAATTGAATTATTCTTTTCCATTTTTATTTTTAAAATTAAAAAGTTTCAAATGTTACAACCTGTTATCAGCTATATCACCTAAAACTCCTTTTACGTCATATAATAAACTATTTGAATTTTGCAGTTCAGCAAAATCTAATTCTAAAAATTCCTTATGAGAAACTCCTAGAACTATCGCATCAAATTTATTATTGGGCATAGTGTCCAATGTTATTAAATTATATTCTTTTATTACATCATTTGCATTTGCCAGTGGATCATAGATTGTAACTAAAATTCCGTAATCTTTTAGAGCCCTTACAACATCAACAATTTTAGTATTTCTAACGTCAGGGCAATTTTCCTTGAAAGTTATTCCGAGCATTAATAATTCTGCGCCATTAACAGAAATACCTTTTTTTATCATCAACTTCACTATTTGTGAAGCTACATATTCACCCATGCTGTCATTTAATCGTCTTCCCGCTAAAATTATTTCGGGATGATATCCAAATTCCTGTGCCCGTTGTGCTAAATAATAAGGATCTACCCCAATACAATGTCCACCCACAAGTCCTGGCTTAAATGGCAGAAAATTCCATTTTGTTGAAGCTGCTTCTAAAACCTCTTGCGTATCAATATTCATCAAATTGAATATTTTAGCTAATTCGTTTACAAAGGCAATATTAATGTCACGTTGTGAATTCTCAATAACTTTTGCTGCCTCTGCAACTTTGATTGATGGTGCTAAATGAGTTCCTGCAGTGATTACTGACTTATATAAAGCGTCAACTTTTAAACCTATTTCTGGAGTTGAACCTGATGTAACTTTTAAAATTTTTTCAACAGTATGTTCTTTATCACCAGGATTTATTCTCTCGGGAGAATATCCTGCAAAAAAGTCTTCATTGAATATTAAACCTGAACATTGTTCTAAAACGGGAACACATTGTTCTTCTGTAACTCCTGGATATACAGTTGATTCATATATAACTACATCTCCTTTTTTTAAGACTTTTCCAACTGTCTCACTAGATCTGTATAAAGGAGTTAAATCCGGTCTGTTATTTTTATCTACAGGTGTGGGAACTGTAACTATATAATAATTACAATTTTCAATATCATTTAATGAAGTTGTGCAGTATAAACCTTTTTCTTGATCCGGCTCAGCAACTAAGACATCTTGTAAAACATCATCTTCAACTTCTAAAGTTGTATCTGTCCCGGATTTTAAAGAATTTACTCTAGATTCATTTATATCAAAGCCAACAACTGAATATTTTGTAGCAAATAATCGAGCTAAAGGCAATCCTACGTAGCCTAAACCTATAACCGCAATTTTTACTTTCTTTTCTAATTCCATTTTTAAAATTTATTTAGGTCATTAAAATTCACGGCTTCGCCGTTCTGAGTCACAAATCTTTGACTCAGATACCTAAATTAATCATTTTCGGCAAATATAGTACAATAACTCTACTTTTTCAATACGGTTTCCCGTAATACTTAAAAAGTAATTGTTAATAAAAAACCCCCTAATTCCCAATACGTTATTAATCAGGGCGTAAATAATTACTTTATAAAAAAAACAGAAGAAAAAAATCTAAAAAAGATTCTCTCTTCTGTTAATTTTACTTGAATAACGCTATTATTTATATTTTATTTTTAAAACACACCCTAATGTTTCCAATACAAGAGTGTAATAACTATTTGATATTTCTTGTACAATTGCATTTTGATTACTAAATGCCCCTGATTCTAATTTGATTTTATCTCCTACCTGAATTGCCGAAACAGTTACATCACTAATATTGGGAGCTTTAAGACTCTTTTTTATAATTTCGATTTCCTGATCTTTAACAATAGCGGGTTTGCCTAACCAAAATAAATACCTCACTACACCCGCGACTTGAAAGACTGAATTTCTATCAGAATCTGACAATTGAACAAAAACATAGGAATTAAAAAGTGGCAATTCAATCTTTTTCTTTCGATCTGACCATTGTTTAACTTGAGTAATTAGAGGACAATAGGTTTCAATTCCCAATTGACTCAATTTGTCTGCAACTTTCTTTTCCCATTTAGGCTTTGTATAGACTACATACCAATTCATCTTTTTATATCTAACGAAGTAAATTTTTACTACTTCACATTAATCACTTCAATTTTTACTTCACTGTTAAGAGCAGTTTACGAACCAATATTACTATAAACAAAACCGATTGACTCTAACTCTTTTCCATTCAAAATATTTCTCCCATCAAATATGAAAGCTGGTTTATGCATTGATTCATAGATCTTTTTCCAATCATAAGTCTTGAATTCATCCCATTCAGTTAAAATTGCAATAGCATGGGATTTTTCACACGCTTCATAAGCATTATCAAATACATTTATGGCATTTCCATTATCTTCTTCTGACCTTGATTCCAAATAATTCAAATCAGCCAGCATTTTATTTCTCGAAACTTTCGGATCGTAAACTGAAATTTTAGCTTGCTCATTAATTAAGTCATCCGCAACATAAATTGCTGCAGATTCCCTCGTATCGTTTGTGTCTTTTTTGAAAGCCCACCCTAAAAAAGCAATTTTCTTGTCAGCTACTGTGTTGTATAATGTTTGAACAATTTTGTTTGAAAATCTTCTTTTCTGATGATCGTTCATAATAATTACCTGTTCCCAATAATCTGCAACTTCATTTAGTCCATATGATTTTGCTATATATACAAGATTCAGAATATCTTTCTGAAAACAAGACCCTCCAAAACCTACAGAAGCTTTCAAAAATTTTGGCCCAATTCTACTATCCATTCCAATTGCTTTAGCAACTTCATTAACATCTGCGCCTGTTTTTTCGCACAACTCAGACATTGCATTTATGGATGAAATTCTTTGCGCCAGAAATGCATTTGCAGTAAGTTTGGACAACTCTGACGACCAAACATTTGTTGTTAAAATATTCTCTACATCAACCCAATTTGAATAGACATCAACAAGAGCATTAATTGCTTCTTGACCTTCTGGAGTTGTATCTCCTCCAATTAGAATTCTATCTGGATTTAACAAATCTGTAACCGCTGTTCCTTCTGCCAAAAATTCTGGATTAGACAAAATCTGAAATTGAACTCCATTTCCAGTATTATCTAAAATACTTTTAATTGCCTCAGCGGTTCTAACCGGTAAAGTTGATTTCTCAACTACAATTTTATTTTGTTTTGCTACTCTTGCAATTTGTCTGGCGCATAACTCGATATATTTTAAATCAGCTGCCATTCCTTTTCCTTTTCCATAAGTCTTGGTTGGCGTATTTACAGAAATAAATATCATTTGAGCTTCGTCGATTGCTTTATCAACATCAGTAGAAAAAAACAAATTTCTTCCTCTTGCCTCTGCAACAATTTGAGAAAGTCCAGGCTCATAAATTGGAATATTATCAGGATTTGGGTCATTCCAGTCAGCGATTCTTTGTTCGTTTAAATCAACAACCGTAACTTGAATATCTGGACATTTTTGAGCAATAACCGCCATTGTTGGTCCGCCAACATATCCTGCACCTATGCAGCAAATTTTTGTAATTTTCATTGATCTATTATTATCTTGATCTTTTATTTATTTTAAGTTCTCCCAGTACCAACCAACGGCTTCTTTTAATCCTGCCTGCAATGAATATTTTGGATCATAACCTAATATACTCTTTGCTTTTTCGATACTGGCTAATGAATGAGGAATATCTCCTGCTCTATTCTCCCCGTATACAACTTGAACGTCATTTATTTTTGAATCAAATTCAGACAGATACTCTTTTAGATATCTCACTAAATCATTTAATGTATTTCTGTCTCCAAAAGCCGTATTGTAAACAGTATTTAGAGCTTCTGGATTTGAACAAGTCATTGCAAGTTCATTCATCTGAATTACATTATCTATGTAGGTAAAATCACGCGAATAATTTCCATCTCCATTAATTACGGGACTTTCGTAATTCACAAATTGTTTTACAAATTTTGGAATCACAGCCGCATAAGCTCCATTAGGATCTTGCTTTCTTCCAAAAACATTAAAATAACGAAGACCGATTATTTCTAACCCATATGTTTTACTGAAAATTTCAGCATATAATTCATTTACATATTTAGTTATAGCATACGGCGACAAAGGTTTTCCTATCACCTCTTCTACTTTAGGAAGCCCTTGTGAATCTCCATACGTTGAAGAACTCGCTGCATAAACGAAACGTTTTACTTTAGCATCTCGAGCTGCGGTAAGCATATTTAAGAAACCTGAAACATTTACATCGTTTGTAGTGATAGGATCTTTTATTGATCTAGGAACAGAACCTAAAGCTGCTTGATGCAAAACATAATCTACTCCCTCAACTGCCAAAACGCAATCATCTAGATTTCGAATATCGCCTTCTATTAATTTAAAGTCAGGATTATTTAAAAAATCTTTTAAGTTATGTCGATGCCCGGTAGAAAAATTATCTAAACAAATTACTTTATGTCCTAATCCCAAGAAATATTCAGTCAAATTAGAGCCAATAAATCCAGCTCCTCCAGTAATTAAAATTATATTTTTAGGTGTGTTTTCCATTTTTTTTAAAAATTAACTTCTTTTAAATCTATTTAAAAGTGTTCTCCAAAATCCTAACTTAACTTCTTCTTCATGATAACCATTTGCATACGCACCATATCCATATCCATAACCGTAAGCTGTACCATATTTAGCTTTATTTTCATAGCCATTTAGAACAATACTTACATTGTTTAACTCACCACGCTTAATTCTGTTATTCAATAACATTATCATTTCTTTTTTGGTATAATTTTGTCTTACAATATATAGTGTAACGTCTGCAAATTGAACTAATTCTAAAGAATCTGCTACTAGACCAACTGGCGGTGTATCCAAAATTATATAATCATATTTCTCTTTTAATTCATCAATTAACTCTTTCATCGCATCACTTAAAATAAGCTCAGATGGATTTGGAGGAATAGGACCAGAAAGAATTACATCTAAATTTGGAATTTGAGTTGAATTCGTAATTTCTTCTAAGCTATTTTGCTTAATTAAATAATTAACAACCCCCAATGGTGTTGTCAATTGAAACTCATCTGCTAATCTAGGTTTTCTTAAATCTAAACCAACTATAACTGTTTTCTTTTCACTTAATGCAAAAACTGTTGCAATATTTATCGAGCAAAATGTTTTTCCCTCCCCGCTGATTGAAGAAGTAATCATTAATGTTTTTGACCCGCTGACCTGCTGTTTTTTGTATAAAAACTGAAGTGAAGAGCGTATCCCTCTAAAAGCCTCGGAAAGAGCAGACTTTGGTTTATCAAAAACTGCAAGACTTCTTAAATCTTTATTTACGCCAATTACTCCAAGCAAAGGTATTTGAGTCAATTTGCTTATATCATCGGTATTCTGAATAGAATTATTTATAAAGAAAATTGCAAAGACAAACAATAAAGGTATCAAAGTACCTAAAAATAAAGCTAATACATAATTGGCTGAAGTTTTCGGACCAATTAAACCATCTCCAATATCTTTGGCCGGATCTATAAAATGAATATCTGATAGATTAGATGCTTTTACAATTTCAGCTTCGTTTCTTTTTTGCAGAAACTCAGTATAAATATTATCGTTTAAATCATATTTTCTCTTGATTTTTAATAACTCTTGCTGCTCTGCAGGAAGTTTTCGAACTGTGCTTTCCGCCTGTCCAATTTTTGCATTTACTAAAGATAAATCATAAAGAAGAGACGTTTTTGCTGTTGCAATATTTTCTTGAAGAACATTTTTTACAGCTGCCATTTGATTGTCAAAATCTTTAAAGATTTTTTCGCTTTTTACAGCATAAGCCATTTCAGATCTTTGAGTTGAAAGTGCTATTAATTTTGAAACGCTTGCAACGATATTTGGATCCTCAATTCCTGCTACTGAGGGCGCTGGCAGTCTTGAATAATCATTACTACTGTTTAAATAAGATTTCAATGAATTGTAATATGCAATTTTTCGAGTTACTTCATCTTTTTGAACATCAAAATTCATTATTTTATCAGAAACTCTAGACCCGCCATCTTCTATTTGAAAGATATTTTTATCTTTTTGAAAAGATTTTAATTCGTTGCCCGTTTGCTTCAGCTGTGATTCCATGGCAACCAAAGTACTATCAATAAACCTGATAGTATTTGTTGCAAATTGGTTTTTACCATCTAACTGTATTTTGATAAGCATCTTTACAGTTGAGTTCAAGTAATCAACCATCCTTGCTTTATTTGTCCCCTGCATTGATAACGTCAGCAATGAGCCGCTTCCTTTATCCCCTTCAACATTTATACCTCTATATCTAGAAACGGTACCGTCAAAATCATTAAATCTGACGAAATACTCTTTTCCTTTGTAAAAGCCTGGATTGTCTTTTATTTCAAGTTTCCAATTTAAAAAAGGCAGACTTACACTTTCCCCAACTTTATATTTTTTTGAAAAATTTCCTAGTTGTACAGATGTATTAGTATAATTGTTAGTCGAGTAATTTATCAATGAAACAGAATTATTTTCGAAAGGAATTTCAATCTGATATTCACTTTCACTTATAAATTTTACTGCTATTAATGTATTTGCTATCTGTCCTTTTGATTTATCTATATTTATATAAAACGGAACGGCCCCGTAGGAGTCAATTAAATTATATTTCCCTTGCTCTAAATAATCAATATAAAACTGAAGTTTATCGACAACTAGTTCGTTGTGGGATCGTGATTTTAAAATTGTAGAAATTCCATTGACTTGATCTGAAATTCCTCCCCAATTAAAAACCAGACTCGTATTAGAAGTAAAAAATGGATTGCTCTCTTCTTTAATAGAAATCATAGTCTGCATTCCGTAAATTTTTTCCTTACGAATGTTTACCTGATACGCAATTGTAAAAGCTATAATTAAACTAATTAAAAACCATTTCCAGTAACTGACAATTTTCAACAACAGCCCCTTAAAATCAAAATTGGAATGATTTTCAAAAATGGAAAAATCTTTAATATCTAACATTTTCTAAATCTGTTTAATTTTTAATAATAAGATAAACTGTTGTTGCCAAAGATAATAATGTAATGATAGTACCAATAGACTGAATACCAGTTTGACCTGTTCCCCATGTTTTCTGCCTCAATGGTTTTACATAAATGTAATCGTTTGGCTGTAGATAATAATATGGGGATTTCATTACATTAACATCCGTAAGATCAATATCATTCATTTGAACACCAGTTGGAGATTGGCGAATAATTGTTACCGCCTTTCTATTACCCACTGTAGTAATATCTCCAGCATTAGCAATTGCCTCTAAAATAGTAACATTATCTTTAAATAAAGTTTTTGTTCCAGTACTTGCTACCTCTCCATTGATCGTATATCTAAAACCTGCCAGCTTTACAGTTACAAAAATATTAGCTTCGTTTTTAAAATATTCTTCTAATAGTTTTTTTTCAATTTTAATGCGAACCTCCTCAAGAGTATAACCAATTACATTTATCTCTCCTAAAATAGGCATTCTTATATTTCCATGGTCATCAACTGTAAATCCGTCAAAATAAAGACTTGCTTCTGACTTAGTACTTTGCGATCCTTCTGTACTTGCAGTATTAAAAATAGAAACCAGTTTTGGGTCAATTGCTTTTATATTTATACTTAAAACATCGTTAACTTGTAATCTATAAGGTTTTGATTCTACAGCGGCAATGGAATTTTGCTCGCTTGAGGTACTTTTATCTTGAAGATAAACTAAATCTTTAATCGGAATACATGATGTAAATAATACCGAGATCAATAAAAATAGATAAAAGTTGTTTTTTGTCATTGGTTTAATTTTATCGCAAATATAGTTTTTCCTTGAATCTGGGAAAATCTAAATTTTATTTGGGGTTCTTTCTTAATTATTTTTAAATGTTTTTTCAAAGGGAACTCTATGCAAAATACTTCTTCCCAATGTTACTTCATCTGCATATTCTAATTCGTCGCCAACAGATATTCCTCTTGCAATGGTTGATATTACAATATTTAAATCTCCAATCTGCTTATATATATAGAAATTTGTGGTATCTCCTTCCATTGTTGAGCTTAGCGCAAAAATAATCTCAATCACTTTCCCAGATTTTACTTTATCAACCAAACTGGAAATATTCAGTTGATTTGGTCCTACTCCTTCAATTGGTGATATCTTTCCTCCCAAAACATGGTAAATACCTTTAAATTGTCCTGTATTTTCAATCGCCATTACATCTCGAATATCTTCAACCACACAGATTGTCTCGTGATTTCTGAGGACATTGGCGCATATATCACACATTTTAGTATCTGAAATGTTATGACAGCTTTCGCAAAATTTAATATCCTCCCGCATATTCAACAATGCTTGAGATAAAAAAGACGTCTGTTCCTTAGGCTGTTTTAACAGATGCAGCACCAATCGAAGTGCTGTTCTCTTACCAATACCAGGCAATTGCGACATTTCACTGACCGCTTTTTCGATTAATTTTGATGAAAATTCCATGACGACAAAAGTAATACTTTTAATGATTAAGCGAGCATTGGCGTAATTAATTCAACTTATCAAGTATTGAATTCTATTAAAATCTCATAGCTTAACAACTTTAACCTTTTTAAATCAGATTAACAGTAATTTTTAATATTGACTTGTAGCCAACAAAACTAGAGTACAAGCTACTTCAACCTGAATATCATTTAACTCTAACAATTGATACAATTCTGGATTTTCGGTACCGGGATTAAAAATTACCCTTTTAGGTTTTGCTTCGATAATGTAATTATAATAATCTCTTTGACGTCCAGGATTTAGATACAGAGTTATCGTATCGATATTTTTAACTGGTATTGCTTTAGTTTGAATTTTTACTCCCGCAACTTCTCCTGCTTTTTGCCCAATAGCCAAAACTGAATGTCCTTTTCCTACCAACATATTTACAGCTCTATAAGAATAACGCTCCGGATTTGTTGACGCACCTATAACTAATGTTTTTTTACTTTTCATTATTTTAATTTAGAATGCAAAAGTAATCAAAAAGAACCATTTAATCTTTATGTCTTTGACTCAGAATCAATAACAATTAAAAACATTATCCTAACATTATTTCATATAAAAACATCAAAAAATAACTACTTTTACTTTATTAACCCAAACCAATATGGAATTATTTATTTACCTGTTTGCTGCTTTGTTCTCTGTACTAAACCCCATTGGAACTGTACCTATTTTTGTCGGCCTTACTCAACATGACTCACAAAAAGAACGCTCCCGAATCTCTCTTTGGACTGCCATTAATGTTTTTATAATATTATTAGTTTCCTATTTCATTGGCCAATATGTATTGACTTTTTTTGGAATCAGTATTGATGCTTTAAGAATTGCCGGCGGAATTGTTATTGTAAATTCTGGTTTTTCGCTGCTCTCAGGAAAATTCAATAAAAAACGGGGAATCAATAAAAAAATTGAAAATGAAGCACAACAAAGAAATGACATTGCTCTAACGCCTTTAGCAATTCCAATGCTTGCTGGTCCAGGATCTATGTCACTTTTAATTGCTTTTTATCAAGAACATCATGAAATACACGAAATAATAATTTCATCATTGGCCATTTTAGCAATTGCAGTCGCAATTTTTGTAATTCTAAAAAGTGCTCATTATTTAGCCAGAATTTTAGGAGCTTCTGGAATTGTTGCTATTTCTAGAATTGTGGGTTTTATAGTTATTTCTATCGGAATTCAATATATCGTGAGTTCAATAGTAAATATCATCAAAGGAAATTTGATGTAAAATAATTAATAAACAAAAAAGGGATAAATCATAAAAAATTGTGATTTATCCCTTTTTTGTTTATGATATTTTATATCTCTAGCTTCTCGGCAAGAAAACTTCAGCCATCATACATCTTGCACTTCCACCGCCGCAAGCCTCAATTGTATCAAGACTTGAACTTAAAATTTCAGCATGATTTTCCAACTGGGCAATTTGCTTGGGAGTTAAACTTTGATGTGCCGACGCACTCATTACAATATAGCGCTTATCATCGTTTCCTCTAACTTCTAACATATTTCCAGCAAAATTATTTACTTGAGCTTCGGTTATTAAAATGATCTCTTTTTGATCTTGTTTAAGATTATCCAAAACCATTTTACGTTCTTTTTTATCATCAATAGAATCAGCACAAATAACAGCAAAAGTTTCACCCAAACACATCATTACATTTGTATGATAAATAAGTTTACGCTCGCCATCAACAGTTTGAAAAGCTTCAAAAATAACTGGAGCATAATCAAAATCTTCACAGAATTCTATAAATAACTCTTCGTCTGCTCTTGGAGATAAAGCACAGTAAGCTTTTCCGTTTGCTCTATCTAGTAATAAACTTCCTGTTCCTTCTAAGAAAATACCATCCTCTTCTGCAGAAGTATAATCCATTATATTCGTTATCTCGAATCCTTTTTCTTCTAAAGTATCCAAAATATCTTCGCGACGTTCCTGACGGCGATTTTCAGCAAACATTGGGTAAAGCGCAACATCACCATTTTCATGAAACGAAACCCAATTATTTGGAAAAATACTATCTGGAGTATCAGTCTCTAAAGTATCCTCTATAACCGTAACATCCACACCAACAGTTCTCAGTTTTTCAACAAAAGCATCAAATTCTTGCTGAGCCTTAGCATTTACAGTACTTGGTAGTAATCCGTCTAATACTTTTTGGTAATAATTATTTACAGCCGTCTGCTCATTCATTCTAAAAGCAACTGGACGAATCATTACGATTGCATTTGTTATTTGTCTCATTTTATATATTTTTTGTTTCAGGTTTCAAGTTTCAAGTTGTTAAAATCTGAATTCTGAAATTATTCCTAGTCTCTTATTAGTGGAAGGGTTGAACATCTCAACAAACCCTCTTGCTTTGCAATTTCAGCATACGGAATTTCTTCTACAGTAAATCCGTTTGAACGAAGCCAATTATTTAATCGGGTAAAATTCTTCTCAGAAACCACAACATCTTTATCAATCGAAAATACATTTGAAAACATATTATACATTTCTTCTCTCTCGATATGAAATAAATTTTCTTTCCCAAATAAATTTACCAAATACAAATAATCTGCTTCTTCACGAAAACCTCTCTTGTAGATTATTCCTTTGTCTTTTCCTACTGGTTGAAAACAACAATCTAAGTGTAATGCATTGTCGCGGGCTTCTAATTTGGATTTAACCAGATCAAATTCTTTTACAATTTTATTCGGAAACAATTCTTTTAGAAAATTGACACCATGCATATTTGTTCTTGCAGTTATATAATCTTTGTAATCGCTTCCTTTATAAGTACCAATAAAGATATGATCATTCCAAAGCATAACATCACCACCTTCAATATGAACTTCTTCTGGCGGTCGTACGACTTTTAAAGGATCTATTTGATCAATTACGTATTGAATTGCATCCAATTCACGTTCGCGATCTGGTAAAATATTCGATTTAATAAAAATATCATCAATTACAAATCCAATATCTCTTGCAAAAATCTGATTGTAGTTTTCTATCAATTCGGGCCGATAAACAGTTACATCATACTTTTGAAACACAGCATTAAAAGCATCCATCTCAGCAACCATATCTTTTTCGATAGGATATGTTCCTGCCTTAATATGTTCCAATGATTTAGGATCGTAGGCTTCATCTAATGATGGAGTTGGCCCATTATGAACGGCAGAACCCAAAACTACAGCGCGCAGTCTTGACGTTTCGTTCTTTACATTTAATTGCAACATAACTTTATTATATTTTGGACAAAGATAAAAAAAGCTTCACAGTTAAGTGAAGCTTTAGTTTTTTATTTATTCGACTTAAAGTCTCTTAAAGGATGTCCTGTATAAACTTGTCTTGGTCTTCCAATTGGCTCCTTGTTTTCACGCATTTCTTTCCATTGTGCGATCCAGCCTGGTAATCTTCCAATTGCGAACATTACAGTAAACATATCCGTTGGAATTCCTAACGCTCTGTAAATAATTCCAGAGTAGAAATCAACGTTTGGATATAAGTTTCTCGATTTGAAGTAATCATCTTCAAGAGCTGCTGCTTCTAATTTTTTAGCAATTTCTAAAATCGGATCTTCAACACCTAAGGTTTCTAATACTTCCTTAGCTGCTTTTTTGATGATTTTTGCTCTTGGATCAAAGTTTTTATAAACTCTGTGACCGAATCCCATTAAACGGAATGGGTCATTTTTGTCTTTTGCTTTCGCCAAAAATTTATCCGTATCACCTCCGTCTTTGTTAATTTCTTCTAACATTTCAAGAACTGCCTGATTTGCTCCACCATGAAGAGGCCCCCACAGTGCAGAAACTCCTGCAGAAATTGAAGCAAATAATCCAGCGTGAGAAGAACCTACCATTCTTACCGTAGACGTAGAGCAGTTTTGTTCGTGATCTGCATGAAGAATAAATAATTTATCTAAAGCATCCACAACTACAGGATTAGCTGCGTAAGGTCCAGTTGGTAATTTAAACATTAACTGCATGAAATTATCAACATAACCAGTTGTGTTATCATAATAATTCAATGGATACCCCATAGATTTTCTATATGTCCATGTAGCAATTACAAGAAATTTACCCATTGTTTTACAAATGGCTTCGTACATTTCTTTTTCGTTATCAACATTTACAGCTTTAGGATTAAATGCTGTTAAAGCACTTGTTAAAGCAGATAAAACGCCCATTGGATGAGCTGTTTTTGGAAAACCATCTATGATATTTTTCATCTCTTCGTTTACCAAAGTATGTTTTTTAATACCATTTTCAAACTGCTCTAATTCTTGAGTTGTTGGTAATTCTCCAAAAATCAAAAGATAAGACACCTCTAAAAAGTTAGCTTTCTCTGCCAAATCTTCGATTGAATATCCTCTGTAACGTAAAATCCCTAATTCTCCATCAAGGAAAGTGATTTCGCTTTTACAAGATCCAGAATTTTTATAACCTGGGTCAATTGTAATAAAACCAGTTAAATCACGTAATTTGTTAATATCGATAGCTGATTCGTTTTCACTTCCTGTGATTACCGGAAGTTCAATCTTTTTACCATCTATTTCTAATGTAGCTATTTTTGACATAATATTTTGGAAATAATTCTTTAAATAATAATTTACCAAATCTAATGAATTTAAGACTAATTAAAAAAAGAATACTGCTATGAATTTGTTAAAAGTCCAAAAAAAAACCATCTGCAAAAACAGACGGTTTCTTTTTCAATATATAACTTTTACAATTATTTGATTTTAAAAGCATTTAAACCAGGGAAATATGCAGTACTTCCTAATTCTTCTTCGATTCTCAATAATTGGTTGTATTTCGCCATACGATCTGAACGAGATGCAGAACCTGTTTTAATTTGTCCACAGTTTAAAGCCACAGCTAAATCTGCAATTGTATTATCTTCAGTTTCTCCAGAACGGTGAGACATTACAGATGTGTAACCAGCATTTTTCGCCATGTTTACAGCTGCAATTGTTTCTGTTAAAGTACCAATTTGGTTAACTTTTACAAGGATAGAATTAGCAATTCCTTTTTCAATACCAGTTGATAAACGAGCAACATTTGTAACAAATAAATCATCACCTACTAATTGTACTTTGTTTCCAATTTTTTCAGTTAAATATTTCCATCCATCCCAGTCATCTTCGTACATACCATCTTCGATAGAAATAATTGGATATTTAGAAGCAAGGTCAGCTAAATAATCAGCCTGCTCTTCAGATGTTCTGATTTTTCCAGTTTCTCCTTCAAATTTAGTGTAATCGTATTTACCGTTTACATAAAATTCTGAAGCAGCACAGTCAAGAGCAATCATAATTTCGTCACCGAAAGTATATCCCGCTTTTTCAACAGCAAGTTTGATTGTATCTAAAGCATCTTCAGTACCACCAGCCAAGTTTGGAGCAAAACCTCCTTCGTCACCAACAGCTGTACTTAAACCTCTGTCATGTAATACTTTTTTCAAACTATGGAAAATTTCAGTTCCCATTTGCATAGCATGTGTAAAAGAAGTTGCTTTTACTGGGAAAATCATAAACTCTTGAAATGCAATAGGAGCATCAGAGTGAGAGCCTCCATTAATGATGTTCATCATTGGAACTGGCAGTGTATTAGCAGAAACACCACCTACATATCTGTATAATGGCAAACCTAGTTCGTTAGCAGCAGCTTTTGCAGCAGCTAAAGAAACTCCTAAAATTGCATTAGCTCCTAATTTAGATTTGTTTGGAGTTCCGTCCAAATCAATCATTAATTGATCGATTGTGTTTTGTTCGAAAACAGAAGTTCCAACTAATTCTTCAGCAATAACAGTATTTACATTGTTCACTGCATTCAAAACACCTTTACCTAGATAAGCTTTACCTCCATCACGTAATTCAACAGCTTCGTGCTCTCCAGTTGATGCTCCAGATGGAACAGCAGCTCTACCTAAAACTCCATTTTCAGTTACTACATCAACTTCAATAGTAGGATTCCCTCTAGAATCAAGAATTTGTCTTGCGTGAACTTTAATTATAATACTCATTATTTTTGTTTTTTATTAATAAATTATATATATTTTTCGAAATTATAAAAATATTTAATACTATAAACGCATTCTAGTTATTAAACATCTTTATTTATTAACTACATCGTTTTAGACCCTGCAAGTTTAATATTCTCAACAAACTGATCAAACAAGTATGAAGAATCATGCGGTCCTGGACTAGCTTCTGGATGGTATTGTACTGAGAAACAATTCTTACTCTTCATTCTCATTCCAGCAACCGTATCATCATTTAAGTGTATATGTGTAAGCTCTAATTCAGGATGACCTTCTAAAGCTTCTCGTTTTACAGCAAAACCATGATTTTGAGAAGTAATTTCACCTTTCCCTGTAATAAGATTTTTCACTGGATGATTTATACCTCTGTGTCCGCCAAACATTTTATATGTTTTCACTCCATTAGCAAGTGCAATTACCTGATGCCCTAAACAAATACCAAATAAAGGTTTATCATCAGCAATAATTCTTTTTGCTACTTCGATCGCACCAAAAAGCGGATCAGGATCTCCAGGTCCGTTTGACAAGAAATAACCATCAGGATTGAATTCTGTTAAATCTTCGTATGTTGAATCGTATGGAAAAACTTTAATGTAACAATCTCTTTTTGCAAGATTTCTTAGAATATTCTTTTTAATTCCAAGATCAAGTGCCGAAATTTTATATGTAGCATTTTCATCTCCTACAAAATAAGGTTCTTTTGTAGACACTTTAGAAGCTAATTCCAGACCTTCCATATCAGGAACATTCGCTAATTCTTTCTTCAAGTCTTCAACAGAAGTTCCATCTGTACAAATAACCGCATTCATAGCTCCATTATCACGAATATAACTAACAAGAGCTCTTGTATCAACATCAGAAATACAAATAAGATTTTGTTTTGTAAAATAATCCTCTAAACTTCCAGAAGCACCTTCTCTAGAATAGTTAAAGCTAAAGTTTTTACAAACTAAACCAGCAATTTTAACGCTTTCAGACTCAACTTCTAAGTCATTAATCCCGTAATTACCAATATGCGGATTAGTAGTAACCATTATTTGTCCGAAATAAGAAGGATCAGTAAAAATTTCCTGATATCCCGTCATTCCAGTATTAAAACAAACTTCACCAAAAGTCTTACCGCTGATTCCGATAGATTTTCCGTAAAAAATTGTTCCATCACTAAGTAATAAAATGGCGCTTTTTCGTGTTGTGTATTTCATTATTTAATTTGTATTGTTTTTTTATTCAAGTTATAAAACCAAAATTGAGGCTTTAAATGTAATTAGAAATTTTGCAAATTTACTTCTTTAAAGAAGCGCATCCAAGATTTTTTAAAACTTTCACTCATAAAAATAAAACCTATTATTTTAAATATGTTACACTTTTAAGGTTTTAAAAAATCAAAAAAAAAGGATAAACTAAAAATTAGTTTATCCTTTAATATTATAGAATGATTACTTTCATAATTATTCAGAAGCTTCAGTAGTCGTTTCTGATTCAGCAGCAGGAGCTTCTGGAGCAGCAGCTTCCGCTTTTTTAGCTTTACCACCACGACGGCTTTTTGCTTTTTTAACTTCTTTTTTACCTCCGTTGTAAAGTTCATTGAAATCAACTAGTTCGATCATTGCCATATCAGCATTATCCCCTAAACGATTTCCAACTTTAATGATACGAGTGTATCCACCTGGACGGTCTCCAACTTTAGCAGCCACATCTCTGAACAAGTCAGTTACAGCGTATTTGCTACGTAAGTATGCAAAAACAATACGACGATTGTGAGTCGTATCTTCTTTTGATTTTGTGATTAAAGGCTCAACGAATTGTTTAAGCGCTTTAGCTTTAGCAACAGTAGTGTTAATACGTTTGTGCTCAATAAGAGAACAAGCCATATTAGCCAACATAGCTTTTCTATGCCCAGTCTGTCTGCTTAAGTGGTTGAATTTTTTTCCGTGTCTCATGACGTGTTTTTTTTATCTTCATCTTGCTGCAATCCACTATGGAGAGCAAAATATGAAGTAAATTATTCTTTATCTAATTTGTATTTAGCTAAATCCATTCCGAAAGTTAAATTCTTCACTGCAACAAGTTCATCAAGTTCAGTTAAAGATTTTTTACCAAAATTACGGAATTTCATTAGGTCATTTTTATTGAACGATACTAAATCACCAAGTGTATCAACTTCAGCCGCTTTCAAGCAATTTAATGCTCTCACAGATAAATCCATATCAACAAGCTTAGTTTTAAGCAATTGTCTCATATGCAATGACTCTTCATCATACGATTCTGTTTGTGCAATTTCGTCAGCCTCAAGTGTAATTCTTTCATCAGAAAACAACATGAAATGGTGAATTAAAACTTTAGCAGCTTCAGTAAGAGCATCTTTTGGATTAATAGATCCATCAGTTTTAATTTCAAAAACCAATTTTTCGTAATCTGTTTTTTGCTCTACACGGAAATTTTCGATTGCATATTTTACATTTTTTACCGGAGTAAAAATAGAATCTGTAAAAATCGTTCCAATTGCAGCATTTTGTTTTTTGTTCTCCTCAGCAGGAACGTATCCTCTACCTTTTTCGATTGTTAAATCGAAGTTCAATTTGATTTTAGAATCTAAATTACAGATAACAAGGTCTGGATTCAAAACTTGAAAACCTGAGATAAATTTTTGAAAATCACCTGCTGTTAATTGGTCTTTACCTGAAACAGAAATAGTAACTGATTCATTATCGATATCTTCAATTTGACGTTTGAAACGTACTTGTTTCAGATTAAGGATAATTTCGGTAACATCTTCAACAACACCTGAAATAGTAGAAAACTCATGATCTACACCTTCGATACGAACAGATGTAATTGCATAACCTTCTAATGCTGAAAGCAAAACTCTTCTAAGTGCATTACCAACTGTCAATCCGTAACCAGGTTCTAAAGGTCTAAATTCGAATTTACCTTCAAAATCGGTTGAATCGATCATGATAACTTTATCGGGCTTTTGAAAATTAAATATTGCCATAAATTTCGACTAAGTCAATTATTATTTGTTGTACAACTCTACGATTAATTGTTCTTTAATGTTTTCTGGAATTTGAAGTCTCGCAGGTACAGAAACGAAAGTTCCTTCTTTAAGATCATTGTTCCAAGTAATCCATTCATAAACATGACTTGAATTTGATAAAGAACGTTCGATAGCTTCTAAAGATTTAGATTTTTCACGAACTGCAACTTTATCACCAGGCTTAAGGTGGTAAGAAGGAATATTAACAACCTCTCCATTTACAGTAATGTGTCTGTGAGAAACGATTTGACGCGCACCTCTTCTAGATGGAGCAATTCCCATTCTAAAAACAACATTATCTAATCTTGCTTCGCATAATTGTAATAAAACTTCACCAGTTACTCCTTTAGTCGCTGATGCTTTTTCGAATAAATTTCTGAATTGTTTTTCTAAAATTCCATAAGAATATTTAGCTTTTTGCTTTTCCATTAACTGAACAGCATACTCAGATTTTTTTCCTCTTTTTTTAGCCATCCCGTGTTGTCCAGGTGGGTAATTTCTTTTTTCGAAAGATTTATCATCTCCGAAGATTGCCTCGCCAAATTTACGAGCGATTTTGGTTTTAGGACCAGTATATCTTGCCATTTTAAAAAAAATTTAAGGTAGAAATTATGAATTCAGGTCTAATCCTTCGATAATTTATGTTCTACCTTGTTTATACTATAAAAATAAAAAATTAAACTCTACGTCTTTTTGGAGGACGACATCCGTTGTGAGGCATTGGAGTAACATCGATAATCTCTGTAACTTCAATTCCACCATTATGAATAGAACGAATAGCAGACTCACGTCCGTTACCTGGTCCTTTTACATAAACTTTCACTTTTTTAAGTCCTGCCTCAAGTGCTACTTTAGCGCAATCTTCTGCTGCCATTTGAGCTGCATAAGGAGTGTTCTTTTTAGAACCTCTGAAACCCATTTTACCAGCTGAAGACCAAGAGATAACTTCACCTTTCTTATTAGTCAAAGAAATAATAATGTTATTAAAAGTGGCAGAAATATGAGCCTCACCCGTTGATTCAACGATAACTTTACGTTTTTTTGCAGTTGCTTTAGCCATATTACTTATTATTTAGTTGCTTTTTTCTTGTTAGCAACAGTTTTTCTTTTACCTTTTCTTGTTCTTGAGTTGTTTTTAGTTCTTTGCCCTCTTAATGGAAGACCAGATCTATGACGAATACCTCTGTAACATCCGATATCCATTAAACGTTTAATGTTTAAAGATATTTCAGAACGTAATTCTCCTTCGATTTTGTAAAATGAAACAGCTTCACGAATTGCTCCGATCTCATCATCATTCCAATCTTGAACTTTTTTATCTTGGCTAACTTGAGCTTTTTCCAAAATCTCAATAGCTCTACTTTTCCCTAATCCGAAGATATAGGTAAGTGCAATAACACCTCTTTTGTTTTTTGGGATATCTACCCCTGCTATTCTTGCCATAATTATCCTTGTCTTTGTTTAAATCTAGGATTCTTTTTGTTTATTACGTACAGTCTCCCTTTTCTACGCACGATAATGCACTCGGCACTTCTCTTTTTTACTGATGCTCTAACTTTCATAGTGAATATCCTTTAATATCGATAAGTAATTCTTGCTTTTGACAAATCATAAGGACTCATTTCTAGTTTCACTTTATCACCAGGTAATAACTTGATGTAATGCATTCGCATTTTTCCAGAAATATGAGCAATTACGATATGTCCATTTTCTAACTCTACACGGAACATCGCATTTGATAATGCTTCAATAATTGATCCGTCTTGTTCTATTGCTGATTGTTTTGCCATAAATATATTAAGCTACCGCTTTTCTATTTTTACCAGTCTTCATTAAACCATCATAATGTTTGTTTAACAAGTATGAATTGATCTGTTGAATAGTATCTATTGCAACTCCAACCATAATTATTAATGAGGTACCTCCAAAAAACATTGCCCAAGATTGTTGTACATCCATAATACTTACAACAATAGCTGGGAACACAGCAATCAAAGCAAGGAATAAAGATCCTGGGAAAGTTATTAAAGACATCACTTTATCAAGAAAATCCGAAGTTTCAGCACCTGGACGAACTCCTGGGATAAAACCACCGCTTCTCTTTAAATCATCAGCCATTTTGTTAGTAGGTACAGTGATTGCAGTATAAAAGAATGTAAATACAATAATTAAAGTTGCAAAAACAAAATTATACCAGAAACCAAACATATTACTAAATGCACCAACAATAGATTGTGATGTGTCTGATTTAGACAATCCAGCTACAGCCGCAGGAATAAACATAATTGCCTGAGCAAAAATAATTGGCATAACTCCAGAAGCATTAAGCTTTAGAGGAATCCACTGTCTATTACCTCCTGCCAAATCTTGCTCGTAATCTCCAGTTGTTGTACGACGAGCGTACTGAACTGGAATTCTACGTACTGCCATTGTAAGCAGTACACAAGAAATGATAACTAACAGCCAAACAATAATTTCAATAACTAATAACATTGGACCTCCATTGTTATTGGTTACACGAGTTGTAAACTCTTGAATAAAAGCTTGCGGTAAACGAGCTAAAATTCCAACCATAATTAACAATGAAATACCATTTCCAATACCTTTATCTGTAATTTTCTCTCCAAGCCACATAGCAAAAATTGTACCAGTAACTAAAATTATAACTGAAGAGAACAAAAATTCAGGAGAATTAAAGCCTAGCAAAAATGCATTACTAGGCAATGTTCTGTATAAATTATAGATATAAGTTGGACCTTGAACCAATGTGATAGCGATTGTCAACCAACGAGTGATTTGATTAATCTTTTTTCTACCACTTTCTCCATCATTTTGAAGTTTTTGTAAATATGGAATCGCAATTCCCATCAACTGAACAACAATAGACGCAGAAATATAAGGCATGATACCTAAGGCAAAAACTGAAGCCTTAGAGAAAGCACCCCCGGTGAACATGTCTAGAATAGATCCTAGACCATTTTTAGTTTGTCCCGCTAAACCAGTCAATTGCGTTGCGTCAATTCCAGGAAGCGTAACGTGTGCTCCAAAACGATATACTAAAAGTAAACCTAATGTAATTAAGATTCTATTTTTTAGTTCTTCGATTTTCCAAACATTACTTATTGATTCAATAAATTTCTTCATCTTAATAGATAAGTTATATAGTTACAGCTTCTCCACCAGCAGCTTCAATAGCCGCTTTTGCAGTTGCAGTAAATTTGTGGGCAGTTACTTTTAATTTTGCTTTCAATTCTCCTCTACCTAAAATCTTAACGATTTCATTCTTAGTAGCTAAACGATTTGCCACGAAATCTGCCATAGAAACAGAATCTGTAATTGCACCGTTATCAACTAATAATTGAAGAGTATCTAAATTAACACCTTCGTATTCTTTACGATTGATGTTTTTGAAACCAAACTTAGGTACACGTCTTTGAAGTGGCATTTGCCCTCCCTCAAAACCAATCTTTTTAGAATAACCAGAACGAGATTTAGCTCCTTTGTGTCCTCTTGCAGCGGTACCACCTTTTCCAGAACCTTCTCCTCTACCTAATCTTTTATTTTGATTGTGTGTAGAACCCTCAGCAGGTTGTAAGTTACTTAAATTCATAACAGTATTTGTTATTTAGTTTCTTCAACAGAAACTAAGTGTTTAACTTTGTTTATCATCCCAAGGATAGCAGGATTTGACTCATGCTCCACAACTTGTCCAATTTTACGTAGACCTAAAGCTTCTAATCCTCTCTTTTGAGAAAGAGGACAGTTGATTTTGCTTCTTACTTGTTTTACTAATAATTTAGCCATAATTTCCTTGAATTAACCTTTAAAAACTTTTTCTAAAGAAACACCTCTTTGTTTTGCAACAGTATGAGCGCTTCTCATTTGCAATAAAGCATCAAAAGTTGCTTTTACTACGTTATGTGGATTTGATGATCCTTGAGATTTAGACAATACGTCGTGAATTCCTACTGACTCAAGAACTGAACGAACAGCTCCACCAGCAATAACTCCAGTACCATGAGATGCTGGAATTAAAAATACACGTGCACCACCAAATTTTCCTTTTTGTTCGTGAGGAACAGATTGACCATTTAAAGGAATTCTAACTAAATTTTTCTTAGCATCTTCTACTGCTTTCGCAATTGCTTCAGAAACGTCTTTAGATTTTCCTAATCCGTGACCAACTACTCCATTTTCATCACCTACAACTACAATAGCAGAAAAACCGAAAGCTCTACCCCCTTTTGTAACTTTAGTAACACGATTAACACTTACCAGACGATCTTTAAGTTCAAGACCACTTGGTTTTACCAATTCTACATTTTTGTATTTAGACATAATATATTAGAATTTAAGTCCAGCCGCTCTTGCGCCTTCTGCTAATGATTTAATACGACCGTGATATAAATATCCACCTCTATCGAAAGTAATGGTATCAATCCCAGCTTTTAACGCTTTCTCTGCAACTAATTTTCCAACAGCAGCAGCAATTTCAACGTTAGTACCTTTTCCTATTTCTTTTTCTCTCGAAGATGCAGCTAATATAGTAACTCCATTTACATCATCAATAAGTTGAGCATAAATTTCTTTGTTACTTCTAAATACAGATAGTCTTGGTTTAGCAGCAGAACCACTAATCGTTTTTCTAATTCTGAATTTAATTCTCTGTCTTCTTTCAGATTTTGTTAATGACATAATCTTATTTTTTAAGCTGATTTACCTGCTTTTCTTCTTAATACTTCACCCACAAATTTAACACCTTTTCCTTTATATGGCTCAGGCTTACGGAAACCTCTGATTTTCGCAGCAACTTGACCTAAAAGTTGTTTGTCAAATGATGTTAATTTTACGATTGGGTTCTTACCTTTTTCAGATATTGTTTCTAAAGATACTTCTGGAGCAATTTCTAAAACAATATTGTGAGAATATCCAAGAGCTAAATCTAGTTTTTGACCTTGGTTTGAAGCTCTATAACCAACTCCAACTAATTCTAGTTCTTTTGTAAAACCTTCAGAAACACCAACAATCATATTATTAATCAAAGATCTAAATAATCCGTGTTTTGCTCTGTGGTCTTTATGATCAGACGATCTTTCAACTGAAACTTGATCGCCTTCAACAGTTACATTTACGTCCGAAAACTCCTGAACTAATTGACCTTTTTTTCCTTTTACTGTAATAATACCGTCTTTAACTTCTACAGTTACACCAGCAGGGATTACAATTGGGCTTTTACCTATTCTTGACATCTTATCTAGTGTTTAAAATTAGTATACGTAACAAATTACTTCACCACCTACATTTAACTGCTTAGCTTGTTTTCCTGTCATCAAACCTTTTGATGTAGAAACAATAGCAATTCCTAATCCGTTAAGGATTCTTGGTAATTTGGCAGCACCTGCGTACTTACGTAAACCAGGTTTACTAATTCTTTGGATATCTTTAATCACAGGCTCTTTAGTATCTTTATCGTACTTCAAAGCAATTTTGATAGAACCTTGAACAGTGTTCGTTTCAAATTTGTAACTCAAGATGTAACCTTGATCAAATAAGATCTTAGTTATTTCTTTTTTAAGATTAGAAGCTGGAATTTCAACAACTTTGTGGTTTGCAGCCACAGCGTTACGAACTCTAGTCAAATAATCTGCAATAGGATCTGTATACATATGTATTTGATTGCGATTATGGTTTTCAGGAAGCACTCTGCCTCCTGAACCTTTAATCAATTTATAAACTTTTTTAAATTACCAGCTGGCTTTTTTTACACCTGGAATTAATCCATTGTTAGCCATTTCACGGAAAGTTACACGTGAAATACCGAATTGACGGATATAACCTCTTGGTCTACCTGTTAATTTACAACGATTGTGCAAACGAACTGGTGAAGCATTTTTAGGTAATTTTTGTAGGCCTTCATAATCTCCAGCTTCTAATAAAGCTTTTCTTTTTTCAGCATACTTAGCTACCGTTTTCTCTCTTTTAACCTCGCGGGCTTTCATTGATTCTTTAGCCATGTCTTAATTCTTTTTAAAAGGTAATCCTAATTCAGCCAATAATGACTTTGCTTCCTTATCTGTTTTTGCAGTAGTAACAAAAGTAATATCCATTCCTGAGATTTTGTTTACTTTGTCAATATCAATTTCTGGGAAAATGATTTGCTCCAAAACTCCAAGATTGTAGTTACCTCTTCCGTCGAAACCAGTAGCTTTAATACCACCAAAATCTCTAACTCGCGGTAAAGCAGAAGTAATAAGTCTATCTAAAAACTCATACATTCTTTCACCACGTAAAGTAACTTTTGCTCCAATAGGCATCCCTTTTCTCAATTTGAAAGACGCAACGTCTTTCTTTGAAATTGTAGATACTGCTTTTTGTCCAGTGATCTTTGTTAACTCATCAACAGCATAGTCAATAAGTTTCTTATCAGATACAGCTGCACCAACTCCACGGCTCAAAACGATTTTTTCAAGTTTTGGAACTTGCATAACGTTTGTATATCCGAACTCTTCTTTAAGAGCAGAGATTACTCTACTCTTATATTCTTCTTTTAGTCTAGGTGTATATGCCATTACTATAGTACTTGATTAGATTTTTTTGAAAATCTTACTTTCTTATCTCCTTCTACTCTAATACCTACTCTAGTTGTCTCCTTAGTTTTAGGATCAATTAGTGCAATGTTAGAAATTTGAATAGAAGCTTCTTTTTTAACGATACCACCTTGAGGGTTTTTAGCACTTGGTTTTGTATGTTTCGAAACCATGTTTACACCTTCAACTATCGCTTTATTTTTCTCACGGTAAACACGTAGAACTTTACCTTCAGCACCTTTATGGTCTCCAGCAATAACTCTTACGATATCTCCTGATTTAATTTTTAGCTTTATCATCTTAAAACGAATTAAAGCACTTCTGGTGCTAATGATACAATTTTCATGAATTGTTTTTCACGAAGTTCTCTTGCTACCGGACCAAAAACACGAGTTCCTCTCATTTCCCCTGCAGCATTCAAAAGAACACATGCATTGTCATCGAAACGAATATAAGAACCATCAGCTCTTCTCACTTCTTTTTTGGTACGTACAACAACTGCAGTTGAAACAGCTCCTTTTTTAACGTTACCGTTAGGAGTTGCATCTTTAATAGATACTACAATCTTGTCACCAACAGAGGCATACCTTCTTTTGGTACCTCCTAAAACACGGATAGTTAAAACTTCTTTTGCTCCCGTGTTATCTGCTACTTTTAGTCTTGATTCCTGTTGTACCATAATTATTTAGCTCTTTCTAAGATTTCAACTAATCTCCAACATTTTGTTTTACTTAAAGGACGCGTTTCGCTAATTCTTACAGTATCTCCAATGTTACAGTCGTTTGTTTCGTCGTGTGCAACATATTTCTTAGTTTTCAACACGAACTTACCGTATAATGGGTGTTTTACTTTTCTTACTTCAGCAATAACAATAGATTTATCCATTTTATTTGAAGTAACAACACCTATTCTTTCTTTTCTTAAATTTCTTTTTTCTTCCATCTTTCAGCAGAATACAATTATTGTAACTCTCTTTTAGTTAACTCTGTAGCTAATCTTGCAACTGTTCTTCTAACGCTTCTAATTTGAAGTGGGTTAGCAATTGGAGAAATAGCGTGAGCCATTTTTAGGTCAGCATATACTTTCTTAGTTTGACTAAGTTTTTCTTGCAACTCCGCTGCAGAAAGATCTTTTATTTCTGATTGTTTCATAATAAATATAAATTATGCTTCGAAATCTCTAGCAACGACGAACTTAGTTTTTACTGGAAGTTTCTGAGCTGCAAGACGTAAAGCCTCTTTTGCAACTGATAACGGAACTCCTCCAACTTCAAACATAATTCTTCCTGGTTTAACAACAGCAGCCCAATACTCAACTGCTCCTTTACCTTTACCCATACGTACTTCAAGAGGTTTCTTAGTAATAGGTTTGTCTGGAAATATTTTAATCCATAATTGTCCTTCTCTCTTCATGTAACGAGTTGCAGCGATACGTGCAGCTTCAATTTGACGAGAAGTTAAGAACATACCATCTTCATGTACAGATTTAATACCAAACATTCCATTTGAAAGTTCGTGCCCTCTTTGAGAGTTACCTTTCATTTTACCTTTTTGTACCTTACGGTATTTTGTTCTTTTAGGCTGTAACATTTTTCTTTAGTTTAAAAATTTACTTTCTTTTACGAGCGTCTGGTTTTCCGCCTTTGTTAAAGTTAGATTTGCCTCTAGGAGCATCTCCACCTTTTCCACCACCTGTACCAGATTGTTTTTTGTCCATTCCAGCAAGCGGAGAAAGCTCTCTCTTACCGTAAACTTCACCTTTCATGATCCATACTTTGATACCCATTCTACCATAAGTAGTGTGAGCTTCAGCCAAAGCATAATCAATATCAGCTCTGAAAGTTGATAGAGGAATTCTACCTTCTTTGAAACCTTCTGAACGCGCCATCTCAGCACCATTCAAACGTCCAGAAATCAAAACTTTGATACCTTCAGCGTTCATACGCATAGAAGCAGCAATAGCCATTTTGATTGCACGTCTGTAAGAAATACGGCTTTCGATTTGACGAGCGATGCTTGTCGCCACAAGATAAGCATCTAATTCAGGTCTTTTAATTTCAAAAATGTTAATTTGAACCTCTTTGTCAGTAACTTTCTTAAGTTCTTCTTTTAACTTGTCTACCTCTTGTCCACCTTTTCCGATAATGATACCAGGTCTAGCAGTAGTGATAGTAACGGTTACAAGTTTCAAAGTTCTCTCGATGATTACTTTTGATACACTAGCTTTTGATAAACGAGCATGGATATACTTTCTGATTTTGTGATCTTCGGCAAGTTTATCACCGTAATCATTTCCACCATACCAGTTTGAGTCCCATCCTCTGATGATACCAAGTCTATTTCCAATTGGATTTGTCTTTTGTCCCATGCTGCTTAAGAATTGCTTTGTGTGTTATTGATAGCTCCAAGCACGATTGTAACGTGATTAGAACGTTTTCTTATTCTGTGTGCACGACCTTGTGGAGCTGGACGAAGTCTTTTTAACATCATTCCACCATCTACTCTGATCTCTTTAACAAATAATCCAGCCTCTTCTAAATTACCTTCACTATTTTTTTGCTCCCAGTTATTGATCGCAGATAATAATAGTTTTTCTAATTTTCTTGAAGCTTCTTTAGAACTGAATCTTAAAATGTTAAGTGCTCTTTCTACCTTCTGACCTCTTACCAAGTCCGCTACTAAGCGCATTTTTCTAGGTGAAGTAGGGCAGTTATTCAATTTTGCGAAAGCAATAGACTTATTAGCCTCTTTTCTCGCATCTGCTGTTTCTCTTTTACGAACTCCCATTGCTTCTTATTTTTTACCTTTATTTTTTGCTCCAGCATGACCTCTAAAAGATCTAGTTGGTGAAAACTCTCCTAATTTGTGACCTACCATGTTTTCTGTTACGTAAACTGGTACAAATTGACGACCGTTATGAACTGCGATAGTTTGTCCAACAAAGTCAGGAGTAATCATAGAAGCTCTAGACCAAGTCTTTACCACTCCTTTATTTCCGTTTTCAATGTTTTCTTGAACTTTCTTGTCTAATTTATAATGAACGAAAGGTCCTTTTTTTAATGAACGTGCCATATCTTATTATTTCTTTCTACGTTCTACGATATACTTGTTACTCGGGTTTTTCTTAGAACGAGTTCTGTAACCTTTAGCTGGCAATCCGTTTCTTGAACGTGGGTGCCCTCCAGAAGAACGTCCTTCACCACCTCCCATAGGGTGATCAACTGGGTTCATCGCTACTGGTCTAGTTCTAGGTCTTCTTCCTAACCATCTTGTTCTACCTGCTTTTCCAGATACAACTAATTGGTGGTCAGAATTAGAAACAGCTCCAATTGTAGCCGAACAAGTTAACAAGATCAATCTTGTTTCTCCAGATGGCATTTTAATTGTAGCATATTTCCCGTCTCTTGCCATTAACTGAGCAAAAGTTCCAGCTGAACGAGCAATAACAGCTCCTTGTCCTGGACGTAACTCAATACAAGATATAACAGTTCCAAGAGGAATTCTGCTTAAAGGTAATGTATTACCAATTTCAGGTTGAGATTCTGGACCAGAAACTAATTTCTGACCAACTTTCAATCCGTTTTGAGCAATTACATAAGTTTTCTCTCCATCAGCATAAGCTAATAAAGCGATAAATGCAGTACGATTTGGATCGTATTCGATTGATTTCACTGTAGCTGGAATTCCATCTTTAGTTCTTTTGAAATCAATAATACGATATCTCTGCTTGTGACCACCACCCGTATAACGCATGGTCATCTTTCCTTGACTATTTCTACCTCCAGAGTTTTTTATCGGCGCTATCAAAGAGCGTTCCGGCTTATCAGTTGTAATGGCGTCATAACCATTCACAACTCTAAATCGCTGACCTGGGGTAATAGGTTTTAATTTTCTTACTGACATTTTTCTATCTTAGATATTGTTGTAAAAATCAATTGTTTCTCCTTCTTGTACTTGAACAATTGCTTTTTTAATTGCATTTGTCTTTCCACTGATTAAACCACTTTTAGTGTATTTAGTAGATCTATCTGGTCTCACATTCATTGTGTTAACAGAAACGATAGTTACTCCATAAGCAGCTTCAACAGCTTTCTTAATTTGAACTTTGTTTGCTTTTTTGTCAACAACGAATCCGAAGCGGTTTAGAACTTCACTTTCTTTGGTTACTTTTTCCGTTACTATAGGTCTAATTATGATACTCATATTCCTATTATTTACTTAAATTTTCTTCAATTAACTCTAAAGAACCTTCCAAAAGCACTAAATTATTAGCGTTTAATATTGCGTAAGTGCTTAATTCTGAGCTAGTTACGACGCTAGAAGCCTTTAAATTGCGTGACGACAAATATACGTTTTTATTTGACTCTCCCAACACAAATAGAGATTTTTTATTTTCTAACCCTAAAGCTTTCAAAACGTTAATGAAATTTTTAGTGTTTGGCGCTTCAAAATTAAAGTCTTCAAGAACAACTATGTTTGATTCTTTTGCTTTGATTGAGAAAGCTGATTTTCTAGCCAATCTTTTTAAGCTTTTATTCAATTTAAATGAATAACTTCTTGGTCTTGGCCCGAAAACTGTTCCACCACCTTTAAACAAAGGATTCTTAACACTTCCTGCACGAGCAGTACCAGTTCCTTTTTGTTTTTTAATTTTACGTGTACTTCCAGTTACTTCAGCTCTTTCTTTAGCCTTGTGAGTACCTTGTCTTTGATTAGCAAGATATTGCTTAACATCAAGATATACAGCGTGATTGTTTGGTTCAATTGCGAATACTGAATCAGAAAGTTGAACTTTTCTACCAGTATCTTTTCCGTTGAAATCTAATACTTTTACTTCCATTACTTCTGAATGATTACATAAGAGTTTTTATGTCCAGGAACACATCCTTTAATAACAAGTAAGTTCTTTTCAGCAACCACTTTTAAAACTCTAAGGTTTTGAACTTTTACATTTTCTCCTCCCATTCTTCCAGCCATACGCATTCCTTTGAATACTCTAGATGGATAAGAAGAAGCTCCTACAGAACCTGGCGCTCTTAAACGGTTGTGCTGACCATGAGTAGCTTGTCCAACACCACCAAAACCGTGACGCTTAACAACACCTTGGAAACCTTTACCTTTAGACACACCTTGTACATCTACAAATTCTCCTTCTTCAAAAATAGAAACATCAATAAGATCTCCTAATTTTTGTTCAGTTGCGAAATCTTGGAATTCAACGACTTTTTTCTTAGCAACAGTTCCAGCTTTTTTAAAGTGACCTAAAGCCGCTTTAGTAGAATGTTTCTCGTTTTTGTCATCGAAACCTAGCTGCAACGCTTCGTACCCGTCAACACCTTTGGTTCTGACTTGGGTAACAACACATGGACCAGCTTCGATTACTGTACAAGGAATATTTTTCCCGTTTTCGTCAAAAATACTAGTCATGCCGATTTTCTTACCAATTAACCCAGACATAAATATTAATTATTAATTACTAAAATTCCCTTCAATTTGAAAATAACAGAAATTTCCAAACAGGGAGTGCAAAAGTAGACATTAAAATTGAATATACCAAACAGTTATAAAAATTAAATCGCTCATAATCAAAATCCAAGCATCAAATGAGTCGCAAAAGAAACTTCTTGTCACACTAAACTAATAGGCTTTATTCCAATAATAAGCAGGACAACACTTACCAATTATTTAATCAAAGTAAAACAGAAAACATCGCCAGCACCTTAAAACAAAGAGAATTACGCAAAGCAACAAATCAAAAAGCTAACAAAAAAGAAAGCTTCCGAAATTTCAAAACCTAAAAAGTATAACAAAAAAAGCGAGACAGAAATGCCTCGCTTTTTATATATAAAATATAATAAAAAATTATACTTTTATCTCTACTTCAACACCACTTGGCAATTCAAGTTTCATTAAAGCATCAATAGTTTTAGATGAAGATGAATAAATATCAATCAATCTCTTGTATGACATTACTTCAAATTGCTCTCTCGCTTTTTTGTTAACGTGCGGAGAACGTAATACAGTGAAAAGTTTTTTGTGAGTTGGTAACGGAATTGGACCTGTTACAACTGCTCCAGTAGTTTTTACTGTTTTTACGATCTTTTCAGCAGATTTATCTACCAACATGTGATCGTAAGATTTTAGTTTTATTCTGATTTTTTGACTCATTTTCTTAAAATTAAGCGTTACCTTTTGCTTTTTTGATTACCTCTTCTGAAATATTAGAAGGTGTTTCTGCATAGTGAGAAAACTCCATTGTTGAAGTAGCTCTACCAGAAGATAATGTTCTTAATGTAGTTACATATCCAAACATTTCTGATAAAGGAACATCAGCCTTAATAGTTTTAGCACCATTTCTATCACCCATGTCATTAACTTGACCTCTACGACGGTTCAAGTCACCAACGATATCACCCATATTTTCTTCTGGAGTAATAACTTCAATTTTCATGATTGGCTCAAGAATAACAGCTCCAGCAGCACGTCCTGATTCCTTATAACCCATTCTTGCAGCTAATTCAAAAGAAAGAGCATCAGAATCCACAGGGTGAAAAGATCCATCTAATAAAGTTACTTTCAAACTATCAACAGCATATCCAGCTAAAGGACCTGTTTTCATAGCCTCACGGAAACCTTTCTCAACAGCAGGAATATACTCCTTAGGAACGTTACCACCTTTTACTTCATTAACAAACTGTAATCCTACAGGAACTTTACCATCAACTTCATCAGCAGGCTCGATTCTAAATACGATATCACCGAATTTACCACGACCCCCAGATTGTTTCTTGTAAGTTTCTCTATGTTGAGCAGATCTTGTAAACGCTTCTTTATATTCAACTTGAGGCTCACCTTGGTTCACTTCAACTTTAAATTCACGTTTCATACGATCAACTAAGATATCTAAGTGAAGCTCACCCATACCAGAAATAATAGTTTGACCTGAAGCCTCATCTGTTCTAACTGTAAATGTTGGATCCTCTTCAGCTAATTTAGCCAAGGCCATACCCATTTTATCAACGTCAGCTTTAGTTTTAGGCTCGATAGCAATACCAATTACAGGCTCTGGGAATTTCATAGATTCCAAAATAATTGGATTCTTTTCATCACACAAAGTATCTCCAGTTTTAATATCTTTAAATCCTACAGCTGCACCAATATCTCCAGCCTCAATATATTCGATTGGATTTTGTTTATTAGCGTGCATTTGGTAAATACGAGAAATTCTCTCTTTATTACCTGAACGAGTATTTAAAACATAAGAACCAGCATCTAAACGACCAGAGTAAGCACGGAAGAAAGCTAAACGACCTACGAATGGGTCAGTAGCAATTTTAAACGCTAAAGCAGCAAAAGGCTCTTTTACATCTGGCTTACGCAAGATTTTAGTTTGATCTTCTTCTAACAATTCAGCATCATCAGGGTGAATACCCTCAATACCTTCTTTGTCTAATGGAGATGGTAAATACTTACATACAGCATCTAACATAAATTGAACTCCCTTATTTTTAAAAGAAGAACCTGCAAGCATTGGAATGATAGCCATATCAATAGTAGCAGCTCTCAATGCATTGTTAATCTCTTCCTCTGTAATAGAGTTTTCATCTTCCATGTATTTATCTAAAAGATTCTCATCATATGTAGCAATCTCTTCGATAAGAATAGAACGGTAGTGTTTCACATCGTCAACCATATCAGCAGGGATATCAACGATATCAAAAGTAGCTCCTTGAGTTTCATCATGCCATACGATAGCTTGATTTTTTACTAAGTCAACAATACCTTTAAAATCTGCTTCATCACCAATAGGTAAAGTAATTGCAACCGCATTCGATTTCAACATATCTTTAACCTGTCCGCATACAGCTAAAAAGTTAGCACCTTGACGGTCCATTTTGTTTACGAATCCCATACGAGGAACTCTATATTGATCAGCAAGCCTCCAGTTAGTTTCTGATTGAGGCTCAACACCATCAACAGCACTAAATAAGAAAACTAATCCATCAAGTACACGCAAAGAACGGTTTACCTCTACAGTAAAGTCAACGTGTCCAGGAGTATCAATAATATTAAAGTGATAAGGCAATGATTCTGGAAGAACCTTACCTTGCTCAGTTGGAAAATTCCAAGTACAAGTTGTAGCAGCAGAAGTAATTGTAATACCTCTTTCTTGCTCTTGTGCCATCCAGTCCATTGTTGCAGCACCATCGTGCACTTCACCAATTTTATGCGACTTTCCAGTATAAAAAAGAATACGCTCAGTAGTTGTTGTTTTACCAGCATCAATGTGAGCAGCAATCCCGATATTTCTTGTATATTTTAAATCTCTAGCCATTTCTTTACGAATTAAAATCTAAAGTGAGAGAATGCTTTATTAGCTTCTGCCATTTTGTGAGTATCCATTCTTTTCTTAACTGCAGCACCTTCTTCTTTAGCCGCAGCTAAACATTCTGAAGCTAAACGCTGTGCCATAGATTTTTCATTTCTTCTTCTTGAATAAAGTATTAACCACTTCATTGCCATAGAAATTTTTCTGTCTGGACGAATTTGCATTGGAATTTGGAATGTAGCTCCACCAACTCTACGGCTACGTACTTCTACGTGAGGCATAACGTTTGTTAAAGCATCTTTCCAGATCTCTAATGAAGTCTTTTCATCATTTTGCTTTTTAGTTTCGATGATATCAATAGCATCATAAAATACTTTAAAAGCTGTAGATTTCTTACCATCCCACATTAAGTTATTCACAAAACGCGTTACCAATTGATCATTAAACCTTGGATCTGGTAAAAGTGGTCTTTTCTTTGCCGCTCTTTTTCTCATGTCTTTTTCTTAAAAGTTTTTAAATTACTTTTTTGCTTCTTTTGGGCGTTTAGCACCGTACTTAGATCTTCTTTGCGTTCTTCCCGCAACACCTGACGTATCAAGCGCTCCACGAACGATATGATATCTAACACCTGGTAAATCTTTTACCCTTCCGCCTCTAACTAATACTATCGAGTGCTCTTGTAAATTGTGTCCTTCTCCAGGGATGTAAGCATTCACTTCATTACCATTTGTCAAACGTACACGCGCAACTTTACGCATTGCAGAGTTTGGTTTTTTTGGTGTAGTAGTGTAAACACGCGTACAAACCCCTCTTCTTTGAGGACAAGAATCTAAAGCAACCGATTTACTCTTCTTAGTTATCTGAGTTCTTCCTGTTCTTACTAATTGTTGAATTGTTGGCATAATTAATACTAAAAATTAATATGATATTAAATTCCCGCTTTTTACGGGGTTGCAAATGTATAAAATATTTTTCACTATACAAACGTTAAATCATTAATTTTCAATAACATTATTTATATCTATGATTTCACAAAGAAACATTGGATATTTGCTTTTCATAAACCAACAAAATAATTGCATTTGAAACAATTAGCCCACATACTTTTTTTCCTTTGCGCCTCCAATTGTTTTGGACAATCTTTTTATTTAAACATAAAAGGCATAAACAAAGAACAAAGTCAAACTATTGATTCGATTTCTTTCAAAAAAACACACACAAATCTTAAGTCACTCTTTAACGAACTAGAAATAGTTTCAAACAACCTAACAAAACAGGGATATACAGATGCCATAATACTGGAAAACAGCAAAATAAATGATACTTCATACACGGCATTAATAGACTTAAAAAACAAGATAAAAGAAGTACATATATATATAGGTATAAATGATTTTTTTTTCAACGAAAAAAAAACAGCGAATGACAGCATAATAATCCCATATCCCGAGCTTGAAAATTTTCTAAATCAAGAAATTCTAAAGAGCGAAAAAGCAGGTTTTGCTTTTACCAAAATTAAATTAGAAAATATTAGAAAAAAGAATTCCATAATTTACGCTCGCTTAAATCTTAATTCCGAAAAAAAAAGAGTACTAAATTCAATTATTTTAAATTACACAAATCTCAATTTAAAAAATTATTTTCCAAAGGGAGCATTAAAACAACTAAACAAAAAATACTCAAACAGGACGTTTAATCAAGAAATAATCAAAAACATTAATAGCGACATTAATAGTTTTGATTTTATTTCTCAGACTAAATATCCAGAAGTACTTTTCACCAAAGACTCAACCAAAGTATTTACTTATATAGAAAAAAGAAAAGCAAACACTTTTGATGGCTATATAGGATTTTCAAATGATGAAAACAAAAAACTTATTCTAAATGGTTATCTAGATATATCTTTAGTTAACACTCTTCGTGCTGGAGAAAAATTTTCTTTGTATTGGAAGAGCGACGGCAATCAACAAAAAACTTTTAACACCAAATTAGAAATCCCATATCTATTCCAATCCCCAATTGGAATAAAAGCTCAACTAAACATCTTTAAACAAGACAGTACTTTTCAAAATACCAAGACAGATATAAATTTAGGATATTATTTAAATTATAATTCCAAAATCTACGTTGGTTATCAATCTACAGAATCAAGCGATATTCAAAATATAAATAGCTCTACGATCAGCGACTATAACAATTCATATATCACAACAACATTTGATTTTCAAAAACCAGATTACAAGAATTCCCTATTCATAAATAAAGCTTTCATTTTGACCTCTCTTGGATTTGGAAAAAGAATTACAAATAACAATCCACAGACTGCAGGAACAAGCAATCAACTCTTAGCAAATATTAATTTTAAGTATAATTTCGAGCTAAATGCCAAAAATTTCATTAACATAAATTCACAAAATTATATCTTAAAGAGCAAAAGTTATATTTCTAACGAATTATTTCGCTTTGGCGGAACCAACTCAATTCGCGGGTTTTTAGAAAATAGCCTGCAAGCCAACTTCACTTCGATGATTCTTACAGAATACCGTTATTTATTATCACAAAGTCTTTATGTCAATTCAATTCTAGATTATGCGTTATACCAAGATATGACAAGCACTTCCAATAAAAATCAAATAAAAAAATTAATAGGAATCGGCATCGGAACAACTATTCAAACAACAAGTGGAATATTGAAAATAAACCTTACAAACGGCGGAGAGAAAACTTCCGATTTGCAATTATATAACACTATCATAAACATATGTTATAATGTTAAATTTTGATGTTTAACGAAAAAAATATTTTTTTTACTAGGAAAGTTAACAAATTATTAAGAGTTTTGCGATACTAATTCAAAATATTTAAAAATGAAACTAAAGTTCAATGGATTCTTAGTGCTTTTACTAGTACTAGTTGCGCAATTATCATTTGCGCAAGAAAGAGCTGTTTCTGGGACAGTTTCTGATAATGCAGGAATGCCTTTACCGGGTGTTAGTGTATTAGTTAAGGGAACTAAAGCAGGAACACAAACTGATTTTGATGGTAAATTTTCTATCAAAGCCTCACCAAGCCAAATTTTGGTATTTAGCTACATTGGGATGAAAACTCAAGAGATAGCTGCAACTTCAACTACAGTGAATGTTAAATTAGCTGACGCTTCTGTAGAATTAGAAAGTGTAGTAATTACAGCTGCACTTGGTATTAAAAGAGAGAAAAAATCTATTAGTTACGCTGCACAAGATTTAAAAGGCAGCATTATTAATGAGGGAGGTACAAACAATGCAGTATCAGCTTTATCTGGTAACGTTGCAGGTTTACAAGTTACTTCTCCTTCTACAATGGGAGGTTCTACAAGAGTTGTACTTAGAGGTGTTGGATCTGTAACAGGTGAAAACAGACCATTAATTGTTATTGATGGTATTCCATTAGATAATGGTAACTACAACACTACCGCTACTCAAAGAGGTGCTGGAGGTAGAGATTATGGAGATGCTTCTGCGGACATCAACCCAGACGATATCGAATCTGTAACTGTACTTAAAGGAGGTCCTGCTGCTGCTCTTTACGGAAGTAGAGCTGGTAACGGTGCGATTTTGTATACTACTAAATCTGCTAAAAAATCAGGTGGTAAAGCAGAAATTGCTTTCAATACAGGTATTACGTTCGAAAACGTATATATCATGCCAAACCTACAACATGAATACGGAGGAGGTAGTTCATCTACTTTCCAACAGCAAGTTATCAATGGCCAAACTTATAACATTGCTGACTACGCTACAGACGAAAGCTGGGGACCAAAATACGATCCAAACTTAAAATATTTACCTTGGAATGCATTTGATCCAGAATTTTCTAATGATTACTTAAAAGAAAAATCTTGGGTAAATCCTAAGAACGATGTTAGATCTTTCTTTAATACTGGTATTACAAGAACTAACTCGATCTCTTTTGCTAAAAACACTCAGGATTCTGGAGTTAGATTTGCATTTACAAACCAAAAAACAGAAGGTATTGTTCCTAACTCAAGCTTAACAAAAAACACATTCACTTTAAATGCTAACACTAAAATGAGTGATAAGCTTAAAGTTGAGAGTATGGTTACTTATGTTCAAACAAGAGGTTTCAACAGACCTGAGGTTGGATATGGTGATAATGGTTTAGGACAAAAATTCTTCCAATGGGGTCAAAGACAATTGGATTATGATGAATTGAAAGACTATAAATTAGCTAACGGAGCTCAAAGATCTTGGAACAGAATTGCTTGGAATGATCCAACGCCTAACTATTCTGATAACCCATACTGGATTATCAACGAGAATACATCAAACGATACAAGAAACAGAATCTATGGTAATGGTAAAATCACTTACAACTTTACTCCAGAATTATACGCTGTAGGTAACGTTTATGCTGATATCTATAACTTAGCTATTCAAGAAAGAGTTGCAATTGGTTCACAAGCACTTTCAAGCTTCACAAGCAGCTCAAGAACTTTAACTGATTTCAACTACGAAGGTCGTTTACATTTTGATAAAAAATTCGGTAAATTCAGTGTTAATTCATTCGGTGGGGTTAATAGAAGAAATTCATTCTTAACAAGAGTTTCTGGAAATACTGTTGGAGGTTTAGTTCTTCCAGGTCAATACAACTTAGCAAACAGTGCTAGTCCTGCTCAATCTACTAATAACGACAACAGAGAAAGAATAAACAGTGTTTATGGTTTCGTTTCATTAGGATATGATGACTTTTTATTCTTAGAAGCTACAGACAGACAAGACTGGTTTAGTACAGTTTATAAATCTGTAAATTACGCTTCTGTTACTGGAAGTTTTATTTTCTCAGAATTAACTGACTTGCCATGGTTAAATTATGGTAAAGTTAGAGGAGGATGGGCACAAGCTGGTAACGCAACTTTCGCGTACAGATTAGGAAACTTAGCTGATGTCTCAACTCCATTCCAAGGAGTACCAAGATACAGCCAACCAGGTACTGCTGGAAATCCATTATTGAAACCTGAGTTAAAAACAACTAAAGAGGTAGGTTTAGAATTAAGTTTATTTGATAGAAGATTAGGCGTTGATGTAACTTACTACGATGTTGTAACCACAGACTTAATTACACCAATCCAAGTTGACCCATCTAACGGTTATAACTTTGCATTATTCAATGCTGGTAAATTACAAAATAAAGGTATTGAAGCTACTGTAACAGTTAATCCTGTAAGAACACAAGACTTCAGATGGGACATCACTTGGAACTTTGCTAAAAACAATAACAAGTTAGTTGAGCTTATTGATGGTGTTAATGAATTAACTATTGCTACTGCTCCATTCCAAGCTAGATTATTAGCTGTAGTTGGTCAGCAATACGGTCAAATCTACGGAACTGACTTTACTTATGATGCTAATGGAAACAAAGTAGTTGATGCTGACGGAGCTTATGTTCCTTCTGCACAAAAATCTTTAGGAACTATTACTCCTGATTACAACATGGGTCTTAGAAACAACTTTAAATACAAAAATTTAAACTTTGGTTTCTTAATTGACATGCAACAAGGTGGAAGCTATTTCTCTACTTCACATATGTGGGGATCTTATTCTGGTATGCTAGAGCACACAGCTACTCCAGGATTAAGAGAAAATGGTATTGTAGTTGATGCTGTATACGAAGATGGAACACCAAATACATCTGTATTACCTGGTCAAGCTTGGGCTCAACAACATTATGGACTTGATGCTATGAACGTATTTGATGCTAGTTATGTGAAATTAAGAGAGGTTACTCTTGGGTATACTTTACCAAAAAGAATTATCGGGCCTTTCGCAGACATCAGATTCTCTCTTTTCGCAAGAAACTTATTTACATGGGGATTAGATTGGAAAGGAATGGATCCAGAGATGGCTTCATATGGTAGTGGTAACACGCAAGGTTTAGAAGGTGGTTCTTTACCATCAACTAGAACATACGGAATGAACCTAGAATTAAAATTCTAAAACAAAATTAAGATGAAAAAAATATTCATATCAATATTATCAATTGCTGCATTACTTACTACTACTGTAAGTTGCGATGATAACTTAGAAGACATAAACATAAGCCCGAACCAGCCAGACATTTTAAAAACTACTCCTGCTGGAGTTTTTAACGGAGCTGTATACAATTTAATGACAAACTCTAGAGGAAGTTTTTCTTCTGGTAGAATGGCATTACCATGGGTTCAATATTCTGCACAAAGAAACTATACAGAAGAAGATCGTTTCCAATTTAGAGAGGTAACAAATCAAAGTTTATATGGCGATTACTATCTAGCTGCTGTTGATTTCAAGACTGTAATTCAAATGAATACAGATCCAGAACTTAAAGTACAAGCTGCTGTTTACGGGAACAATAATAACCAAATCGCTGCCGCTAGAGTAATGTTAGCATACACTTTTTTACAATTAGTTGATGCATACGGAGATGTACCTTACTGGTCTTATGGAAACAACGACCCTGATTTTCAAGCTTTACAATTAGACAAATATATCAAGCCTAAATTTGCTCCTCAAGCTAAGATTTATGCAGATCTTATGAAAGAATTGAAAGAGGCTGTTGCTATGGTTGTGCCAAGTGAGCCTGTGCTTACTTCTGGAGATCAGCTTTTCAAAAGTCCTGCAAAACTTATTAAATTTGCAAACTCTTTAAGATTAAGAATTGGAAATAGAGTAAAAGGTGTTGTACCTGGAGCTGAAACTCATATCGCTGAAGCTATTGCTGGAGGAGTTATGACTTCTAATACAGATACTGTTGGTCTTACATATCAAAAAGATGAAGTACTACCAAGTCCATTCTATAGTGATTTCTTTATTTCTAACAGAACTGACTTTGCTATTTCAAACACTTTTGTTGACTTACTAAAAGGAAACTTAGGAAATTTTGGAGTTGACCCAAGGTTACAGAAATATGCTGCTCCAAAGACTGCTACTAAAGCTGTTGTTAGAGCTAATACATATACTGAAACTGATGATTTAACGCAATACGTTGGTATGCCATACGGTATTACAAGTGCACAAGCCGCAGGACAAAGACCAAGCACTTCTTTCTGGAGTTCTAGTGTATTGAAACAAGATTATACTGAAGTATTAATGGAGTACGCTGAAGTAGAATTTTTACTATCAGAAAATCAAGGATGGGACAACACACATTACCAAAATGGTGTTAGAGCTTCTATGACTCGTTGGGGAGTAACTCCTGCTAAAATTACTGCTTTCTTAGCAACTTTACCAGCTGCAAACCAAGCGAATGTACTTAATCAAAAATACATTGCTCTTTTCATGCAGCCATACGAAGCTTATGCTGAATACAGAAGAACAGGATATCCTAACACTATTCTTTTACCAGGTCAAACTTATACTTTCAATGTACCACAAGATGGAGTAACAACTTATACATTTGTTGCTTTAAACAACTTAAGTGCAATGCCAGACAGATTTACTTACCCAGTTAACTTACAACAGTTAAATGGTGAAAATGTAAAAGCTGCTGCTGCTGCAATTGGTGGTGATGAATTAGACACTAAACTAATTTGGGCTAAAAAATAATTTTTAAACTCAAATAATATTTTAAAACCGCTCTGTTAATTCAGAGCGGTTTTTTTATATAAACATATTACCTATATTTGCCTCATGGAAAAAGAACATCAAATATTTGGCATTAGAGCCATCATAGAAGCAATTCAAGCAGGAAAAGAAGTAGATAAAGTCTTTATTCAAAAAGAGATTTCTGGTGAGTTAATGAAAGATTTAATGAAGGTAATGAAACGTGCCAACATTAACTTCTCTTATGTCCCTGTTGAAAAACTAAACCGTCTTACTCCTAATAATCATCAAGGTGCAGTTGCAACTATTTCTCCAATTGGTTTTATAGATTTAGAACATCTTGTTGAATCAACTATTGAATCTGGAAAAAAACCATTATTTTTAATATTAGATCAAATCTCTGATGCTAGAAATTTCGGTGCCATCATAAGAACAGCAGAATGCACAGGTGTAAATGGCATCATTGTACAAAAAGCCGGGTCTGCTCCTGTTAATGGAGACACTGTAAAAACTTCTGCAGGTGCAGTATTTAATGTGCCAATTTGCAAAGTTGAACACATTAAAGATGCTATCTTTTATTTGCAAGGCTCTGGAATTAAAACAGTAGCTGCAACTGAAAAAACTGATCAAAATATTTATGATATTACGCTTACAGATCCTTTAGCGATAATCATGGGGTCTGAAGACAGAGGAATAAATCCTTCAGTTTTAAAAATTGTCGATGAAAAAGCTAAACTGCCAATGTTTGGTTCAATAGGATCTTTAAATGTTTCTGTTGCCTGCGGCGCATTTTTATACGAAGCCGTTCGTCAAAGAAGTTAATTTGCATTGAGAATAAAGATTAGAATGAATAATTAAAACTTTAATTAATGCTTTCAAAATCTAATCCAAAACAAATAATTACCATAATCCGATGCTTGTTTGTAGTCTTGATGATTACAAACAGCTACGGACAAAATACTACATATAATCAATTTTGGAATGAGTTTCAGTTTAATCAAACTCTAAGCAAAAAATGGTCGACCGAAATTGATTTAGGAGCAGCATATAGCAGTACGGCATCTTCATCAAATTTATTCGAAAATACAATACAAAGATCTGTAAGAGGCTGGGCACATTATTACTACTCCCCAAGATGGAAGCTTTCAACTTTCGTTGCGCATTACAATAACAGAGACGTTCCGGAAATTGGACAATTTGAATCTCCTGAATGGCGTTTTGCTCTTCAAGGGATTTACTATTTTCACAAAACAGGATATACTTTAAGTACGAGAATGCGAACAGAATTTCGTCATATGAGAAATCAGAACGATGATTATGAAAATGTAGTCAGATACCGCCAGCAAATAAAATACCTTCAGCCTATAAATAGTAAAGTTTTAAGAAAGGGAGTAATTTATGCCCTTGCTTCTGATGAAATTTATTTAAAATCAGGAGCTAAAGTTACAGGAGAAAGTTTCTTTGATAGAAATAGACTAAACATTGGTGCTGGTTATTTATTTTCAGATGACATTCAAATTGAATTATGTTATGCCAACGAATATCTTCCAAGGAATAGCGGCAATCAAATGACTAATGCTGCTTCGCTGACGGTAAGCTTTAATAACCTTTTAAGAAATATTCAGAAGAGAATTTCCAGCAAGAATGATCATCATTTAAAAGATGAAGAAGAATGATTATTGCTCTTCATTCTTTAAAAAACAATTAAGCTGCCGCATAATCGCATTTTTATGAAGTTTAAAATTATAACTTCTTACAAACTCAGTCCCTTTCATATTAATCTCTGCCGTTACAGCTTCATAATTTGAAAAAGCATTCACATCTTTTTCATCAATTAAATAAAGCACCTGCATTATAGAATCGTTTCTGCGGTATTGAGTATCATAATGTGTTAACTTATACGTCTTCTTATCTGCAAGATGAATTACCAAATCATCTTTGATCTTTTTACCAATTTTCTTATCTGGAAATGGTGTTGGCAGCAGAGCCACAAAGTAATGTTCCTTGTCTGTAACTATATTAATTTTCAACGATTTTGATTTCGTAGTGTAGAATACGGCAGGATCAAAATAATATTCCATACTTCCATCCGCTTGTACCCTATTTTTAACCTCACATTGAGCAATAGATTTACTGCTTAAAATGAAACATAAGAAGATAATTAAAAATCTTATTTTTTTCATAATACTGTAGATTAAATTGTTACACTAACAAATTTAAACTTTTTCATTATAATAAACTATCAAAATCAATCTTCAGAATCTAATTCTGATTTTCGTACCACAATATAATTAACAGGATAACTAGATGAAAAATATTCCTGATTCTCTTCTTCATGTGAAATATTCACAAAGTTCCCTTCTTCATCAAAATGTTTCATAAAAGGATCATTATTGGGATCAAAATCTGGACGCTGCCAATCGTAAACTATAGGTTTTGCATATTCTGGAGTTCTGTAGAATAATGTCAACACAAAACCACTAATAAGACCTGCCAAGTGGCCTTCCCAAGAAATAGATTGATCGACATCAGGAAAAACATACCAAATCATTCCGCCATAAAGTAAAATTACGGTTAAAGACAAAGCAACTAATCTATAATATTTAGTTTGAATTCCTTTAAAGAAAATAAAACTTACCAAAACATAAATTAGACCGCTGGCTCCGATATGAAAATTCTCTCGCCCAACTATCCACGTAATTAATCCAGAAAATAATATTCCATAAACAATTACTCCAAATGTTTGTTTTGGATAAAAAAACTGTATTGTTGCGAGTAAGATTAAAAGCGGAATACTGTTATTATATAAATGCTCTAAATTTTCATGAATAAACGGACTGAACAAGACACCCTGCAATCCCAAAAAATCCCGTGGATAAATTCCGTATTGATAAAAATCAAAATCAAATCGAATCTGCATCCAATAAATAATCCATAAAAAAAGGACAAAAAATAACGGAAGTCCAATTACAGAATTTGAAAATTTAAAATTAGTATCGCTCATATTTTTTATCAATAACAATGTTGAGAACTCAAAAAACTATCCAAAAATATTTTACTGATATTTTGTCATATCTCAAAACAGCAGAATTGTTTCAAATTGTAACAATCCTTCTTGTAATCAACTGTTTTAACTTTCAATAAATAAAATTTAAAAGTTAAAATAGTAATTTTGCAAAATGGAAGCACCTTTAGCAGAACGCATTCGCCCGCAGCAATTAGAAGATTATATTAGCCAGCATCATTTGGTTGGTCCGACTGGTTCTTTAACACAGCAAATTTCAAAAGGAATTATTCCTTCTTTGATTTTTTGGGGACCTCCAGGCACAGGAAAAACAACCTTAGCCCAAATTATAGCACAAGAATCAAAAAGACCATTTTACATTTTAAGTGCTATAAATTCTGGAGTAAAGGATATACGCGATGTTATAGAAAAAGCAAAACAGAGCGGTGGATTGTTTACAGCCAAAAATCCAATTCTTTTTATTGATGAGATTCACAGATTCAGTAAATCACAACAAGATTCGCTTTTAGCAGCTGTCGAAAAAGGCTGGATAACTTTAATTGGGGCTACGACAGAGAATCCAAGTTTTGAGGTGATTCCTGCACTATTGTCACGTTGTCAAGTCTATATACTAAATGCTTTCACAAAAGCCGATTTAGAAGCATTATTACAGCGTGCAATGAAAACCGACACCTATTTACTGACAAAAAATATAAATCTTAAGGAAACCGAAGCTTTATTACGCCTTTCTGGCGGTGACGGAAGAAAATTGCTAAATATTTTTGAATTGGTAATTAATGCATCTGCAGGTGACGAGATACTAATTACCAACGATCGCGTGTTAGAATTGGTACAGCAAAACACCGTGCTTTATGATAAAACAGGCGAACAGCATTACGATATAATTTCTGCTTTTATAAAATCAATTCGCGGGAGCGATCCAAATGGTGCTGTATATTGGCTGGCGCGCATGATTGAAGGCGGCGAAGACGTTAAATTTATTGCCAGAAGAATGCTTATATTATCGAGCGAGGATATTGGCAATGCCAATCCGACGGCTTTTATTATGGCCAACAATACTTTTCAGGCCGTTACCACTATTGGGTATCCTGAAAGTCGAATTATTTTAAGCCAATGTGCTATTTATCTTGCGACATCTCCAAAAAGCAATGCCTCTTACATGGCAATTGGCAATGCGCAGCAGTTGGTAAAACAAACTGGAGATTTACCGGTTCCAATTCATTTGCGAAATGCACCAACCAAATTAATGAAAGAATTAGGTTATGGCGACGACTACAAATATTCTCATGATTATGCTAATAATTTTGCAGAACAAGAATTCCTGCCAGATGCTATAAAAGAAACGGTTCTTTATAATCCTGGAAGCAATTCTAGAGAGAACAGCAACCGAGAATTTTTAAAGAACCGTTGGAAAGATAAATACGGCTATTAAACCGGATTTGTATTTTAGAATTTAACTACAATTTTTTCTGAAACCAATTTATCATTTTGATAAGATTCGAAGTACCATTGTCCATCATCTTTTAAAATCAAAGACCCTTGAACATTATCTTTTATAGCGATGAAAACATTAGTTTGAGAAGTTTTAAGAAGCTTCATTACTACTTTTGGTGTTTTGTCTATTAACTGGTAACCAGATTCAGTTGGCTGTGCGTATAATAAATTTGGATCTTTTAGATCGGGTGATGGAGCAACAACAACAAGTTGAGACGCAGGTGCTGTAGTATTTGAAACTGTATTATTTGCAACTGTATTATTTACAGCTGTTGCAGTGGCAGCAACTGGAGTTTTGGCAGTCGAAATGGTATTGCCACTAAATTTATAATGAATCGCATAAACTGATGTAAAAGCACTATCGAGAGCTTCTTTGTATGCTACATCATATTCTTTTTCTCTACTTTTACCTACTTCAGAACTGAAAACAACCTGACCAAAACAATCTTTTAACTGAACAAAAAGTTTAGTTACCATAAAAGCATTGTCTTTTACCACATCAATGTAAAGAACTTGACATCGATCTGTAAATCCTTCGGGAAGCTGTTCGTTTGCATAAAAAGCTTGAAATCCAGCTTTAACTAAATTTTGTTTACTTAAAGTAGCTAAACGATATTGATTATCGGCTTTCATAAAATCATATCTCAGAGGTATAATTACAGCTTTGTAATCATTAACAGATTGTGCAAAACCAACAACTGAAAATAAAATTGCAGTTAGTAAAAATTTAATTTTCATCATTATAAATATTTTTTTAGTTCTAATAAATGGTTAATTTGTTTATAATTCCCAGAAATATCCAGTTTTTTTTCATTGAAAAAAATAGCATCTAATCCAGCATTTAAAGCACCAGTAACATCAGCTTCAAAATCGTCTCCGATCATGATACTGTTTTCCTTTGCCGTATTGGCCAGATTTAATGCATAATCAAATATAATACTATTTGGTTTCTTAACACCTGCCAATTCGGAATTTGTAATTGTAGAAAAATAACCTCCAAGCGAGGCATTCTTTATTTTCTTTTCCTGAACATTCGCAAAGCCATTAGTAATGATATGAAGTTTATATTTAGGTTTTAAATATTCTAAAACTTCTAAAGCGCCGTCGAAAAGATAATTATTATCGGTCAGAAACTCGATATAATCATTGGCAATTTCAAAGATATTTTCTTCAGAAATCACATAGTTCAAAGCATCAAAAGAAAACTTCAAACGATTGTAACGCAATTCCTGATGCGTAATTTTATCGTTTTGATATAATCGCCAGCATTCTTGGTTTATAGGTATGTAATTTTTAATAAAATCTTCAGTGCTGATTTCATTATATTTTTCTCTAAAAATACGATTGAAAGCCATTTCTGAATTTTTATCAAAATCCCAAAGAGTGTGATCTAAATCAAAAAAAATGTCTGTAATATTGGTATTCATACATTAAAAAATTCCTTCATCTACAAAACTATAATATTTTGATTCAGTAATAATCAAATGATCCAAAACTTTAACATCTAGACTTTCTCCCGCCTGCTTAATTTTCTTTGTAATTTGCTTATCAGCCTCACTGGGAGTCAGATTTCCTGATGGATGATTATGACACAAAATCAAAGCTGTAGCACCGTTTTCCATTGCTAATTTAAAAACCAATCTAACATCTACAACTGTTCCCGTAATACCTCCTTTACTCAATTGAGACTTTGAAATAACACTATTAGAATTATTCAGAAAAAGGACCCAAAATTCTTCATGAGGAAGTTCTCCAATAATTGGCTGCATTATCTCGAAAACAGCTTTACTAGAAGATATTTTTTTGAATATTAGCGCATCTTCACTTCTTTGTCTTCTGCCCAATTCTAATGCAGCTACTATAGAAATTGCTTTTGCCTCGCCTACTCCTTTAAATTGCATTAAACTTGAAATAGACAATTTTCCTAAAGCATTCAGATTTCCTGCACTTGATAAAATTCGCTTACTTAAAGAAACTGCAGATTCATTTCGACTTCCAGAACCAATTAAGATTGCAATTAATTCGGCATCACTTAATGCTTCCTTTCCTTTCAACATTAATTTCTCGCGAGGCTTATCATCTTCGGACCAGTCCGTGATTGGAAAATTAGATTTTTCCATAATTTAGAATAATTTTATAAGAAGCGAAGATATTAAAAAGAAGAAAAATCTTTCAAACAAATACAATCAATTTTAAATTTGATTACCTTTAAAAACTAATCTATCTCAAAATGAAATCATTATCTATTACAATTTCCTTGCTACTCTTTGTTTCTTGTCAGCAAAAAGAAACCAAAAGCCTGGCACTTTCAAACCAAAATCTTCCCATCGATTTTCCCGAAAGATTGTCGCAAGCTGCAATTTCTATAATAGATCCTTCAATAGATTATGATCCGTCTTATTTTAAAATTGAATATCCAAATGGTGATGTCCCAAAAGGCAAAGGAGTTTGTACCGATGTAATAATTCGTTCTTACCGAATATTAGGTATCGATTTGCAAAAGGAAGTTCATGAAGATATGGTGGCTAATTTTTCTCTTTATCCGAATCTTAAAAAATGGGGAATGTCAAAAACTGACACCAACATTGATCATAGAAGAGTTCCAAATCTAGAAGTTTTTTTTGAGCGAAAAGGCACAAAATTGCCAGTTACGCAAAATGCGAAAGATTATAAAACTGGTGACCTTGTTACTTGGATGATAAACGATAAATTGCCGCACATTGGAATTGTAACTAGCAAAAAATCCTCAGATGGAAAACAAAATCTTATCGTACACAATGTTGGAGGCGGACAAGTTTTGGAAGACTGCCTGTTTGATTATACAATTGTAGGACATTATAAATATGATAATTTGAATTAGAAAATGTTTCAATTTGAAAATTAGATTTAAAAAAAAATGCCGACTGCATAAAGCGATCAGCATATTATCTAATTTTCAAATTGACATATTATTTAATTAACTAATAATCCTTTTACATCATCGAAGTTTAAGCCTCCGTAATTTCCAGAACTCATTAATAAAAGTGCAGAATTATCGAGATTTAAATTGAATAAATAATCTTTAAATTCAGCTGGATTGGTATAAATGATTAAATCTTTTCTATTGAAAGAAGTTGCAATTTGTTCATAGGTAACTTCCTCTAATTGTTTAATTTTCACTGCATCTGGCGAATAAAAAACTACTGCAACATCAGCGTATTCTAATGCTCCTTCATATTCTTTTAAAAACTCAGCATTTAAGCTGCTGTACGTATGCAGTTCTAAACAAGCCACTAAAGTTCTGTTTGGATATTGTTCTTTTACCGCTTTAGTAGTTGCAGCTACTTTACTTGGCGAATGGGCAAAATCTTTATAAGCTACTTTTCCTTTTCCTTCCGCAATTTTCTCCAAGCGTTTAGATGCTCCTTTAAAACTTGCAATTGCTTCATAGAAATCTTCTTCGTCTACGCCCATATTTTGGCAGATCCATTTTGCTCCAGCCAAGTTATTTAAGTTATGCGCTCCAAAAACTTCAATCGGCATATCGCCTTCTGGAGTTTTCAATAAAGTTACACCATCACTCACAGAATATTCTGGAGTTTTGTACGCAATTTTTCTAATCGGATTTGTCGCTGCTTCAGAAACACGTTTTACTTCTGGATCATTTTCATTGTAAACTAAAATTCCTCCGTTTGTAATTTTTTCGATGAAAATCTCAAACTGTTCAACGTAGTTTTCATACGTTGGAAAAACATTAATATGATCCCAAGCAATTCCAGAAATTAAGGCAATATTGGGTTGATACAAATGAAATTTCGGACGTCTATCAATTGGAGAAGATAAATACTCATCACCTTCCAAAACCATAAAATCATTTTCTTCTGTAAGATGCACCATAGTATCAAAACCTTCAAGCTGTGCTCCTACCATATAATCGACAGCGATATTATGATAATGCATGACATGAAGAATCATCGAAGTAATCGTCGTTTTTCCGTGCGAACCACCAATTACAACACGAGTTTTATTTTTAGATTGTTCGTATAAAAATTCTGGATACGAATAGATTTTCAAATCTAATTCCTGCGCTTTTAATAATTCAGGATTATCTGCTTTTGCGTGCATTCCTAAAATAATCGCATCAATATCCGAAGTAATTTTTTCTGGAAACCAACCCATTTCTGCAGGAAGAATTCCTTTTTTCTCTAATCTTGATTTTGAAGGTTCAAAAATAGCATCATCACTTCCTGTAACCTGATATCCTTTATTATGTAATGCTAATGCAAGGTTGTGCATAGCGCTTCCGCCAATGGCGATGAAATGTGTTTTCATTGAATACGTTGAATCGTTTATATGTTGAACCATTTATTCGATTAAACGAATACACAATTCAACGATTAAACCGGTTAATTATTTTTCAAAAATAAGGAAATATAGTATGCTCTATTTGGTTTTGAAAATAAATTATTAATTTGTACGAAAATTATTTTAAAAATAATTCCAATCTTTTCCAACCTTTCCTAAAAAATAATCATCTATTGATTAAAACTATACTATGAAAAATATAATCTTTCTACTTTTTTTAATCTCTTCAGTAATTTTTGGACAACAGAATGATAAAAAATGGGATAATGTTATTGCTCTTGAAAATGAAGGAAAAGTAAAGTCTGCAAATGAGATCGTTGCAAAGATTTATAAAAAAGCAATAAATCAGAAAGACGAAGTTGAGATGATACGATGCTTTTTCTACCAATCTAAATATCTGCAGGTATTTGATCAAAATGCGCAGACCAAAATTTTAAACAATCTCAAAACCGATATTAATCGGGTTTCTATCCCGTCAAAGGCAATTTTGAACATCATTTATGCCAAATGTTTAACGGATTATTACACTCAAAACAGGGATCAAATAAACTGGAGAACAAACACAGTAGAACTGGACGATGATTTCTTGACTTGGAAAGAGAACGGCTTCAATAATCAAATTGATTTTGCTTTAAAAAGTTCATTAGAAAATGAAACTATTTTAAAAAACACTCCGCTAACGAAATATGAAGCCATATTTGATTATCAAACAATCGAAAAATTCAAAACTCTAAATCTTCTAAATTATATTATTGCAGAAAACATAGCACTTCAATCGCAAAAAATTCGTTCATGGGAAATTCAAAAAAGTGACTTTTTAAATCAAAAAAAATCTCTTTTAGGAGATTCAAATGATTTTATTAAACTAAATTTTGATTCTATTAAAAACTTAAACTTAAAACTGACTTTAAAACTATACCAAAAACAGGAGATCAGTAACTCAACATTTGAAAATATTTTGGAAAGAATTCAATTTGTGAAAAGAAATATGATTGACACAGATGAAAACTATATTCAAACTTTAAATAGTCTTCAAAAGAAAACAGATAATGTACTTTTAATTCAAAACATTCAATTAGAAAAAGCTTCCTTTTTATCTCAAAATGCATCAAAAGAAATTAATCCTGATAATAATATTAAAGCGATTTCTATTTTAGACAGCATTTTAAAAATTAACAATAGATCAAATGCATACAAACTTGCTATGCAGAAGAAAGAAAACATATTGTATAAAACATTGAATGTACAGCTTCAAAAATACATTTATAACAATGAAAATACCCGTGCTTTTATTCAACATAAAAACGTCGAAAAACTAAAAATTTCCTTTTTCAAAATTCCGAATACTCAATTCATAGGATTAAGTAAATCTCATATTACGAAAGATGGAATTAGAGATTCAATTGTTCAGAAAACAAAACCTATTACTTCTCAATCTTATACGTTTAGTAACAAAAAAGATTATCTGGAATATTCAACAGAAGTTTTATTGCCACAATTGGAAACAGGCTCTTATTTGGTCTATTTTGAATGCGAATCTGACGCAAAAGAAAAAGAAGCTTTTGCTTTTGAAACCATTACAGTTTCTAATTTTATTGTTTTAGGTTCTCAAGATAATAAAACTGAGAGTTATCAGGTTTTAGATCGAAAAACAGGAAAACCACTAGAAAATGTAACTATTAAATCTCAATCGTTTACTCTTTTAACGAACAAAAATGGTGTTGCGGCTTTTGATAAAATCACAGATAAATACATGGGTTACCAGCCTATTACTTTGTTTACTGCAAAAGACACGATTTATATTGATAAAAATTATCTTGCTTATAATTCACAATACAATGATCAAGACAATAATCAGGATGACTTTAAAGGAAAAGTGCAATTTTATTTAGATCGAGCGATTTATCGTCCTGGTCAGACTGTATATTATAAGGGAATAGCGATTCAAAAAGTTAACAGCAAATCATCTGTAGTTCCCTTCACTACATTTACAATTATTGTTGAAGATGCAAATGATACTGATATTAAAAAATTTGAGGTTACAACAAATGAATTTGGTTCTTTTTCTGGTGAATTTGTTTTACCAAAATCCGGTCTTACTGGTAATTTTGATATTAGTGCTGAAGAACCTATTAATTATAAAAATGATAAAGTTTATGACAAAGTAAAAGGCGAACATCCTTTTTGGGAAAATGTCGATTTTGAACATTCAAGAATTAATTTTAGGGTTGAAGAATATAAACGTCCAAAATTTGAAGTAACATTTGAAACTAAAACAGAAAGTTTTCAACTTAATCAACAAGTAAAAGTAAAAGGAACAGCAAAGGCTTTTGCAGGAAGTAACATTTCAGATGCAAAAGTAACTTATACGGTTACTCGATATACAACTTATTCTAGAAATTATTACTCACAATATGAGGAAAATGAAGTATTAGCAACCGGAGAAACAAAAACCGATGCTTCAGGAAAATTCACAATTGACTTCACTGCAATTCCTTCTAATAATTCTAAGAAAAAACAATTGCCAATTTTTAATTATCAAATAAAAGCAACTGTTACAGATATTAACGGAGAAACACATGATTCTCAAACCTCTGTAAAAGTTGGCTACCATGACTTAGAACTTAATACTGTAATTGCGAACGAAATTTTGACTAAAAATAAAAATGAGGTAAGACTTCTAAGCACTAATTTAAATGGGGAATTTTTGGCAATAAAAGGCGAGATAAAAATTTATTACGTCAAACCATTTTCTACAAAATTCAAATCACGAATTTTCTCCAAACCTGATTTTTCTACTATCACAGATTCTGATTTTGAAAAATTATTCCCGTATGAAAACAATGAAAATCTAAAAGAAAAAGCAGCAGAAACATTGTTATTTTCTAAAAGTATAAATACGCAGAAAGACAAAACTCTTACTTTAGATTTTATTTCAAATTATAAATCAGGAAATTATAAAATTGTATTTTCTGCAAAAGACAGCTTTGGAAATTTAATTGAAAACACTTCAAATTTTAAACTTATTCAAAGCAATGATAAATTTGATACAAGTCGATTATTCAGTTTAACACAAGTCAATAAAGATGCGCTAAAAGATGGTTTTGTTTTAATAAAAGCAACATCGGTTATACCTGAATTATATATAACAGCAACAGCAAATTATAAAAGTAAAGTTTTTTCAGAAAACACTTATCATCTTCAAAATCATGAAACTTTAATTAAAATTCCAATAAAAAAAGAATTCGAAAATGGGCTTACAATTAATTGTACTAGTTTATTTGAGAATCAGAAGTTCGACAATAACATTTATCTCATTTTAAAAAAAGAAAAACCTGAATTTAAATTTGATGTAGAAACATTTAGAAATAAAATACAACCCGGAAGTAATGAAAACTGGTCTTTTAAATTGACAGGAACTGCTGCAAAAAAAGAAACCGAGATTTTAGCTTCTATGTATGACAGTTCATTAGATCAATTTACTACTAAAAACTGGGAAAAACTCAATTTTGGAGAATATAGTCTTGGATACAATTACAAGTCTTTGCTGGGCAGCGAAAATACACATACTTCTATTACCAATTTAAATAGTCTCTCAAAACGTATTGAACTTAAAAATGAAAACACTACGTTAATGTGGTTCGGATTTGATTTTGCAAATACAAGCAGCAGTGCACTTTATTTACAAAGAGAATACCAGAGACAGCTGACAAAAAAAGTCAAAAAACCTTCAGATGCCAAAATGATTTCAGGCATTATAACAGATCAAGATAAATTAGCTATTTCTGGCGTATCTGTAGCCGTAAAAGGTACGCAAAGAATTACAACAACAGATTTTGATGGATATTATGAAATTGAAGCAAAAGAAAAGGAAGAACTTATTTTCTCCTACATCGGATTTGAAAGCCAATCTGTTATTGTTACAAAAGACAAAGTCATTAATTTTTCTCTTACAGAACAATCAGATGTGCTTAATGAAGTTGTTGTAACTGCTTATGGTGTTCAAAAAAAGCAATCATTAACTGCTGCAGTCACAAAAAGGGTTAGCTATGAAATGGTCCAAGAAGATAATGCCGTTTACAATACAGCCGGAATAGATAAATTATCTGGAACTGCATCTGGAATAATAATTAGAGGAACCTCTCCTATTGCTGGAAAAGAACCATTATATATAGTAGATGGGCAGTTTGTAAGCGATATAAAAAACTTAAACCCGAACGATATACTTTCAATCGATGTATTAAAAGAGGAAAAAGCAACAGCCCTTTACGGAAGTAGAGCTTCAAACGGGGCAATAATCATTACAACAAAAAGTGCCTTAGAAGCATTAACACAAGTAAAAGCGAGAAAAAATCTTTCTGAAACGGCATTCTTTTTTCCAAATTTAAAAACAGATTCTAAGGGAAAAGTAAGTTTCAATTTCACATCTCCAGAAGCTTTAACGGCTTGGAAACTTCGTTTATTGGCTCACAATAAAGATGCAGTTTCTGGTTATGTGGAAAAAAGTGTCATTACTCAAAAAGAATTAATGGTTTTACCGAATTTCCCCCGCTTCTTTAGAGAAAAAGACACTATTGTAATAAGTGCAAAAATTTCAAATGTTACTGCTGAAGCAAAAACCGGAATCGCCAGTTTACAGTTTTTTGATGCGGTAACCATGCAGCCAATCGATGCCAAAATGCTGAATGCGAAAAACATCAAAAACTTTACAATTCCAGCTAACGGAAATACAACAACAAACTGGACCGTAACAATTCCTGAAGGTTTACAAGGTATTCAATATAAAATCGTCGCAAAAGCGGGCAATTTTTCTGATGGAGAAGAAAACATTCTTCCTGTCCTCACAAATAATATGCTCGTGACAGAAAGTATTCCGATTTGGGTTCGTGAAAATTCAACTAAAGAATACACTTTCGAAAACTTAAAAAACAATAATTCAACGACTTTAAAAAGCCATCAGTTTACGCTGGAATATACTTCAAATCCAACTTGGATTGCCGTTCAATCTTTACCCTATTTGATGGAGTACGAACATGAATGTGCAGAACAAACTTTTGCAAGATATTATGCCAATGCTCTAGCCTCGGAAATCATTTCCAGTAATCCAAAGATTGCTGCGGTATTTGAAAATTGGAGAAAAAATGGAAAACCAAATTCAAAACTGGAAGAAAATGAGGAATTAAAATCACTAATTCTTGCTGAAACTCCTTGGCTAAATGACGCTCAATCTGAAGATGAAAAGAAAAAGAATTTATCTCTTTTTTTTGAATTAGAGAAAATGAAAACTTCTCAGGAAGCAGCTTTCGAAAAATTAAAACAAAAGCAACAACCATCAGGAGGATTTTCTTGGTTTGACGGCGGTTCTGAAAGTGAATATATTACCAGACATATTTTGGCGGGTTTAGGACATTTAGAAAAATTAAGCAAAACGAATACAGCCAAAATCAGTGAAATTACTAAAACTGGAATTCCGTTTTTGGATGACAAATTCTTGGATTATCATAAAATGAGAACCAAGAACTTAAAAGCAGTCGATAAACTAATCTGGATCAATCCGTATTCTGATTTACATTATCTGTACACTAGAAGTTTTTATTTAGAGAAATATCCTCTTTCTGACACATTAAAAAAAGTGACCAAATTATATCTTGAAACTGCCAAAAAAGACTGGCTGAATTATTCGATCTATGAAAAAGGCTTAGCTGCTTTAACTTTAAACCGATTTGGAGAAAAAGAAAGTGCCAAAAAAATTATAGAAAGCCTAAAAGAAACTTCTTCAAATAATGAAGATTGGGGAATGTACTGGATTGCCAATAAAGCAGGTTGGTACTGGTATCAGGCACCTATAGAAACTCAGGCTTTATTAATTGAGGCTTTCGCCGAAGTTACTCAAGATATAAAATCTGTTGATGCGATGAAAGTTTGGTTATTAAAAAACAAACAAACCAAAAACTGGCCCACCACAAAATCTACAACTGAAGCAATTTATGCTTTATTAATGCAGGGAACCGACTGGCTTTCTGTAAAAGACAATACCGTGATAAAATTGGGAGATGAAAAAATCATGACCAAAAAATTATCCGAAAATGAAAAAGAAGCAGAAACAGGTTACATCAAATTAAACTGGAAAGCCGATGAAGTAAAAAAAGAAATGGCTTCGATCAAAATTCAGAACAAATCTAAAGTCCCTGCTTTTGGAGGTGTGTATTGGCAGTATTTTGAAGATTTAGACAAAATTAAAAACAACACAGGATCGGTCTTATCGGTTTCAAAGGAATTATATCTCAAGAGAAACACCGTGAAAGGGAATGAATTAGAAAAAATCACAACTAAAAATCATTTAAAAACTGGAGATTTAGTTACAGTTCGATTAATTATTACAGCTAAAGAAGATACAGAATATATTCATTTGAAAGATATGAGAGCTTCTTGTTTTGAACCTGTAAATGTACTTTCTGAATATCAATACAAAGATCGACTCGGATTTTATATGAGCACAAAAGATGTGGCAACACATTTCTTCTTTGATCAAATAAACAAAGGAACTTATATTGTAGAATATGACATTCGAGTAAATAACAGCGGCGAATTCTCAAACGGAATTATTACAATTCAAAGTATGTACGCTCCAGAATTTGCAAGTCACACAAAAGGAATCCGAGTGAAAGTGAATTAGAAATTCCAATTTTTAAATTCCAAATTCTAACGAAAGTATACAATCTATATTTTTGTCAGTCTGAGCGAAGTCGAAGAACCGTTCCAATTGTCAAGCCTTAAGCTCAGGATCAAATACTGTACAAAAGTTAAAAACAATAAAAAACCCGATAAGTTTTCAGAAGAAACTTATCGGGTTTACTTTTAAATAAAAATCAGATTATTTCACAATCGTCAATTCATCAATTATGTTTTTAGCTCCAGCGTATTTGTCGATAATCCAAAGTACATAACGAATATCAACGTTGATAGTTCTTTGTAATTTAGGATCAAAGATAACGTCTCCAGCCATAGCTTCGATATTTCCGTCAAAAGCAATTCCGATTAATTCTCCTTTTCCGTTAAGAACCGGCGAACCAGAATTTCCTCCAGTAATATCGTTATCTGTTAAAAAGTTTACTGGCATGTAACCTGCTTTGTCAGCATATTGTCCGAAATCTTTTTTCTTGTTTAACTCTAATAAACGAGATGGTAAATCAAATTCTTGATCTCCTGCTTTGTATTTTTTAACCATACTTTCCATTGTTGTATAGTTATTAATTTTAGCATCGTTATTACGAGAATCAGCAGGTAAAGCGCGAACTTTTCCGTAAGTCAATCTCAAAGTAGAGTTTGCATCTGGATATTTAATCGCATTTAGTTTTGACTCTCTTAAACCTTCAACCAATTTACGGTAAGCAGTTGCAAAACCATCATCAGCTTTTGCTTGATCGTCTGTTTTAGAACGGTATTTTGTCAATAAATCATTAGAAATAATATACAACGGATCGTGTACAATTGCTAATGGTTTTGGATCAGCTAAAAATGCTAATACTTTTTCTTTATTTGTAAAATAACTAATTTCCGTTGCTTTTGCTACATCTGCAGTAAAGTCACCATTGTTAGCAGCTTTCATTTTTGCAACTTCAGAAGCAAGTCCGTACTCGGCAGCTTTAGAAGCGTATAAATTTAACTGTGCAGTTAAAACATCTTTTTCTAACGGAGCGTAAAATTCACCATAGATACTTTCAACCAATGCATTAATTTTAGGAAGCATTTCTGCTTTCTTAGCATCATTTTCTTTGTAGTAAGCAATTAATGCATTTCCTAAATTAGCAGGTCCAGTTGCATAACTAGAAGTACGTAAAAGCTGTGTCAAATAATTATCGTGACGCGCTTTTAAGTTGGTTTCTCTGTAATAATCGTTGATAGTCGGAATTACATTCTCGTACTTTTCTTTGTTTGCAGGTTTACTTGCCCACTCGTAGAATTTATCTTCTTGTTCTGCCTTTGTATCAACAGTTCCAGCTTTTGTCAACGCATCAATCATACCTTGACGGTTTTTCCAGTAGTTTGCAGTCGAAGCATATTTAGAAGCATAGTCTAAACGAACAGTTGCATCTTTATCCATATACTTTTTCATTACATCCATTCCGGTTTTTGCACCTTCAACCCAAGCAGGATAAGCATATTTAATGTTTTGCTCAATTCCTCCAGCTGGCATCCAACGGTTTGTTCTTCCTGGATAGCCTAAGATCATTGCAAAATCATTTTCTTTTACTCCTTTTAAACTTACAGGTAAATGGTGTTTTGGCTGCAAAGGCACATTGTCTTTAGAATATGCAGCAGGATTTCCGTTTTTATCTGCATAAACTCTAAACATAGAGAAATCTCCCGTTTGACGAGGCCATTCCCAGTTATCTGTATCTCCACCAAATTTACCAACACTTTCAGGAGGAGTTCCTACTAAACGTACATCTGTGTAATCTTGGTAAACAAAATAGTAATATTCATTTCCTTGAAAGAAAGGACGAACAGAAACAGTATATTTTCCGTTTTCGCTGTTTTCTTTTTCAATTAAAGCGATTTCTTGCTGAATGATTTTGTTTCTTTCCGTTTCTGTCATAGTATCATTTACTTTAGACAAGATTCTTTTTGACACATCATCCATACGAACAAAGAAACGAACGTATAAAGATTTAGGCTTTAGTTCTTCTGAACGATTTTTTGCCCAGAAACCATTTTTCAAATGATTTTGTTCTGCTGTTGAAAGTTCTGCAATCGCGCTATATCCACAGTGATGATTAGTCAATACCAATCCGCTGTTTGAAACGATTTCAGCTGTACACCCTCCATTGAATTGTACAATCGCATCTTTTAAACTATGATTGTTAATGCTGTAAATTTCTTCGGCTGTCAATTGCAAGCCCATTTTCTCCATATCTCTATGGTTCAATCTTTCGATAAACATCAAGAACCACATTCCCTCATCGGCTCTTACTGGAAAAGCCATAAGGCACATGGTCAAGAATAAAACTACTTTTTTCATGTTATTTTGTTTAAGTGATGCGAATATAACTCATTTTCGCAAAAAAAATAACCATAACTCCAAAAAACAAAACATACTAAATCAAACAAAGTCTGATTTTGCGAAATTCATAATTTTAGTAAGATGTAAGTAAATATTAAATTCAATACTTTAAACACATCAAAACAACCAAAAATCTCCAAAAAAGTTGTTTTAAAAATTAAAATTTAATATTTTTTGTAAAAATTAACTTTCATTATAAAATTTATTATCTAAAATATTTCTTACAAATAGTTTTGTTTTAAATTTGCCATCCAATTTAATAAATGAAAAATGAAAAAATTATTACTAGCCGTTGTAATACTTGTTACAACTATTGCAAGTGCGCAGAAAAACTCGATCTTATTGGGTGGAAATGTTGGATTCTCTTCGGAGAAAATTGGTGATTCTAAACTTGAAAATTTTGAATTTTCTCCAAAAGCTGGATATCAATTTGCTGAAAAATGGACAGCTGGGGTTGAAGGTTCAATCATGAATGTAAAAAGTACGGGAACAGACAAGACAGAAAAATATAAAATTGGAGGTTTTGTGCGTTACTCGACACCATTTTCTCAAATGTTTTCTTTCTACACAGATTTAGGCGTAGGATACCAAAGCACTTCCTTAAACAATGCAAAAGGAATGTATGCAAGTTTAACACCTGCTTTATTTATCAATATGAAAAATGGATTTGGTTTGAATTTTTCTATTGGAGGAATTAACTATGATAATCTTGACGGAAAAAATGATCCAAGACAACAACGTTTAGGTTTTGATTTTGGAAAAACATTAAACATTGGAGTTTCTAAAAACTTCGCATTATAGTTATAGGATTTAGTTAAGAAGTAAAATCCTTTCTGCTTTTTGTTTTCTGCACAAAAAGTAAAAACCCGACAATAGAAATTGTCGGGTTTTATATTTATAGAATGGTACGCATTGTATTATTCGTTTAGCATTTTCCAAAGTTTATCTTTCAGATCAGTCAAACCTTGTTGCGCAACCGACGAAATAAACATGTAAGGAACATCTTTGAATGTTACATCTAATTCTGCTTTTAACTCTGCTTTTAATTCATCATCCAGCATATCGCATTTTGAAATTACTAAAAGACGTTCTTTATCCAGCATTTCAGGATTGTACTTCGTCAATTCGTTAACCAAAATATCGTATTCAGCTCTAATATCTGGCGTATCAACCGGCACTAAAAACAGTAAAGTCGAATTACGCTCAATGTGCCTTAAGAAATAATGTCCTAAACCTTTTCCTTCTGCTGCACCTTCAATAATTCCAGGAATATCGGCAATTACAAAAGATTGAAAATCTCTATATGCTACAATTCCTAAATTTGGTTTTAAAGTAGTAAATGGATAATCGGCAATTTTTGGTTTTGCTGAAGTTAATACAGACAATAATGTAGATTTTCCAGCATTTGGAAAACCAACCAAACCAACATCTGCCAGAACTTTAAGTTCCAAAATTACATCCATTTCCACACCAAGCAAACCTGGCTGTGCGTAACGAGGCGTTTGGTTTGTAGAACTTCTAAAATGCCAGTTTCCTAAACCTCCCTTTCCTCCTTTTGCAAGAATTTGTTTTTCTCCGTGTTCTGTAATTTCAAAAAGTGTTTCACCAGTTTCTTTGTCTTTTACAACAGTTCCTAGCGGCACTTCAATAATTTTATCTTCTCCATCTGCACCTGTACTGCGGTCTCCACCACCATCTCCACCGTGTCCAGCTTTAATGTGACGTGCAAATTTTAAATGAAATAATGTCCAAAGTCCTTTATTCCCAACTAAATATACATGCCCTCCGCGGCCTCCATCTCCTCCGTCTGGACCACCTTTTTCAATAAATTTCTCTCTATGTAAATGCGTAGATCCTTTTCCTCCTTTTCCGGACGAAACATATATCTTAACGTAATCTACAAAATTCCCTTCTGTCATTTTTGTTTGTTTATGTGTAGTTTCTAAGTTTCAGGTTTCAAGTTTCAAGTTAAGTGCATTGCGCTAACCTGAAACCTGAAACTTTAAACTTGAAACAAATTCTCTCTACTCTTTAAGCGCTTTTACAAGCACTTTATCAATTTTTACGCCGTCCATGTCGACAACTTCTAATACGAATTTCTGCCAGACTAATTTTTCTCCTTCTTTTGGAATATGAGAAAGCTCCGTCATAATCATGCCGCTTACAGTGTTTACCTCGTAATCGTTTGTCAGCTCGTCTAACTCAAAATAAGTTAAGAAATCGTGTAACGAATAATGCCCGTCAACCAGCCAAGAACCATCTTCTCTTTCTATAAGCTGAAATTCATCTTTATAAAATTCAGATGCATCTCCAACTAAAGCCTCCAGAATATCATTCAGCGTAATCAAACCTTGAAAAACCCCATATTCGTCTGAAACTAAAGCATAATGAACGCCAGTTTTCTTGAAATTTTCTAACGCTTTGTAAGCTGTTGTCTGCTCCATTAAATAAGGAGCATCAGAAACGATAGCCGATAAGTCAAAATTATCATTTTCGATACTAGCGAAAATATTTTTAAGAGTTACTACTCCAACTATATCATCGTAATTATCATTATAAACTGGGTAAACCGTATGCAGATCCTGAACTACCAATTCTTTGATCTTTTCTTTATCTGCTTTTAATGGCAGCATATCGACTGACTTGCGATGCGTCATTAAAGAGTTTACTTTTCTATCACCAATATGAAAAACACGTTCCACAATATCTTGTTCAATTTCTTGAACTTCTCCAACTTCAGTTCCTTCTTTAATTATGGCTTTAATTTCTTCTTCTGTAACTTTTCCGTCGGCGGTTGGTTTTATCTGAAAGACATTCAATAGAAAATCTGTCGAAGAGGTTAAAAGCCAGATAAAAGGTGCTGTAATTATCGAGATTACTTTCATTGGCATTGCTACCATTTTTGCAATTGCTTCTGGATAATTTAATCCGATTCGTTTTGGAAGTAATTCCCCTAAAACCAATGAGAAGAAAGTTAAAATTACAACCACAATTCCAACAGCTACTGAGTGTGCATAAGGTTTTAGAAATGCAAAACCTGCAACGAAAATTTCAACATCTGCAGTTACTTTATCTCCAGAATAAATACCTGTCAAAATTCCGATTAAGGTAATTCCGATTTGGACTGTAGATAAAAATTTGTTTGGCGAATTGGCTAAATCGAGTGCTGTTTTAGCACTTTTATTGCCTTTTTTCGCTGCTGTTTCAAGCCTGTTTTTACGGGCAGAAATCAAAGCGATTTCGGACATGGAGAAAACTCCGTTTAAGAGAATTAGAAAAAATATAATTAGTATTTCCAATTGATAGGGGATTCGTTATAAAATGGTCTTTGTTAAATGCAATTTGTACTCTCAATTTATTCTAGCCCAGATGGAAGTGAAAAGCCCGGAGCTAAAAAAACTAATTTTTCCTGCCATAAAACAGCGACCAGCGGAAGCTCGTTTTAGGGTTTGGAAAAATAGTTTTTTTAGCGAGGACTTGTAACGTACAGCTGGAAAAAGCTTCTACAAATTATCTATAACTGACGTTAAGCGCTCTGTAATTTGTTCAATCGTTCCGATACCGTCTACGGCATGAAACTTATTTTGTTCTTTATAATATCCAATTAGCGGAGCTGTTTTCTCATTGTATTCTTGATATCTCACACGAATTTTTTCTTCGTCTTGATCATCAGCTCTTCCGCTTGTTTTTCCTCTTTCTAATAAACGTGCTACTAAAATCTCGTCATCTGCTTCTAAAGCGATTGTTGCAGTTACGCTTGATCCAATTGTTGGCAGAAATTTATCTAAAGCCTCAGCCTGGTTGATTGTTCTTGGATAACCGTCGAACAAAAATCCAGCTGTATCTGGATGTTTTTTTACCTCATCAATTAACATTGCAGTTGTTACTTCGCATGGAACTAATTCTCCATTATCCATAAAAACTCTTGCTTTTTTACCTAGTTCTGTATCATTTTTTAAATTAAAACGAAAAATATCTCCTGTTGAAAGATGTGTTAAATTATATTTTTCTTTTAAAAATTCTGCCTGAGTTCCTTTTCCTGCTCCAGGCTTTCCAAATAAAACAATGTTAATCATAATTGAAATGAGTGTTGTTACTTCTAATTTTTGTCAGAAGTTTTTAAATGAATATATAGTTGTGTTTTTTTATTCTGCTAATTTATAGACTTCGGTTAAATTTCTTCCTAAACCATCGTAGTCTAAACCGTAACCCACAATAAATTTATTTGGAATACGAACTCCAACGTAATCTATCTTAATGTCTTTTTTATAAGCTTCTGGTTTAAAGAATAAAGTGGCAATTTTAAAATGCTTTACATTTTTTTCTTTAAACAAACGTCTCAATTCTTCGATCGTATTTCCTGTATCGATAATATCCTCAATAATTATAACCGTTCTTCCAGTCAAATCCTGATTGATCCCTATTAATTCTTTAACAGAATTAGTACTTTCCGTTCCTTCATACGATGCCATTTTTATGAATGAAACCTCGCATGGTTTTTTGTATTTCTTCAAAAAATCTGACACTACCATAAAAGCGCCATTCAAAACTCCAATAAAAATTGGTGTATCATCTCCAAAATCATCCTCTACCTGAGCCACTATTTTAGTTAAAGCAAAATCAATTTCTTTAGCCGAAATAAACGGAACAAATTGTTTATCGTGAAGTTGTATCATTATTTTTCTTTTTAAAATAATGCACAAAGATACAGAATTACAACGTAACTGCTTCTATCAAAATAAACTGTATACCGATATTTTTTACGAATGTTAAATATCAGTTAATAATTACAAATTATTATTTGACACTATTTTTAATTTGAGTAAATTGTTGTTATATAAATATTTAACTCCAAAGAATTCAAATGAAAAAATCCTTACCACTATTTTCTATATCATTACTGGCACTAATGACCGCATGCAACGGACAAGTTAAAAAAGAAGAAAAAGAAGTTTTAGCCAAACAACCCAATACTGTTGTAAAGACTGCTATTGGCGATTTAACGCTTCCACCGCCTTACGCAACTGAATCGAAAACGAACAATAGTAAAGTTATAGGATGGTCTGAAGGCAAAACACCAAAAGCACCAGAAGGTTTTACTGTAACTAAATTTGCTGACGGATTTGAAAACCCGAGATGGACTTATATTGCTCCCAACCAAGATATTTTTGTTGTCGAAAGCGGTACAAGATCCAGCAAAAATCAAATTACGGTTTTACGCGATAAAGATAAAGACGGAAAGTTTGAAAGCCGTCAGGTTTTTGTAACCGGACTAAACAAACCTTTTGGAATGCTGGTTCTAAAAGACTTTTTCTACATTGCCAATACCGATGGATTATACCGTTATCCTTATAAAAACAATCCGTTGAAATTGGAAACAAAAGGCGAAAAAATTCTTGAACTTCCTGCCGGCGGTTACAACAATCACTGGACAAGAAATTTATTGGCAAGTCCTGATGGAAGCAAAATCTATGTTTCTGTAGGTTCTGGAAGTAATGTGGGCGAAAACGGAATGGACAAAGAAGTTCGCCGTGCCGCTATCTTAGAAATTAATCCTGACGGAACAGGTGAAAAAATCTATGCTTCGGGATTGCGAAACCCTGTTGGAATGGACTGGAATCCAGCCAACAAAGAATTATGGACTGCTGTAAATGAGCGCGATGAATTAGGCGATGAACTGGTTCCAGATTATATTACAAGTGTAAAAAGAGATGGTTTCTACGGATGGCCATATTCTTATTTTGGAAGTATTCCTGACCCACGATTGAAAGGTGAAAGAAAAGATTTAGTCGAAAAAGCAATCGTTCCTGATGTTCCTGTAGGTTCTCATACTGCTTCGTTGGGATTGGCTTTTTATACTAAAAATGCTTTTCCTGCTAAATATAAAAACGGAGCTTTTGTAGGACAGCATGGTTCTTGGAACCGTTCTAAAATTTCAGGTTATAAGGTCCTTTTTGTTCCTTTTAAAGATGGAAAACCTTCAGGAAAACCAGAAGATTTCTTAACTGGTTTTATTTCTGATTCTAATAAAGCTGAAGTTTACGGACGCCCAGTTGCAGTAACGGTTATGAATGACGGATCGCTTTTGGTAAATGACGACAGCGGAAATACCATTTGGAAAGTTACTGCCAATAAATAAAGTTTTTAAAAATAGAAATTCCAAATTCCAAATTCCAAACTATAAAAATTAAACACATAGAGACATAGATTTTTGTTTCGTGGATTAAGATTGAAAAGAAAACTCGTTTTCACACATATCTATGTGACTTTAGGAAAAGTGAAACGCCTTTTTTGCCTCAATGAAACCTATGTTTCTATGTGTTAAATAAAACTGCATTTTTAACTCAGCCATTTTATGCCCTCCACAAAATACCTTCTTTTTTTCTTTATTCTTTTTATTTCTAAAAACATTTTAGCACAGGAAAAAGAAGTTCAAAATATTGATTCTGTAAAAACCCAAAAACTGAATGAAGTTTTAATAAGTCCGCTCCATATTAACCGAGATTTACAAAACAGCCCTGCTTCTATTGGCATTTTATCCGAAAAAGAATTACTTCGAAATAACACTACAGACATTAGCAATGTCATTAATACAATTCCTGGCGTTTTTATGCAATCGTCAAATATCACGACAACCCGAATTTCCATTCGAGGTATTGGCGCCAGAACTCCTTACGGAACAAATAAAATCAGAGCTTTTTACGGAAGCATTCCGCTGACATCTGGAAACAGCGAAACAGTTATTGACGATATCGATCTTCAAAACATTAATCAGATTGAAGTTATAAAAGGACCGCTTTCGAGTATTTATGGAGCGGGTTTGGGTGGCGCGATTTTAATTTCTCCACAAACATTAAAAAATGGACAATATCAAGCTGAAGTAAGTTCTGTTATTGGTTCTTTTGGATTACTGAAAAACAGAGTCAGTTTTGATTTGAATGAAAAAAACGCTTCCGTAAGTCTGAATTATCACAATTTAAAAACAGATGGCTGGCGTGAAAACAGTGCCTATAATCGTGAAGGAATTACACTTTCTGGAGAATTGTTTCGAAAGAAAAACAGCAAACTCACTTATTTTTCGAATTATACTTATTTGAAAGCTTATATTCCAAGTTCCATAAACAAAACGGCTTTCGACAATAATCCGCAGTCGGGCGCACCAACTTGGGTTGCTTCGAAAGGTTTTAAAGAATATAAATCGAGTCTCGGCGGATTAGCTTATGATTTCAAAATAAACGATCACCTCACCAATTCGACTTCTGTTTTTATCAATTATAAAGACAGCAACGAACCTCGTCCTTTTGACGTTTTACGCCAATATACTTTTGCATCGGGTGTCAGAACTCAATTTTCTGGTGATTTTACAATTGGAAAAATTAAAAATCAATTTATTGGCGGAATTGAATATTTCAGGGATAATTACAGCGGTAATACTTTCGAAAATCTCTATCAGCAAAATAATGGAAATGGAAGTTTGCAAGGCGATCAGCTTACGGCAACCGATCAAAAAAGACATTTTTACAATATTTTTTCGCAAATTAGGACTTTACTTTCCGATCAATTTGAAATTCAAGCAGGATTAAATTACAACAAAACCAAATTTGAACTTCAAAATGATTTTCCCGCTTCCGCGAATGATCCAAAGGAAAAATATAGTTATGATGGGATTTTTTCACCGCAGCTTTCTTTTTTATACAAACCGAATGAAGTTCGGACTTTTTACTTTTCTGTAAGCCGAGGATTTTCTCTTCCTTCAACCGAAGAAACTTTAACCTCAACCGGAAACATCAATCCAGACATTAAACCTGAAACGGGTTATAATTTTGAATTGGGCGGAAAATTGCATTTTTTCAACAAAAAATTGTATACTCAAATTGCCGTTTACCGAATGGAAATTAAAGATTTATTGGTTGCGAAAAGAATTGGCGACGACCAATACGAAGGTGTCAATGCTGGAAAAACTTTTCACGAAGGAATCGAAATTTCACTCAACCACAATTGGCTAATTAATTCCATTTTCAATTTAAGTTCTTATATCGGAGCATCGATTGGAAATTATGAATTTAAGGAATTTGTCGATAACGGAAATGATTATTCTGGAAACAAATTAACTGGAGTTCCAGCCAATACAGCAAGCGCAGGTTTTACCTTAAATACGAGTTCAGGATTTTACTTTACAGCCGATTTTAAGTTTACTGACAAAATTCCGCTAAATGATTCTAACGCAGATTTTTCTGATTCTTATTCTTTATTAAATTTAAAGACTGGTTATCAATTCGAAATTTTATCGGGTTTAAAAGCTCATATTGATGCTGGCGTAAATAATGTCACAAACGAAAAGTACGCTTCGATGATTTTGACCAACGCGACCGCAGTAGGAAATGCACAGCCAAGATTTTATTATCCTGGATTACCAATAAATTATTTCGGAATTATCTCACTAAATTACTTATTTTAGCAGAGTATTTAATACCACAAAGATGCCGTCTGAATTGCAAAAAAAATTGGATTATGTAAATGCTTATCGGGAAAATCGTCTCATAGCTGCACAGGATATTTTAGAAAACCCATCACTTTTTGGTGAATTGGTTTCAATTTGTTTTACGCCATCAGACAAAAACAACCATAAAGCCTGCTGGATTTTAGAATTTGTTTCTTACGAAGAATTACTTTGGCTTCAGCCTCATCTCGATTTTTTCTGTTCCAACTTGAAAGTTTTAAAAGATGAAAGTTCGCTTCGCCCAATTGCAAAAGTGGTACAGCTTCTTATAAAATCGCATTACAAGAAAAACGAAAACTGCATTAAACTTTCTGAAGAAAATCTACAAGACTGCATCGAAGCAAGTTTTGACTGGCTTATAAGTGATGTTAAAGTCGCAACAAAAGCCTATTCCATTAGAACTTTATACATTCTAGGAAATTATTACGATTGGATTCATCCCGAATTAAAAGTGATTATTGACAAGGATTATGCAGATCATTCTGCCGCTTATAAAGCCGTCGCAAAAGAAGTTTTGAAAAAAATAAAATAGGTTTAGCCACAGATTAAAAGGTTAGAATGATTTACAGTTTCTTTTTTTCGCCACAAATTCGAAATGTAATTCGTGTAAATTCGTGTAATCCTTGGCAGCTTAAAAAAATCATTTTTAATCTTTTTAATCTGTGGCAAAAAACTAAATTTTGGCTAAAAAAGATTAAAAGGTATCTTTGCAAAAACACAACACAAAATGAATTATTTTTCTTCTGATTTTAAATTAGGAATATTAGGCGGCGGACAATTGGGTAAAATGCTTTTGTCTGACACCAGAAAATTTGACATACAAACTTATGTTTTAGATCCAAGCGACGAAGCACCGAGCAAAATTGCCTGCAATAAATTCTTTCAAGGCGATTTAATGGATTATGAAACGGTTTACAACTTCGGGAAACAAGTCGATGTTTTGACTTTCGAAATCGAATTGGTAAATCTTGAAGCTTTAACGCAATTGGAAAACGAAGGTGTAAAAGTATATCCGTCTCCAAAAACTTTAAAAGGAATTCAGAATAAAGGAACTCAAAAAGATTTTTACACCGAAAGTAATATCCCAACGGCATCCTATTTACGTTGTGATAGTCCAGCGCATTTGCAAAAATCAGTTGGAAACAATGAAATCACAATTCCGTTTGTCTGGAAATGCACTGAATTCGGTTACGACGGAAACGGCGTAAAAGTAATTCGCCAAATTTCTGATATGGATGATTTACCAAATGTAGAGTGCATTGCAGAAACCATGGTTCCTTTCAAAAATGAATTGGCGGTAATTGTGGTAAGAAATCCATCAGGAGAAATTAAGACGTATCCAGTTGTAGAAATGGAATTCCACCCAGAAGCCAATCAGGTTGAATACGTGATCTGCCCTGCAAGAATCGACGAAAAAGTAGCCGAAAAAGCCCGAGCAATTGCTTTAAATGTTTCTGAAAAATTCAATCACGTTGGACTTTTGGCTGTTGAAATGTTCCAAACCAACGAAGATGAAATTTTAGTGAATGAAGTGGCTCCGCGTCCGCACAATTCTGGACATTATTCAATTGAGGCAAGTTACACTTCACAATTCGAAAATCATTTACGTGCTATTTTAGATCTTCCTTTAGGAAATACAGACAGTAAAGTGGCCGGAATAATGGTAAATTTAGTAGGCGCCGAAGGTTTTTCTGGAGATGTAGTTTATGAAAACATCGAAACTATTTTAGGATGGAACGGCGTTACTCCTCATATTTACGGTAAAAAACAAACGCGTCCTTTCAGAAAAATGGGCCACGTAACTATAGTGAATGAAAATGTGGTTGAAGCAAGACGAATTGCAGAAGATGTTAAGAATACTATTAGAGTAATTTCTCAATAGTTTTCAGTCGCAACTTGAAACCTGAAACCTGAAGCAAAACAAAATAAACAAAAAAGTAAAATGAGCAAAGTAGCCATTATAATGGGAAGCATCTCAGACATGCCAGTTATGCAGGATGCCATCGACATATTAAAACAATTCAATGTAGAAGTTGAAGTAGATATCGTTTCGGCACACAGAACGCCGGAAAAATTATTCGACTTCAGTAAAAATGCACATACACGCGGGATTTCGGTAATTATTGCCGGAGCTGGAGGAGCTGCGCATTTACCTGGAATGGTTGCTTCAATGTCGCCTCTTCCTGTAATTGGAGTTCCTGTAAAATCAAGCAATTCTATTGATGGCTGGGATTCAGTTTTATCAATTCTGCAAATGCCAGGCGGTGTTCCTGTTGCAACGGTGGCACTAAACGGAGCAAAAAACGCGGGAATTTTAGCGGCACAAATCATCGGAAGTCATGATAAAAAAGTGCTTGATACGATTATTTCTTATAAAGAAGAATTGAAAGCTGCGGTTAATAAAGCGGCTGAAGGATTGAAATAGTTTTAGTTTTCAGTCACAGTTTTGAGTATAAACTGTGACTGAAAACCGCGACTAAAAATTAAATTACGCTTCATCTTCAATTTGCTCCAGAACAGATTCAAATTCAGATGCCTGTATATCATCTTTATTGATCCAATTTTCCGAAGTAACCAAATTGTAATTTATATCATCTTTAGTTGTCAATTCCCAAATAATGCTTTCGGCTTCGGGAAATGGAATATTTTGAGAAATCTGATTTTCGAATAATCTCTTAATAAGATTTCTATCAGACAAACCGTTATTCAATAACTTCAATACATTTTCTGCTGTTAATTTTTGCACTTCGCCATCAATTGGTGTCATAGAAAAATGAACAATCGAAGCTTTTGCATTCGGAAATTTCCCGTTATAGGCTTTAAAAAGCAATTGATTGACATGAAACAAAGTACCTTGCATGTGTATTTCTGGATATTCCTCACAAACTTTATCAATCAACATATTATTGGAGATCTGCTCAATCTGTCCTTCAGTTAATTGATCACCTAATTTATATTCTAAAACAATCTGCGCAGCTTCATTAGGTTCGTAATCAGAAATCGCCATTTCTAGTAATTCCGGTAAACTCGATTTTTCTGCTGCCGCTCCATCAGGATAATTGAATTTTTCTAGTAAGGCAATCAAATCTTCATCAGACCAATATCCTTCCACTTCATTTACCGTATCAATACTATTTATTACAACTTGATAATTCATATCTTTTTATTTTTATAATTATGATCAGCATTTTATATGCTAAATCCTTTTTCTCAATTTACGCTTTTAAAACCGCCTGCAGGAATAAATAACATATCTATAACACAATTTAAGAGGATTTTATGCCGAGAATCGATTTTGTTTAGATGATTAGATTTTTATAAATTGCTATCTTTGGAATTCAAAAATTTCGACTTCAATTAATAAAAAAATTTATATCATAATGAGTGTTTTACTTTCAAAATTTATAACTAAACATAACACCGCACCCTTTTCTCAAATTAAAATCGAAGATTACGTTCCGGCTTTTCAAGAAGGAATTGCTTTGGCTAAAGCCGAAATCGATGCAATAGTAAATAATCCGGACGCGCCGACTTTTGAAAACACAATTGTGGCGATGGATTTTTCAGGCGATATTTTAGATCGTCTTTCGAGTATTTTCTTCAATTTAAATTCGGCTGAAACGAATGACGAAATGCAGAAAATCGCTCAAGAAGTTTCTCCCTTGCTTTCAGAATTTGGAAATGACATTCGTCTAAATGCTGATTTGTTTGCAAAAGTAAAAGCAGTTTACGATCAAAAAGAAACTTTAAACCTCAACCCGGAGAAAACAACCTTATTAGACAAAAAATATAAAAGTTTTTCTAGAAACGGTGCCAATTTACCAGAAGACAAGAAAAATCAGTTAAGAGAAATTGATAAAGAATTATCTAAGTTAAGTCTGCAGTTTGGAGAAAATGTTTTGGCAGAAACCAACAACTTCGAATTGCATTTAACTAATGAAAAAGATTTATCTGGTTTGCCAGAAGGAACAATTGAAGCTGCTAGATTATTAGCTAAAAATCAAGAAAAGGAAGGTTGGATTTTTACTTTAGATCACCCAAGTTATGTTCCGTTTTTGACTTATGCAGATAATCGTGAATTGCGTAAAAAAATGGCAATTGCTTTTGGTGCAAAAGCATTTCAAAATAACGAATTCGATAATCAGGAAAACGTTTTGAAAATTACGAAATTACGTTTTGAAAGAGCTAATTTATTAGGATACAAAACACACGCACATTTTGTTCTGGAAGAAAGAATGGCCGAAAGTCCAGAAAAAGTTTTCTCTTTCTTAAATGATTTATTGGCAAAAGCAAAACCGGCAGCTCAAAAAGAATTCGCTGAATTGGCCGCTTTCGCGAAAGAATTAGACGGAATCGAACAACTTGAAAAATGGGACGGCGCTTATTATTCTGAAAAATTAAAACAACAGCTTTTTAATTTAGATGATGAAAAACTGAAACCCTATTTTCAATTAGAAAAAGTTTTAGACGGTGCCTTTACGGTTGCCAAAAAATTATACGGTTTAACTTTTACCGAGGTATTTGATATTGATAAATACCACGAAGAAGTTACAACTTATGAAGTAAAAGATGCTAACGGAAATTTAGTTTCTATTTTCTATGCTGATTTCTTCCCAAGAAAAGGAAAAAGAAATGGGGCTTGGATGACTTCCTTCAAATCACAATATGTAAAAGACGGCGTAAACGAAAGACCACACATTTCGAACGTTTGCAATTTTACAAAACCAACCGAAACAAAACCTTCATTATTAACTTTTAATGAAGTTACGACACTATTCCACGAATTCGGACATGGTTTACACGGAATGCTTGCAAATACAGTTTATCCAAGTTTATCCGGAACCTCTGTTTATTGGGATTTTGTAGAATTACCAAGTCAGATTATGGAAAACTGGTGTTATGAGCCGGAAGCTTTGGCGCTGTTTGCGAATCATTATGAAACGGGAGAAATTATTCCGATTGAATATGTTCAAAAAATTAAAGAAAGTGCGAGTTTCCAAGAAGGTTTGGCAACTTTACGTCAATTAAGTTTTGGGCTTTTAGATATGGCTTGGCACGGACAAGATCCAACCAATATTACAGACTTAAAAGCTTTTGAAACAGAACAATTTGCCAATACACAATTGTACCCAGACGTAAAAGAAAATGCGATGAGTACGGCTTTTTCGCATATCTTCCAAGGCGGTTATTCTTCTGGATATTACAGCTACAAATGGGCTGAAGTTTTAGATGCTGATGCTTTCGAATATTTCCAGGAAAAGGGAATCTTCAACGAAGAAGTAGCGAAAAAATTCAAAGACAATGTGCTTTCAAAAGGAGGAACAGAACATCCTATGACTTTGTACAAACGTTTTAGAGGACAAGAACCGAAACCTGAAGCTTTGTTGAAAAGAGCGGGATTGGTTTAATATTTAATATCTTTGTGTATTATTTAATATATTGAAAGAAAAAAATCTATATATAATTGCGGGTTGTAATGGAGCTGGAAAAACAACAGCTTCATATTCAATCCTGCCTGAAATTTTAAACTGTAAAGAATTTGTAAATGCTGATGAAATCGCAAAAGGTTTATCTCCATTTCAACCTGAAACAGTAAGTTTTGAAGCTGGAAGAATAATGCTTAATCGAATAGATGAACTATTACAAAAAGAAGTCGACTTTGCTTTTGAGACAACTCTTTCTGCAAAAAGCTATATTTCTATTGTAAAAAAAGCACAAAGTCAAGGTTATTTTGTAACATTAATTTTCTTTTGGCTCAACTCTATTGAATTAGCAAAACAAAGAGTTAAAGTAAGAGTAACGGAAGGTGGTCATAATATCCCCGAAGATGTTATAGAACGAAGATACATTCGTGGTATTAAAAATTTCTTTGAAATTTATCTTCAAAAGTGTAACAATGTAATGTTGTTTGATAACTCAAACAAATTACCAATACTTGTTGCCGAAAAAGAGATTAACGAAGAGATTCAAATTACCAATGAAAATTTATTTGATGAAATAAAAACTTTTTTAAAGATATGACAAAAGATAAAATCAAAGAGCTACAACATAAAATTGTTGAAGGCTTAAAAATTTCTTCAAAAAAAATGATTGAAAACAAAAAGAAAACCAATGGAAAAATTGTGGTTTTTGCTGATGGAAAAATCCAAACAATTAACGCCGTTGACATTAAAGATTAATAACAATCAAACTTGAAAAAATATTTCAAAATCTTCCTTTGCGCTGCAATCATTGGATTAGCCACAATTCTTTCTGTAAATTATTACGTAAAATCTTCGACCAAGAAATACATTCACTATTCACTTAAAAGATTTCCTAAAAATGATGTCGGAATCATTTTTGGTGCGGGAATTAATGGAAACCAGCCTAGCAAATATTTAAAAGATCGTCTTGACGCAGGAATACTGCTTTGGAAAGCAAAACGAATCAATAAAATTCTACTTTCCGGCGATAACGGACGTGAAGAATATGATGAATTGACCGTTATGAAAAACTATTGTTTTAATCACGGAGTTGACACAACCAAAATATTTATTGATTATGCAGGCTTTGACACTTACTCTACAATGTATCGCGCCAAACATATTTTCAAGATTAAAAAAGCAACTTTAATTTCTCAGGAATATCATTTGAACCGAGCGATTTACATTGGTAACAAACTCGGAATTAAATCGGTTGGTTATTCTGCGAATAAGGGAGAATATTTGGGTTATAACTATGTTCGTTTTAGAGAATATGGTTCAATCTTCAAATCTTTTTTTGATGTTTTGAGAAATAGACAGCCTCGTTTTTTAGGCGGAGAAATTAATATCAATGGAGTGTCCAATTATTCTAAAGAAGACAAGCGATAATAAAAACCTGCAAGACGTTCTTGCAGGTTTTTTTATAAAATATTTAGTTTATAATTTAAAGATAAAAAATCTTTATTCTATATTCTTTACTCTTTATTCTATATTCTACTCTTTCTCCAAAACTCTTTTTGCTAATTTTCCAACAGTAAGTCCCTGAACTACAATTGAAAATAATACCACAATATAGGTTACTTCAAGCAAAAGGTTTTTATATTCTCCTTCTGGCATAGAAAGTACTAGCGCAATTGAAACTCCGCCGCGAATTCCTCCCCAAACCAAAACCATCAAAGAACCTTTGTTGTAGGCCGATTTGATTCCGAAGAACTTAAAGATATCGAAGAATTTCCAAGGCAGAACTATCGCTGTTAATCTCGAAAAAAGTACTATAAAGATAGCTGCAAAACCTGTAAGCAATTGTTTATTTAAATCTGGCAGTAATAGTAATTCAAAGCCAATAAACAAGAATAAAATAGCATTCAGAATCTCGTCAATAAGTTCCCAGAATTTCCCTAAATAATCTTGAGTCACTTCACTCATGGCAACTTTTTTGCCATAATTACCAATAATCAATCCGGCAACAACCATTGCCAGCGGACTCGAAACGTGTAAACTTTGGGCGATCAAAAATCCGCCCATAACAATCGAAAGCGTTATCAAGACCGAAACTTTATAATCGTCGATTTTCTTCATAACTCTTGATGCTGTAAATCCGAGAACAGCACCTAGTAAAAGTCCCCCGATTCCTTCTTTTGCAAATAACCAGGCGATAGATCCAAAACTCATATCAAATGCTGGGTCGGTTGCCATTTTTAAAACTACAGCAAACATTACTACTGCTACTCCATCATTAAACAATGATTCTCCAACGATTTTAGTTTCTATTCTTTTAGGAACTTTAGCTTCTTTTAAAACTCCCAAAACCACAATTGGATCAGTAGGAGAAATTAAGGTACCAAAAACCAAACAAAATATATAAGGGATTTTTATTCCGAGAAGCGGCGTTATATAAAAAAGCAGCATAGAAATAATTAAAGCCGACAACACGACACTTACTGTAGAATAAATCATAATAGAAACTTTTTGTTCTTTAAGGTCAGACATATTTACGTGCAGTGCGCCTGCGAATAAAAGAAAGTTCAACATTGCTCCCATTAAGATTTCGTTGAAATCGAATTCTTTGATCAAATCAAAAAAATGTTTGGTAGTTGCAGGAAAATAAGAGTCTCCTAAAAGACGAATTCCAACAGAAACCAACATGGCAATAATCATGATTCCTATCGTTCCCGGAAGTTTTAAAAATCTTAAATTTAAATAGGCGAAGAAAGATGCCAGTACGATAAGTACTGAAAAGGTGTAGTATAATTCCATAAATGTGATTTTTACAAAAATAGCTGCATCATTATTTAATCAAAATTTCAGGCATTCAATTAACATAACTTTATAATTCGTTAAATAACTTTCATTTATTTTTGAAAGTTTAAAAACTTTTGCTTACATTTGATCTATGGAATTCAAAGAAGCAAAAAATAAGTTTGTACAAACTTGGGGAGCGTTAGGCTCTCAATGGGGAATTAATAAAACGATGGCACAAATCCACGCTTTATTAATGGTCTCAAACGACGCTGTTTCTATGGAAGACATTATGGAAGAATTGCAAATTTCCCGCGGAAATGCCAGCATGAACCTAAGAGCTTTAATGGATTGGGGAATTGTTTACAAAGAATATAAAGCTGGAGAAAGAAGAGAATTTTTTACTGCCGAAAAAGATTTAGACGAGTTAGCAGTTAAAATTTCAAGAGAAAGAAGCAAAAGAGAAATAAAACCAGCGCTTAAAATCTTAAAAGAAGTTTCGACTATTGAAGCAAAAGATTCTGCAGAAGAAAAACACTTTGTGGATCAAACTACTAAACTGTACGATTTCGTTTTAAAAGCAGATAATATGTTAGACAAAATGACTGAATTTAATGATAACTGGCTTGGTAGGCTGGTTTTAAAAATAATGAAATAAAAAAATTTAATTTAAACTTTCATTTTTTTCTGAAAGTTTAAAAATTTAAAAAATAACTCTTATGAACTTCTTAAAAGCAGAATGGAAAAACTTAGCACTTTTCAATTATGAAATTGATGCTGAAATTTTAGAAAAATATCTTCCCGAAGGAACCGAAATTGATATTTGGAACAACAAATGTTACGTAAGCTTAGTTGGTTTTATGTTTAAAAATACCAAAGTCTTAGGATTGAAAGTTCCGTTTCATGTAGATTTTGAAGAAGTCAATTTGAGATTCTACGTAAAACGTTTTGAAAATGACGAATGGAAACGCGGTGTAGTTTTCATTAAAGAAATTGTTCCTAAAAAAGCGATTACATTTATTGCGAATACTTTATATCAGGAGCATTATGAAACTCAGAAAATGAGACATGAAATCATTGAGAATAAAAACATCAACACTTTTATTTATCAATGGAAAAATGATAAAAAGTGGAATACCATTCAACTGGAAACTACAAATGTTTTAAAAGAAATTAAAGTCGATTCTGAAGCTGAATTTATAACAGAACATTATTTTGGATATACCAAAATCGATGAAGAGACTACTTTTGAATATGAAGTTCAACATCCAAGATGGGAACAATTGGAAGTTTTAAATCACAATATTGAAATTGATTTCGAAAAAATTTATGGAAGTGATTTTGGATTTCTTCAAGACGCAAAACCAACTTCAGTTTTCTTAGCAAAAGGTTCAAAAATTACAGTTAAGAATAAAAGAAAACTGCAATCAATTCCTGTCTTAGAAGAAATGTACTAATCAAATTATTAACCTTAAAACCAAAAATCATGAAAACGCTCGAAAACCAAACCTTACTTTATGACGAAGATTGTCCGCTTTGCAGTTTGTATACAACTGGCTTTGTAAAAAGCGGAATGCTTGATGAAAACGGAAGAAAATCTTATTGCCAGCTTTCTGATGAAGAACAAGGTTTTGTAGACTTGAAACGAGCGCCAAATGAAATTGCGTTGATTAATAATAAAACCAAAACAGTCACTTACGGAATTGACAGTTTGATAAAAGTGATTGGATTTTCTTTTCCTATAATTGAAAAAATCGCAACTCTAAATCCGATTCATTTCATCCTGAAAAAAATGTATTCTTTTGTTTCTTATAACAGAAAAGTAATTATTCCGGGAACCGTAAAAGAAAGAAACAAATTAGAATGCACGCCTGATTTCAATTACAAATACAGATTCCTTTTTATTGGATTTGCTTTAACCATTACGAGTTTGGTTTTATTTGGATATTCTAATTTGATTCCGACTTTACCAAAATCAAATATTGCCAGAGAAATTATTTTGGCATTTGGACAGATTGTTTTTCAAAGCTTATTTCTTTTAAAATTCGATAGAAAAACCATAATCAATTATGCAGGAAATCTAATGACCGTTTCTTTGATGGGATCTTTGATTTTAGTTCCGGTTTTGATTCTGAATCAGTTTATCAATCTTCCGGAAATGTGTGTTCTAGGTTGGTTTGGAATTACGGTTTTCATTATGTGTGCAGAACATTTTAGAAGAGTCAAAATTTTAAAACTTCCCTTTTATTTATCTTACACCTGGATTTTATATCGAATTCTTGCTTTGCTTTTTATTTTAAATTAATTTCTCAAAAACCTAACAGGTTTTAAGAACCTGTTAGGTTTAACCCGAAAAACTATCAAAATGAGTAAACTTATCATCGCCGCCGGAACTGGATTTTTAGGACAAGTTTTAGTCAATCATTTCAAAAATAAATTTGAAGAGATTGTAATTTTGACAAGAGGAAAATCTCAGACAATTGACAGAATTAAATATGTAAACTGGAATGCCAGAACTTTTTCCGGCTGGGAAAAGGAATTAGAGAATGCAACGGTTTTAATAAATCTTGCAGGAAAATCTGTGGATTGCCGTTATACCAAAGAAAATAAAAAAGAAATTCTTTTATCCCGAATTGAAAGCACAAAGATTTTAAATAAAGCTGTTTTAAATTGCCAGAATCCGCCGAAGCATTGGCTGAATTCATCAACCTCAACTATTTATAGATTTTCATTAGATAAACAAATGGATGAAATTGACGGCGAAATTGGAAATGATTTTTCTATAAACGTTGCCTTATCTTGGGAAAAAGCTTTCTTTAAAACTGAAACTCCAAACACTTTAAAAACCGCTTTGCGAACTTCAATTGTTTTAGGGAAAAATGGTGGCGCTTTTATTCCGTTAAAAACTTTGGCTAAAATTGGTTTTGGCGGAAAACAAGGAAGCGGCAATCAGTTTATAAGCTGGATTCATGAAGAAGATTTTGCGAATGCCATTGATTTAATTATTCAAAAAGAAATTGACGGAATTATAAATATTGTCTCACCAGAACCAATTAGAAATGCTGATTTTATGCAGAAACTGAGAAAAGCAGTTGGTTTTCCTTTTGGAATTCCGATGAGTAAATTTTTTCTTGAAATCGGATCTTTCTTTATTCGAACAGAAACCGAATTGGTTTTGAAAAGCAGAAACGTAATTCCGAAACGACTTTTGGAAAATGGTTTTCAATTTAAGTTTGAGGATATTGAAGATACTTTTAAAAATTTATTGCGCTAAACAACTTTGTCAAACACATATAAAAAAGACTTCTAATTTCCAGCTCCAGCGGAGCAAAATATTTATAGAAAATAGTATACGTATTTTTTTTAAGCTCCAGCGGAGCGATATTATTTTTGAATTAAATACCAACTGTATCACCCCGCTGGGGTTCAACAACCTTTGCCTATATTTCTATAAATATTTCGTCCCTCTGGGACTTGAAATCAACTAACCAATCATGACAACAATTCATCTCACAACCAAAATAAACGCATCCAAACAAACAGTTTTTGACGCCTCAAGAAATATCGATATTCATCAACAATCTGCGAGTCCTACCAACGAAAAAGCAATTGCCGGCGTGAAATCTGGTTTGATCAATTTAAACGAAACGGTAACGTGGCGCGGCAAACATTTTGGTTTTTATCTCACCCATAAAAGCAGAATTACCGTAATGAATTTGTATGATTATTTTGTGGATGAGATGGAACGCGGCAAATTTAAATCTTTTAAACATGAACATTTTTTTGAAGAAGAAAATGGGATTACAATAATGAAAGATAAAATGCAATATGAAACGCCTTTTGGAATTTTCGGGAAATTATTTGATTTTTTATTTCTGAAAAAGCACTTAACGAATTTTCTTTTAGAAAGAAATAAAGTTCTGAAACAAGTTTCTGAAAAATAGAATTAAAAAGAAAGCTCTTGCTAAGAAAAAACAAAATAGATTGGTTAAATTTTGAAATATTATCAAAAGTTATTTTTCACGCGGATTTAGTAGATTTAGCAGATTTTTGATCTTGGAATTTATTTTAAATCAATACATTTCAAATATAGCCCGCGGTTTCAACCGTGGGACACGTTCGCGAGAAACGTTAGGAAAGAAAACGTCCCACTGGTTGAAACCATCGGCAATGTTATCTAATGAAAATGCTAAATTTTGAAAATGAATTTTCTTGTTTTACGCTTGCGTGAGGGATAGAAGCGGATAGCCCACAGCCTGACGAAGGAAGTGCGAGGACTTGGAGCGGATAGCCCGACCCGGAGGAACACGCCCAAATTATTCAAAAATTTTTATTCCTCTTTATTTATAGAAACGCAATCATAAGCCACCAAAAAATCGGAACGCTTTCGACCCAAAAAGAAGTGTAATATTTGGAGCGGTTTGTGTTAGCAAATAGAATAAACAACATTAAGGTCACAACCATAACGAGGTTGATGATGAGATCGTGAAGTGTAAAAGTCAAAATTCCTAAAACCCAGAACGGAACTAGGAGCGAAAATCCTAAAATCTTAGTTCGCTTTACGCCTATTGTTTGTGGAACGGTTTGTAAATGCGGATCGTCATTGGCTAAATCTAAAATCTCAAAAACTAAAATCAGCACAAAAACCAAAACAAAACGTTGCAGGCATTTTATAAAAAAGTTGGCTGTAAACGGAACTTCGGCATTTATGTAGGGCAAAACCAATGTCGCTCCAACCCAGCAAAGCGAAACAATATAAATTTTTACGCCTGCCCAGTTTCGCGCATTTTTTTTGTTTGGGAAAAATGGCAAAGTGTAAAGTGCGGTTATGGCAAAAATTCCAACAGAAACAATTTGTGTTATTCGCTTTAAATGAAAAAAATAATAGCCAACTAAAAGCAGCGAAATAAAACTTAAAAGAGCAATAATTTTTAACTGATTTCCGATTGGTTTTTTCTTGACGCGAACCAAAGCATCATATTTTACAAAATTATATCCTACAATTGTTCCAAAAAAAACGAACAAAGCCATTGGCTCATCATATTGAAGATGAAAGAAGTAAAACGTAATTCGAACCAAAGCATAACACGATAAAGCCACGTGAATACTGCTGTTTAAATAAAAATCGAAAATTTGTTTTAAAAGTTTCATGCCTCAAATCTAATCAATTGGTAACAAATCAACTCTTTAGTTGGAAATTTGATAAAAATTGAAGTTAAAAATACCCATTAAATTATTAATAATACTTAATTTTGCGCCACAAAAAAACAACACATTTACTATAAAATGTAATAAACCCTGTGAAATCAAATAAAACACTCGGTAAATTACTTTTGATCTTTAAAAAATAGACTGCTACAAATGAAAACAGATGCTTTTGCTTTAAGACACATTGGTCCAAGAGAAACAGATCTTCAACACATGTTACAAACCATTGGTGTTGACTCGATCGAACAACTTGTTTATGAAACCCTTCCGGACGATATTCGTTTAAAAGCGCCTTTGAATTTGGATCCTGCAATGACGGAATACGAATTTGCAAATCATATTCAGGAATTAGGAAAGAAAAATAAAGTATTCAAATCTTATATTGGTTTGGGTTATCATCCAACTATCGTTCCTGCTCCAATTCAGAGAAATATCTTCGAAAATCCAGGATGGTATACAGCTTATACACCTTATCAGGCAGAAATTGCCCAAGGTCGTTTAGAAGCGATTTTAAATTTCCAAACTACTGTTATTGAGTTAACTGGAATGGAAATTGCCAATGCATCTTTATTAGATGAAGGTACTGCTGCTGCAGAAGCAATGGCTTTACTGTTTGACGTTCGTACACGTGATCAAAAGAAAAACAACACCAATAAATTCTTCGTTTCTGAAGAAATTTTACCGCAGACTTTATCTGTACTTCAAACACGTTCAACTCCAATTGGAATTGAATTAGTTGTTGGAAACCACGAAAATTTTGATTTTTCAACTGAGTTTTTCGGAGCCATTTTACAATATCCTGGAAAATACGGTCAGGTAAACGATTACAGCGCTTTTGTTGCTAAAGCAAAAGAAAACGAAATCAAAGTAGCTTTTGCTGCTGATATTTTGTCACTTGCTGCTTTAACTTCTCCGGGAGAAATGGGAGCTGCAGTAGTTGTTGGAACTTCACAGCGTTTTGGTGTACCGATGGGTTACGGAGGTCCTCACGCTGCTTTTTTTGCAACTAAAGATGAGTACAAACGATCTATGCCAGGTCGTATTATCGGAGTTTCTATTGATGTAAACGGAAACCGTGCTTTACGTATGGCGTTAGGAACTCGTGAGCAGCACATTAAACGTGAAAAAGCAACTTCAAACATTTGTACCGCTCAGGTTTTATTAGCGGTTATGGCCGGAATGTACGCGGTTTACCACGGACCAAAAGGATTACAATATATTGCAAACAAAGTTCACGCATCTGCAGTTACGACTGCTGAAGCTTTAAATAAATTAGGCGTTTTCCAAACCAACACAGCTTTCTTTGATACTATTTTGGTAAAAGCAGATGCTCAAAAAGTAAAAGCTGTAGCAGAGAAAAATGAAGTAAACTTCTTCTACGTTGATGCTGATACGATTTCTATCTCGTTAAACGAAACGACTTCAATTGCTGACATCAACCAAATTATTGCCATTTTTGCTGAAGCTCTAGGAAAAGAAACTTTTACAGTTTCTGAATTAGCGACTGCAAGTCAATTACCTGCTTCATTAGAAAGAACATCTTCTTTTTTAACGCATGATGTTTTCAACAATCATCATTCAGAAAGTCAGATCATGCGTTACATCAAAAAATTAGAGCGTAAAGATTTATCATTGAATCACTCAATGATTTCATTAGGCTCTTGTACAATGAAATTAAACGCGGCTTCTGAAATGTTACCTTTATCAATGCCAAACTGGAACAGCATTCACCCGTTTGCACCAGTTGAACAAGCAGAAGGTTATATCACGATGCTTAAAAAATTAGAGGAGCAATTAAATGTAATTACCGGATTTGCTGGAACAACTTTACAGCCTAACTCTGGAGCTCAGGGAGAATATGCTGGTTTAATGGCGATTCGTGCTTATCACTTATCAAGAAACGAAGGTCACCGTAATGTATGTTTAATTCCTTCATCTGCTCACGGAACAAATCCTGCTTCTGCAGCGATGGCGGGAATGAAAATCATCGTTACTAAGACTACTCCGGAAGGAAACATTGATGTTGAAGATTTAAGAGAAAAAGCGATTGAGCACAAAGATGATTTATCTTGTTTAATGGTAACGTATCCTTCTACTCACGGGGTTTTTGAATCTTCAATTATTGAAATCACTAAATTAATCCACGAAAACGGCGGATTAGTATATATGGATGGTGCCAACATGAACGCGCAAGTTGGATTAACAAATCCTGCTACAATTGGCGCTGACGTTTGTCACTTAAACTTACACAAAACATTCGCCATTCCTCACGGTGGTGGCGGACCTGGTGTTGGACCAATTTGTGTGAACGAAAAACTGGTTCCATTTTTACCAACAAACCCAATCTTAAAAGTTGGTGGAGAACAAGCAATTACAGCTATTTCATCTGCACCTTACGGATCTGCTTTAGTTTGTTTAATTTCTTACGGCTACATCACAATGATGGGTGCTGAAGGATTAAAAAGCGCTACAGAACATGCTATATTGAATGCTAACTACATGAAATCTCGTTTTGAAGGTCACTACCCAATTCTTTACACTGGAGAATGCGGAAGAGCAGCTCACGAAATGATTTTAGATTGTCGTTCATTCAAAGAAAAAGGAATCGAAGTTGGTGATATCGCAAAACGTTTAATGGATTACGGTTTCCACGCTCCTACGGTTTCTTTCCCAGTTGCTGGAACTTTAATGATTGAGCCTACAGAATCTGAAGATTTAGCTGAGTTAGATCGTTTTTGTGATGCTCTAATTTCAATCAGAAAAGAGATTGAAGCTGCAACTGCTGATGATAAAAACAATGTATTGAAAAATGCACCTCACACATTGGCAATGTTAACTACTGATTCTTGGGATTTCCCTTATACTAGAGAAAAAGCAGCTTACCCATTGGATTACATCGCTGAAAATAAATTCTGGCCATCTGTTCGTCGTGTAGATGATGCATACGGAGACAGAAATTTAATTTGCAGCTGTGCTCCTATTGAAGCTTACATGGAAAACTAAAAAATAATAAGTTTTCTTATACATACTCAAACCCGACAGGTTTTAAAAACCTGTCGGGTTTTGTTTTTTAGTTTATTTTGTTTCAGGTTTCAAGTTTCAGGTTTCAGGTTTCAGGTTACGCTCGAACGTTGAACATGAAACTTGAAACTTGAACAAAAATTTTTTTTCCAACTTTTTCTTCAATCGTTTGAAATCTCGGAAAAATTAAAAAATCATTAAAAAATAAACAATATATCTAAGAAAAAATCGTTTATTCATAATTATATGCATGCATAGTATTTTTTATGATAGTTATCATATTTTTATTTATACTTTAGCATGAAATTTATCGGATAATTTAAGGAAAGAAATGAAAATAAAAATTATTGGAATTGGGAGTTACATTCCTAATTTAGAAGTAAAGAACACAGACTTTGATAAACATATTTTTTTAAATGAAGATGGAACTCCATTTGGTTACCCTAACGAAGTTGTAATTAAAAAGTTTAAAGGCATTACTGGAATTGAAAATCGCCGCTATGCAGAACCTGAATACACTGCATCTGATTTAGCCTTTTTTGCAGCCGAAAAAGCAATTGCAAATGCTGGAATCGATGCTGAGACTTTAGACTACATTATTTTTGCTCACAATTTTGGTGATGTAAAAACAGGAACACATCAAACAGATATTTTACCAAGTTTAGCTACTAGAGTTAAAAATAAATTAGCCATAAAAAACCCTAAATGCGTTGCTTATGATATTCTTTTTGGATGTCCAGGCTGGATTGAGGGTGTTTTACAAGCAAATGCTTTTATCAAATCTGGTATGGCAAAAAGAGTTTTAGTAATTGGAGCCGAAACTTTATCTAGAGTTGTGGACGATCACGATCGTGATTCGATGATTTATTCTGATGGTGCTGGTGCTTCAATCTTAGAGGCTTCAACGGATGAAACTGGTTTATTATCTTATGAAAGTGCCACTTTTGCAAATGATGAAGCGAATTATCTTTATTTCGGAAAGTCTTACAATCCAGATTTAGATCCAGATATCAAATACATTAAAATGTACGGCCGTAAAATTTACGAATTTGCATTAAGTCAAGTTCCATTGGCTATGAAAAGCTGTCTCGATAAAAGTGGTATTGGAATTGACGAGGTTAAAAAAATCTTGATTCATCAGGCAAACGAAAAAATGGACGAAGCTATTATCGAACGTTTTTACAAATTATACGACAAAACATCACCTAAAGATATTATGCCAATGAGCATTCACGATCTAGGAAACAGCAGTGTCGCCACCGTTCCAACTTTATACGATTTGATTCTGCAGGGAAAAATAGAAAATCACGAAATCAACAAAGGAGATGTAGTGATTTTTGCTTCCGTTGGTGCTGGAATGAACGTTAATGCTTTTGTTTACAGATACTAGTATTCAGTCACAGTTTACAGTCGCAGGAATCAGTTCGACAAACTGCGACTGTAAACTGAAAACTTAAAAAGTCCGCATTTTAAAATGCGGACTTTTTAGTATATTTGCGACCTAATTAAAATCAAGAACGAGAGATTGTTTCGTTCCTCGCATTACTATGTACGAAAAAACGTTTCCGAATAAAAGATTCAAACTTACTTTAGAATTTTTACAAAAGCACGTTAGCACATCAGAAACCATTTTTGATTTTGGCGTACCAAATCCATTTTCTAAAATAATGGAAGAAAATGGCTATACGGTAAAAAATACCAAAGGAGAAGATTTAGATAACGATCAAACCGCTTTGCAAACAGAAGAATATACTGTTTTTACAGCATTTGAAATTTTCGAACATTTGCTAAATCCTTATACAATTTTACAAAACGTAAAATGTGATAAACTTTTAATTTCAATTCCGTTACGTCTATGGTTTTCGCCTGCTTACCGTTCTAAAACAGATATGTGGGACAGACATTATCACGAGTTTGAAGATTGGCAGTTGGACTGGCTTTTAGAAAAAACGGGATGGAAAATCACAGATCGTCTGCAATTTACACATCCTGTAAAAAAGTTCGGATTCAGACCTTTACTAAGATATTTCACTCCAAGATATTACATTGTTGTTGCTGAAAAAATAAAATAAAATTCCAAGTTTAAATTCCAAATTCCAATTTTACCGACATGGTTAAATTGGAATTTGGAATTTTAGAAAGCTGGGATTTATTCTCATCAATTGGAATTTGGAATTTAAAAAAATTGGAATTTAAAATGAAGTATTACATCGTCATTCCCGCGCATAATGAGCAAGATTTAATTGGCTTGACTTTACAATCTTTGGTTTCACAAACTGTTTTACCATCAAAAGTGGTTGTGGTAAATGACAATTCTACAGACAAAACAGAAGAAGTTGTTTTGAGTTTTGCAAAGGAGAATCCGTATATTTCTGTTGTAAATAAAACTTCAGATGCGATTCATCTTCCGGGAAGCAAAGTAATTCAGGCTTTTCAAAAAGGTTTTGAAACTTTGGATTCGGATTATGATATTATTGTAAAAATTGACGGTGATTTAATTTTTCCTACCAATTATTTCGAGACCATAATCAAACATTTTGAGTCTGATCCTAAAATTGGAATGGTCGGCGGATTTTGTTATATTGATAAAAACGGCGAATGGGTTTTGGAAAACCTTACCGATAAAGATCACATTCGCGGCGCTTTGAAAGCCTACAGAAAAGAAACTTTTCAGCAAATTGGCGGTTTGAAACCTGCAATGGGCTGGGATACTGTAGATGAATTATTGTGTAAATTTTACAACTGGAAAATTGTTACAGACCAGTCTTTACACGTAAAACATTTGAAACCAACTGGCGCAAATTACAATAAAACAGCTCGTTATAAACAAGGCGAAGCTTTTTATACTTTAGGATATGGTTTTTGGATTACCGCAATTGCATCGGCAAAACTGGCGATGATGAAGAAAAAACCATTCCTGTTTTTAGATTATATTAAAGGATTTTTAAAAGCAAAAAAAGCAAAAACCCCTTTACTCGTTAACCCTGAACAAGCTAAATTTATCAGAAATTATCGTTTGCAAAAAATGAAAGAAAAGTTAATTTGATCTTTAAAACGACCGAAAAACTTGAACTCATGACCCAAAACTCGTAACTTCTTTTTACCTTAGCCAATATTTCTAAAACTTATGATGCTAATTCGTTATTTATCCCAAATAGGAAGATATTTTTTAATGCTTAAAGAAATTTTCAATAAACAGACCAAATGGCCTGTCATGAAAAATTTAATTTTCAAAGAAATTGATGATTTAATTATTGATTCTCTTGGGATTGTTTGCTTTATTTCTTTCTTTATTGGTGGAGTTGTAGCTATTCAAACTGCTCTTAATTTAACTAATCCCTTAATTCCAAAATATTTAATTGGTTTTGCTACTCGTCAATCTGTAATTTTGGAGTTTGCTCCTACTTTTATTTCGGTTATTATGGCTGGAAAAATGGGATCTTATATTACCTCAAGTATTGGAACAATGCGTGTTACAGAGCAAATTGATGCTTTAGAAGTTATGGGTGTTAATTCATTAAACTATCTTGTTTTCCCTAAAATTGTAGCTTTATTAATGTACCCTTTTGTAATCGGGATTAGTATGTTCTTGGGTATTTTTGGAGGATGGTTAGCATGTGCTTACGGAGGATTCTCAACTAGTCAGGACTTTATTCAAGGTGCTCAAATGGAATTTATTCCTTTTCACATTACCTATGCTTTCATTAAAACTTTAATTTTCGCAATGTTATTGGCTACTATTCCATCTTTTCACGGATATTATATGAAAGGCGGTGCATTAGAAGTGGGTAAAGCAAGTACGGTTTCGTTTGTATGGACATCAGTTTGTATCATTCTTTTTAATTATATATTAACTCAATTATTATTAGGATAATGATAGAAGTAAAAAACATAGAAAAATCATTTGGGGACAGTAAGGTTTTAAAAGGTGTTTCAACCGTTTTTGAAACTGGAAAAACCAACTTGATTATTGGACAAAGTGGATCTGGAAAAACAGTTTTACTAAAAACTTTATTAGGAATTCATACGCCGGATTCAGGCACAATTGAATTTGACGGCAGAATATATTCTGAATTAGACCCAGACGAAAAAAGAGAACTAAGAACAGAAATTGGAATGGTTTTTCAAGGAAGTGCTTTGTTCGACTCGATGACTGTTGAAGAAAATGTTGCTTTCCCTTTAAAAATGTTCACCAATGATAATAGAGCAAAAATCAAAGAAAGAGTTGATTTTGTTTTAGAAAGAGTAAACTTGGTTGAAGCACATAAAAAACTGCCGTCGGAGATTTCGGGAGGTATGCAGAAACGTGTTGCAATTGCCCGTGCAATTGTAAACAATCCAAAATATTTGTTTTGTGATGAACCAAACTCAGGTCTGGATCCTAACACGTCAACTTTGATTGATAACCTTATTAAGGAAATTACAGAAGAATACAATATCACAACGGTAATTAATACGCACGATATGAACTCTGTAATGGAAATTGGCGAGAACATTGTTTTCCTAAAAAAAGGTGTAAAGGCGTGGCAGGGAACCAAAGAAGAGATATTTGTAACTGATAATAAAGATATTGTCAAATTTGTTTACTCTTCAAACCTGTTTAAAAAAGTAAGAGAAGCTTATTTGAAGGGCTAAAAAAATAAAATTCCAAAAAATTTAAATCCCAAATTCCATGCTGTTCAAATTGGAATTTGGGATTTTTTATTGAATTTCTCTTATTATAATTTAACTCATCAACTCCACTTCCGCATTCGGATTAAAAAGATAGGTTTTTCCAGAACTTATTTCGATGCATTCGAAACGTTTTGTTCTCACAGCTAGCTTCTTGAATACTTTACCATTTTTGATTCTAAAAACACTTCCAAAAGGGATTTCAAAGACATAATTCTTATCGTTGTCTGCATCAAATTGTTTTAATGCCAATGACAATGTGGTATCCGTATCGCTGCTTGCAGAAGGATTTTTAAAATGTCTCGCCAGCAGTGGTAAAATCTGACTTGGAAATATTTCGGGCCTTATGAAAGGAACCATTAGACGCTGAAAAGTATATTTCCATTCGTTTCCGTGGGGTTTTATATTTCGCCCAAATTTTTCAAAAGCAACCAAATGTGCAATCTCATGAATCAGCGTGATCATAAACCTGTATTTATTCAAGCTTGCATTAACCGTAATTTCATGTTTACCGCTCGGCCCTCTTCTATAATCACCATGACGCGTCTGACGTTCGTTTACAATTTTCAAATGCACCTGATTGGCCACTATCAAATCAAAAACAGGTTTTACTGCATGTTCGGGAATATATTTTGCTAAGGTTTCGTTCAAAATAATGTAGTTTGATTAACTCAAAAATACTTCGAAATATATTTTTATAAAGTTAAATATTTAAAATATTGACTGTTGACGTCTTTTTTTATATCACCAGCTGTATCAAAAAAAACATTTCGTTTAGCTTCTCTGGCTTTTACTCCCTCTTCAATACTTCGCACCTTACCCTCTTGATATTTTAAAGCATATGCTTTCTGAATATATTCTAAACTGCTTTTCGAATTATTCAAAACTTCAAAGCCAGAAGCCATATTGATATAACAAGCCCACAAAGCAGCTTTTTGTCCTTTATCATTTTGATCCAGCTGTTTGGTGTACTGATCCATTTTTAGGATAAAATCTGCAAAAACCTTTTTCTTGTTTAGAAAATTTTCATAATTTTTCAAGCGTGTTTCGTCCTGAAAACGTTTTGATTCGTCTTTTATTACTAAATTGTTCTTTTCGATAAATTCTCCATTCGAACCAATAAGTGTTTCATCTAAAGCTGGCTCTGCTTTTCCTTTAGACCATTTTTCAAGGACATCCACATCTTGATTTAGTTTAACAAAAATGGGGTTTTTATCTTCTTTAGAAATTTTTGAAAAATAATAACTGTCTTGGTAATACGCAATATCTAACCAAGAAACTAGTCTTCCTCTCGTATTTTGCTGGATATTTTTAACCAGTTGATTATAAAGCAAATCCCTATCGATATTTGCAGTTAAGTAACTGACCATCTCGCCTCTGGTTTTACCCGCAACTTTAAAACCTTCAAAACTACCCGAAACATTTGTCAGCTCTTTAACGTTGAATGATTTCTCCATCACAACTTCTTTAGTTAAACTGTTTATTATTTTGAATACTTCATCATATCTATAATAGATCTCATATGAAAATGGAAGTTCATTAGTCGTTGTTTCCTTAATCGTAGCTGTATAAGCAATATTTTTTATCGTAATATCTACTATAAAATGATCTTTAGATGCAGCATCACTTGGTGTATAACCCAATTCCATTATAGTTGGAATATGATAACCTTTCATATCAGGTTCTGTATCTGTGCCTATTATGGATCTTAGTAAATCTTTTTCTTTAAAAAATTCATTATAAGATAATGGCGGACGAGTTCCTTTTTTTTCTCCATCAATAAATACAGTTATTAAATCTGGAGAAAGATGTAATTTAACTCCATAACTGTAATATCCAGCTGGAAGATAGTTTTCTGGAAAAACATAACTGTAAAAACTTAAAACCTCAGATTTGTATGACTGTGCAGCCGTTTTTATGTTGAAAGAAACAAAGAATAAGGAAACTAAAAGAATAGTAATTTTTCTTTTCATAGAGTAGATTTATTTGATTTGGGTTAAAAACAGTAATCTTAATTAAGGATTCGTCGATGAAACTTCAAGTACTTTTCCGTTAAAATATTTATTTCCATTCAATGTAAAATCATAAATATAAGTCGCCATTCCTTCAGCAGAAATTGGAGCCTGATAACCTGGAAAAGCTTCGTTTAACATCTCAGTTTGAACAGAACCTAAAGCAAGTACATTAAACGAAATACCTTGGTCTTTATATTCCTCTGCCAATAATTCTGTTAAAGTAATTACAGCACCTTTACTAGAGCTGTAAGCTGCCAATCCTGCAAATTTAAGACTTCCGCGAACGCCTCCAATTGAACTAATAGTGACAACATGACTCCCTCGCTGCAAACACGGAAGACAAATTCTAGTAAGATTAGCAACGGCGAAAACATTCACTTTATAAATACTTTCAAAATCGGCTTGTGTAGTCTCTGCAAAGGGTTTTAAAAGTAAAGCTCCTGCATTATGAACAACTGCATCTACTTTTTTCCAAGTCGAAGAAAGAAATTGATCTACTTCTTCTAAAGCTTTCTCATCTGCTAAATCAATTGATAAGCAAGTTACATTTTGGTGTTCCAAAAGTGTTTTTGGTATTTTTCTTGAAATGGCTAAAACCTGATTGCCTGCATTTGCAAACTGCAGTGCAAGTTCATAACCAATTCCTCTACTCGTGCCGGTAACAATAATATTTTTCATGGAGCAAAAATAATCAAATGCTGTAAAACGACCTCTTATTTCTTCATGGTAATTTCCTGCGTTGGAGTAACTGCAATTTTAGTAACTGCCGGTAATAATTCTTGTGTAAATGAAGTGATATGTGGAATATCCATCAATTTAAATTCATCCGAAACATGGTGATAGAAATCAAAATTTTCAAAATCGAAAGTACTTATTGACTGGCATGGTTTTTCAAAAGCCTGAAAAAAAGAATAGTTGTCAGATCTGTAAAATAATTGATATTCTGCTTCTTTTGGCAAAAATCCGATGGTCTTTTTTCCTGTATACTCATTTATTTTATCTGCCATATTCGATTTATCAAAACCTGTAACATAAGCTAAATAATCTCTTTTCATCGGCACACCAATCATTTCGATATTTAATTGCGTGTAAAGATTAAAATTCTGTTTTTTCAATTTTTCAACTAAACTCTTTGAGCCTAAGAGGCCTTTTTCTTCACCAGCAAAAAACACAATTAAAATGCTTCTTTTATTAGATTTTGTTTCGCTAAAATATTTTCCAATTGCTGCAACAGCAGTCACGCCCGAAGCATCATCATTAGCCCCATTATTTATTTTATCGGCCTGTTCTTTTTTTTCAATACCAATATGATCGTAATGAGCACTTAAAACAACATATTCTTTTTTTAATTCTGGGTCTGTTCCTTCAATAACTCCAACGATATTAAAAGCTGGACTTTTAAAATTTGTCAAAGTATCGCGGTAGGTTTTAAAGTATGGTTTGATGTTATTTTTCTTTAAAAAATCTTCTAAGAATACAGCCGCTTTTTCAATTCCTTTTGTTCCGGTTTCGCGCCCTTCCATATCATCTGAAGAAAGATATTTTAAGAAATCCGAAATCTCCGTTTCGCTTACTTTATAATTAATTACAATTGGTTTCGAATTGGATTGAGAATCTTTTTCACTTGTAGTTGTAGTGCTTGATTTACATGCTAGAAAAATAAAAGGAAGTAAAAAGTATAGTTTTTTCATAATGGCTGGTGTTTGATTTAAAATTGAATGAGAATGAATTCTACTTAAAAGTATAAACTTATGAAAAGTAATAGAATATTCATAAAAAAACCCTTTCAATCTAAAAAGCTGAAAGGGTTTTGAATATAATTGAGTAAATCTATCCTGCAATAACTGATCTTGAAATTACAATTTTCTGAATTTCTGAAGTTCCTTCATAGATCTGAGTGATTTTTGCATCACGCATCATACGCTCCACATGATATTCTTTTACATATCCGTTTCCGCCGTGAATTTGAACTGCTTCTACTGCAGTATCCATTGCTACCTGCGAAGCAAATAGTTTTGCCATTGCACCACTCACATCATAATTTTTATGCTGGTCTTTGTCCCAAGCCGCTTTCATACATAAATGACGTGCTGCTTCTATATTAACTGCCATATCGGCCAATTTAAAAGCAATTGCCTGGTGGTTGCAGATTTCAGTTCCAAATGCTTTACGCTCTTTAGAATATTTTAATGCTAGCTCATAAGCTCCAGATGCAATTCCTAATGCTTGAGAAGCAATTCCGATGCGACCTCCCGCAAGTGTTTTCATTGCAAACTTAAATCCGAAACCATCTTCTCCAATTCTATTTTCTTTCGGAACTTTTACATCAGAAAACATTAGTGAATGTGTATCAGAACCACGGATTCCCATTTTTTGCTCTTTAGGACCAACAGAGAAACCTGGCATATCTTTAGTCATAATTAAGGCATTAATTCCTTTATGCTTTAATTCAGGATGTGTTTGGGCAATTACTAAATAAACTGAAGCAGTATTTCCGTTTGTAATCCAGTTTTTAGTTCCATTAACCAAATAATGGTCACCCATATCAATTGCTGTAGTTTTTTGAGAAGTCGCGTCACTTCCGGCTTCAGGTTCACTCAAACAGAACGCACCGTGAATTTCTCCAGAAGCAAGACCTGGCAAATATTTTTGTTTTTGCTCTTCTGTACCATATTCTTGTAATCCCCAGCAAACCAAAGAATTGTTTACAGACATTACAACAGAAGCCGAAGCATCTACTTTAGAAATTTCTTCCATCGCAATGACATAAGAAATTGTATCTAAACCGCTTCCGCCATATTTAGGATCAACCATCATTCCCATAAACCCTAATTCTCCCATTTTCTTTACTTGCTCTGTTGGGAAAATTTGTTTTTCGTCGCGTTCAATAACTCCTGGCAGTAACTCATTTTGAGCAAAATCTCTTGCTGCCTGCTGAATCATTAAATGTTCTTCGGTAAGATTAAAATCCATAGTAATTTACTTTAATTGTTTTTTCAACCAAAAATATTTAGTCGATAGTTTGTTAGTTTAGTTTTTTGTGTTTTTTCAGGGCCTTATTTTTTATTCAAAGGCTTTCAAAGATACTTTTTAAAAGTCAGTTTTACAATGCGCGCATACAAAATTAATAGATCAACAATGATAACGATAACGTTTTCGTAATAATTTATGTTTTCATTGAAACCAACTAGAATTTTGCAGCAAAATTTCTAAAATTTAAGATTTAAAATTTAATTTTTTAAGCTGTAAAAAGAACGATAAATCCAGAATTTTAACAAAAAAAGATTAAACAATCCTTAAAGTGCGTAAAACTACGTAAAACATCTCTTACTAATTTGATTTTTAATGTAATACAAAAATTAAAGATGCAACAGGAGATAAAAAAACATTTTAAAAATGAGTTAAATATTGACAAATTAACATTATTTTTGACCAAAAAATAAATAATTGATAGAACATGAAAAAGATTTTACTAGTACTCACTTTCCTTTTAAGCTTACAATTTTCGACCATTTCGGCTCAGACACAAATCGACGTTAATGGTGTAACGGTTCCTAGAAAAATAGAATTTCAAGGTAAAACTTTACAGCTTAATGGTGCTGGAGGAAGATCAAAAATGTGGTTAGAAGTTTATGTGCAAGCATTGTATTTATCTCAACTAAGCCAAGACCCTCAATTTATTATTGACAGCGATACTGAGATGGCTATTAGAATTGAAATTACTTCATCAATGGTTTCATCTAATAAATTAACTAAAGCCATGAACGCAGGTTTTGAAAAATCTGCTGGGGAAAATCTTGATCAACTGCGCCCTAGAATTGAAACTTTTAAAAGTTATTTAAGCGATGCAATCACAGAGAAAGATGTATTTGTATTGGCTTACAATCCATTAGATCAAACAATAAATGTTTTTAAAAATGAAGTTTTAAAAGGGAAAATCCAAGGATTCGATTTCAAAAAAGCTTTGTTTGGGATTTGGCTTTCAAATAAACCAGTAGATGAGACATTGAAAAAGAATTTATTGGGAATGTAATTTCCTAACATCATACAATTACAAAGCCGAAAGCAATTTGTTTTCGGCTTTCTTTTTTGTTTTATATATTTGACACGAAATACATTATTCGCATTATTCTATTTTATACATTTACGCAAAATAAACATATCACAACAAAATGAAAGATTTATTACAACAATTTGAAAACAAGACACCTGAAATTGTTTTCAATTGGAAAGATTCAGAAACAGAAGCCGAAGGGTGGACAGTTATTAATTCACTTCGTGGTGGAGCTGCGGGTGGAGGAACCAGAATGAGAAAAGGTCTAGACATGAACGAAGTTTTGTCACTGGCTAAAACTATGGAAGTAAAATTCTCTGTTTCCGGTCCTGCAATTGGCGGGGCTAAATCTGGAATAAATTTTGACCCGAATGATCCTCGCAAAAAAGGTGTTTTGCAGCGTTGGTACAAAGCAGTTTCTCCTTTGCTAAAAAGTTACTATGGAACTGGAGGAGATTTAAATGTTGATGAAATTCATGAAGTAATTCCAATGACAGAAGAATGCGGTGTGTGGCATCCGCAGGAAGGTGTTTTCAACGGACATTTTAAACCAACTGAAGCTGATAAAATTAACAGAATTGGTCAATTACGCCAAGGTGTAATTAAAGTGATTGAAAACCCAAAATTCTCACCAGACGTTACAAGAAAATATACAGTTGCAGATATGATTACTGGTTTTGGTGTTGCAGAAGCTGTTCGTCATTTTTACGCGACTTATGGCGGAGACATAAAAGGTAAAAAAGCAATCGTTCAAGGTTTTGGAAATGTAGGTTCTGCGGCGGCTTTTTATTTAGCTGAAATGGGAGCGAAAGTTATCGGAATTATTGATCGCGACGGTGGATTGATTAAAGAAGACGGTTTTTCTTTTGAAGAAATCAGAACATTGTTTTTAAATAAAGATGGAAATAAATTAGTTGCTGATAATATGATTCCGTTTGAAGAAATTAATTCAAAAATCTGGACAATTGGTGCTGAAATTTTCACTCCTTGTGCTGCTTCAAGATTAGTGACGCAAACTCAAATTGACAGCTTAATCGCAAACGGATTAGAAGTAATCTCTTGCGGTGCAAATGTTCCTTTTGCTGATAAAGAAATTTTCTTCGGTTCTATTATGGAAGAAGTGGACAGTAAAGTAAGTTTGATTCCTGATTTTATTTCAAACTGCGGAATGGCAAGAGTTTTTGCTTATTTCATGGAGAAAAAAGTTCAAATGACAGATGAGGCAATTTTTAATGACACTTCTGAAATTATAAAAAATGCGATTGTAAAAGCTAACGCTTTGAATTCGTCTAAAACAAATATCAGTGCAACTGCTTTTGAGATTGCATTGAAACAATTAGTGTAGTTTTTTTTACACTTTATTACAAAAGGATCAAATTTAAATTTGGTCCTTTTTTGTTTCTCGTAGATTTTTTTAACGCAAAGCCCGCTAAGATAGTTTAATTCACAGCGCAAGCCATATCTAAATATTAAGTTCGCAAAGCTTTGTGTACATCTAGCTTCGTGAACTTAAATAGGAGATGTGCTCAATTTGAGATAAATTAAACTTTGCGTTTCTTTCCGTAAACCTTTGCAAACTTTGCGCTATAATTAAAAGCATTTTTTTAACGCAAAGCACGCTAAGAAATTTTAATTCAGAGCGCAACCCATATCTAAATATTAAGTTCGCAAAGCTTGTGTAAATCTAGCTTTTGCGAACTTAAATCGGAGACTTGCTCAATTTGAGACAAATAAAACTTTGCGTTTCTTTGCGTAAACCTTTGCGAACTTTGCGTTATAATTACAAGCATTTTTTTAACGCAAAGCACGCTAAGATATTTTTATTCAGAGCGCAAGCCATATCTAAATATTAAGTTCGCAAAGCTTGTGTACATCTAGCTTTTGCGAAATTCAATCTGAGATTTGCTCAATTTGAGATAAATTAAACTTTGCGTTTCTTTTCGTAAACCTTTGTGAACTTTGCGTTATAATTACAAGCATTTTTTTAACGCAAAGCACGCTAAGATATTTTTATTCAGAGCGCAACCCATATCTAAATTAAGTTTGCAAAGCTTTGTTTACATCTAGCTTTGCGAACTTAAATCGAGACTTGCTCAATTTGAGATAAATTAAACTTTGCGTGTCTTTGCGTAAACCTTCGCGAACTTTGCGTTATAATTACAAGCATTTTTTTAACGCAAAGCACGCTAAGATATTTTTATTCAGAGCGCAAGCCATATCTAAATATTAAGTTTGCAAAGCTTTGTGTACATCTAGCTTTGAGAACTTAAACTGAGATTTGCTCAATTTGAAATAAATTAAACTTTGCGTTTGTTTGCGTAAACCTTTGCGAACTTTGCGATCAAATTCTCTCGCACATTCTAAACAATTTTTAGTACTTTTAAACGTTTTTAAAATATACATTACATAAAATTCAGAATACTTAGAATTGCATGAAAGCGAATCCCTATAAACTTAATCCAGACAGAGCAGATGCTAATAGTTCTTTAGATAAGAAGAAGTCGCTAGCGCTTACTACTATGATCTATGCAGCACTAATTTTACTGCTGTTTTTTATACGCTTTTGGCCTCCTTATAACCCAGAAAACAATGCTGCTTTAGCTGACGGCGGCGGAGGTGGCGGCGGTGTTACTGTAAATTTTGGTGATAGTGATCTTGGTTCTGGTGCCAATTATAAAAGTGAGGTTCTGGATGTTAAAAACAATGTAAAACAAGCACCTGCAAAATCAACTCCAGAGGAAGCTATTATTACACAGGAAAACACAACTGCAGATAATGATGTTGTAATTCCGACAAAAGAAAAGCCTAAGAAACCTGTTCCTGTTGAAAAACCTGTACAAAAACCTGCTCCTGAAAAACCAAAGGTTTCTAATTCGACAAACGATGCATTAGCAAGTATCATGAAAGGTTCAAATAAAGGTGGTGACGGAGATGATAAAGCAGCTGGAAATAAAGGAAAAGCAAACGGAAGTTTAAACTCAAATGGCTACTACGGTTCTGGAGGTTCTGGCGGAGGAACCGGAGGCGGTAACGGAACTGGAAATGGTATTGGTACCGGAAGCGGTTACGGAGCTGGAAGTGGCGGAGGATCTGGCGGAGGATCTGGATATTCTCTAAACGGAAGAAAAGCATTATCTAAACCAGCACCAAAATATACATGTAACGAAGAAGGAAAAGTTGTTGTTGAAGTTACAGTCGACCAAAACGGAAAAACAATAAGCGCAACTGCAGGAGTGAAAGGAACAACAAATACAGCAAGTTGTTTATTGGAACAAGCTAAAATTGCAGCATTAAACACCAAATGGTCTGCTGATGATAAAGCAGCAGCAAAACAAGTTGGAAAAATTATTTATAATTTCAGTTTGGATTAAAACACGAATTACACAGATTTACACTAAATCTGCTATTATAAGAAAAGGCTTTCTGATGATTTTCAGAAAGCCTTTTATTTTCATCCAATTTCTAAAATTGACTTAGAGTCGCTAATACAATATAAAACTGGTTTTCAATTAGTTCAATTTTCCAAATTCAATGTATTTCCTACCATGTGCTAGTAGTTACTTAAAATTTTCAATTTCAGAGTCTCTTAACCATTTTATATCATTCGGCAAACACGATCCAGTTTCTCCATTAAATTTTCTATAGCCTACAACATCATATTCATCATCTATAGATTCAAACTGAATTACAACAACCACTTCGTGTAAATCATCATTTGGTTCATCATAATCTATTAATTGAGCTAGTGTTGGTAAAACTATGTCACAAGCTTCGTGTCGATTTCCATTGTTTACACTGAAAGCTGCAAAACCATTTTTAACATCACTTTCTGTTGCAACTCTTCCAGAAATGAATTTTGTTTCTTTCCAATTTTCACGATTAATTGGAAACAAATTATCAATGTTGTTTTTCTCCATAGTTTGTTTTTAGATAAATGTCAATTCGTTTGCGTATAACTTGGTTTTATTTATTGTAAAATCATAAAAATCTTCCTTAGTTACACAGAGATATCCGTGATACTAATTAACTTTCTTTATATCCAAATATATTGTTTTATTTTTTTTAATTACAAAAAGGACTTTATTTAATACCAATCAATATCAATTCCAACAATAAATAGACTTATCTGCGCGTGAGGGATAGAAGCTAGCTACCGAAGTAGCGCGGATAGCCCGACCGCAATAAAAAAATGGGCGAATCAACGTTATGCTGATTGGCCCATTTTTTTATTGTGGTCACGCCCAAATAATTATTACTTTACTATTTTGGACTTGTGGCAATTACAAACTTCAAATTGTTCTTTACCCCTATTTGCAAAACATCAACTAGATCTTGCACTTGCAAATTAAACGGAATTCGAACTACTACGGTTTGTTCTTTATCTGTTCCTATTTTAGACATTAAACTTGTTTCCAGGTTTTCAAAATCAACCTCTTGTTTGTCAATGTAGAACTTTTTATCTTCTGTAACCGACAAACTAATTAATTGTTTATTGGTTTTTTCATTCGCTTTCGCTTTTGGCAATGTCATCTTAATAACATTCGGATTCGCAAGTGTTGAAATAATTAAGAAAAACAACAACAGGAAAAACATAATGTCACTCAAAGATGAAGTCGCTACTTCGGCGTGAAATCTTCTTTTTCGTTTAATAGACATAACTTATGCTCTTTGAATTATGTTGACAAATTCTAAAATCTGCTTTTGAATTTTTAAAGCAAAATCATCAATTTTTCCGTTTAATAAGTGGTAAGCACTATAAGCGATAATACCCACAATTAATCCAGAACCAGAACTGATCATTTTTTCATATAAACCTCCAGAAATATTTCCGATACTAATATTTTCTGTAACCGAAATGCTGTAGAAAATTTTAATTACCCCAGAAATTGTCCCGATGAAACCAAGAGTTGGCGCAATACCGGCAATAAGCCCAAGATGACCAAGACGTCTTTCCATTTCGCCAATTTCGATATCTGCGGCGCGGTCCATGTTCGATTCAATTTCTGCAATTGGTCTTCCAATTACCAAAACTCCTTCTTTTAAAATATTTCCAGCGGCAGTATTATTTCTTTCTACAATTGTTCTAGCCAATTCAATATTTCCAGAATGCAATTTATCTCCAACATCCTGCATTAATCTGCCGTCAATTTTTGAAGCTCGGCTGATGTACATATAACGTTCGAAGATTACATAAATAGTGTAAAACAATAAAATCGCAATTGGAATCAAGAAGACTCCTCCTTTCATAATAAAGCCAAACATTGAAATTTCATTTTCTGGAGCTATCTTTTCGATAACTACATTTGAAGCCTGTGCGATCGTATCTGTTTGTAATTGAATAAAACTAAACATATATTAATTCTGGTTTTTAATAATTAATTCTAAAAAATATTTGAAATTTGCAATAAAGATAATTTTCGCTGTAATATTAAACTACAAAAATCGAAATTTATTTCAATCAACAACCATTTTATCCAAAATAAATGAACTATCAAGAGACTACCGAGTGGATGTTTAATCAACTCCCAATGTACCAATTGCAAGGTGCTTCAGCATACAAAGAAGATTTGACTAATATTAAGTTATTAGCAGCTCATCTTGACAATCCTCAAGATCATTTGAAATGCATTCATGTTGCGGGTACAAATGGAAAAGGTTCTACTTCACACATGCTTTCTTCGGTTTTACAAGAGGCTGGGTACAAAGTCGGATTGTATACTTCACCTCATTTAAAAGACTTTAGAGAAAGGATTAAAATAAATGGCAGAGAAATCTCCGAAGATTTTGTCTGTGAATTCATTGCTAAGCATAAATCTTTTTTTGAAGCCGATGATATGAGCTTCTTCGAAATGTCGGTTGGATTGGCTTTTGACTATTTTGCAGCTGAAAAAGTTGATATTGCTATTATTGAAGTCGGCCTTGGCGGAAGATTGGACGCAACAAATATCATTAGACCTTTGGTTTCGGCAATTACCAATATAGGTTTAGACCACACGCAATTTTTAGGAAACACATTGGAAGCGATTGCAGGTGAAAAAGCGGGAATTATTAAACCGAATGTTCCAGTTGTAATTGGAGAATATACAGAAGAAACCAAACCTGTTTTTTTAGCTAAAGCTGAAGAAAATAATGCTCCTATTTATTTTGCTTCTGATTTGATTGATCAAATTTATTTATCTGACTTAGTTGGCGATTACCAATTTCACAATAAAAAAACGGTGCAGCAGACTATTTCAATTCTTAATAATGAAACTGATTTTAAAATTTCAATAGAACAATTAAAAGAAGGTTTATTGCATGTTGTAAAAAATACTGGTTTACAAGGAAGATGGCAGCAATTGGGAGAAAACCCGAAAATTATTTGCGACACTGCGCATAATAAACACGGATTAGAAGTTGTAATGAATCAGCTTCAAAAGGAAAAATTTGAAAAGCTTCATATTGTATTGGGCGTTGTTAATGACAAAGATTTAGATTCTATTTTGCCATTGTTTCCAAAAGAGGCTCTATATTATTTTTGCCATCCAAATTCGTCAAGAGCTTTGCCGGCCGAAATTTTACAAAGCGAAGCTAAAAAACATGATTTAATTGGAGAAAAATACGATTCTGTTGCCATCGCTTTCACGGAAGCCAAAAAAAATGCATCGAAAAATGATTTTATTTATGCTGGCGGAAGTACTTTTGTAGTTGCCGAACTGCCTTTGGGCTAAAATATACTTTTGATCTACAAAAAACTTTAAAAAAATCATTTTAATAACAAATTCATAAACAGCGAGATATAAATTATTTTGAAAAAAGTTTCATTTTTTCTTCAAATTTCTTTGCAGAACTCGAAAACAAGCGTATATTTGCACTCGCAATCACAAACGATAGCAACCTAGTAAAATAGGGCGATTAGCTCAGCTGGTTCAGAGCACCTCGTTTACACCGAGGGGGTCGGGGGTTCGAACCCCTCATCGCCCACCAAGAAACTCCTTAAGAAATTAAGGAGTTTTTTTATGCTTTTATTTTTCCATATCATTCCCTGGATTCCCATAACTCAATGTAACATCATTTCAACCGAAGAAAGAAATCACACTCATTAATCACAAGCATTGTTCACATCGCTTAAGTCCGAAACTTTGGGATAATGTAATTTCTTTTATCAGTCAAATAACAAACAAAGCTTTACCGAGATTTAATCCTGAACAACCTTATAAGCATAAAAAAACTCCATTATTTCTAATGGAGTAGTTTTTTTATTTGCCCAACTCTTTATCAATTTCTTTAATAAGTTCAACTGCGAGTGGCTTTGTATTTTCGTTATAAACCCTAATATTATTCTTCCCTAGTTTGACAAGATATTCTACCGTCTTTTTATATTTCGGGTCTGAATATAATTCTTTTTCTGATTTATCTGCATTCTCTATAGTTTTATCAAAGCATTTAAATAGAAAGTCATTGTATAGTTTATCAACTTCACTAACAGCCGGTACATATATTTGGTAATAGCTTAAGATTTTCTGTTTTAATTTTTCGTCTTCAATGTAGCCAATTTTACCACTTGATTTAAATCCCTCATAATTACCTATATTCAATGTTTGCCCATGTGAATGAATCGGAAAACTAACTTTACTTTTAGAGCTATAAATACTATCCAGCTGAGAAGTCGATAATCCTAAAATTTTTTCGTACGCTACGTTTGTCTTGTGGTATGCTTTTACCTCTGTGTCGATACTTTGAATATCGTTCTGTAGATCATTCTTTAAATTAGCAAGAAACACAGATACCTCTTCTTGTTGGTGTCTATGCTCACTCCAACCATGAAGCCAAATTGAAAGCGTCACTGCAAAAACGATTATGAATATTTCTATTATAATTTCTTTTACTTTCTCTCCCAATGTATGTTCTGAATTTTTCACAGTTTTGTAAATTTTGTTTGAATGTTTGGTTATTTCTTCTTGCATAATTAATGACGTAATTTAACTCTGGTTCTTGTTTGTAGTTTATTTTAGTATGTTATTTAATCCTATAATTTCAAAATTGTGATTGATCTTAGAGTAGATATTTTTAAAACAGAAATACACTTTAATCTTACTGATATCCATTCAATTCCATTAACGAAAATCACTGAATTTATTAAATAAATACAATTATTTCTCTCCTTATTACTTAACTATATTTAAAAGCGAATATAAGATTATTTACAAAATCTCTTACTAATTTCTTTAATACGACATAAATAAATAACGTTTTGAACGCAAATTTTCTTAAAACATCGCATAGTCTTTGTTAAATAACTCGTTAAGAGCCACAAAAAAACTCCCTAATTACTTAAGGAGTTTTCTACACGTTTTAAAATTGAATCAATTACTGCTTCTTTTTATTTTCGCACATACTTTTTCTAGAAGAATCTTTGTCTGCTTAAAATATCTCATTTTATCGTCAATCTCTTTTATTTTGGCTTGAAAAAGCTCAAGCGTTTCCGGTTTCGAATCGACACTTTCGAACCAGCTGTTCAATATTTTTTTTATCTCTGCCAAAGTAAATCCAACTTCCCTAGCTTCTATAATAATTTCTAGACGCTCGATAGTATTACCATCGTAATGTTTATAATTATTAGAAGTCACCTTTTCATTCGTCAATCCCCTTATCATTCCTAAATTTTCATAATATCTAATAGTATGGATCGATAATCCTGTTTTTTTTGATAGTTCATTTATAAGCATAATTTTGTTTTTTCAATTAAAACAATAAAGTATAGAGTATAGTCTATGCTTTATTGTTGCAAATATAATAATTATTTTTATTTTTAAAAGTTTTAAAAACTAGACATTCTTACATACAACATTTCATATGGAACATCTGTCCACCAAAGAATTTTTACAAATGCTCTAAAACAATTAATTCCATTCAAAATTATTAATCAAAAATCGACACAAGAGATCTTTAAACTTCTTTATAGATAGAATCATACTGATCTTAAAGAAGAAGCTATCGAAAGTAAAAAAGTGATAAATCCCATCACATAAATCACGGTTTAGTTTAACACAACGTAAACATAATTTCTTCGAGATTATACTTCTAAAGCATTATTAAGAATTTTAACTATATTTGGATAGATATTATTAGGTTTGGCAAATTTATTGCTGAAAAAGAAATCAAGTCATCAATCCCAAATTTAAAAATGAAAAAAAATCTAGCAGCCCTTTTATTTATATTTACTTTTATAAGTACGTTTGGGCAAACAGCTGCCACTAAAACAAATTATTCTAATAAGGTTTTAACCGCAAGTGATATGGTGACCAACAAAGCCATCAAACCTCTTAAAAAAATCCCATTAGACGACACATCAATCCTAATTTATGACTATGATGGTTCTCTTTTTTCATTTGACTTAGAAACTGAAACTATTGGCTGGACTGTAAAAGCTTCAGATTCACATACCGAAATGTGCGCCAATAAAGTAACGCTCTCTGAGGGGGTTATTTATGTTCCGTTTATTAACGGCGAAATTTTCGCAATTGATAATCAATCTGGTGAATTTTTCTGGAAATCGAGATTGGGAAATATTACAGACCAAGTTATTTTAAAAGATCAAACTCCAGTCGTGCATAATGGAAAACTTTACATAACTGCTCAAAATCAAAATCAAACAAGCAATCTGTATGCCCTAGAGATTAAAGATGGCAGTTTAGCATGGAATTATAAATTTGATACCGCAAGCAACGATATTCCGATACTTTTTTTTGACAATAAAATATTTACTCAAAGCGGATCTAATATCTATAGTTTTGATGCAAATACTGGGAAAGTCCTTAACCAAAAAAGCTTTGAAGAAGTAATGGGAGGCAAACCTGTAACAGATGGTGAAAATATATTTATAGCCAATGAAAAAGATATGCTTTATGCCTTAAATCCAAATAAACTTGATATTGTATGGCAATTTAAATTAGATGAAAGTCAGCATAACATTAAGGAACGTATATTGTGCAAAGACAGCAAACTTTATTTTGCTGCTCAAGGAACTGATGTTACCTCTTTATATGCTCTTGATTCAAAAAGTGGAGCGAAGGTTTGGAAAACTGATTTTAAGAACGATAACATAGAATACATCACTAGAGAAAATGATAATCTTTGGGGATATACTAAAAAAGGAAAACTTTTTGAACTGGATTTATCTAATGGTGAAATAGCGTTCGAAACTAAATTAACAACTATTCCCGTTTCAAATATTGAATTTCCGAATGACGATAACCTACTTTATTATTACTGTGATGCTGGTTTAATTCAATTCGATTTAAACGAAAAAGACGAAAACGTATATTATATGCGAACTTCTCTTCTAGAAAACATTTATAGCGCATATCTCAAAATAATTCGATAACAAAAAAAATAAAGCCCTCGTAAATTGACGAGGGCTATTTTTTTAATTTACTTACATCTTCAATTTTTATCTTGTTTTGTTTCTTTTATCATTTAAATAAGTTCTCACCGGAACATCATAACCTACCATTACTAAATATGCAAATACAACCAGAAAAATTACTGCGGTTATTATAACAAAAGCCAACTGAGAAGTATCTGGCTTATAATTAATATAATAATTCCCAAACATCCACAAAAAAGCATAATGGGTCATATATAGAGGATAGGAAATCTTTCCAGAAAATTGACAAATTTTTTCTTGTCCAGATTTTAACACAGCGCCCGCTCCCAGCGCTATCAACAAAGGAAAATAAAACAACACTATTAAAACTTCTGTAAGCCAGTTCCACTTTGAAAATGGCATTATAAAAGCCAGCAATAATAATATAATCAAACCTCCAAATCCAAGCTTATTTTTAATAATCCAATTGCACCGAAAAATAAGCAAACCCGCTAAAAAAGAATAAGATATTCTAGCACAGCCATCCCAAAAAGTCGAACCACTCCAGCCGCCAAGTAAATTGCCTGAATTGTAACCCACAAAACATATCCCTGCAGCAGCAATAATAGTTAACAATAATAGATACCCGCGCGCTACTCTATATAGTATAAATGCATAAGCAATATTAGCAATATATTCCCAAAAAAGAGACCATGCAGGCGCATTAAAGCTAAACAGGTTAAAACCTCGATCTGCAATAATAGGCAAGGGTATCAAAAAAACTGAGCATAAAAAAGTCGCAATAATTTTCCCTGTGCTATATAATTCCAAATGCCTACCGAATGGATCAAATAAAAATGCCAGCAAACCAAGCACCGATCCTGCTATTACCAACGGATGTAGTCTTATAATTCTAGCTATAAAAAAGTTAAAGATACCGATATCCGAAATGCGATTATCATAAGCATATCCAATAACAAAACCAGAAAGACAAAAGAAAAAATCAACAGCCAAAAAACCGTGTCCAATAAAATTCTTCGTTGGATCTGTAAAAACCCATTCCATAAAATGAAATATAACCACTGCAAATGCTGCAATTCCTCTTAATCCGTCAAGAATTTCAAAATGTTGTTTTGTCTGCAAAGTGGTTGTGTTAGTTTTTATTGTATTCATTAATATTCTTTGCGATTAAATTAGACTAAATTATTAACTAGTCAAGTATCGCAAGTTCTACAAATTAAAATTTAAAACAAAATACATGTAGTAAGTTTAAACAACTATAATTATTAACAACTTTCATATTATGAAAATTAATAAAGCGGTCCATTTCAATAAATCTTCGAAAAGTACAATATTTGAAAAATATATTTTCTTGCAGAGTTGCTACTGAATAATTAATTCATCTCTTTTTAACTATTTAAAGATCGAATAATCATAAAACTAGTTAAGAGACATTTCTTAAGAAATTACTTAAAGAAGAGATTAAAAACCACCAAAAACGTAAAAACCCTGTTTCGATTAGAAACAGGGTTTTTACAAAGAAAGGCGACGACATACTCTCCCACAATACTGCAGTACCATCTGCGCAGGCGGGCTTAACTACTCTGTTCGGGATGGGAAGAGGTGAGCCCCGCCGCAATAACCACCTT